>OUNM010235700.1_pt1 | contig 39902 bp, 45 predicted proteins | sample 1769961 | NCBI WGS metagenome assembly OUNM01 (sample SAMEA3914820, study PRJEB12502) | metagenome | biome: forest; material: soil | place: USA | collected 2012-03-12 | depth 0.3 m | reverse complement strand
GTGCGCACGGATTCCAGGTTGTTGGCATGGCGCAAGGGCGGATAGTCCAGCGTGATGCCGTTGCCGCCCAGAATGGTGCGGGCTTCGCGGGCGATCTTGATTGCCTCGCGCACATTGTTGAGCTTGCCCACCGAGATCTGCTCCGGGCGCAGCTTGCCTGCATCCTTGAGCCGTCCAAGATGGAGCGCGAGCATGGTGCCCTTCTGGATCTCCAGGAGCATGTTCACCAGCTTTTCCTGGGTCAACTGGTAGCCGGCCAAGGGCTTGCCGAATTGCATGCGGCTTCCGGCATATTCAAGCGCGGCCTCGTAGGAGTCGCGGGCGGCGCCCATAGCGCCCCAAACGATGCCGTACCGGGCCTCGTTGAGGCAGGAGAACGGGCCGCGGAGGCCCAAGGCACCCGGGAGGATGGCCTCCGGACCCAGCCGGACGGCGTCGAGCCCTACATCGCACTGGATCGAGGCACGCATGGAGAGCTTCGCGTCGATCGGAGTCACGGTGACTCCTGGAGTGCCGGCCGGAACCAGGAAACCGCGGATGCCGTCGTCGGTGTTTGCCCACACCACCATGACGTCGGCGATCGATGCCATCCCGATCCAGCGTTTCGAACCATTCAGCACCCAGCCGGCGTCGTCGCCCGTCCCGTCGCGGCGCGCAAAGCTGGCCATCGACGAGGGGTCCGAACCCGCCGTCGGCTCCGTCAAGGCAAAGCAACCGATCAGTTCGCCGGCGGCCATGCGCGGGAGCCATTGTTCCTTCTGCTTTTCGCTGCCCCACTTGTGGATCGCCGTCATGGCCAGGGAGCCTTGGACGGACACGAAAGTGCGGATGCCGGAATCGCCGGCCTCGAGTTCCATGGCGGCGAGGCCGTATTCGACGGCGGTGCGGCCCGGGCAGCCGTAGCCCTCCAGATGCATGCCAAGGACGCCGAGTTCGCCCAGTTCCGCCGGCAGTTCCCGCGGGAACACCGCGTCCTCGTACCAGCGGGCGATGTTCGGCCGGATCCGCTGGTCCGTGAAATCGCGCACCTTCTCGCGAAGCTCCAGTTCCTCGGAACTCAAGAGGGAATCGAGGGCAAGGACATCGGAGGTATTCGTCGTTGAATGGCTCATGCCAGCATCCTAAGGCCGGACATGTTCCCCGCGGCGCCCCGCGGCGCCCCACGGCGCCCCGCAGCGGCCTGCAGCGACGGCCAACGCCGGCGCTGCACGCTCGCCGTGCCAGAATTGAGCCATGGCCGCGGCGGACGTGAACGCAATGGGACTGCCGCTACCGGCAGTCAGGGGGATCGGGCGACGCCGCATTCTGGCGGGCCTCGTCCTGGCCCTGCTGCTACCCTCGGCCATCGAAGTCGTGGTATCCGCGCTGCAATACCGGAACTTCGCCATGATCATGCTCTTCCAGCTGGCCGTCTCCGCCGCGGTTGCGGCAATCGGGGGGTTGTGGCCGGCCGTGGTGTCCGCCGTCCTCGGCAGTATGCTCTTGAACTACTTCTCCGCCGATCCGGTGGGCTCCCTATCCATCGCGGATCCCGCAACGCTTTTCACCCTGGTCATCTTCCTTGCTGTGGCGTGCGGGGTAGCGCTCGCCGTCGGTTTGGCGACCCGACGGGCCCAGGAGGCCGCGCATTCGGGCGCCGAGGCGAGAGCCCTCAGCGAACTGGCCCTTCGCATCCTGAGCTCGGACGGAAGCCTCGAGTCTTTCTTGGACAAGATCCGCGTCAACCTCGGCATGGACGCGGTGACGCTGCTCTCCACTTTTGACTCGCCGGACACCCCCGGGCCCCACTGGCAGGTCCTTGCAAGCTCCGGGCTGCAACCGCCGGTGACCCATGCGGCGGCCGACCATGCCGCCGTCGTCGATCCCAATTACACGCTCCTGCTGCGGGGCGGGCCGCTTTCCGAACAGCATCGCCGCATGCTCGCCGCGTTCGGCGCCTTCGTAGTGGCGTTGCGGGAGCGCCAGCAACTCGTCAAGAGCAGGCAGGACAACGTGCGCCTGGCGGAAGGCAACAAAATGCGGACCTCCATCCTGCGCGCCGTCTCCCATGACCTCCGCACTCCTCTCGCTGGAATCAAGCTTGCTGTCAGCAGCCTGCGACAGGAAGACGTGAGATTTGCCCCCGAAGACGAGCGCGAACTATTGGCCACGATCGAGGACTACGCGGACCGCTTGGATCACCTGGTGGATAACCTGCTGGACATGTCCAGAATCACCGCGGATGCCGTGAACCCGCTGTTGCGCGGACTCGGCTGGCACCAGATCATGCCGGAGGCTTTGCGGGGCGTGCCGGGGGAGCGCATCCGCAACGAACTCCCTGCCAACCTTCCGTACATTGAGGCCGACGCCGGGATATTGGAACGCGTCGTGGCGAACCTCGTGGAAAACGCAGTGAAATACGCGCCTGACTCCGATGTTGTGCTGGTGGCGCGGACCGGTGCGGGCATCACGGTGGACGGGCGGCCGGCCAGTGAACTGCGGGTGATGGACCACGGTTGGGGGATCGCACCCGCGGCAGTCCTGGAGCTTTTCCAGCCTTTCCAACGCCTCGATGATTCTCCATCCAGCCGGGACGGTCGCAGCGGAATCGGCTTGGGACTCGCCGTCGCCAAAGGATTCACCGAGGCCATGGGCGGTACGCTCATGGCTGAGGCGACGCCAGGAGGCGGGCTGACCATGGTGGTCACACTTCCTCTATGGACGGGAGGGCGGCCTTGAACCTCGTGCTGATCGTGGAAGATGAGGCGCAGATCGCCCGGGCGATGCAGATCAATCTCCATGCCCACGGCTACCATGCCATCAGCGTCGGCAACGGCGCAGACGCACTCAAGGCGGCGGCCCAGCAGCCAGTGGACATCGTGGTGCTCGACCTTGGGCTGCCCGACATGGATGGCGTGGATGTGATCAAAGGAATCCGTGGCTGGAGCAGTATGCCGATTATCGTGTTGTCCGCCCGGCATGGTTCGGAAGACAAGGTAGAGGCCCTCGACGCCGGAGCCGACGACTATGTGACCAAGCCTTTCGGCCTGGACGAACTCCTGGCGCGGCTCCGTGCGGCCTCGCGGCGGGCGGCGCCCCGGCACGAAGTGCCAACGCTCCAGACCGCCGACTTCCTGGTTGACTTGGCCGGAAAGAAGATCACCAAGGACGGCGCAGAAGTGCGGCTGACGCCCACGGAGTGGAACATCCTGGAATTGCTGGTGCGCAACGCCGGCCGGCTGGTCAGCCAGCAGCAGATCCTCACCCAGGTCTGGGGGCAGGCCTACGCCAAGGAGACGCAGTACCTGCGCGTCTACATTGCCCAGCTCCGGCGCAAGCTCGAACGCGACCCTGCCCAGCCCCGCCATCTCCACACCGAGGCCGGCATGGGATATCGCTTCGATCCGTAGCTGCGTACGTAGACTGTAGTCATGGATACCGCATCGTTGCTTGCTGTTTGCCGGGTATACGAGCTCCTGCCCGATCCTGAAGGGTCGGTAGGAGTGACGGCCATTGACAAGCGCCCGGTCGACGGGCCCGTGAAGGTCCACAAGCTGGGAATCCACGGGGACATCCAGGCGAGCCGGATCCATCACGGCGGCGAGGACCAAGCGCTCTATGCGTATTCGCAGGCGGATGCCGATTACTGGGCGAATGAACTCCAGAGGGACATGCCCGCCGGAATCTTCGGGGAGAACCTCCGCGTCGCCGGAATCGAGACCAGCGGTGCCGTGATCGGCGAACGGTGGAAGATCGGCCTGGACGTCGAAGTCGAGGTCACATCACCGCGTGTGCCGTGCGCAACCTTCCAGCGCCGCATGAATGAACCACAGTGGGTCAAGCGCTTCACGGAAGCAGGGCGGGTCGGCACCTACCTGCGCGTGGTCAAGACCGGCACCATTTCGGCCGGCGACTACATCCACAAACTATTTGTGCCGAAACATGGCATTACGGTGGGGCAGTGGTTCAGCAACCCCAACCTCGATGACATGCAATTGCTTCTTGACGCCGAGGCGGATGGAGAGGTCCTTCTGCAGTCCGACTACCACGACACCTTCGAAAAGCTCATGCGCCGCAACGGGGTTGACGCCTGAAATCCGGCCTTGGACGGCTGTCCTGAAGGGCCGTCGTGAGGGCGCTCGGGGCGGGATTGTGCGCAAGCTCACCGCCGCCGTCGACCGTTATGTCGCCAAGGGGTCAATCTGTGCCCTACACTTGAAATATCCCCCACTCCGGAAATCCCTTTTTCCTGCCCAATTCTTGAGGCAGGACTGGTCAGTGTTGGGGCCCGCAAAATGTGTGTGGGCAGTTTCATAGGGAGAGCCGGGCGAAGAAAACGCTGTACAGACTGCTGAGATAGCAGCCAAGAGATGCAGCGGGAAGTCCTGCCATGGGATTGCGACAGCGCCGGACTTCTTGCGAGCACCAGAACCTCATGGTTCTTCTGCCCGCAACGTGTACTGCGGCCAAGCCCAACCGGGCCGCGCCGACTGGCCCCCTATGGATGAGGAAACTTTCCCCTATGCCCGAAAACCTGAACGACCCGTTCGTCGCCGAGTCTGCCGAAGTAGCAGAGACCGCCGTCGAGATCGCCGAAACCGCACCCGCCGCTGAGTTCATCGAGGCTGCAGCGCCCGCTGAGGCCCCGGTTGAGGCTCCTGCCTTTGTCGAGGCACCCGCTGAAGCGCCCGCTAAGGCTGAGGCCCCGGCTGCGGCCCAGTCCGAATCACCCGCCGAGGAAGAGGAAGAGGGCATCCGCTTCGTCGACCTCGGAATCGACCCCCGCGTCCTGGCCGCACTGCAGGACGTCGGCTACGAGAAGCCGTCTCCGATCCAGGCAGCAACCATTCCGCTGCTGCTCGAAGGCCGCGACGTCGTCGGCCTCGCCCAGACCGGTACCGGTAAGACTGCGGCATTCGCAGTACCGGCGCTGTCCCGCCTGGCCGAACTCCACGACCTCAACGGCCCGTCCCGCAAGACCCAGGCCCTGGTTCTCGCTCCGACCCGCGAGCTCGCGCTCCAGGTTGCCGAGGCCTTCACCTCGTATGCCAAGCACATTGATGACTTCACGGTCCTCCCCGTCTACGGTGGCTCCGCCTATGGCCCGCAGCTTGCTGGCCTGCGCCGCGGTGCACAGGTTGTTGTCGGTACCCCGGGCCGCGTCATCGACCACATCTCCAAGGGTTCCCTGGACCTGTCCGAGCTGCAGTACCTCGTACTGGACGAAGCCGACGAGATGCTCCGCATGGGCTTCGCCGAGGACGTTGAGCAGATCTTCCAGCAGACCCCGGAAGACCGCCAGGTCGCGCTGTTCTCTGCCACCATGCCGGGCCAGATCCGCCGCATGTCCAAGCAGTACCTGAACAACCCGGCCGAGATCTCGGTCAAGTCCAAGACCACCACCGGCGCCAACACCCGCCAGCGGTACTTGCAGGTCATGGGCCCGCACAAGCTCGACGCGCTGACCCGCATCCTCGAGGTGGAAGAGTTCGACGGCGTTATCGCCTTCGTGCGCACCAAGATGGCAACCGAGGACCTGGCTGACAAGCTGAAGTCCCGCGGCTTCCAGGCCGCCGCGATCAACGGTGACATTCCGCAGCAGCAGCGCGAACGGACTGTCGACGCGCTGAAGGAAGGCCGCATCGACATCCTCGTGGCCACCGACGTCGCGGCCCGTGGCCTTGACGTTGAGCGCATCAGCCACGTGGTCAACTACGACATCCCGCACGACACCGAGTCCTACGTCCACCGCATCGGCCGTACCGGCCGCGCAGGCCGTAGCGGAGACGCGATCCTCTTCATGACGCCGCGGGAGAAGTACCTGCTGCGTTCGATCGAGAAGGCCACCCGCCAGCCGGTTGAGCAAATGCACCTGCCCACCGCCGAGACGGTCAACACGTTGCGTCTGGGCAAGTTCGCAGACAAGATCACGGAGACCCTCGAGTCCGAGGACGTTGCAGCGTTCCGTGACTTGATCTCCTCCTACGAAGAGGAGCACAACGTTCCGGCTTCGGAGATCGCCGCTGCACTGGCCGTCATGGCACAGGGCGGCCAGCCGCTCCTGGTCAAGGAACTGCCGGCTGCACCGGAATTCCAGAAGCGTGAGCGCTCCAAGGACGGCTTCGGTTCACGTGGCCCCACCCGCACCCTGACCGAGGGCAACGCCACCTACCGGATCGCCGTCGGACGCCGCCAGCGCGTCATGCCGGGTTCGATCGTCGGCGCCATTGCCAACGAAGGCGGCATCTCCTCGGCGCAGATCGGCGGCATCGACATCCGCTCGGACCACTCCCTCGTGGAGCTTCCGGCGGACCTGAGCCCCGAGCAACTGCGAGCACTGTCCCGCACACGGATCGGCGGCGAGCTGATCCACCTCGAGCTGGACAACGGCCGCAAGCCTGCCTCTGACCGGGGCGGCGAGCGCGGCGGTTACTCCGGTGGCAGCCGTGGCGGCGACCGTGGCGGCTACTCCGGTGGAGACCGTGGCGGAAACTTCAAGGGCAACGGTGGCTTCAAGAAGGAGTTCCGTAAGACTGAAGGCGACCGCGGCGGCTACGCCGGTGGCGAGCGTTCTTCCGCTGACCGCGGCGGCCGTTCCTACAGCGAGCGCAGCAGCGCCGGTACCGGGACGGGCGGCTACGGAGACCGCGGCGCACGCAAGCCGCGCACTGGCGGCGACGCAGGCAACCGCGATTTCAACCGCAAGGGCAAGTGGTAATCAGGACTAGTTCCTGGGTTTCTGGTCAGAGGCCGGCTTTCGAGCCGGCCTCTGGCTGTTGTACGCCCAGCATGGGCATTCGCTTGGAGGTGAAAGTCCTCTGAAGGAGAAGGTGGTTTAACTTCTAGCCAATGGCAACTGCGTCACCGTGAGGTGGGGTGGGAAGGAAGCCGGAGGCAAATCCCTGCACCGAGGGACACGAACCGCATAGAAGGCATGTTGGTCGGGGTAAGCCAGCAACAGATGGTGAAGCCCGTCCCACCGAAACGGCCAGTGTGTAAATGCGGCGGCGGCAGGGGGAAAGTGAATGTTCTTATCTGGGGAGATCTGTCTCGGTGCGTCACCTGTTTGCTGGGTGGAGCGGTGCGGCTCTAAGGGCCGTCACTGATGGGGCAGAAGTCAGCCGAGGCCGTAGTGCCGGCGGGAATCATGCGTGGTTTGCCGGGAAGGGCTGAACGCTGGGAATTGATGGTTTGAAGCGGTGCTTCTCGTGTGTTCCACAAGAATCGCAGCCAACCCACGGGAGTGGTGGGACAGAGAGTGAAGGAGCGAACGGTGAATCCGGGAAGGCCCCTGTCTGTGCGTAGTGAGGACCCGGCGGGTATCGGGGAGAACATCAGGGATGCATCGGATCTGTGGGAGGAAGTCTTCTCCCGGCAGAATCTGATGATCGCGTTGAAGCGTGTTGAGCGTAACCGGGGTGCTGCCGGTGCTGACGGGCTGCGCACGGAGGAACTCCGTTCGTGGTGCTTAGGACATTGGAGAGAAACCCGGGAGGCGTTGGACGCGGGTACTTATGCTCCGCCGCCGGTTCGTCAGGTGATGATTCCCAAACCTGACGGCGGGGAACGGAAGCTGGGAGTACCGTCCGTGCTGGATCGGTTGATCCAGCAGGCAGTCGCGCAGGTCCTGTCCCAGGTCTTTGATCCGGGGTTCGTGCCGGTCTCGTATGGGTTCCGGCCGGGCAGAAGCGCCCATGATGCGGTGAAGGTCGCCCGGACGGTGATCGGCCAAGGGTATCGGTGGGTGGTTGAGGTTGACCTGGACGCGTTCTTCGACCGGGTAAACCACGACGTGCTGATGGCCAGGGTTGCGCGGAGAGTGAAAGACAAGCGGCTCTTGAAGTTGATTCGACGCTATCTTGAAGCGGGAATCATGGCTGATGGGGTGCGGCAGCCGACGGAGGAGGGAACCCCGCAGGGGTCGCCTTTGTCGCCCCTGCTGTCAAACATCATGCTGGATGATTTTGATCAGGAATTCTGGGCTCGGGGGCACCGCTTCGTGCGGTATGCCGATGACATCAGAATTTTTGTGAAGTCCAAGAGGGCCGCGGAACGGGTACTGGACCAGGGCACGAAAGTTCTGGAACGGGACCTGAAATTGAGGGTCAACCGGCAGAAGTCCACCATCAATCCGGCAAGTGCAGCTACGTTGCTGGGTTTCGGGTTCTACTTCGCCAAAGGCGGGGTGAAGATCCAGATCGCTCCGAAGGCGTTCAAACGCATGAAGGACCGCATCAGGGTACTGACCTCGCGCAAATGGAGTATCTCCATGGTCGACCGCATCCACCAATTGAACCGCTATGTCCGAGGGTGGATGGGCTACTTCCGGCTGTCACAGACGCCGAAGAAGTTCGCCATCCTCGATAAGTGGTTCAGGCGAAGGATGCGCCAAATCCGGTGGAAGGAATGGAAACTCCCGCGAACACGGGTGGCAAATCTGCGGCGCCTTGGGATCAGGCCGGATCTGGCCTATCAATGGGGCAATAGCAGTCGAGCCTACTGGCGGATCGCGAAATCGCCCATCCTCAACAGGGCCCTCCCAACCGAGTACTGGGAAGGTCAAGGCCTCATCCACTTTCACGCTGCATGGGATCGCTTTCAAACGACCTAGCGAACCGCCGTATGCGAGGCCCGCACGTACGGTGGTGTGAGAGGTGGGTCGGGAAACCCGACCCACCTACTCGATTAACGGTTGCCACGTCCGGAGCGCGGCGCCTGACTGTACCGTTTTCCCCACGTTTGCCGTCCCATAGGCCCAAGGATGGCAGACTCGCCGTGTCGCAAACGCTTTCCCAAACCAAAGAAGGGGAAATCGGTGCGGGCCCAGCTGTGGAAAGCTAGGTTCATGGGATTCCTCGATGGATTGAAGAAGAGCCTGGGCCTTGACAAGGGCGAACGGGAGGTGACTGGACGGCCCTCCGATGCCCCGCAGGAGGCCGCTGAGGCCTCAACGGGGGAGACGGTCCAAAGTGCCGGGCCGGACCCGTCAGCGGAAGCAGGAGCTCTCGCGGCTCCGGGCGCCGCAGTGTCCGACGCCGGTGCTCCTGCCGCCGGAGCTCCCGCTGCCGGTGCTCCCGCCGCCGGCGGTCCCGACGCCGGTGCTCCCGCTGCCGGTGCACGGCAGGTCATCGAAGTCGTGGTGGAAGCGGACGATACCCTCAGCGGCATCGCCATGCAGTTCGGCGTTGATTTGGATGCCCTGATCGCAGTGAACGCGGATACCGTGCCCAACCCGGACCACATCTACCCGGGCCAGGTGCTCCGCTTGCCCTGATTCAGACTCTTTTTGGCTCAAGAATCCGGTGCGGATGCAAATTGTGTCGGCGCCGTTTTTCCCTGTCCCGCAGCCGATTTGTGGCCTGAGAAATCGTCCGGTAGAGTATTTACTCGTTGCCCCCCTAGCTCAGTGGTAGAGCGCGTTCTTGGTAAGAACGAGGTCACCGGATCGATTCCGGTGGGGGGCTCTGAATGAGGGCCTGTGTCAAGGCGGTTTTTGACCGGCTTGATGCAGGTTTTTCTCATTCGTGGCGGTGTAGCTCAGTTGGTTAGAGCGCACGACTCATAATCGTGAGGTCGGGAGATCGAGCCTCCCCACCGCTACCAGGAAAATCCCCGCCACGGCGGGGATTTTTTCGTATCCAGACTTCCTTGGAACACGGCTACTGTAGCCAACACTTTAGCCAATCGTCCATGTATTGCGACAGATCGCATGGGACTTTCAGAGACGCCCGTATGTCATGTGGCGCCCTAGAATATTCGGGTGGAAGTTACCTGCACCCTCGAAGCGCCGGACGGCGGCTTCAGCTATGTCACCGAGACCGCAGCGACCTATGAGGAAGCACTGGCCGCCGCACGTGCCCGGGTGCCCGAGGGTAGCCGTATGATCGCGATCCGCAAGGGCGACTGATCCGGGCCTGACAGCACCAACCGTCTGCGGCATGATGAAGGCATGTGCGGACGCTACGTTGTTTCGAAGTCGACGGCTGATCTGATGGCTGCCTTCGACGTCCATGAGTCCTACGTCGATGACCTGAAGCCTTCCTACAACGTTGCCCCAACCGACACGGTCCCGTTGATCCTGGACCGCAGCTCCGGGGAAGGCGAGCCTGTGACGAGGAAGCTGGTAACGGCTCGCTGGGGCTTGGTGCCATCGTGGGCGAAGGATCCCAAGGGCGGCGCGCGACTGATCAACGCCCGGATGGAGACCGTCACCGAGAAGCCGTCCTTCCGCAAGGCAGCCTCGTCCCGGCGTGGCTTACTTGTTGGCGATGGCTATTACGAGTGGGAGAAGAAACCCGGCGGCGGGAAGATCCCGACCTATCTGCACGCCCCAGACGATCAGATCTTGGCATTCGCGGCGTTGTTTGAGAACTGGCCGGATCCTGCCCTGCCGGACGGGCACCCTGAGAAGTGGTTGCGGACGGCCACGATCATTACGACTGCGGCCTCGGACGCGCTCGGCCACATCCATGACCGCACACCGCTGATCGTTCCGCCTGAAATGTTCTCGGACTGGCTTGACCCCGAAACGACGTCCGAGGCTGACGTCCGGGCCTTGCTGGATTCCATGCCAGAACCACACCTTGTGCCCCGCGTGGTCAGCGACAAGGTGAACTACGTGCGGAACAACGGCCCCGAACTCATCGAGCCGGCCGCCTAAGCTCGGCACCTCTGCTCATTGTCAGCCCGCGGTGGCAGACTCGGGCTGTGGAGGAAAAGAAGTTCTGGGGACCGCCGCGTGCGCATAGGCCAGTGCCTGTGGTGCCGGCTGTGGATCCTGTGGCCGTGGAAGGTGCGACGCGCCCCAAAGAGCCTCTGCCTGTGTTCGTGATGCTGGACTACAACAACGCGGAAAGCCACGAGGTGCCGGCGTTCGCGTACGGGTGGACGAAGGTGCATGTGCTGGTGTCAGTGCCCTGGCCGATGGATTACTACGAGGGCCGCAAAGAAGTCTGGGTGGAAGCCTCCAGAGTGCGACGTCGGACAATCGACCCAAGAGTGCGTTAAACGACAAAACAGCCCCTCACCCCAATCCCACAGGGCCGCATGCCAGAGCCGATCCGGCGTGAGCGCGGATGGTCAAGCCCATTCGCGGCCGGCTGCAGATGACAAGGGCGCACTTAGCCGATCTTACGAGCCGCCAGTTACAGCACTGGACTCGTCAGGTCATAGACATCTGACTTAGCCACGGCGTCGCCATCAAGTGCGAGCCCTTGACCTCGCTCCAACCGGTCCCATCGGGCGAGCTTCGGGTCAAGTTTGGTTTGGATCCGGCTCTTAGACTCCTCGTTAGAAGCCGCGACCACCGCAATCGCTAAACGACCAAGAACGATCGTCGTCACCCCGCAAACTCCGAGCTGGTGCCGTAGTTCGGACGCTCGGGAAATAACGAATTTGCCGTGACAAGGCCATATTGAATCCTCACCGCTGTACCTCGAGGCGAAAACATCGGCGGCTGGCACTGCGCTCGGATTCGCGGCGCAGGCCTGCAGTTGCTCTTGCGTCACAGTCCGCGTGGTTTGGTCCACGAGCTGAAACATGAAGGATGACTTGATCGCCCAGTGGTGCAGGGCTTCAACATCGGGTGCTTGTATTACATCTTCCGAGCCTGTCATCAACGCATTCAAGGGTGCCCGGACCCTATCCTCCAGCCTGCTCATCCACCCCCCATTGCAGGATTTGCACACCGCCTTCACTGTAATGGAGTTGAGTTGAGGCGTTCCAAATATCTGAGGTTGAATCAGCATGACGTCGCTACCGGCGGGCTGCGTCCGTAGCTGAATGCGGGGGCTATGGTCGAAATTCTTTACATACTCGGAAAACAGTGGGTGCCTTGTCAGCCATAGCGGTATGGCATGTTCGCGAGTCACCGGCTGACCATCGCAAAAGACGCATCGTCGCTTACCAAACTTGGACATTGAACCCCCACGGTCGGATCCTGCCCGGCGGGCGAATCAGTCCGACTTTATCTCCCGCCAAGGACCTGGACAATGCCAGCCTCATTCAGTCTGATCACACAGGCCGCTTGCCGGCACGGATCCGGCGCGAGCCCGATACCTCACCTTCGCCGAGGTCGTTGGGCCACTTGCCGCAAGGTTCTGCGGGATGGCGCAACGCGCCAATTTTGCTCAGACTCCTGCGACGAGAGTATTGGCTGGATAGCGTCGTCTAGGCGGTCCTCCTGACGACCTTCCGTCCCATGATTTCTGGTCGCGCGTTCGCGTAGCCGTAGAATGACATCATTTGGTTGGGCAAGCAGGGGGATGTTCGATGGCTTTTAGCGTCAAACAGAATTGTCTAGAACTCGTCACTACGTCGGGCGGCAGCCGTAACCTTGGCTTGGACGGACTTCGCGGAATCGCAATTCTGCTGGTTGTCGCGAGTCACGTCTCGGCGACCAGGTTTCCACTTGGGGGCATGGTCGGCGTCACATTGTTCTTTGTGCTTTCCGGATTCCTGATCACTTCGATTCTGATCAGAGAACGCGAGACGCGTGGGCGCATCGACCTGAAGGCGTTCTACGTCCGACGGGTATTGCGGCTAATGCCAGCGCTTGTGCTACTTCTGATCTTTAGCCCGGTAGTTCTGTGGGTTCTTCGAGACCCGCTTCTTTCCTCTTCGCTGATCCCGGCGTCGTTGATCACGGTGACGTACCTCGGCGACTTTTTCAGGGCCGCAGGCGATCACCTTGTTGTTTACGGCCATACATGGTCGCTCGCGGTCGAAGAGCAGTTCTATATTGTCTGGCCTATTCTGTTGATTGCCCTCGCTTATCTTTCGAAGGGTAAGCGGAAGCTCTTTTGGTGGGTCGTCGGAGCTGCTTTGATCCTGGCCGCATGGCGCGTATTCGCTTCGGGAACGATGCCCTTCGAACGGGTCTACTATTCTCTCGACACAAACGCGCTGAGCCTCATGGCTGGCGCAGCCCTGGCGATTAGGCCGCCGTCGTTGAAGAACGCCGCCGCAGTCGTCACGGCAATCCTTGGCCTTGTCGGCCTAGTCGCGCTGGCGGCACTGCCGCTGGACCCGGGAGGCGACCTCTATTTCTCAGCCCTAATGTTCGGCGCGCCGCTCGCTGTCATCATGAGCTTGGTGGCAATTGCAGGCGCCAGCCAGACACCCAAGATTCTAGGCGCCCGCCCTCTCGTGTTCTTCGGCCGACTTTCTTACGGCCTCTATCTCTGGCACGAGATGCTTCTGCTGTCCACGCCTTTTGGCCATCAAGTCGAAGGGTCTTGGCGGGTTGTTGCGGCGGTCGCCGCGGTCTTGCTTGCTTTTGCATCGTGGGTATTCATTGAGTCTCCGGCAATCAAACTCAAGAAGCGCTTCGAGCGCAGCGGACCCGCACTTCCGTCGCACCGGGCGGAGCCGGCTGACCTGTCGGCTGCGGGGCGAGCCTGATGTCTACGGATCGCGTGCTCGTCACGCTAAAGGCGCTCGGCATTGTCATCATGGGCGCCGCCGTGGTCGGGTTCTTCGTCTGGGATGCAACGTCAGGTGTCCAGCCCCTCGCCCCGATTCTAATACTCGGGCTTGGGGCCGCCTTCCTAGTTACATTTCGCCCAAAAATGGTTTGGCATGCTCTGCTGGCGCTCTCGATCATCATCCTCCGACCCAACATTTGGGCCACTAATCTTGGCTCTCTCGCGGTAGCGTTGCTCTTCGTGATCGGCTTGGGCGTGCTCGCTTCGACCCACTTCAAGGGCGATCTGCGGGGCGCGTCATTCAAAGGAATGCTTCCAGTCCCAATTTGGCTGGCGATCGCCTATATCGTCGTGCTTCTTCGAGCGGGCGCAGCCGGCGGAGACATTGCTCCAATTGCGTTAGGTGCCGTCGTGGACGTGGGGGCAGCCGTCGCAACGCTCATGATCCTGAGCAAGCGGTCCTACTGGATGTTCGCTGTGAAAGCATTCGTCGGCCTAACAGTCGCCGCCAGCGTGTCATACGTGGTTACGCTCGTCGTTTGGGGCGTCGCTGGGACTGCTTCGGGGCAGATAGGAACGATTCCTGGGGCTTACGGAACCACGGACCTTCGCTTGCTGTTTCCTTTCACACCCGTCATAAGTTCCCTCCAGGTGTTCGGAGTGAACGTTCCGCGTTTCACCGGATTCGGCCGCGAACCCGGCTGGATGGCCATGTACTCTGGCGTCGCGTTCTTGCTCTTTCCCTATACCCGATGGAAGAGCAAGCTGCTCCGGGCCTCACTCCTTGTATCCCTGCTAGGGACGATCTCTACCGGAGGCTTCGGAGTGTTCGCCGTGACGATCGCCCTGAGCATTTTTCTTGGGCGCGGAAGCCGTCCCAAGTTCTTGCCCCGCTTGGTAGGCGCCGGCCTTCTGGTGGGCGGTATCTATGCTGCTCTCTTCGCGCCCGTACTCGGGTTTGCGGCAAAGGAGACACAAAACGCGCTCTCTCTGGATGACCGATCCCTAGCCACTAACGCCGGACTGCACGCGCTTGTCACCGACCCCTTTTCTGGAGGTTTAGCCTCTGGAAATATCCCGAATGTCAACCTCATCGCCTCGATCGCGGCCAACGGAATCATCTATGCATTGGCGATTTCACTCGCCGTACTCTGGGTATTTGTTGGACACCCCCAGAAAGGGCAACTCACCCCACCCATCGTGGGCATCTTCGGAACTCTCCTAACATCCCAACCGGCGAACGGATCAACTTTTGTGTTCTGCCTCGTCCTCATTTGCGCCGTGGCAACACGAGATCCGCTAGACACTGGGCAGCCGGCTCCGGTTATAGAACGCGATAGCCATTTGCCAATATGGGCGAATGGCAAGCACTCCCAGATTCCGGCCATCCAGTTTGCGCGGAAGGATCTTCACTAGGGCGTCCGCGAATGTAGAACAAACCGTTTGACGCAGAAAAGTGCCCCGGTCCTCGATGAAAGGAACGGGGCACTTCATTGCTTGCATGTATCGCTACCCAGTAAAAAGCCCTACGTTTACGGCACTCTTGAGCGTGACGTGTCCGAAGGTACTCAGGTGTGTCCCGTCATAGACGTAAATCGCGCCCATCTTGGCAGTGGCCCCAGAGACCGTTGTTCCCGCGTTTGTATCGATGGACACGGTTGTTGAGTTGGTGACGCCCAGGATGGTTGCGTTCATGATCGTCGCGGACGCGCCCGCGCCAGTGATGGCGATCGCCTTGCCGACATCGGCTGACGTGAAGGCCGCCGTCGCCGACGTGAGCGTTGTCGAATTGCTGTTGATTGCCGCGTCAGTGACCGTTCTTATGGCGCCGGTCTTCCAGACACCGGAGTTACGTGACGTTTCCGCGGCGTCAGCGAGCTCATGATAGCCGACGGCGGGATGTCCCGCCTGTCCCATACGAACCGTTCCGGCGGCGCTCGAGCCTGCTGCGACGGCCACGCCGTTTAGGATGGGGGCGCCATCTCTGATCCAGTCGTTGATCGCCACGCGCACCGATTCGCCAGCAATCACGGTCTGACCGCCCGCGCTGGTCCATCCGTCCGTGCTGGTGGTTGCCGGGAAGTTGGTCGCGGTGGTTACCTTGATCCCGCGCCGGGCGGCCATGTTCCAGAGCTTTAGCTTGTTGGCCTGGAGCGTTGCGAGGCTGGCCGCATTTCCCCAGTCGTTCCGCCCGTATGCCTCCATCACGTGCGTGCAGGAGGCCAGCAAGTTGCGCCGGTATTTGAGCCCCACTGTCGTTGGATCCACCTGCGCGGCCTGCTCGGTGTTCTTCGCAAGGTTCATGAATCCGATATTCGCGTCCATGAGTGCGCGGCTAGCATAGCCGAGTCCGTTGGGGAAACCACTGTCCCCCGAGCCGAACATTATGCTGTCACCTAACCCGGCAACGGTTGCAGGCTTGCCCCGGTCTGGGATACCCAGGACGGCTATGGGACCGTAGCCACGCCCACTGGCAGTGGCAATGGTGCCGCTGTCAGATGTGTCGCTACCCGCTGTATAGCCTTCCTGCTCGCCCGCGTATGTGTAGAGGGATGTTGGCCACTTCATCCCTGCTGATGCCACAGTGACGTTGGTTCGGGAAAACACGAGTTGCCCGGCGGTTACGTCCATGCAGATAGGATCGGAGACTGCCCAGCACCCTGGCTCGATGATGACACTCCGTGACCCGTTGAACGATACGGGGTTGGTGCTGGCAACCGTTGCTGATCCTTGTGGTGTGGATACGGGCCATTCCAGTCCGGCGCGAACGGTTATTGTGTTGACGCCTTTCACGTCGCCGTTGTAGAAGTTGCCGTAGACCAGCCGGACATCGGAGCCGTCGAACAGGATGACGTGCTTGTAGCGGTAGGTGGTGGTGGTGTCCGTGCCGTTGGACAGGTTGGAGGCGCTGTTGTCCGCGAAGGCGCTGCCGCGAGACCCGATGATCGGCAGGCCCTTGAATAGGTTCGAGCGGGGGAACTTCACTGGAGCGTCGAGAATGCCCATTTAGCTCACCACAATCTGGGGGACGTTGGTCGCCGCGCCTGCGGCGTTGCGGGTGATCGTCGGCTGCGTGAAAGTCTTCGTAACCGGCGAACCGTAGGTGATGTTGTACCCCAGCACGGCACCGTTGGCGTCTCGGCTCGTGATTGTGAGGGTTCCGGGTGTTCCGTTCGGCCAAACGACAGCCGCGCTCGTGACGTTGTTGTTCCCGTCTACGGCAACCGCTCCGGCAATGAGCGAGTCGGGGTTCTTCGCCAGCTGGATCAGCCCGGCATAAGCCGCATTCATCTGTCCTGCCGCAAGCCTGTCCGGCAGACTTGCGTCCTTGACCTTGCCATCGTCGCCGACGATAGCTGTCTTGATTATTGCCATGCTTTGGCTCCTTATACGGTGATGAGTAGGACGTTCGAATTGCTCGGGTCTACGGCAACAGTTCCGTCGGATTTGGTGCTGATGAGAAGCACATTCGGGTTCGTCGGGTCCACGGCGAAGCCGCCGCCGGCGGCCGTCGCGGACGCTGCTTCAGCAGCTACCTTTGCGGCTGCGGCTGAAGCGGCAGATTCCGAGGCCGAGCCTGACGCTGTGTTCGCGGCCTCCCGAGCCGCTTTAGCTTCGTCCAACACCGCCTGGGGCGAGGACAGGAATCCAGTCAAGCCGCCGCCAGACCATTTCACGCGCATGCTTGGGGCGCGGAAGTTCGGCCCAAACGCGTCTGGCGATGATGTCAGGGGGTTGGCCAGCGGTAGGCCGTTCGGGTCAGTCAAAATAAGAGGCGTCGTGCCTGCAGTGTCTGCCTCGTCAAAGATCGTTATCTGCGCATTCGGCGCCCGCGTGAATGTGACAGCGTCGACGAAAAGCGCCGCCTCAAAAGGGTAGGTAGTCACGAGATCTCCTTGTGGTCCGCCCGGTGCGCCGGGCCGCTGTCGGTACTCTGTCCAGCCTGTTCAAGGATCGAAGCCCACCAGCGCAGGATGGTCGTGTATGCGAGCTGCTGGGCGCCGTAGACGGCAAGGATGGTCTGAGCCCAACCTGCCGGGTTGTAGAGCTCGCCGCTGGCCCACAGGTAGCCGGTGGCGATCGCCAGAGAAACGATGATCGGGACGGCCACCTTGATCATCTTCGACCACGACTCGGACTTAGCCCACGCGATACCGAGCGGGGAGACTACGGTGAGGACTGCGGCCATGATGGTTGCGAGAGTCTCCACTAGAGAGCCCCTTTCAAGAGTTCGAGGACCGCAACGAAGGCGTCCACAACGGTCAGTGCGTAGAAGGCCAAGCCGGTGGCGGCCGCCGCGAAAACGACTGCCGCCACCCAAAGAAATGACCGCATGGGCCTAGGCCTTGATGGTCAGGACGTTGCCGATATAGATCTCGGCATCCGGTCCGGGGAGGCCGTTGATCGCCGCGAGGTAGCCGGCGTCAAGGCCGTAGTAAGCGGCGATCGAACGGATCGTGTCCGGCGCCTCGATGATCCACACCAGCGGCCCCGGAATCCACACCTTCTGGCCCGGGGTGATGCTGTTCTTGTCGATGCGGTTGTAAGCCGCGATCTGATCGACGCTCGGGCCGTTGTAGTAGGCCTGAATTTTGGAGAGGGTGTCACCGCGCTCAACCACCCAGTGGATTTCGTTGTCACCACGGATGATCTGCCCGGGGGCAGGAGCCGGTGCAGGTGCCGGGGCTGGAGTGGAAGCCGGCGCAAGGGGTGCAGGAGCGCCGCCACCGAGAACGGCGTTGATCGACTCCCGCAAACCGTTCATGCCACCCGGCCACCCCGCCGGGTCGATCTTGCCCTCGGAGGAGTATTCGAGGTGGCCCAGCTGCAGGCGCAGTTCCTCCGGCTGGTTCAGGAGGTATGCCCGCTCCAGTGCCGCGCCCAAGTGCGGCGCAACCCTGATCTGATCCTCAGTCCAGTCGAACGGCGCGACGCCGGAGGACTCCATTTCGATGCCGATGAGGTAATAGTTCCCGGCATCCGTCGGAATTCCGGCGGCAGACCCGCGGCCCGCATGGTTCGCCAGCCCAGCGGCGACAAGATAGACGGTGCCGTTTCGCCCGAACACGATGTTGCACAAGGGCCCGGCGAGGTCGGAGCGCCCACCGATGCACATGTTCAGGGTCGGCGCGTCGGAGCCGGCGAACGCGCCACGGTTCGTAGCGGTGTGGTGCCAGAGGACGCCGCGCACGTCGGCCAAGTCCTGCCCGGCGTAGCCCCGAGAGGCCCAGCCTGCGGCCTCAACAACGGTAAGACCTGCAGCGCGAAGGACATTTGCAAGATTCGAGAGCTTCATGATGGCCCCTTTCCGGGCATGAAAAAGCCCCGGCGACTGCCAGGGCCTTTCGAGGGTTGGTTAGGTGGTGCCGTCCGGCGGCGGCTTTTTCAGGACGGGCCAAGGCCGAAGCTCCTGATCAGTCATGCCATGCTCGGTGCAGTCTCGGCGCAGCTGGGAGGCGTACTCTTCGGTGATGCGCCGGTTATGCGCCTCACGGTCGGCCCGGTCACGCTCCCGCTCAGCATCCGCCCAAGCCTCGTTGCGCTGCTCCTTCAACGTGACGTTGCGGGCACGCTCCCGGCCGGCAGCCCCCGTGAAGAATTTCACCAGGCCTTTGATGAGTTCCAAGGCGACCATGCCGCCGCCGATGCTGACCATGGCCAGCACGAATTGTTGTGTTCCGTCCATTCGCTGGACCTCTACTTTTCGGGGTCGTAGGCGAAGTGCTTGATCTTCACTAGTCGGACGGAGAACGTGAGAAGGGCGAACGCGATGAAGCACATGGAGACGATCCGGGCGCTCGGCTGCGTCAGCGGTAGAGCAAGCACCGCAGCGCCATAGATCGTGATCGCAAACATGCAAGCGATCGTTGCGGGCCGTTCGAGCCACCAGATCCCGGGCAAAGTCGTCAACGAACCGAGAACGCCGCCGAAGATCAGCAATGCAGCCCAAACGTAGACGAGGGCGGTCCCGAGTCCGTTCTCCATGGTCCGCGGCGGGTCCAAGAGAACAGCCGTGCCGGCGATGGCCATCATCAGGTATGCGCCGCAATAACAGACGGAGAAGAATCGGGGCTCTTGGATCATGAACCACAGGTTCTTGAGGATCGCGCTCATTTCATGGCCGCGATTCCGTTGAGCTGGCAGATGTTCCCTTGCGGGTACGGTCCGACCGAAATGCCGGCTCCGTTGACGACGTAGAACGTGCCGGAACGGTAACCGTTCGTCGTCCCCGGAACGAAAGTCGTGTCAACAGGTTGGAGTCCCGCGGGGAGCTTGGCGATAATCCACCGCTCAACGACCGAGCCGGCGGCGCCCGAGTACCGGACGTCAGCTGAAACCTGAAGGAGTTGGCCGCGGGACAAGATACGGGCGCTGGCCCTGGACGCGCCGTTGTTCAGCCACCCAGCTTCCAGCGGCAATTGGATCCATGGTCCCGCGCCGTCCTCGTTGACCCAGCCGGGCATGTCGTTGGCCAAGAGTTCGTAGGACCATCGGTTGCCGTTGATCTTGACTGAGGCGCCCAGGCTGGCGAGGTAGCCGAGAGCTAGCTCATCCTTGGCGATCATGCCGCTGTTGCCGGCCCAGCACCGCAGGTCGATGATCTTCTCCGGCGCGCTCAGACCGGCCTTCCATTTGACCAAGGCGATGGGCTGGTCATCCTCGACGCCGGGACCGGTCTTGCGCCCCGCGGGTATCTCAGGATCCGCAGATCCCGGAGTCGCCACGAGTGTGGACGGGCCGCCTGCTGCGGGCTGCCAGTTCCTGCGCACCGAGATCAGGTCGTAACGGACGCCCGAGACGATGGTCCCGCACTGCACGACCTGATCCGTTGCCGCCTCGTCCGTGACTCCCCAGCCGTGGGCCTTGCCCTTGGTCACGATCACGGCGTACGGGATCGACGGATGGGGCTTCACCTTGAAGTCTTCTGTGCCGTATACGCCGTAATCGGGGACGCCTGCACGGTTCTTTGCCCGGTCGGTTTCGGTCACTACTCCGTCATAAAAGACGCTGGTCAAAGCCATTAGCGGGCCTTCCTGTCTGCGTTGTCGCGCTGCAAGGCGCGGATTCTTTTGGCCAAGGCGGTGTCCGGGTCGTCGGTGCGCTCACCCACAATGGGTGTGGCCGCGTCGCCGTCCTTGTCCCAGGACAACCGGGCCTCGCGGAGAACGTCGGTGAATGCTTGCCCGCGGATCATGGCCGTCACGCGGTCGCCCACGCGCAGCCCGTCCCCGCCGTAGCGGAAGTGCTTTGTCTCGGACAACTCGAGCGACAGCCCGGCCAGCGGCGCACCTTCTGCAAGGACTTCCTTGGCGCGGTCGGCGTAGACGTCGCCTGAGGATGAGTCGCGGGCGTCTTGCAAGACCTCGATGATGTCGTTCCAAGCCGTCTCGCGCGCAGGCTCCGTGAAGCCTTTGAACTCGCGCGCGACGCCCTCACCTTGGCCGCCGACAACTACGCGGGTCACGGCCGGGGCTGCCAGCGAGTAGGTGCCGCCAACGACAGTGCCGTTCTCCGGGGAGAGGTGGTGCGCGTAGTCGCGGGGCTCGTAGCAGTCCAGCAGCAGGCCGTTGCCTTGCTGTCGAACGGTGACTCCGATCCCTGCTTGGTCCACGGCCGGGAACAGCCGATCATAGGCAGGGTGGAAACGGAAGGTGTACTTCCCTGATGTGCCGCGCCCCAGCGACGGCGCCACTGCCAGCGGGAAACTGAGCCGAGTTGCGGCCTCGGCCATTACCGTCTTGACGACAGTCTCAGCCGGGCCGGTAATCGATCGGTACTCGACGTCCTGCCCAGTGAGAGGAGCCGTTGGCTTCGGCCAGGCAAGCCAGTTATTCAGGATCCGGAAATCGTCCTCGACCGTGAAGGTCAGCGTGGCGGCCGTCGTGAACTGGCCGCCGGCCAACCGGACGGGCCCGGACATTTGAAACTCGCTGTGCCGGTAGATCATCACCCGGACTCCAGGCTCCATGAGGTCCGCAGCCCGCCGGTGGTTCGCGTCGATCGTGAACGTCGCTGTGGACTTCACGTTGTGGCGGATGGTCGGCTTCAGATCGAGCGGCCGTCCAACCCAGCCCTTGAACTCCCAGCCCTTGTACACAACGATCTCGTAGGGAATCTCGGAAGCCACTACCAAGCCCTCCGATACCGGTTCTGCACCTCGGCAATGACGCTGCCAGTGCCAGTCATTTGGATGGTCAGCGGGCGGTCCTGCCCACGGGGAATCGCAACGAACGCCGACGTCGGGTCAAGCTCCGATGTGCGGTCCAACGGCGACAGGATCGACTTCGTAGCCTCGTCCCATGCCCCGTACCAGAGCACCTGGCCGTTGACCGGGTCAGTGTCCAGCTGCACGGCATAGCCCGCGGGGATCTCAAACGGGACGATGATGTCATTGCCGCCGACACCGAATGAGACGGCCGTGGTGTGACCGACAACCGTCCACACCGGATACGCCGCGACGTCGCCGTCGTTCGTGAACGTCGCTTCCCCGAGCGCGCCGCCTGGCGATAGGTAGTGGATGGCATCCGCCGGATAACCGTAAGCAACCCGGTCCGCCTCGGTGATGTAGTAGTTGCGCATGTCGCCCTGCGCCCATGACTTCGTGACCTTCTCACCAAGCCAGTACGGCTTATCAGCCAAGAGGTTGATGCCGTACTTCGCCCAGCCGCGCTGGATCGTGTCATGGGTCAATTCGTCATCGGCGCTGATCAGCCGCAACCCGAGCGTCCGACGATCACCGTTGGGCAATTTCGCTGTCCAGGTGCCCTCGAAATCAGGGTCGAGACTGCGCCAGAAAGCACGGTCCCGCTCCATGAACTCCGCGGAGCTCGTATCCGAGTACAGGTAAAGCGGCCAGAAGGCATCCCTGTCCTTGGTAGACGTGCCGAGATGCCGCGAGCCGGCAACCGCGGGCGACGAGCTGGACTGCCGCTCAAACGCCGGCAGTTGCAGGCCGCGCACCCCCGGCCGCAGGAACAAACCTGCGGCCGGGTTGGTGAGCTCCCACTCGCTGCCATCCCAGCCCGTCCATGACAGGCCAATGCCCCGCCACGGATTCGCCGGAGGCGCTGGCGGCCTGTACGGGGCGGCGTAAACGATACCCACTATGTGACCTCCTAGATTCCGAAGGCAGCGAAAGTATCCCGCCGCTTCGTCTCGATACGGTTGGCAACCTCATCCGGATCCCATCCGACGGGGCCCTTGAAGATCACGTCCCCGCGGCCGCCGGCGCTCCGGAGCTTCGCGAGCCGGTGAATGTCCGCCCACTGCTGCGGGTTCAGGATCGCCTCAGGCTGTCCCGTCCGGTTGACGACCTGCGAGACGCCCGGAGGCAGGATGCCCCCAAGGTCATACAGCGCGGGATCGCCGATTGCGGAGCCCTTGCCGCCGCCTGTGATCATGTCGGTGACGGTGCTGAACAGCTTCTTGCCGATGCCCACGGCAATGTCAGCCATGATGCCCGCGGCCGGAAACGCCGACTTGAACTGCGAGAGCAGCCCGTCGATGATTCCAGCGAGCGGGTTGAAGCCGCCTCCTGACGGAATCCCGGCCCCGCCCAGGTAGCCGTGCGGGTCGATGTCGTTGGGCCAGCCGCCCGCGAACGTGCCGAAGTGCAGGTGAGGCCCGGACGTGATGCCCGTATTGCCCGACAGCGCAATCTGCTGCCCGGCCCGAACCATCTCACCAACCCTCACAGCCATCGAGGACAGGTGCGCGAACCACGTCTGGATGCCTGAGCCGCCGTCGACATGGATCTCGTTGCCGCCCCACACGCCTGGCGCCGCAATGCCGGGACCGGACCAGCTAACACGGCCGTTCTCAGTAGCGAAAACCGGAGTGCCCACCGACGCGGCATAGTCGACGCCCTTATGGACCCGGTTGTAGCCCTGCGTTTCGATCATCTGCTTGAGCGGGTTCACGAACCCGCCGTTCATGTAGCCGGCCAGCGAGTCAGCCAGGGCATACAGGTTCCGCACACCAGCGCGGCGGGTCTGCTCCTTGGTGAACACGAACTCGCCGCCGTGAACGATGCCCGCGGGCTCGTCCTTGGCGCCGTTGCCCGTGTAACCGCCATTCATGAAGCCCTTGGGCAGTGCCACACGCGGCAGCTTGTCCACGCCCGGAAGGATCCCCGCAACGGTGTTGAACGCGCCGATCAGGCCATCGTTGATGACCGTGTCCACGACGAAGCGGACCGGGGCCTTCGCGATTTCCTGTAGTCCATCCCAGAATTTCTTGATGAACCCGACGCCGTCCTCGAAGGCCTTCGGAATGGTCTTCGTTATGAAGTCCGAGAGGGTATCGAAGACTGGCTTGATGACGTTTTCCCAAACCCACTTGATCGCCGAACCGATCCCGTCGAAGGCCGGCTTGATGATCGTCTCGTAGAGCCACTTCGCGGCCGGCCCGAGGATGTTCTGAAAGAAGTACACCCAGGTGTCGATCGTGGGCTTGATGACGTTCAGCCAGACCCAGTTGATGGCGTTGCCGATTGCATCGAAGACAGGCTTGATCACGTTGTTGTAGAGCCAGTTGACTGCCGCCGGGAGGATCGTTCCGAACCACAGGTTCCACGCGTCCACGACCGGCTTGATCACGTTGTCAGAAACCCACGAAATAGCCGCGCCAATGGCATCGAAAACCGGCTTGATGATCGCGTCGTGGAACCAAGTGAACACGGCGGCAAGGACGTCCCGGACGAAACCGACGGCGCCGTTGAAAATCGAGACAGCCGAATTCCACCAGTCAGCGATGGTCGAACCGATCCCTTGGAAAACCGGGACCATGACGTTGTTCCACCACCACATGAACAGCGGCGCGAGGATGTTCTGGATGATCGAGACGACCACCTGAAAAATGCCCCGGAACAGCAGATAAAAGCCACCCAGGACCACGGCTGCGCTGTCAAAAACCGGCTTGAGAATGTTCGTGTAGAGCCAGTTGAAGACATCGCCCACGAAGCGGACGGCCGCCATGATCCCGTCAAAAACGGGCTTGATGATCGACTCGTAAACCCACTGGATTACAGCGCCGATACCTTCAAAGACCGGCTTGATTATGTCCGTCCACAGCCAGCTAAAGAAGTCGCCAACCGCTTTCAGGGCCGCATCGACGCCGTCCTTGAACCAGCCCACGTTGTTGTAGGCCCAGACGAAACCGGCCACCAGCGCGGCGATAATGCCAATCGCCCAACCCACGGGCCCAAGCGCGATAACCCAAGCCGCGGCCATCTTGACGGCCTGCACGGTAGCTTGGGCAGCCATCGCGATCCAGCTACCGATGATCGAAGCCTTCGCGACAAGCATTGCCGCCACAGCCTTTACCGAGTCCCACTGATACATGAGCCAGATAGCGGCCGTAATAGCGCCAGAACTAACCGCAGCCGCAGCCATGGAAACCCAGCCGGCTACCATGACAACCACAGCCCACGAGTGAGTAAATGCGCCCTTGACGGCCGCGCCCTTCGAAGTGGCCCAGGCTTGCGCTTGCTTGGCCGCGGACGCGATAGCCTCGACGCCGAGCGCTATCCAGTGCGGGATGAGCGTAAAGGCAATGAGCCCGGCGATGACGACGATTGGTTCGCGCATATCCCAAAGCCACTTAGCCACGTCTTTAGCCGCGCCAATGACCTGGCCAAGCGCATCGGGGATCTTCTTGACCTCTTCCCGCACGGTCAGCAGGAAGTCAACGAACTTGGAATCTTCCTGCCAGCCGAACGCGGCCGCAAGCTTCCCCGTGTAGTCGCCCTTGACCATCAGGTCATACAGGCCCTGCGCTCCGTCGCGGACCCTCAGGAGGAAATCGACCAACTGAGAATCTTCCTCGACATGGAAAATCTCACGAAACTTAGGCGTGAAATCCCCGCCAACAACCAAATCCCAAATTGCCTTTGCACCAGAAAGGGCCTTGTCAAGGAAGTCCCCGATTGCCGCGCCAGCAATTTTCGCGCCCTCTTCGAGAGGCTTCAGCCAGTTGATTGCCCCCGCGAAGAACTGCTGAATTTTCGGGTACACGCCGGACAGCAGCGAGGCACCGATACGGCCAACTGAGGCGATGGTGTTCTTGAACGCGCCCCGCAGGGTTTCGCCTGACTTGAGAGCAGCCCCACCGAGACCCTTCTCCATGGCGTTCTGGAAGGTCTCGAAATTGATCTTGCCTTGAGAAGCCAGATTGACGGTCTCCTCGGCGGACTTGCCGAGCTCCTTGCCAAGCAGCTGGATAATCGGAATACCGGCGTCGTTCAGCTGGGCGATAACGTCGCCCTGGATCTTGTTGGACGCGCTCACCTTGTTGAAGATGGCTCCCATTTCGCCCATTCCGACACCAGCGATGGTCGCAGCGTCGCCAGTCAGCTTGAGAGTTCTCTCGAGATCCTTGCCCGGCTTCACACCAGCTGCGACTGCACCAGCGGCGACTGATGCGGCATCGCCAAGCCCAAAAGCTGTGCCCTTCACAGCGGCCATGGCGTCGTTCATGATGCCCTGCACGGTCTCAGCCGAGTGGCCGAGTCCGCTGAGCTTGGCCTTGGCTTCCTCGATCGCCTGGAGTCGCCCAAACCCCTTCGCGAGGGCCGTACCAAAGGCCGCGCCGACGGTCAGCCCGCCAGCGATACCGGCAGCCTTCATGGTGCCGGACATGAACCCGCCAACAGCGCCAGTCAGTTTGCTGCCGAGGCTCTGACCGGCACTGTCACCAGCGCTACTGGCGGCCGCGTCGAGCTCCTTGCCAACCTTCTTCTGGAGGTCCTTGAATACCGGAACCACAAGGATGTCGGCTACACCGATCGTGGGCATGTGGGCCTCCTATGAAGTTGTCAGATGTCCTCCGGAGAGAATCCGAATTGCTGGACGAACATCTCGGCCCAGTTGCGTTCCGCAGCCGCCACGGCGCGGTCAATCTCGGTGTACGGGGCGGGGAACGGCGTCTCTTCGCCAGGCTTCCCGCCAGCGGCTGCGATGCTGACCTGCCGCAGGCCTTTGACGGCGTGCAGGATCTCGCGCAACACAGTGATGTTCAGGTCAAACTCTGAGATCTTTGGTGACCAAGGATCAGCGTCATCGTCACGGCGTGACAGTCTCTGCTCAGCCAAGATGGCGGCCATTTCGGGATCGTTGGCGATCGCCTCGTTGAGCCTGCAGGCGGTGGGGAGCATGTCGATCAGTTCGAGCAACCCAACCCACCTGCCCGCGGCGTACCATTCCGCCAGATCCACGCCGTACTCTCGCAGGAGGTCGGCGCGGATCTGGGGACGGTAGCGGCTTACTAGCTCGCGGAGGCGGCGGCGTTTCCCGCCGTGCCGACCGTCTGCTCGTAGTAGGCGATTGCAGCTTGCACGACGGCGCCCAGCTCGCGGACGGACAACTTCTCAGCCTTGAGCGCCGCAGCATCAGCCTTGGTCAGCCACTTCTCAAGGGCGTCCCAGTTGGTCGAGCTCTTGCTCAGGGCACCGAAGATCTCCTCGGCCTCGACCGACTCGACGGCGTAGAGGTCCGGGAACGTGATGATCTTGGACGCGGACAGCGCAACCCGGAACGGATCGGGCTTTGCAACCTCCTTGCGGAGGCTTACGAGGGACAGGTGGACGGTCGGCTTGTCGTTTGCAGCCATGGTGTTACCTCCGGGTGTGAGGGGTGGATTTATTTGGTGGACTTGGTGAGCAGTGCTGGGGCGCAGATGGCACGCAGAGCATTGATCTTGTGATGGGTCTTCATCTGCCCGATGACGTGCAGCCCATCAGCGGTCAGGCCACGGGCGCCGTCCGGTGAGCGCGGCGTTACGAAGGTGTACTTGACACCCTCGACACCATGCGCGTCACGCCAAGCGACGCCAGCGGGGAGGTCAGCGCAGATGACAATCTCGTGCCGCATCGGATTACTTGGTGGGCTTGGTGGCGTCGGCTTTGGGGGCCTCGGCCTTGTCTTCGGTGTAGCCGTCGCGGCGCAGCTCAGCGGCCTCGGTAGCAACGGCGGTCTCGACGGCGTGCTTGCCGTCCTTGGAAATGAAGCGGGCCATGATCGACTCCTGAGAACTTCGGGTGTGAGGTGGAAACGGTGCGCGTCGCCACACCCGGAGAGCGACGCGCACCGTGCTTTAGGGGGTTAGGTCCCGGCGGTGAAGCCGAGCGCCGTCTTGTGCTTCAGAGGGCCAGTGCCGCCGATGTAGTGCTTCACCGGGACGCCGATCTCGGCATCCGTGAACACGTCGAAGGTGTACGCCTGCTGCACCGGGTCACCAGTTCCCCACTTCTGGGAATCCGTCGAAGCGAGCTTCACGGAACCGTAGCCGCGGCCAAGGATCCAGTTGTCAGCGGCAGGACCGTCGTTGCCGAGGATCAGCAGTCGGTACTCCTGGCCAACGGGCAAGTCAGGCTCGTCAAAGACGATCTCGCCGGTTGTCGCCGACTGGGTCACCGCCGAAAGGTCGGTGCCGTAGGTCAGCTCGAGCATGTGCTTCCGGCCGGTTTCCAGCGCGGTCATCTTTACCGAACGCGCCACCGTGTCAATGTCGGAGCGGACCGGACCGGCATAGCCAAGCGCGGACACATCAGACTTGCTGATATCGCGGCCGAATTCGAAACCATCCGGGGTGACCATCCCAAACGGGAGGTAGCCGATCGCCTTGAGGTCGATCAGGGCCCCGCCGACGCCAAACAGGCTCGTGGGCAGTTCAACCGATGGGGGTGCCAGGAATGCGATGGCCTTCTGGATCTTGCGGATCAGATTTCGGTCGTCAGCTTCCTGCTGAATTGTGGCAAAAGTTGGCATGGCGAATAGACCCCTTTCAAGGGCTTGGAATTTATTGGTTCCCCGTTCGGGGTCAGATGGGCCGGGAAGTGACCAGGAAGGTCGCGATGGCTTTGTTGAGAGTGTCCGACTGGTAGGGCACATCGGCGGGCGTTATGTCCGCCTCAATGCTGTCGATAAACCCCGAGGGCGTTTCAATGTCCGTACCGATGATGGAAGCGCTGATAGACACCAGCGTGTTCACGGCTTGTTGGCCGGGCGCGTAAACCTCGATCGTCGCCCGGTCGACTTGGTCAACAAAGCCGCGGTTGCCTCCGCCGGAGTAGACCAGAGCCAGCGGGAACGGGCCAAGGATCGCACCGTACTTGTCAGCGGGGATCTGGTAAACGACTCTCACTGGCTGGCCAAGGTGCGTGGCGCCGTCGATCAGGTCAAACAGCGCGTCCCGAGTGTCCGGGAAGACCAGAGCATCAATCATTTGCCCCTCGCCTTCATGGTCTCGGCCACGCGCAGCAAGATCGCGTCACGCGTATCTCGCCAGTCGGCCCGGGACTCGCGCACAACGGCCCCGGCGCGGCGGTCATTTGCCCAACCAACCGTGACCGTCGTAGGCGCGGCCTCGTAAGTGCCTCGCCCGACAGCCTGAGCGTTACCGGCCAACCGTTGCGCGGCGGCCAACGATGCCGCAGCGACCGCCGACGACGTTCCGAGATCCTTGAGGCCTGAATCATCAGCCAAGTACGACTTCGAACCGGGCACCTTGTGCAGACCCATCAGCCCATCACCAACCCAACCTCGGAACCGAACGGCCACTCACTCGGGCGACCCTCAACAGACCATGTGCCGGCCATGCGCGCGCCCTCAGGGACGCGGACACTGTCAGCTGGCAGGAATGTGAAGCCCGGGTCCCGGTACAGGACAGCTTTCGAGTCAACGACGTCGGACCGGTCCAGAGGCTCGGCCGTCGCACGCGGCCCGACGATGCAGTCGGTCACTGGGATCTCCTGCGTTGGCAGAGGATTGCCCTTCGCATCACGGCCGCCACCGCGCAACACCACAACGTCAGTGCGCCACGACTTCGGGAACATGCTCACGATGCCCAAGTCAGCCTCCCGGATGGATCGTCCAAGCCTGGCGTCGCTTCGACTTGGCAAGGAGCCGCTTGTCAGCAGCGGTCAGGTAGAGGCTGCCGTCAGGGTTCGCCATCTTGCCGCCCATGGAGAATGGGCCAGCTCCGAACTGGAATGACTCCATGCCCGACGGTGGCGCGTTCTCGTCCTTCGGCTCAAGCGCGCGCTTGACCATGCGGCACACGACGAGGCGCGGCACGTCAGCATCAATCGATCCAGCGACGATGCGGCCGTCGAGATCCAGGTACAGTGCCCGGACTTCAACGGAAGCTTCATGAAGCTTCTGCTGAGCCTCGGGTTCTTTCGCGGCGGGAAGAGCCGACCAGTGCTCCTGGAGGTCTTCCAGCGTCGCGTAGTCGGCCGCCATGGTTAGGCCTTCCGGGGACGGCCGCGGCGCGGAGCCGGTGCGGTGAAGTCGGGGGCGTCGGTCTTGGCGGCGGAGTCGACGTCGTCGCTTTCGCCTGCATCGCCTTCGCCTTCGCCGTCTTCGTCGCCCTTGTCAGCGTCGTCGACGTCAGGGTCCCCACCGTCGCCTTCAGGGTTGCTCTGGCCACCATCAGCACCGCCGGTGGTGAAGTCAGGGGCTTCGGTCTCGACCTCGGGCACAAGGCAATGCTTGCCGACGAGACCTTCCGCCCACTCGGGCAGCTCGTCACCGGGAGCAAAGTGCACGGGCCCAGACTCACCATGAACAAAAACATGTGCGGCAAAAGTCGCCATATTGACTCCTAAAGATTGGGGCCGAACGGCGCCCGGGCTCGAAGCCCGGGCGCCGCCCAGCGGTCAACTAGAGAACCTTGGCCACGAAGGACAGGTTCGCGTTCGCCAGAACGGGAAGGGCGATGGCATCCGAGACGACCTCGGCGATCATCGGGGGCTTCTCGTTCTTGTAGACACCGACGACGACGCCGGGCTGTTCGGACGGCTCGATGGCGTAGTTGGAATCCATCGAGGTCAGTGTCTGACCCCAGTAGGTTGCGCCCATCTCGGACGGACCGGACTGCGGATCAACCGGGGCGGGCAGGAACAGGAGCTTGTCATCAGCGATCACGCGACCACCAGAAGTGGAGCGGTCGTAGATGAAGAGTTCCGGGAGGCCGGCTGCAGTCAGGAGGCCGCGCACGTCAGCTTCCAAACCGGGGCGGGTAGCGCCGTTCGCCAGCAGCGTTGCGAATTCCTTGCCTGCGGCCAACGCACGGAACACGCGGCGGGACATCAGTATGCAGCCAGGAACTGTGCCGTTGTTCGTCGCAGAGTACACATCCGACCATGCGTTCAGGTCACTCAGTCGGGACACCGTCGGGTCGGACCACAACGACGCTGCCGTGACGTTATGGGTGCCGGAGCGTCCAAAGTCGTCATCGGAGATGAAGTTGGTCTGGTTGATGGTCGCCTTGCCCGTGGCAAGCACGGTGCCGCGCAGACGCTCGATGCGGTCAGCTGCAGCCTGAGCCGCATTCTTGATCTCCTTGAAGATCGAGTCGCGAATCACCTCATCGGGCGAGTTGCGCAGCAGGAGCTGGTCGTACTCCGGTACCGGGCGGTTCTGGCCCAACGCCGGAAGGTCGATGGTGACGCGCTGACCCGAAGTGGAACCGGCCAGTTCCGGCTCGGCGTCAAAGGCGCGGAACGCTGCTTCCTGTACGAACCCGGCCTGTCCCTTTCGGAACCGAACCGAGAGGTCAGAGACCTCGGTATTCGGAATCCAGCGGGCCAGGGAGGCCTTGTTGACTTCGAGGTCGGACAGGGCGGCGCGAGCGTACCCTGTGGCCTCGGCGGGGGTGACGAGATCGGTCCAAAGCATAATCAGTCACTCCTTTCTTAGACGTAGACGATGGTCGTGGCGGACAGCTTCGCGGCCGCAGCTGGCCTGACGAAGACACCCGGGACCTTGGAGGCCACAACGCGGCCGTGGTCCAGCAGTGGGGCGGCAACGTTGGCCTGGCCTTCGACCTGCAGGTCGAACAGGATGTGGCCCGCGAGGATGCCTGCGCCCGTCACGGTGGCTTCCGTGGCGTCGTAGGGGACGAGAACGCCGCCTACCTTGGCCACGGGCTGGCCGGATCGGAGGTAGCCGTCCGGGAAGTGGGTTGCCTTGGTGAAGGCGATGACGCTGACCGTCTCAGTACGGGCATTGCCGATGGCATGTCCGGAACCGAGCCAGGCAAGGTTTCCGCTGCCGTAGCTTTCAGTGCGAAGACGAGGCATGGTGGATCCTTTCTAGGAAGATTTGTTGTGCTTGGATGCGTAGATGTCGCGGCCAGCAGCAATGGAGCCGCCAGTCGGGTTGTTTTCGCCGGAGCGGTTTCCGGAGTCGTGCACCGGGCCGCCTTTGGGAGCCTTGCCCTCGGCGCGCGCGTAAAGCTCGGAGATCTTCTTGGCAGACGCGAGGTAGCTAGCCTCGTCAGTCCCGGTCACAAGGTCTTGGTATTCCTTCGGAACCGGATGCTCCGCCAGTGCGGCGAGACGGGCGTTAGTGGCCTTGAGCTTCGCGTTCTCGGCTGCCTGGTCGTCTCGTTCCTTCTTTGCGCGGTCGATCTCGGACAGTTTGGCGTCCTCCGCGGCCTGAATCTTCGCCTCAGCATCAGCGGCCCGCTTCTCGGCAGCAGCTCGAGCATCGCGCTCAGCCTGCAAAGCCTTCATGCCGCCCTCGCCAAGCTTCTCGTTGGCCTTGGCAGCCTCCGCGGCAGCAGCATCAGCCGCGGCCTTTGAAGCAGCATCGGCAGCAGCCTTCTCAGCGTCAGTCTGGTCCTCCATCACTGCGTCACCAAAGGTGAGCCTGTGGAAACCAAGCAGCCTCTCAATGCCGCCAGGGGCAGTGATGTCGATACCGTGGGGAAAATTCTTGCTCAATTCGAACTCCTTATTGGATGCCGCATCGCACGGCGAATAACCCTGCCCGCATCGCACGGAAGGGAGAGTGTGGACCGCCGGAGCGGTTAGTGGGTGTGGACTCCGTCATGGACGGCTTCTGGGAAGTTGCGACGTATTGCAAACGCCGCGGCCTTCAACTGCCTGTTTTTGTCGTTGGCTGGCAACGACTCAAGGAAGGCTCTGATCTCAGGGTCGTCAGCTTTGAGCGCGTCAGAGTACATGGTGTAGTACTTGTCCGGGAGGTAGCCGGGTGGATAGTCCGACTCTTTACCGATGCGGACAACAGCACAGTTGCAGTCGCCGTGGAACGCATCGCCCTTGCCAGTGCCGCGCCGATCGCCGGCGGACTGCTTGGACAGGTAGACGGCGTCGCGCGAGGCAAGCACCAAGCACCAACTGCATGTCTTGGCGCCGGTCGGCACGCGGGCCCATCGAGCGCCTTCGCGCTTGGCGTTGTAGGCGATCGCATCGCGGCCGGGCTGCTTCACGTACTTGTCGGCCGCCGTAAGCAGCCCTCCGAGCATCGAGGTAGGATCGGGAGTCCACAGCTGGCCTGCAAGGTAGCGAACTTTCGCCTCCACGGCCGACGCTGGTACGCCAGCGGCACCAGCAGCAGCCCGGAACACTCCAGCAGCGCCGGAAGCCGCCCGCAACTCGTCGTAATAGTCCAGGGCCAGCGACTCGGCAACAGGGCCATACTCGGCCACTAACAGCGGCACGAACTCCAGTAGCGCGTTGCGTACCGCCTCAGGCTTTGCCAGATTCAGCGAATTGAAAAAGCCCTCAAGCTCACCCTTCACCAGATCGCTCAAAGCTGCACTGTCCGAACGGAACTGCTCAACGATCGCCAGGTCAGCCACAACTACGGCCCAACAGTCGGAGCATTACTGAACACCGGAGCATTGGACGACTTAGAAGCTGCCAACAACGCGCCAAGTTTCGCGGAGGACTCTGCACGCTTCGCATACGCCAGGTTCCGCTCAATCTGCGACTTAGACAGCCCGTATTCCTCCATGGCAACCTCAGGGTCGCCATTCGGGAACGCCGTGGTGTACTTCAAGGCCGAATCGGCGCGGGCCGCACGTGTAGGTGTGCCAGCATCCGCAAAGTGAGCCGTCAGACCGCGCAACTCGGCCGCCATGCCGTCAGTGATCCCGTCATACTTGACGGCCAGGATCGTCCGGGCCAGCGACTCGTGAGCAATCTTGTAACTGATATCCCGCTCATGCTCAACCATGGCAACCATGTCCGACTCCGAAGCGAGAATCGCATCAGCAGAAGACGGATTGTCGTGGATGATCCCGAGATAACCGACCGGGATTGACAACTCACTAGAGACCATCAAGCCGATGGTGCGCATCATCTCCGAATGCGGCTGCATCGACGCTTGCTGGAGCTGCTTGATGTCCGGGCGAACAAGCTTCTGCTCGTCCTCATCGAACACGTCAGGCAAAGCCCACATGCCGCCAATCAGCGCCTCAAGCGGCGAGATCCGCTTACCGTCCGGGCCTGTGAAGTGCGCCTCATCAGCGCCCAGCAATGCCCGCTGAGGGGCCGAGAAGAACTCGGCAGTAACTTCCTGCCGGAGCATCGTCCGCACGCCCTTGTCGATGTAACCCATCAACGGGCGCGTCACCCTAGACCTGCCAAACTGGCGGGACAGCGACCAACCCCAGATATACGGGATGCAAGGAATGAGACCAGACAGGTTTTTGATCTCGCGCGTGACCATCCAGCCGTTTCGGCCAGACTCAACAAGCAACGTCTTGCCCGGCACGTACAGCAGCGCCTTGACGGCCGAAACCATCTCGAGTGCCAGGGTTACGCGGTTCGTCCGGGTGTCAACCTCAGCCGTAGCCTCAAGTGCTGTACGAGCCGCAACGATGACCTCGGGTTCACCGAGAGTTGAATCACCCGGGGTTACAAAAACGAACGCCACCGAATGCTGCAAAGACGACTCAATCGCCATCCGCTCCACAGCGTAGACGTAGTTGTCCTCGAAAGTCGCATTGACCTCGTCCAGGAGCTTTGACGTGCGCGGAAGAGTGAAACCGTCAGGGCGGATCCGCGACGCCGGAACCTTGATCCCCTTCGACGCCCAACCAATCGGCGTCTGAAAGTCGATCATGTGCGGCGGAACCGAAAAGCCAATCTTGTCGAGACGCTTCTTGTCCTCGACGTACGCCTCCCGCAGCTTGTTACGCGAGGCCTTACGCCGGATCGTGGACAGCATCCGGTAAAACGCCGTCGACTCCTCAAAAGAGAGCTTCCGAACCACGTCAAGAACAGCCACCAGCGTCACCCCTAACCAACAATTGCGTGTCTCGGCTTCCTCTCAGAAGCTGGGAGACGACGTTTAGCAAACTTGACCGCGCCGAAATGGGCGCACGTAACGGAAACGATCGGAGACAGGTCGACATCGAGGCTCAGACGGTTCCACTTGAATGAGCCCGGACGGTTCTTGATCTGATCCTTCATCGTGTTTTTCGCGGAAAGATCAAGATGCTCCTGCCCGAAGTGCGAGATCGCCGGATGCTTCTCCACAGCCTCGTGCAAACCAGCGCACGCCTGTGTGTACTCAGCGGCACCAAGGATGAACACGTTCATCCTCTTGGCTTTCAAAGGCGCTTCAAGCAGGTCCCGGGCCGGCGAGAACGAATCAATGACGATCGGGAAACGCCGCTTTGCACGTTCCCACAACCACTCAATGAGCGCCGTAGTGCCCCGCTCATCGAAGGGAGCGTCAGCGGCCAATTCAAGATGGATGCCGTTGCCTTCAGCAAACGTCGAAACACCGATGGACACCTTGGTTCGCTCCGGGTTCATGTCCACGCCGTATGCGGCAATGGGCCACTCAGGATCCGGGTCATCAATCGCCAGGTCATCCCACATAGTGAATGCGCGTTTGCCTGCCTCGGTAGGTGTAGGCCACATGTTCAGCCGCTCGCGCGCGTAGGACCGCGGGGAGAACTCATTGAGCTCGTCCTGGATCGTCTCCAAAGAAATGCGAATGCCCAGCGCCGGGTTGGCATCCGCGGCATTTCGTAGATCCCGGACGAAATCGGCAAGCTCAGCGTCAGTCATTTTGTCGACGTCGCCCTTGGCGGAGTGCTCCACCCACGCTGCGCGCTTATTCTTGCCAGTGACCGCGTTGTTCCGGACACGAACAAACGGTTCGCCGCGCTCGGAAAGGTCTTTGGGCGGCGTGCCCATGAAAATAGTTACCGGGTCGCCAGAAGGGGCCGCCGAAATCGTCGGCTTCAGAGCCTCCTGCTCGTCCTCTTCGTACTCCTGAGCCTCATCGATCACCAAGACGTCGAAGGAGCTACCGCGGCCGGCGCCGCCAGTGCGGGCGCCGAGCTCGATCATGCCGCCATTGTCCAGAACGATGGCTTCCTGGCCATTGGTCTTGCGGATCTCAATGACCATGGCATTCAGCTCAGGGAATCGGGCGTTCGGGTCGTTAACCTTCTGACCGAAGAAATGAAGCAGGCGCTTGAACGCCTTCCGCGCCGAGGTGAGCAGGTGCGAGGTGTGCAGGATCTTGAGGCCCAATTGGACCAGCAGGTACAGTTCAACAGCTTCCAAGCTGCCGTTCTTGCCGTTCTGCCGCGGCACCGAAACGCCCCACGTGCCAGCACACCAGCGGCCCGTCGTCGTAGTCCGCAGCCACGCGCGCACAACCTGCGCCTGCCACTCGTCAAGGATCAGGCCGTAACCTGCAGCGAGGTCGATCGCGGCCTCAGCATGGTCGCACGAATACCCGCGAGGAGTCGGAGCGATGTAGAAGCGGGCGTCCTGCGAACCCTTCAACGAACACCACCACCAGTCAGGCCTTCTTCAACCCCCGCGCCTTGATTCGATCAAGCGGAGTGACATTCGTCGGCATCGACACATTGGCCGGCTTCGCGGCAGCGTCAGCCGGGGCAAGCTTCGAAAGGATCGTGGAAAATGCGATCGCCTGCTGGCGGGCCTCAGAAAATACGTTCTGGAACTTCACCTCGACGTTGTACTCGCCGTCCTCACCGGACTCCATGTCCAGCCGGAACTGCATGAGGTTCAGGACGCCCTTGCCCTGAATGATGCTGTCGAGCTCGTCCAAGCGGTCGGCCAGTCGGGCAGCCTCAAGCACAAGCGCATTCCGCGGAACATCTTCAGTCGACATCGCCGCCCAGATCGACAAGCCACGCTCACCAAGACCAGCAGGAACATCCACCGCGGACCTCCTAGAAGTTTGGGGCCGCGCCATCCACGAGAGCATTTTGAATGGGGTCAAAATGCCCTACAAGCAAACGGCGCGGCGGCTACAAAGGCGGCTGAGGGAGGCTCGCCGCCCCAACCATCCAGCTCGGGGGGATATTTTCGCTAATGCCTAGGGGCGCGAACGGGAGGCCCCTGGGGAGGGGTCCTCCCCCATGCCCCGATATGGGGTTCTGGGATACGAGTTTTCATATCTGGGGTTATCCACAGGTCACCATCGGCGGCTGGTTTTGAGTGGCTTGGCTGCCATGACCGTTGTTGCTTTGGGTGCAGCGCGGTTGCCTTTGGACTGGTTGCATCTGCGACATATGACGATGACGTTTGAGAGTTCGTCTCGTCCGCCTTTGGCGTGCGGCACGATGTGGTCTGCTTCGGCACTGCATGGGGTGAGCCCGACGTCGTAGTCGAGGATGACACGGCAGTAGGGGCATCGCGTCTGGCCATTGGCTTTGGCAAGCTTCTTGGCTTGGCGTGAGATGCGCTTCCATGTGGCTGTGCCTGTGCGTGAGGTAGCGATGACTACCTCCTAATGCTTGCCTCTGGTTGTGCTTCCGGTTTGCCTGAGACGGTGGCCGGTATGAGGTGCCTTGGCTTGCGGGTCGCGGGACGAATGATGCTTTGCTTGCCGACGTTCCGAGGTCTTGTTGTTTCCGGGGCGGCGGCAGGTGGGGGCCTTGGCGGGTGGAGAGAGCAAACACCCGGCTCCTACCTTGGTTCGCTGGCCGTTCGTGAGGCGGGGCGTGACTTTGACCGCCGCTAGCGGAAAGGGGGAATGGCTGGATTCGAACCAGCGACCTCTGTCTTGTTCTGTGTGCGCACACCCAGTGCTCTAACCATCTGAGCTACATTCCCTTGTGGCCCTCGCTCATGGGGGTTTGCGAGGGCCGGACGCTGCCTCTCGGCTGTGCCTCGATTCGGGGAACCATCGTGGTTCCCGTGAGCGTGGACCGGCTCGAACGGTCTGCAATGCCTGGCTTGGCACGCCCTCCCGCCGTTCATGTCCGGCGGGCTTTTTAGTTATGAAGCCTTCAGCAGATGTGAAAGGCTCCCTACCTGGCCGCCTTGGCGATCCAGAAGATTATGGGTGAAGAGCTCGTTGCGCTTCGCGGTGACGGCAGCTTCTGCTGAGCGGATGTCCGCGTGGTACCCGACGAAGTGCTCTTTGCCATGATGGGTGACGCGGCCGATCCACTTCTGAGTCCGGGCGTTCCATGAAACCCCTCGGATTCCGGACTTGTTGCGGGGAAGAACGCTGATGTTCTCCATGTTTTGCTTGTTGGTCGCCAGCCGCAGGTGCGATGGATTCACGCACGCTCGGTTGTGGCAGCGATGGTCAACCTTCATGCCGCCCGGAATCTCACCGTTGGCGAGCTCGTAGGCGAATCGATGCGCATAGCCGCGTTTCTGGCTCCAGTAGAACTGGCCGTAGCCGTCCTTCGTTTTTCCTGCGGACCATGTCCAGCAATCCGCGCCACGGTTGACTTTGGACTCGAATCGCTCGATGGATGATGGTGTTATTGTTGCCATGTCGACTCCTAGAAAGTCGGTCACGCTCCCGGATGCTGCCAGGCATCGCGGGAGCTTTTGCTTTGGGTACGCAAAAGCGCCCGTCGCGAATGGTGGATCACGGCGGGCGCTTTTGGACATTCAGTTGTTGGTTCTTGTGCCAGGCCCGGGCTTGGCGCGCCTCGCCCGGGTCCGGCGTTGCAACGGTCACCAGCCGTTGCTCTTGCTTCCCGGTTCCCCGGGGAAGTGTGTGTGGCCTTCTGCTTCTCAGCGATGGCGTTGCGCTTGACCCTGCGCGGGAGATAGTGACCTCCGAAGTGGAAGATTCGGGCACTAAAAAAGCCGAAGCGCTTGTGGCGATTCGGCTTTGCGTGGTTGTCAGTGGATACACTTCTAACCCGGGATTTACCCTATCAAAGTTTGACGCGTCGTTCACGCATTTGTTGTGCGACACGAAATACGTCTCCGGGGTAGTAGATTCTTCGTGCTTTGTCGTCGGTTGTGACTCGGTCGAATACGTATTTGAGGTGGCCGAGTTTCACCCAGTTTTTGAAGTCGGTCATTTTGACCGCGACTTTCGTCTTGGCGCGGATGTAGTCGATTGCTTCCCGGGGTGGGAGTGGTTCTCCATTTGCTTCTTTGATGCGTTCCTTGATCTCGGCGTGGTCGATAACCTCCTCTTGGGGTCCGCTGACGAGTAGTTCGGCTTTGGTGATCCAGTCTCGGATGAGCCATGCGATCCCGGCGGCCCGTTCGTCGCGCGCGTAGTCCTTGGCATAGCGGCCGACGCTCTTGAGGTTTTGTTGCAGCTGGAGGGCGTCGAGGTTGATGGGTGCGGCGCTGCCGGGTTTGCCACCGGCGTTCCATCCTGCGTTTGCGGGCCGGACGTGGTCGAGTTTGGCGATGGTGACGCCCAGAGTTTCGATGAGGACGTCCACTTTGTCGAGCCAGGCTTGAAGGTCCCGGACGCAGTGGGTGCAGAGGTAGGTGTCTGTGTGGTTGAGGCAATCCTCCGTGGTGCATTCGTTGCTCAAGCCTGATCTCGCCTTTCTTCGGGTTGGGTCACTTGGCGGACTTGGAAGGCCTTAGTGGCGAGGACGAGGATCCTTTCGCCGTCGTCGGAGTCGGTGGTGTAGTTCCAGAAGCCGATGCGCCCGGCTTCGTAGAAGTAGATTTCGTGGGCGCTGATCTGTTGCTCGCCGGCGTCGGGGTAGGTGCGGTATGCGAACGTGCGCAGCCTGCGGGGTGGTGCTGGCTCGGCGGTGATTTTGTCGTAGAGGCTCATGGCGACGCCTTACCTGCGATGAACCGGTAGGGAATCGCGTAAAGGCCAGCTGCCCTATGGACTGCTGCGGTTGCGAGTGCTTCTATCTCGTCGGGAGTCAGGCCGACTTGGATGAGCATGATGAACGCGTCTTGGTAGGCTTCGCGCTCGCTTGGGCTGGTCGCCATGGCGAGCCTGTTCTCGAACGAGTTGCGGTCAAATGATCGTTCGAGGTCGCGGAGCTTCATCGTGTAGGCGACGCCGATGTCCGCGATGAAGGCTTTGATCTTGTTCATCGGCTGCCTCCTGCTTCGAGTTTCTGGATTTGCATGCGGAATCCGGTGGTGACTTTGACGGGCGTCCTGGGGTCGATGTTGTGGTTGAGGGCGTTTTGGGCGAATGCGAAGACGTCGCCGACGGTCATGCCGGTTTTCTTGTCGTCTGCTGCGTGTTCGATCTTGATGTTGCTCATGGCTGCTCCTGGGTGATGGTGATGTCGAGTCCGCTGAGGTTGTCGGCCCAGACTTTGCGGATGTTCCAGTGGACGATTCGGGCGTCGTCTTTGATGACTTTGGATTTTGTGAGGGCGTCGCCTACGGCTCGTTGGAGTTTGTCGAGGTCTGGCGTGCCGGCGGGCGCGTCGGCGTACTTGGTTGTCTTGGGTTTGGGTAGCCGGATCTCGCCCGCAATGGATACTGGCCCGTCGATGGTCGTCCAGTTG
>OUNM010252271.1_pt1 | contig 39930 bp, 31 predicted proteins | sample 1769961 | NCBI WGS metagenome assembly OUNM01 (sample SAMEA3914820, study PRJEB12502) | metagenome | biome: forest; material: soil | place: USA | collected 2012-03-12 | depth 0.3 m | reverse complement strand
CGCGCTCATCACCGACAGGAAATAGAGATTGTCGTTGGTCTTCTGCGCCGCCTGCAGGTCGAATTCGTCGCGCAGCACGCGCATCTGGCCCTGCAGCGACAATATGTCGGCATCGATCGCATCGGCGCGCTGGGCGAAGCGTTCGATCACCGGCTCCATCTTCTTGGGCAGGTCGCGATCGTCCTCGAGCCGGTGGAGCACCGCGCGCATCCCCGCGACCATGCGGTGGAGCCGCGCCGAGCGGCGGCGGATGACGAGCAGTTCGCGCCCGGCATCGGACGGATTGTCGTTGAGGAACTGGTCCTCGGCCGCCTGCACCTCGACGCTCAATTGCCGCGCCAGCTCGGCAAAGGTCGCGGTCATGCTGTCGAGCACCAGCTCGAGCACTTCCGCCGGGTCGGGCGCGATCGGCATCCGCGCGATCCGCTGGCGCATCACATCGGCCGAGCGGACCGGGCGATAGCGGCCGGTGACGATCAACTTGGGCGCGATCGCCAGGTGCAGCGCGCTGACCTGGTTGGGATCGTCGGTGTCGAAGTCGCGCTCGAAATCCTGCAGCACCAGCCCGATCACGCCCTTGTCGATGACCGCCCGCGCATGGTCCTCGCGGCTCAGCAGCAATTCGTGCACTTCGGGCGGCAACCGTCCCTCGCGCTCGAGCCAGGCATGCGTGCGCCCGTCGGCGAGGTTGAGGTGCAGCCAGCGGAACCCGTCGCCATCGAGGCTGGCGAAATCATGCGTGAGCGACAGGCAGTCGCCGCCGGTACATCCCCAGATCAGCCCCGGCTGCCACAGCAGCGCCTCGAACGAGACTGGCGGCGGAAAGCCCGGTGTATCGGTCGATGCCTCGCTGGCCATGCTGCGGTCCCGTCCCTTGGCGGCCCTCTTAGCGTGTGCGGCGGCGCTGGGACATCGGGGAATCGTATGGCGCGCGCCGAAATGGGGCGCCCCGCCGCCACCGTCATCCCGGCACACGGCCAGGGTGACGGCCGGGGTTGGGGTTCGGGTTGGGCTTGCAATGTAGGATTTCGATCGGCAGCCTCCTCTCCGCTCTTTGATAGTGTCGATCGAAAAAGCCCCCCCGATCTGCCCAATGCCCAGGAGGGGCCGAAGGTGATAAATCAAAAAATACGCGGAACCTTTGGCGGCTGAGCGGCCGCCGATCCCGGGCCGCTTTCCGCCCGGGACACGCGCCGAGCCGCTCGGCACAGCCTCAACGCTCGCTCGTCCCGGCGCGGCGCGATAACAAGGCGCCATGGAGAGCCCCGTCATCACCCTGGCCGCCGGTGCCGTGCGCGGCGAGACGATCGGCAGCGTCGAACGCTATCTCGGCATTCCCTATGCCGCACCCCCGGTCGGCGAACGCCGCTTCGCTGCGCCGCACCCGGTCGAGCCCTGGAGCGGCGAGCGCGACGGCACCGTGGCCGGGCCCAACGCGCCGCAAAAAACGCGCGATTTTCCCGGGCTCGACGTGAAGGTCCTGATCGGCAACGGCTGGGCGCCGGGCGACGATTACCTCACGCTCAACATCTGGCGGCCGGCGGGCGGCGCGAGCGGCCTGCCGGTGATGGTGTTCATCCATGGCGGCGGCTTCATCGTCGGCAGCAAGGATGCGAGCGTCCAGGACGGCGCCACCTTCGCCCGCGACGGCGTCATCTGCGTCGCGATCAACTATCGCATGGGCATCGACGGCTTCCTGCCGATCCCGGGCGTACCGACCAATCTCGGCCTGCGCGACCAGATCGCGGCGCTGGCTTGGGTGCAGGCCAATGCCGCGGCGTTCGGCGGTGATCCGGCCAATGTCACCGTGTTCGGCGAAAGCGCCGGGGCGATGTCGATCGCCAATCTGATCGCCTCGCCGCTCGCCAAGGGGCTGTTCCGCCGCGCGATCGTCGAGAGCGGCCATGGCGGGATGACGCGCGACATTCCGGTCGCCCGGCGGCTGGTCGCGAAGCTCGCGGCGATGCTCGGCGTCAGCGCCGACAAGGCCGGGTTCGCCAGCATCGCGCCGGGCGAGCAAATGCTCGCGGCGGTCGAGAAAATCGGCCAGCCGACCACCCGGCTCGACCTGCGCGACGGCGATGGGCGCGAGCCGGTCTACGGGATCAGCCGCTTCATCCCGGTCCATGGCGACGACGTGCTGCCCGACACGCCGCTCGAGGCGCTGAAGCAAGGCGCGGGCGCCGAGGTCGATCTGCTGATCGGCACCAATGCCGAGGAAATGAACCTCTATCTCGTGCCGACCGGCGTGCGGGCAAAGCTCGGCAAGCTGCTCGCCTGGCTCGTGCTGCGGCGGTCGGTGCCCAAAGCCTGGGCGATCCTCAACGCGTACGGCATGGGGTCGGGCAAGACCGGCGGCTATGCGCTGACCGATGCGATGAACGACCTCGTCTTCCGCTGGCCCGCGCGGCGCTTTGCCGAGGAGCATCAGGGGCGCACGCATTTCTACGAATTCGACTGGCGCTCGCCGCAATTCGGCGGCGAGCTCGGCGCGGCGCACGGCATGGAATTGCCCTTCGTGTTCGACTCGCTGGCGGTCGCGAGCGGCGAGCAGGGGCTGTGCGGCCCCAACCCGCCGCAGGAGCTGGCGACCCGCGTCCATGGCTTGTGGGTGCAATATGCCAAGGACGGCACCCTGCCCTGGCCCGAATTCGACCGTGCGACGCGGGCGGTCCATCGCCTCGCGGCCAATGAAACGATCAGCGAGCCGGTGATGCCCGCCGCGCCGTTCGTTCCCTGAAGCCTGGAGGTTCCATGTATCTCGATCGTCTGCGCCTCGACGGCAGGGTCGCGTTCGTCACCGGCGGCGCGCAGGGCATCGGCTATTGCTGCGCCGAGGCGCTGGCCGAAGCGGGTGCCAGGGTCACGATCGGCGACCGCGATGCCGATGCGATCGGCGGGGCGATCGAGAGCCTGACCGCGAAGGGCCATGCGGTCGAGGGCGTCGTGCTCGACGTGACCCGGTCGGGGGACGTGGCCCGCGTTGCCGACCAGCTCGCGGCAAGCGCGGGGCGGATCGATATCCTGGTCAACAATGCCGGCATCGCGCGCAGCGAGACCGCCGCAGAAGCCGTCGCCGACGAGCATTGGCTCAACGTGCTCGACGTCAATCTCAACGGTACCTTCTGGTGTGCGCGCGCCTTCGGCCGGCACATGCTTGCGGCGGGCTCGGGCAGCATCGTCAATGTCGGATCGATGTCGGGCTTCATCGTCAACCGCCCGCAACCGCAAAGCTATTACAACGCCTCCAAGGCCGCGGTGCACCAGCTGACCAGGAGCCTCGCCGCCGAATGGGCCGGCCGCGGCGTCCGCGTCAACGCGGTCGCGCCGACCTATATCGCGACCCCGCTCAACGCCTTCGCCGACAAGCAGGGCGAGATGTACCGGCGCTGGATCGACGGCACGCCGCAGGGCCGGCTCGGCGAGCCCGAGGAAGTCGCCTCGGTGGTCCATTTCCTCGCCTCGGACGCCGCCAGCCTGATGACCGGCAGCATCGTCCTCGCCGATGGCGGCTATACCTGCTGGTGAGTCCGCTCGGTCAATCCGGCGGCCCGATCGGCACAGTCGTGCGACCTTTCATATAGGTTAGCTATCATATAGGTCTGCTTCCCGAAGGATGCTGCGATGGCGTCCATGGAGGGATGCCGATCATGTCGGCCATTGCAGAACTAAGCCGTGTCGCGGTCTCAGCGGAATTCGTCGAAGCCTTGAGGGGGGCCTTTGGCGACCGCGTGCAGACCGGCGACGCGGTGCGCCGGCAGCACGGATCGAGCGAAGCGCATTTCGATCCCGTGCTGCCCGACGCGGTGGTGTATGCGCGGACCACGGGGGATGTGGTTGAGCTGGTCCGCCTGTGCACCACCGCGGGCGTCCCGATCGTGGCGTTCGGCGCGGGCACCTCGATCGAGGGCAATGCCTTGCCGGTGCGCGGCGGGGTCAGCCTCGACCTCAGCGAGATGACCGACATCGTCGCGGTCAACGAAGCGGATTTCGACTGCACCGTCCAGGCCGGGGTGCGGCGCGAGGAGCTCAACACCTGGCTGCGCGACACCGGCCTGTTCTTCCCGATCGATCCCGGCGCCAATGCGACGATCGGCGGCATGGCGTCGACCCGGGCGAGCGGCACCAACGCGGTGCGTTACGGCACGATGCGCGAGGCAGTGCTCGGCCTGACCGTCGTCACCCCGCAAGGCGAAGTGATCCGCACCAGCCGCCGCGCGCGAAAATCGGCCGCAGGCTATGACCTCACGCGCCTCTATGTCGGGTCCGAAGGCACGCTCGGCATCATCACCGAGGTGACGCTGCGCCTCCATCCGATCCCGGAGACGATCAGCTCGGCGGTGTGCGGGTTCGAGAGCCTGCAGGGCGCGGTCGATACCGTGGTCCAGGCGATCCAGCTCGGCGTGCCGCTCGCCCGGGTCGAGATCCTCGACGACATGCAGATCCGGGCGGTGAACCTCTGGTCGAAGCTCGACCTGCCCGAAGTCACCACCCTGTTCTTCGAATTCCACGGCTCGGACGTCGGCGTCGCCGAGCAGATCGAGATCGTCAGCGAGCTCGCGCACCGGAATGGAGGCGGCAATTTCCAATGGTCGTCGACCCCCGAGGAGCGCAACAAGCTGTGGAAGGCGCGGCACGAGGCCTATTATGCCGCGGTCAATCTGCGCCCCGGCGCGGTGGGCTGGGCGACCGATGTCTGCGTGCCGATCAGCCGCCTGCCCGAATGCATCACCGCGACCAAGCGCGACCTGGAGAAGGCCAGCCTGCCGGCGACGATCCTCGGTCACGTCGGCGACGGCAATTTCCACGTGATCTTCTCGATCGATCCAACCAACCCGGCCGACATGGTAGAAGCCGAAGCGATCAATGCGCGGCTGGTCGAGCGCGCGCTGGCGATGGACGGTACCTGTACCGGCGAGCACGGCATCGGCATCGGCAAGCAGCAATGGCTGGTCAAGGAACTGGGCGAGGACACGGTCGACATCATGCGGATGCTCAAACGCACGCTCGATCCGCAGGACCTGTTCAACCCCGGCAAGATTTTCGCATTGTGAGCGGGGAGGATTCGTCACCCCGGCCTTGGTTGAGAAGGTCGCCGTGTCCCCCGGACACGGCTGAAACCGTCCGGGGGACGGTTTCACCTTCCAACGGGTCCCGCTTCTTCTCCGACACTGGAAAGGAAATCGCGATGCCCGACACGATGCACCTGGTTGATCCCGCGCTCCGGCCGATGCTCGACATGTGGCCGACCTCGACGCTCGACCCGGACGTGCTGATCCAGCTGCGCAACCGCGACGTGCTGCTGCCGTTCGAGATCGACCGCGAGGGCACCACGCTCGATGTCCGGATGGTGCCGGGGCCGGTCGGCGCGCCCGACATCCAGCTGCACATCTACCGGCCCGAGGGCGTCGAAGGCCCGCTGCCCGCGATCTACCATATCCATGGCGGCGGCTATGTGATGGGCAATGCCAGGACGCTAGAATTCGCGCATCGGCCGATGGCCAAGGCGCTGGGCTGCGTGATCGTCTCGGTCGATTACCGGCTGGCGCCCGAGCATCCGTTCCCGGCCCCGATCGAGGATTGCTATGCCGGGCTGCGCTGGACGGTCGCCAATGCCGAGGCGCTCGGCATCGACACCGCGCGGATCGGGGTGATGGGCGAAAGCGCGGGCGGCGGGCTCGCCGCGGCGCTGGCCTTGCTGGTGCGCGATCGCGGCGAATATCATCTCGCCTTCCAGCATCTGACCTATCCGATGATCGACGACCGCACCGCGGTCGCGACCGACCCGCATCCCTATACCGGCGAGTTCATCTGGACCCCGCACAACAATCATTTCGGCTGGGCCGCCCTGCTCGGCGCCGAGCCCGGCAGCGCGACCGTCTCGCCTTATGCCGCTGCCGCGCGCGCGACCGACCTTTCCCGCCTGCCGCCGGCCTATATCATGACCGGGTCGCTCGACCTCTTCCTCGAGGAGGACATCGACTATGCCCGCCGCCTGCTGCGCGCCGGCGTTCCGACCGAGCTGCACGTCTATCCCGGCGGCTTCCACGGCTTCGACATCTTCCCCGCGGCCGAGATTTCGACCGCTGCCCAGGCCGCCCGCATGGCCGCATTGAAACGAGCGCTCACCTGATGGCTTCCCTTGCCCCGCCTGCCGCGGCCACGCCGCCTTCCTTCGTGCGCGCGCTAGCGCCGCTGCTGCTGCTCGCTCTGGTCTGCGCGATCGGCTTCACCGTGCTCGGCTCGTTCGGCGTCGTGCAGGAAGGGGCCAAGAAGGAGCTGGGCCTGAGCGACAGCTCACTCGGCATGATCCAGGGGCTCGGCGCCGCGGTGCCAATGGTCCTGTTCTCGATCCCGATCGGCGTGCTGGTCGATCGCCACAACCGCGTCCGGCTGACGATCGCGCTCGGCCTGGTCTGGACGCTTGGCACCCTGCTCACTGCCTTCGCTTCCGGCGTGCCGGTGCTGATCGCCGCGCGGATGCTGGCCGGGATCGGCTCGACCGGGGCGCTGACCTGCGCCTTGTCGCTCTGCGCCGATCTCTGCGCGCCCGAGCAGCGCGGCCGGGCCTTGCTGATCGTCAATCTCGGCAAGGCACTCGGTCAGGCAGCGGCGTTCGCGCTGTCGGGCTGGCTGTTCGGCCTGTTCGCCCGGCACGCCGCGCCGGCATGGCTCGACAGCGTAGCGCCGTGGCGCAGCACGCATGTCGCGCTCGCCATATTGAGTGCGTTGCTGCTCCTGCCCCTGCTGCTGATGCGCGAGCCGCAGCGGCGCGAAGTCGAATCACGGCCCGATGCGCCATTCCGCGTGATCGCCCATGAGCTCTGGTCGCGCCGCGCCTTTCTCGGCCCGTTGTTCGCCGGACAAGTCGCAGTGGTGATGGCCGATGTCGCGGCCGGTGTCTGGGTCTCCCCGATCCTGTCGCGCAACTATGACCTTCAGCCGGACGAATTCGGCAGCTGGGTCGGCGCGGTCATCTTCCTCGCGGGTATCGGTGGCGCGATCATCGGCGGCGCATCGGCCGATATCGGGCAGAAGAGCCGGATCCGCGGCGGGCTGCTGATCGGCGCGATGGCCGCCGCCGCGCTCGGCATCCCGGCTGCCCTGTTCCCGATCATGCCGGGTGTCCTGTCCTTTGCCGCAGCGCTGTTCATGCTGATCCTGTGCGGATCGGTGACCGGCATCGTCGTCTCGGTCGCGCTGACCGTGCTCATCCCCAACGAAGTGCGCGGGCTGTGCATCGGCGCCTTCATCGCGATCGCCGGGCTGATCGGCTTCGGGCTGGCGCCCTGGCTGGTCACCATCGTCAGCGGCTTGCTCGGCGGCGAAACGCATCTCGCCGCGGCGCTGGCGATCGTCGGCGTCACGGTCAGCGCCTTGTCCTTCCTCGCTTTCCTGCTCGCGATGCGCCGCGCACCGCTAGCCGCGACCGAAATACCTGTCTGATAGCTATTGCCATAGCTGTCTGATAGGTGTATCAGCCTCGGCAACGGATGATCGGGAGAGATTGGGTCATGCAGGTCAAGGAACGCATCGTCGTTTCGCACGAGATGCTGTCGTTCGTGGGGGTTGGAGGCGTGTCGGCAGCCGACTGGCCCGCGCGGGTGGTCGGGCTGAGCTTCCGGCGCGAGGAGGCCTTGCTCGCTTTCCACGTCGCGCCCGATGCCGCGACGATGGTCGAGAGCGACCTGTGCTTCGTGGTGACGGGCGAAGCCTGCCGCCGCATCTTCGGTTTCGTGCCCGACGAGGACGCGCGCTGGCATCTGCCGAGCGACCTGCGCGCGATCGTCCTGGCGATCGTCGACTGCCCGCTCGCGCCGCCGGCGCGTGAGACCTTGCGGCTGGCCAAGAGCATCGAATTGCTCTGCGCGGTGTTCGAGAAGCTCGACCATGGCCAGCTCGTGCCGACCGACGGCTCGGGCGAGCTCAACGAGATGGACGCGCGCCGCATCGTCGCCGCGCGCCGGCTGATCGACGAACGCTGGCACGAGAAACTGACGCTCGACTCGATCGCCCGCGCCTGCGGGATCAACCGCGCCAAGCTCACTCGCGGTTTCCGCAGCATGTTCGACATGACCGTCGCCGACGCGATCGCCGAGCTGCGGCTGGGCGGCGCGCGCGAGATGCTGCGCTCGACCGATCTGCCCGTCTCGTCGATCGGCTATCGTTGCGGCTATCTCAACAATGCCAGCTTCACCCGCGCCTTCTCGCGCCGCTTCGGGCTTGCCCCGACGCAGTTCCGCGCGCATCGTCTCGCCGCATGACCGAGGGGGCTCGTACCATGGAAGGCGGATCGCTGGTCGAACGCGCGGTGAAACGCGTGCGCGATCATATCCGGGAAAATGACCTGAAGGTCGGCGACACCTTGCCCGGCGAGGGCGCGTTCGCCGAGCAATTGGGGGTCAGCCGCGCGGTGATGCGCGAGGCCTTCTCGACGCTCGCCGCGCTTCGCCAGATCGATGTCGGCAATGGCCGCAAGGCGCGCGTCGCGGCGATCGACGGGTCGGTGCTGTCGACCTCGCTCGACCATGCCGTCGCCACCGCGCAGGTCACCGTCGCCGAGATCTGGGACGTCCGCCGCACGCTCGAACTGCGCACCGCCGAGCTTGCCGCGATGCGCCGCAGCGAGATGGAGGCACGCGCGATCCTGGGCCATGCCGAGGCGATGGCGCTGTCGAGCGACAATCTCGACGAGCTGACGCGCCACGACATCGCGTTCCACCAGGGCATCGCCAAGGCGAGCGGCAATGCCCTGTTCTACAACATCATCCGCTCGTTCGAGGATCTGATGCGCATCGCCGTGCCGACCGCCTGGCACACGCGCACCACGCCCGAACAGCGTGCGATGGTGCTCGAACAGCACCGCCGGCTGGCCGAGGCGATCGCCGACAAGGACCCCGAAGCCGCGGTCGCCGAGATGAACACGCATTTCGACACCTCGATTTCCGACCTGTTCGCGCGCTATTCGACGACCCTGTGAGCCCGAAGGGGCGATTCGGGAGTCGAATGCGATGATTGCCAGCCTGCTCGCCGCCCTGCTTGTCCAGACCGCGGCGCCCGCCTGCACCGCCACGGCCGCCCCGCCGGCGGGACTCGAGGCATGGAGCAGGCCGATCGAACTCAGCGGAATTCTCGGATTTTCCGTCGGGGCCGCAACCAAGATACCGTTGAGCAACGCCGCACTCCCGATCGCACCGGAACGGCCAGCTGCTGCCGGTACTTTTAGCCAGGTACTGGGATTCCGGATCGAGAAGGTGGGGACCTATCGGGTCGCCCTCAGCGCCGGTGCCTGGATCGACGTGGTGCGCGACGGTAAGCCGTTGACATCGACCGCACATATGGAAGGCGCGGCCTGCTCGGGCATTCGCAAGATCGTCGATTTCGATCTGGCCCCTGGGACCTACACGCTGCAATTGTCGGGCGCGAAGGTCCAGGAGATGACGGTGCTGATCGCTCCGAAATAGGTCGTTGCGGGTTCGCAACTGCGACCATTTGCGACAAACGCGTGTTTGACACGCATGGATCAGGAAACCATCAGCCGCCTTATGCCTTTCGTCCCCACCCCCCGGACGGCGCGCTCGCTGATTGCCGTCGCTTCGCTGAGCCTGCTCGCCCTGGGCGGCTGCAACGCCCGTAACGATGCCGCGACCGGCGGCCGCCGTGGTCAGCAAGGCCCGGCCGAGGTCGGCTATATCGTCGTCCAGCCGGCCAGCGTGCCGCTCGTCACCGAACTCGCCGGGCGCACCAGCCCGTTCCAGTCGTCGGAAGTCCGGCCGCAGGTATCGGGCATCATCCGCAAGCGCTTCTTCACCGAGGGGTCGTTCGTGCGGAAGGGCCAGCCGCTCTACCAGATCGACCCCAGCCTCTACCGGGCGGCGACCAACCAGGCGCAGGCCAACCTCGCCAGCGCCGCGGCCAATGCCGAAGCCGCCAAGGTCAAGGCCGACCGCTACAAGCCGCTCGCCGACGCCGAAGCGGTGTCGAAGCAGGATTATACCGACGCCGCCGCCGCCTCGCGCCAGGCGGCCGCCGCGGTCGCGCAGAACCGCGCCGCGCTCGACACCGCGCGGATCAACCTCAAGTTCACCACCGTCCCCGCGCCGATCAGCGGCAAGATCGGGCGCTCGCTGTTCACCGAAGGCGCGCTGGTTACCAACAACCAGACCGATCCGCTCGCGGTGATCTCGTCGCTCGACCCGATCTATGTCGACATCCCGCAAAGCTCGGCCGATCTGCTCAAGCTGCGCCGCGCCCTCGCCGGTGGCGGCGCCGTGCCGACCAGCGCCGAAGTGCACCTCAAGCTCGAGGACGGCAGCGATTACGGCTTTGTCGGCTCGGTCGAATTCTCCGAAGTCACGGTCGATCCCTCGACCGGCACGGTGACGCTGCGCGCGCGCTTCGCCAATCCCCAGGGACTGCTGCTGCCGGGCATGTTCGTGCGCGCCAGCTTCGCCCAGGCCAATGACCCCGACGCCTTCCTGATCCCTCAGACCGCGGTGACGCGCGATACCAAGGGCAATCCGCAGGTCTATGTGCTCGGCGCGGGCAACAAGGCGATTCCGCGGTCGGTCGTGGCGTCGCGCACGGTCGGCGCGAACTGGGTGGTGACCGGCGGGCTCAAGGCCGGGGAAAAGGTGATCACCGAAGGGCTCGGTAAGTTGAAGCCCAACCAGCCGGTGATCCCGGTCCCAGCCGGCTCGCCGCAGAAAATCGGCGGCGGTGGCGGGGGCCAGGGGGGCAAGCGCACCGGCAAGGGCGGCTGATCCGCCATGTCACGCATCTTCATCGACCGGCCGATCTTCGCCTGGGTCATCGCCATCATCATCATGCTGATCGGCGCCGGCAGCATCTTCTCGCTGCCCGTCGAGCAATTCCCCGACATCGCGCCGCCGCAGGTCAATATCCGCGCGACCTATCCCGGCGCCTCGGCCGCGACGCTGGAGAACAGCGTCGCGCAGGTGATCGAGCAGCAGCTCCAGGGCATTGACGGGCTGCTCTATTTCAGCACCAACTCGTCGTCGCGCGGCCAGGTCAACATCAGCGTCACCTTCGAGAAGGGGACCAATCCCGACATCGCGCAGGTCCAGGTCCAGAACAAGGTCCAGCAGGCCCTCTCGCGCCTGCCGCAGCAGGTCCAGCAACAGGGCCTGACGGTGACCAAGGCCAACCCGGACTTCCTGCTGATCGCGGCGATCTACGACACCACCGACAAGAAGACGAACATCGACGTCTCGGATTACATGGTGTCCAATCTGCAGGACGCGATCGGGCGCATTCCCGGCGTCGGCGATACCAATGTGTTCGGCTCGCAATATGGGATGCGCATCTGGCTCAACCCCGACAAATTGCAGAGCTACAGCCTGATCCCGGGCGACGTCGTCAACGCGATCACCGCGCAGAATACCGAGGTCGCGGCGGGCGAAGTCGGCGCGGTGCCGAGCGGCCCCGACCAGATGCTCGACGCGACGGTCACCGCGCAGTCACGCCTGTCGACCCCGGCCGAATTCGCCAACATCGTGCTCAAGACCCAAGCCGACGGATCGACCGTCCGCCTGTCCGACGTCGCGCGGATCGAGCTGGGCGCCGAAAGCTATGGCGTGATCAGCCGGGTCAACGGCCATCCGGGCGCGGGCCTCGCGGTCAGCCTGGCGCCGGGCGCCGACGCGCTGACCACCGCCGACCTGGTCAAGAAGAAGATCGAGGACCAGTCGAAGAGCTTCCCGCCGGGCTTCCAGTACGATTTCCCCAACGATTCGACGACCTTCATCAAGCTGTCGATCGACGACGTGGTGTGGACCCTGTTCGAAGCGATCGGGCTCGTCGTCCTGGTCATGTTCGTCTTCCTGCAAAGCTGGCGCGCGACCCTGATCCCGACGATCGCGGTCCCGGTCGTGCTGCTCGGCACGTTCGGCGTGTTCGCCGTCGCCGGCTTCTCGATCAACACGCTGACCCTGTTCGGCCTGGTGCTGGCGATCGGCCTGCTGGTCGACGATGCGATCGTCGTGGTCGAGAATGTCGAGCGCGTGATGGAAGAGAATCCCGGCATGTCGCCGCGCGATGCCACCATCCAGTCGATGGGCGAGATCCAGATCGCCCTGGTCGCGATCGCCCTCGTCCTGTCGGCGGTGTTCCTGCCAATGGCATTCTTCGGCGGGTCGACCGGCGTGATCTACCGCCAGTTCTCGCTGACCATCGTCTCGGCGATGGTGCTGTCGGTGGTCGTGGCGCTGATCCTCAGCCCGGCGCTCACCGCGACCTTGCTCAAGCGCAAGGAAGAAGAGCGCCACGACACCTGGATCGCCAGATATACCGACCCGGCCAAGGACTGGTTCAACACGCGGTTCGAGCGGCTGGTCAATTGGTATACCGGCACGGTCAGCAAGGTCGTCGACCGCAAATGGCTGTTCCTCGCCATCTACGCCTGTGTCGTCGCGATCCTGGCGATCATGTTCGTGCGCCTGCCGACCGGCTTCCTGCCGACCGAGGACCAGGGCTTCGCGCAAGTCCAGTTCAACCTGCCGGCGGGTGCCACGATCAACCGCACCCAGGCAGCACAGCGCGAGATCGAGAAATATTTCCTCGGCCCCGAAGGCAAGAACACCGCGGCAATGCTGACCGTCGCCGGATCGGGCGGCGGTGGCCAGGGCGGCGGCCAGAATGCCGGTCGCGGCTTCGTCGCCCTGGCACCGTGGAAGGATCGCCCGGGCAGCGAGAATACCGCCGACGCGATCACCCGGCGCGCGACCAAGGCGCTGGGCGGCCTGCGCGACGTCGAATTCTATGCGACCGTCCCCGGCATCGTGCGCGGGCTCGGCCAGTCGTCGGGCTTCACCGTCGAATTGCTCAACACCGGTGGCCTCAGCCGCGACGATTTCCGCGCCGCGCGCGACAAATTGCTGGCCGATGCGCGCGCCGACGACGTGCTCGCCGCAGTGCGCCCGACCGACCTGCCCGACCAGCCGACGCTCAAGGTCGATACCGATGCGCAGAAGCTCGCGGTGCTCGGCCTGAACCAGAGCGACGTCAATGCGACGCTGTCGACTGCCTGGGGCGGGCGCTACGTCAACGACTTCAACGATCGCGGCCGCGTCAAGCGCGTCTATGTCCAGGGCGACGCGCCCTATCGCGCCGCGCCGGACGACATCGCCAAATGGTATGTGCGCGGATCGAACGGGCAGATGGCGCCCTTCTCGTCCTTCGCCAATGTCAGCTGGTCGACCGCACCGACCTCGCTCAGCCGCTTCAACGGCATCTCGTCCTACGAGATTTCGGGCCAGTCGGCGCCGGGCAAGAGCTCGGGCGACGCGATGAACGAGATCGAGAAGCTGGCCGCCGCGATCCCCGGCACCTCGATCGCCTGGTCGGGCTCGTCCTACCAGGAACGGCTGTCCAACGGGCAGGCGCCGATCCTCTACGGCTTGTCGTTGATCGTCGTCTTCCTGTGCCTCGCCGCGCTGTACGAGAGCTGGACCATCCCGGTCGCGGTGCTGCTGATCATCCCGCTCGGCCTGGTCGGGTCGATCTTCGCGGTGACGCTGCGGGGCTTGCAGAACGACGTCTACCTCCAGATCGGCCTGCTGACGACGATGGGGCTTGCCGCCAAGAACGCGATCCTGATGATCGAATTCGCCGAGCAGGCCGAGAAATCGGGCAAGCGCGTGATCGACGCCGCGCTGGAGGCCGCGCGCATTCGTCTCCGCCCGATCCTGATGACCAGCTTCGCCTTCATCTTCGGCGTGCTGCCGCTGGCGATCGCGAGCGGCGCGGGCGCCAACAGCCGGATCGCGATCGGCACCGCGGTGATCGGCGGCATGCTGACCGCGACGTTGCTGGCGGTGTTCTATATCCCGCTGTTCTTCGTGCTGGTCCGCCGCACGACGCGCGACGCGTTGAAGCATCTCCACCACGAGCATCCCACGCCCCCGGCGCAACCGGAGGTATCGGCATGAGCGACACTCTCCCCGCCGTCATGCCGGACGTGAGCCGTGTTCGAGCTTTGGCTTGCCCCCGGCAAGCCAAGATCGTGTCCGGGGGACACGATCTCGCTCGAACACCCGCTTCTTCCTGGTCGAGTGGAAAAGCGGGACCCCGGATCAAGTCCGGGGTGACGAGGATGGTGACCTTGCTGGTCGCCTCCAGCCTGACCGCCTGCTCGATGGCGCCGACCTATGTCCGCCCGGAAACGCCGGTGCCGCCGAGCTGGCCGGTTGGCGACGCCTATCTCCGCAACAGCGAGGCGGCGCTGCCCGCGGTGCGCTACCAGGACATTTTCCGCGACCCACGGCTGCAGGCGCTGGTCAGCCAGGCGATCGCCAACAATCGTGACCTGCGCGTTGCCGCCGCCAATATCGCGGCAGCACGCGGCCAGTTCAAAATCCAGCGCGCCGAGATCTTCCCCGAAGTCGATGCCAATAGCGGCGCGACCTTCCGCGGCGGCCAGGGCGCGACCGGCGCCAAGACCAGCTACAATGCCAGTGTCGGCATCACCGCGTTCGAGCTCGACCTGTTCGGCCGGATCCGCTCGGAAACCGATGCCTCGCTCAACCGCTATTTCGCGACCGAGGCGGCGGCGCGCAGCGTGCGGCTGACGATGATCGGCGACATCGCCGATGCCTGGCTCGATTATGCGTCGGACAAGAGCCTGCTCAAGATCGCGCAGGACACAGCGGCGAGCGCGCAGAAAAGCGTCGACCTGACGAAGAAGCGCCTCGACGGCGGGATCGCGCCGCGCACCGACCTGCGCCAGGCCGAATTGATCCTCGATACCGCCAAGTCGGACGTCGCCGCGCAGACCACCGCGCTGGCGCAGGACGTCAACGCGCTGCAATTGCTGGTCGGCGCGCCGATCGATCCGGCGAACCTGCCCAATTCGATCGACGAGGCCGGGGCCACCCTGGCCGAGCTTCCGGCCGGGCTGGACAGCGCGATCCTGCTGCGCCGCCCCGATGTGGTCGAGGCCGAATATCAGCTGCGCGCGGCCAATGCGGAGATCGGCGCGGCGCGCGCGGCGCTGTTCCCCAAGATCACGCTGACCGGGCTGGTCGGGTTCGTCAGCAATGCGCTGGGCGCCCTGTTCGCGGGCGGTGCGTTCAACTGGCAGGCCGGGGGTGCCGCGAGCTATCCGATCTTCCGCGCCGGCGCGGGCAAGGCCAATGTCGAGGTGTCGAAGGCGCAGCGCGACGCCGCGGTCGCGACCTATGAGAAGACGATCCAGACCGCCTTCCGCGAAGTCGCCGATGCCTTGGCGCGGCGCGGGACGATCACCGACCAGCTCGGCGCGACACGCAATCTGCGCGACGCGGCGGCCGACAATTACAAGCTGTCCGACATGCGCTACCGCGGCGGGATCGATTCCTACCTGCAGAGCCTCGACGCGCAGCGCTCGCTTTATTCGGCCGAGCGGACGCTCATCACCACGCAGCTGACGCGGGCGAGCAATCTCGTCACGCTTTATCGGGTGCTGGGCGGGGACTCGCTGGTCGAAGCGACCAAAGCCGGTCCCCAGCCCCTGTCGACGCCCGAACCGACGCCCTGACGCCGTCATGCCGGACTTTATCCGGCATCCCGCTTCTTCCCGGACAAGGAAAGAAGCGGGACCCCGGCTCGAGGCCGGGGTGACGGTTGGGGATCAGGCGACCAGCTTCGCCGCGACCTCGGCGATACGGCGGCCCTGGTAGCGGGCACCGGCAAGGTCGGTCTCGCTCGGCTGGCGGCTGCCGTCGCCGCCCGCGATCGTGGTGGCACCATAAGGCGCGCCGCCGACCACTTCGTCATGGCCCATCTGGCCCTGGTGACCATAATCGAGCCCGACGATCGTCAGCCCGAAGTGCAGCAAATTGGTGATGATCGAGAACAAGGTGGTCTCGTTGCCGCCATGCTGCGTCGCCGACGAGGTGAAGGCACCGGCGACCTTGCCGTGCAGCGCGCCGGTCATCCACAGGCCGCCCGCGGTATCCCAGAACGCCGCCATCTGGCTCGCCATGCGGCCGAAGCGGGTCGGCGTGCCGACGATGATCGCGTCGTAATTCTTGAGCGCGTCGGGACCTTCGATCAGCGGATGCGCGGTATCGGTCTTGAAATGCGCGGCTTCGACCACCGCCTGCGGCGCGGTTTCGGGAACGCGGCGGATGTCGACCTCGGCACCGGCGCCGCGAGCGCCTTCGGCGATGGCGTCGGCCATCTGCTCGATGTGACCGTAAGACGAGTAATAGAGAACGAGAACCTTGGCCATGTGATGTTCCTTTCAAGGGCTAGGAGAGCAGGTCCCCCTCCCGCTTGCGGGAGGGGTTAGGGGAAGGCGTGTGGGAGGAAGACACGCCCTCCCCCGGCCCCTCCCGCAAGCGGGAGGGGAGTTGGTGGGAGTTTAGTCGGCGTCGACCAGCACGAGTTCGGCGTCGTCGATCGCCTTGATCTCGACGGTCTGGCCGCCGGAGATCGCGATGCCGTCGCGCGCTTCGTAGCGCTGACCGTCGATCTCGACCGCGCCGGTGGCGGGGACGAGATAGGCGTGGCGGCCGTCGCCGACGCTGTGGCTGACGGTTTCGCCGGCCTTGAGCGTCGCGCCCAGCACCCGGGCATCGGCGCGGATCGGCAGCGCACCTTCATCATCGGCAAAGCCGCTTGCGAGGGTGACGAACCGGCCCGAGCGATCGCCCCTGGGGAACGGCTTGGCACCCCAGGAAGGAGCACCGCCGGGTGCGCGCGGCTCGATCCAGATCTGGAAGAGCGTCGTGGTCTCGGGCTCGAGATTATATTCGGCGTGGCGCACGCCGGTGCCCGCGCTCATCACCTGGACGTCGCCGGCTTCGGTGCGGCCCTTGTTGCCCATCGAGTCCTGGTGCGTGATCGCGCCCTTGCGGACATAGGTGATGATTTCCATGTCGCGGTGCGGGTGCGGCGGGAAGCCCGAGTTCGGACCGATCTCGTCGTCGTTCCAGACCCGGATCGCGCCCCAGCTCACCCGCTTGGGGTCGTAATAATCGGCAAAGCTGAAATGGTGCCGCGCATTGAGCCAGCCGTGATTGGCATGGCCCAGGCTGTCGAAAGGCCGGCGTTCGACGCGGGCGGCAGTAATGGTGTCGGTCATGGGAAACCTCCGTTCGCTGCCGCCAATTTAGGTCTGCCGTGCCGCGCGTAAATGGAAACGATTGAAACGGATTGTTTCCTGGCTTAGTCCTCTCCATCGAAGATGGGGAGGATTTATGAAGCTACCCGATTTCGAGGCCTGGGCGATCTTCGCGACCGTGGCCGAGCACCGCTCGTTCAGCGGCGCGGCCGATGCGCTGGGCGTGTCCAAGTCGACCATATCCAAGGCGATCACGCGGCTCGAGCAATCGCTCGGCACCTCGCTGTTCCATCGCACCTCGCGCCGCCTGACCTTGACCGACAGCGGCAATACGCTGAGCGACCATGCCCGGCGCATCCTGGCCGAGGGACAGGCCGCCGAGGAAAGCGCGCATGATGCCGCCAGCGCGCCCGCCGGCCTGATCCGCATCGCCGCGCCGATGACCTTCGGGATCAGCCATGTCGCGCCCGCCATCGCCGACTTCATGGTCCAGCATCCCGCGATCAGCATCGACCTGCGCCTGTCCGACGCGCGCGTCGACATCGTCGCCGAGGGGTTCGACATCGCACTGCGCATCGCCGACCTGCCCGACAGCAGCTTGCGCGCGCGCCGCCTGGCGCCGGTGGTCACGCGGATCGTCGCCTCGCCGGCCTATCTCGACCAGCGCGGCCGGCCCCGGCACCCGATCGAGCTCGGCGACCATGACGTCTTCACCTACGCCAATGCGCCGAGCGCGGTGTGGCATTTCCGCGGCCGCGACGGCGAGGAGATTTCGGTCCGCCCGTCGAGCCGGATGATCAGCGACAATGGCGATGCGATGCTGCCGTTGCTCCGCGCCGGGCTCGGGGTAGCGCGCCTGCCCGACTTCATCGTCGATGCGGAAATCGCCGCCGGGCACCTCGAGGCGATCCTGACCGACTGGCCGCCGGCCGCGACCGCGGTCCATCTCGTCACCCCGCCCTCTCCGTTAAGACCCGCACGCGTAGAACTCCTGATTGAGTTCCTTACCGGCCGTTTTAAGGAATTGTGCGCGTCGAAAACCGGGCGTTAACCGGGAATCGAATCATCTTGACTCCCCGCGACTCGCGGAGTCAGGCCGGTTAGCGAAGAATTAACCTTTGTCCTTCAGACGTGCTTAGGTTAATGGAGTGTGTCGGCGCGGGCGGCCTACGGGGGGCAGCTTGCCGCAAGGGACAGGGGATTTGCTGCATGCGCGTGTTGCTGATCGAGGACGAGCCGACGACGGCCAAGGCCATCGAGCTCATGCTCACAACCGAAGGGTTCAACGTCTATTCGACCGATCTCGGCGAAGAGGGTTTGGATCTCGGCAAGCTGTATGATTACGATATCATCCTGCTCGACCTGAACCTGCCGGACATGCACGGCTATGACGTGCTCAAGAAATTGCGCACCGCGCGGGTGCAGACCCCGGTGCTCATCCTGTCGGGTATTTCGGAAATGGACAGCAAGGTGCGCTCGTTCGGCTTCGGTGCCGACGATTACGTCACCAAGCCGTTCCATCGCGAAGAGCTGACCGCGCGTATCCACGCCGTGGTCCGCCGCTCGAAGGGTCATTCGCAGTCGGTGATCAAGACCGGCAAGCTGGCGGTCAACCTGGATGCCAAGACCGTCGAGGTCGACGGTGCCCGCGTCCATCTGACCGGCAAGGAATATGCGATGCTGGAGCTGCTCTCGCTCCGCAAGGGCACGACGCTCACCAAGGAAATGTTCCTCAACCACCTGTATGGCGGGATGGACGAGCCCGAGCTCAAGATCATCGACGTCTTCATCTGCAAGCTGCGCAAGAAGCTCAGCCTGGCGACCGACGGCGACAATTATATCGAGACCGTCTGGGGCCGTGGTTACGTGCTGCGCGAACCCGACGAAGTGGTCGAAGCGCAAGTCGCGTAAAACACCCGAAACTCTCCAAGGGGGTGGCCGCGGTGTCGGGGGACACCGCGGCCCTTTTGTTTTTTGGGACAGCGGCAAAGCCTGAATCCGTCATCCCGGATTTAATCGGGGGTTCGGCTTGCCCGCTGCGGGTGAAGAAGCGGGACCCCGGCTCAAGGCCGGGGTGACGTATATGCGCCCGAAAGCCCCTACCCCGTCTGCCGCGTGTAGACCTTGTAGCCGCCGACCCAGGTCTCCTCGACCCTGGTCTGGCGCAATTCGGTCGGGCTCGACAGCAGCGGGTCGCGGTCGACGATGATGAAATCGGCGAGCTGCCCCGGCGCCAGGCGACCGAATTTCTCCTCGGCGAACCCGGCGTACGAGGCGCCCTGGGTGAAGGCCCACCAGGCCTGTTCGCGCGACACCTTTTCCTCGGGGCGCCAGCCGCCGAACGGCTCGCCATTGGCGTCCTGCCGGGTGAAGGCCGCGGCCCAGCCCGCCCAGGGGTCGGGGCTCTCGACCGGATAGTCGCTGCCGAAGGCGAGCGGCACGCCGTTCCTCAGCATCGTCGCCCAGGCATAGGCGCCGGCCAGCCGGTTCGGCCCCAGCCGCGCCTCGGCCATCGACCGGTCCGAGGTGGCATGGGTCGGCTGCATCGATGCGATCACCTTGAGGCTGGCGAAACGCGGCAGATCGGCCGGGTCGACGATCTGGGCATGCTCGATCCGCCAGCGGCGGTCGCCCTTGTAGGTGTTCGACATCGCCTCGATCGCGTCGAGCACCTGGCGGTTGGCGCGGTCGCCGATCGCATGGACCGCGACCTGGAACCCGTCCATCGACGCGCGGCTCATCAGATTCTGGAGCACGTCGTCGGTCAGGAAGCCCGCGCCGCTCTGCCCCGGCGCATCGCTATAGGGCTGGAGCAGCCACGCCCCGCGCGAGCCGAGCGCGCCATCGGCATAGAGCTTGACCCCGCCCATCCGCAGCCGGTCGTTGTACAGCCACGGCGTCGGGCCGTTGCCGCCGATCCGGATCGCGGTGTCGACCCCCGCGCCATAGCTCATGATGCGGACCTTCAGCCCGTTGCGATCGCCCAGCCGGCGCATCGCCAGCCAGTCGTCCATCGACGTGCCCATGTCCGAGGTCGCGGTGATGCCGAAGGCGAGCAGGATTTCCTGCGCCTTGAACAGCGCGAAATCGCGTTCCTTGGGCAAGGGCTGCGGCACGACCTTGTCGATCAGCCCCATCGCCGCATCGACGAACACGCCCGCCGGCACCAGCCCGGCCTTCTCGATCCGTCCGCCCGCAGGCGTAGCGGTCTTCGCCGTCACGCCCGCCGCCTGGATCGCGGCGGTATTGGCCCAGGCGGCATGGCCGTCGGCGCGCCCCAGCCAGACCGGGCGGTCGCCGACCACCGAATCGAGATCGGCCGCGGTCGGGAACCGGCCGAGCTTCCATTTCTCCTGGTTCCAGCCGCCGCCCAGGATCCATTTCTTCTCGGGATTCGCCTTCACATAAGCGGCGATCTTGGCCTTGGCCTCGTCGAGCGAATTGGTGTCGGACAGATCGAGTTCGAGCGCGCGGAAGCCGAGGTCGAGGACATGGCCGTGCGCGTCGATGAAGCCGGGCAGCAGCGTGCGTCCCTTCTGGTTCGACAGCCAGTCGGGCCGGTCGGGGCGCTTGTCGCCCGACATCAGCAACCGGGTGACCTTGCCGTCCTTGCCGATCAGCAGGCCGGTGAAATGGATCACCTGGCCTTTGGCATCCATCGTCATGCCGTTGACATTGTCGACCAGCCCGTCGGCCAGGGCCGCGTGCGACACGATCAGCGACAGCGCCGCGGCCGCCCCCATCAGCTTGCGGATCATTGCGGCACGCTCTCCCGATATCTTACAGCCCCGTACGTCGCATAAGGCGTGTTCCCCCCGCACGCCAGATAGTCTAGTCGGCCCGCATGACTGCCCCCGCCACGACCACCGCCCTCCCCGTCTCGATCGATGATGTCCGCGCCGCGCACGCGCGCATTCGCGACTATATCGTCCGCACCCCGACCTTCGTCAGCCGCACGCTGAGCGAGCTGACCGGGGCGACGGTCTATCTCAAGTTCGAGAACCTCCAGTTCACCGCGGCGTACAAGGAACGCGGCGCGCTCAACACCCTGCTCCAGCTCGACGACGTCGCGCGCAGCAAGGGCGTGATCGCGGCATCGGCGGGCAACCACGCGCAGGGCCTCGCCTATCACGCGCACCGGCTCGGCATCCCGTCGACGATCGTGATGCCGACCAACACCCCGACGGTGAAGGTCGTCCAGACCGAAGGCCATGGCGCGACGGTGATCCTCGAAGGCGACACGTTCGACGCCGCTTATGCCCATGCCCGGGTGCTCGAGGCCGAGCGCGGCTATACCTTCGTCCACCCGTTCGACGATCCGCGCATCGTCGCGGGCGCGGGCACGGTGGCGCTCGAAATGCTCGACGACGTGCCGCAGATCGACACGTTCGTCACCCCGATCGGCGGCGGCGGCCTCATCAGCGGCATGGCGACCGTTGCCAAGGCGCAGGACCGCGCGATCGAAGTGATCGGGGTCGAGGCCGAGCTCTATCCGTCGATGTACAACCGGATCAACGGCACGCAATACCCCTGCGCGGGCGACACGCTGGCGGAAGGTATCGCGGTCAAGGAGCCGGGCGCGATCACCAGCCAGATGGTCCGCTCGCTGGTCGACGAGATCGTGCTGGTCAGCGAACGCAGCCTGGAGCACGCCGTCAGCCTGCTCCTCCAGATCGAGAAATCGGTGGTCGAGGGCGCGGGCGCCGCGGGCCTCGCCGCGTTGCTCGACCATCCCGAGCGGTTCGCCGGCAAGACCGTCGGCGTCGTCCTGTGCGGCGGCAATATCGACACGCGGCTGCTCGCCAACGTGCTGCTCCGCGACCTCGCGCGCAGCGGGCGGCTGGCGCGGCTGCGCATCCGGCTGCAGGACCAGCCGGGCGCCCTGTTCAACGTCGCGCGCATCTTCCACGAGCAGCGCGTCAACATCATCGAAGTCTATCACCAGCGCGTCTTCACCACGCTGCCGGCCAAGGGTCTGATCACCGACATCGAGTGCGAGACCCGCGACCGCGCGCATCTCGAGCGGCTGATTTCGGCGCTGAAGGCGGCGGACTATGAAGTGAGCATGGTCGAGTTGGCGTAGGACCGCCGCAAAATCCCGCCGTCATCCCGGCCTTGTGCCGGGATCCGCCGGGAGGCAGGCGCAGCGGCCAGAGGTTCTCAGGACCGGGCTGGCGGCTTGGCGAATCCCGGCACAAGGCCGGGATGACGGGTTTGGTTATTGCGCTACCGGACGGATCACCGCCCCGGTCGCGCGCTTGCCGAGCTCGTTGACGTCATCCAGCGCCGCCGCAAGGTCGCGATATTGTGGCTTGCCCCGCGTTTGCTGCATCAAGGTCACGGTATGGACGCGGCCATTCTGGCGCCGGGTCAGCGCGCAGTCCACGCCGTCCATCACGTAAGGCTTTTCCGGCGGCACGCGGCGCTGCTCGAACCGCGCGAGATCGAGTTCGCGCCACAATTTCATCACCTCGACCCGCGTCGCCCGCGCGCGCAGCACGCCGCCCGAGCGCCGCGTCACCTTGCTGACCTGGCCGTTCGACAGCACGCGCACCTGTTCGTAGCGGCCGTCGATCCCGCCGGTGCAGACGCTCTCGACATAATCGACCCCGCGCGGCGCGAACGGCAGCACCGGCTGGGTGCGCTGCGCGGCAAGCGGCGCAGCAAATGAGAGGGCAAGCAGGGCAAGCAACAGCGGGCGCATCACGATCTCCTTCGCCGCCACGGCTAAAACGACTCGCCTGAACCGAAGCTTGCGACAAAGCGAATCGCAGCGGCGACGGATGCCCTTGCTCCCCCGAGTCGCACGGTCGTATTCTGGGTTCGCGACGCAATTCGTCGCAAATCCGGTGAATCGTTAACTATCTTTCATGGTAAAGCCGCTTTTCATCACGCGCGGCTCGATTCATACTGCGCAGCAAGGGGCCGGATGAACCGGCGACCGAGGGGACTTCGAGCCGGCGGTGACTGCGCCTTTCCGTTTTCCGCGTTTCTTCGTGACGAGTCCGTCGCCTTGCCCATATTTGCCGGGCCGGCAGGAGCGGAAGGTGTTCACGGAACTGAACGGCCCGCATGCCAGCGAGCTGAACGATGCGCTCGGCCGGATCGGTTTCCGGCGCAGCCAGTCGGTCGCTTACCGGCCGAGCTGCGCGGGCTGTTCGGCCTGCGTGTCGGTCCGCGTCGTCGCGCCCGATTTCAAGCCCAATGCCAGCCAGCGCAAATTGCTCCGCCGCCATTCGGACCTCGAGGTCACCGCCTGCAATCCCTGGGCGACCGACGAGCAGTTCCAGCTGCTCCGCCGTTATCTGGGCGCACGCCATCCCGGCGGCGGCATGACGTTGATGGACGATGGCGATTATGCCGACATGGTCGAGCAGTCGCCGGTCAATTCGGTGGTCGTCGAATATCGCGAACCGAGCCTGCATGGCGAGCGCGGGCGGCTGGTCGGCGCCTGCCTGACCGACCAGCAGGCCGATGGCCTGTCGATGATCTACAGCTTCTTCCTGGCCGATGAGGACGGGCGGCCGGGGCTCGGCAATTACATCATCATGGACCACATCCTGCGCGCGCGCGCCGCGGGGCTGCCCTATGTCTATCTCGGCTATTGGGTGAAGGGATCGGCGCGGATGGCGTACAAGACGCGCTATCGCCCGATCGAAGTGCTGGGGCCGTCGGGCTGGACGACCCTGTCGGACGAAGACGCGACCTACACGCCGCCGACGCATCCGGTCGACCAGGCGCTCGAACTGTCGGACGTCCTGGCCTGAACTTTCCACATCGCCGATCCAGTCCGGCTTGACGGTCGGGGCTAGACCGGTGCCCCGGTAATCGCCGCCACGCCCGCCAGGTCGAGCGCGCTGGCGACGCGGGCATGGTCCTCGCCCGCCGACAGGCCGGTCGCGGGATCGAAGCCGATCCAGCCGACCGTGTCGACATAGGCCTCGGCCCAATAATGCGGCACCGATCCCTCGCCCTGCGCGAGATAGCCCGACACGCAGCGCGCCGGAAAACCCAGCCGCCGCGCCGCCGCGACGAACATCCCGGCCAGCGCGCCGTCATCGGCGTCTGCGGCGCGACGATGCAGCGCGACGTTGAGCAGATGCAGCCGGTCGATCGGCCCGGTCGCTCCCTCGACCGCCTCGATCGCGATCGCCGCGAGATCGGGCGCCTCGACGCTGCCCGGCGCCGGCCGCAGGAACAAGGCGGGCGGCAGCGGCTCGGGGTGGGTCGCGCTGAGAATCCCGCTCGACGGGCCGGTGAAGACCTCGCCCGTCACATGCACCTCGATCCGGTCGAGCGGCCCGTCGGCGTAGAGCATCGTCAGCACGTTGCCATAGCCGTCGCGCCCGGTGTTGAGCCGGGCATCGCAATCGGGCCCGATCCGCCAGCCCGCGACCGTCTGGTCGTGATTGTCCTCGGGCGTGACGCGCAGCGCCAGCGCCGCCCGTACCAGGGTGGAAGCGAAATCGATGGACCAGCTGTGATCGATCAGGATCCGCATCAGGCGAACTTGAACTGTCGCCCGATCGCGAAATGGAGGTCGGCATTCTCCTCGAGGAAATCCTCGAGATATTGATGCAGCCCGCCAAGGATCACGTCCGCCGAGCGCGTCTTGAGCATCCGCGTGTGCCGGCCGCGCGCCATGCGGTCGGCCTCGCCGTGATGGCCGGTGCGCTTGGCGAGTTGCGACAGCAGGTCGACCGTCTCCTCGACCGAGGCGGCAAGGCTGCGCGGCAATTCGTGGCGCGCGATGAGGAGGTCGATGACATTGGCCGGGGTCAGCCCGTCCGAATAGAGCCAGCGATAGGCGGTCACTGCCGACACCGTCTGCAGGATCGTCGTCCACTGGTCGCGGTCGACCACGCCGCCGACCGTTTCTCCGGCCGGCAGCAGGATATGGTATTTGACGTCGAGCAGGCGCGCGGTGTTGTCGGCGCGCTCGATCGCCTGGCCGAGCCGGATGAACCAGGTCGTCTGGTTGCGCAGCATGCGGTGGATCGCGCCTTCGAACCCGCGGGTCTCGGCCTTGACCGCCTCGACCAGGTTCATCGTCGCCAAGGCGCCGCTGGGCGACGAGCGGCGGTCGAACAACAGCCAGGCGCGGTTGATCCCGGTCCATGCTTCGCGCGTGAGCGCGGTACGCACCGCGCGCGCATTGGTCCGCGCCATGTCGAGGCAACTCACCATCGACCCGGGATGGCCCGCGTCGGTGGTGAGGAAGCGGGACACCGTCTGCTGGCTGATCTCGGCACCGCTGGCCTCGAACGCTTCCTGCGCGTCGATCACCGCGAGCGCGCTGCCCCAGGCGATGTCGCCCGCCGGGCGTGGCGACAGCACGTCGAGCCGGACCGTCGCCTCGACCAGCCGCGCGGTGAAATCGGCACGCTCGACATAGCGGCCGAGCCAGTAAAGCGACGAGGCGGTGCGTGACAGCATCAGCCTTGCCCCTGCGACTGACCGGCCGCCGGCCCATTATCCAGCAGCACGAAACTGTCCTTGGTGCCGCCGCCCTGCGACGAATTGACCACCAGGGACCCTTCGCGCAGCGCCACGCGGGTGAGCCCGCCGGGGACAACCTGCACGCTTTTCGATCCCTTCAGCACGAACGGCCGGAAATCGACATGGCGCGGCGCCAGGCCGGCCTCGACCAGGGTCGGCACGGTCGACAGAGCCAAGGTGGGCTGCGCGATGTAGCGCTGCGGCTCGGCGACCAACGCGGCGCGGAAGCGCTCGATCTCGTCCTTCGACGCGGTCGGCCCGACCAGCATGCCATAGCCGCCCGATCCGTCGACCAGCTTCACCACCAATTGGTCGAGATGGTCGAGAACGTATTGCAGCGCCTCGGGCTCGCGGCAGCGGAAAGTCTGGACATTGGGCAGGCGCGCCTCGGCGCCGGTATAATAACGCACGATCTCGGGCATGTAGGAATAGATCGCCTTGTCGTCGGCAATGCCGTTGCCGGGCGCATTGATCAGCGCGACATTGCCCGCCGCATAGGCCGCGATCAGCCCGGGCACGCCGAGCATCGAATCGGGCCTGAACACCAGCGGATCGAGATAGTCGTCGTCGATGCGGCGATAGATCACGTCGACCTTCACCCGCCCCGCGATCGTCCGCATCCAGACCACGTCGTCGTCGACCACCAGGTCGGCAGCCTCGACCAGCTCGATCCCCATCGAGTCCGCGAGGAAGCTGTGCTCGTAATAAGCCGAATTGAAATGGCCCGGGGTCAGCACGACGCAGACCGGATTGCTCCCGGTCCCTTCCGGCGCGACCGACTTCATCGTCTGGAGCAGCCGATCGGGGTAGGAATCGACCGCGGCGACGCGGAACTGGCGGAACAGCTCCGGGCACAGGCGCAGCATCGCCTCGCGATTTTCGAGCATGTAGCTGACGCCCGACGGCGTGCGGGCATTGTCCTCGAGCACGAAGAAGTCGTTGGGACCCGTGCGCACCAGGTCGATCCCGCAGATATGCGCCCAGATGCCGTGCGGCGGGCGCATGCCCGCGATCTCGGGGCGGAATTGCGGGTTGCCGAAGATCAGGTCTTCGGGCAGCACGCCGTCCCTCAGGATCTTCCGTTCGCCATAGATGTCGTCGAGGAACAGGTTGATCGCCTCGACGCGCTGGACGAGCCCTTCGCTCAGCCGCGCCCATTCATCCGCCAGGAAGACGCGCGGGACAATGTCGAACGGAATGATCCGCTCGCTCGCATCCTCGTCGCCATAGACCGCGAAGGTGATGCCGAGCTGGCGAAAGGTCGCCTCGGCCGATTGCTGGCGGCGGAGCAGTTCGGCGGGGTCGGTGGTGTTGAGCCAATCGCCCAAGGCGGCGAGCTCGGGGCGGGCCTGCGATGCGCCCGCTGTCCCCATGATCTCGTCGAACGCCGGCCCGATTCCCACTCGCCGCTAATGCCCCCGCCTGTGTGTGGGTTCCATGCTGCAATGGAATGTTGCGGCGCACAAGCGCTGCCGTGGAGAAATCTTCGTGAGGCGCAGTTTTCCGGCGATGCCTGGTCCGCCAATCGTGCCCCGTCAGTGCCACCAGTGCCGCCCAGTGCCGCTTTTGCTGTGTTTGACACACACGCGCGCGCGCGTGGGGGAAAACCTGCAAAAGCGGCACTAGGCGGCACTGCCGGCACTGATGCACGCCTGGCGGCAGGGGACGCCCTCCTACTCGACCACGTCGTCATCCCGGCCTTGTGCCGGGATGACGGTGGGGAGCAAGGCACGGGACCTCCGTCCCGGACCGTTATTTCGCGATCGCCGACTGCTTCCTGAACTCGGTCTCGAACGCCGCCTGCGCGTCGGCCACCATCTTCGGCAGCAGATTGGGTGCCAGCCGGTCGCGCCCCTGCCGTCCCAGCACATTCGCCAGCTCGGGATGCGCCGGCAGCACGATATCGGCCTTCATCGCCGCCATCCGCCTGAAGCTCGCGCGATAGTCGTCGACGATTCCCGGATAGGCCTTGTTGCCGAACAGGACGTTGCCCGCGACGCTCAGGCTACACGGGAAGATCACGTTCTTGACCCCGATCTTGAGCTTCACCGTCGTCGTCCAGGTCGTACAGCCGCGCGTATGCCCAGCGGTCAGCACTGCCGTCATCGTCACGCCGCCCAGCTTGACCGTGTCGCCATCCTTCAGGATGCGGTCGACCTTCACCGGCGCGAAGGTGCCGACATAATTCTGGTCGCCGAAATGCTTGCCATTCTCGAGCGCCCAGACATCGCCGTCCATCGCCTCGAGCGTCGCACCGGTATCGCGCTTCATCGCCGCGAGGCCGCCGGCATGGTCGAAATGCGCATGGCTGTTGAGCAGGATCCTGACGTCCGACAGCTTGAAGCCGAGCGCCTTGATATTGGCCTCGATCGCCGGGACGTTCTGCTCCATCGTGGCGTCGAGCAGGATCAGCCCGTCGGGAGTCCTGATCAGATAGGCCGCCAGCCCCTTGGTCCCGACATAATAGATATTGCCGGCGATGCGGAACGGCGCGGTCGGCTGGGTCCAGTTGGCGGGATCGGCGGCCGGTGCCGCACTGGCCAGGGCGATGGCCGCGACGGCGGCCCCCAACAGCTTGATCATAGAGCCTCCAGCATCGACGGGGTCAGCACTTGCGGCAATATGCGCGGTTCGCCGCCGCCTGCCGGATAATAGAGATAAAGCGGCACGCCGGCGCGATTATGCGCCTCGATGAAGCGGCCGAGCACCGGGTCGCCGTTGGTCCAGTCGCCGACCAGCACCGCGACATTCTTCGCCTTGAACGCGGCGTGCACCGCGTCGGTATCGATCGCGACCCGCTCATTGACCTTGCAGGTCAGGCACCAGTCGGCAGTGAAATAGGCGAACACCGGACGCCCCGAGGCGCGGAGCTGGGCGAGGCGGGCTTCGCTGAAGCGCTCCTCGCCCGCGGCCGTCGCGGCGGTCTCGGGCGGCCTGGCGCGGACCAGCCAGACGCCCGCCACGGCAATCGCCAGCAGCAGGACGAGCGCCACCGGTCCGAACCCGGCGCCGCGCGCTTGCCGCCGGCCAGCCGCCCACAAAACGACCGCCAGGCCGAGCGCGAAGAGCAACGCCAGCGCCATGCCGTCGACCCCGGCCTGCCGCCCGAGCACCCAGGCGAGCGCCACCGCCGTCAGCCACATCGGGAGCGACAGGATGCGCCGCAGCGTGTCCATCCACGCGCCCGGTCTGGGCAGCCGCTTGCGGAGCGCCGGCACATAGCCCAGCAGCAGGAAAGGCAGTGCCAGGCCCAGCCCGAGCCCGGCGAACACAGCCAGCGCGGCCGGCCAGGGCAGCACCAGCGCCGCGCCGAGCGAGGCCGCCATGAACGGTCCGGTGCACGGTGTCGCAACAAATGCCGCAAGTGCCCCGGTGACGAACGCCCCGCCCGCGCTGCCGGTGCGGTTGACGAAACCCGGCACCGGTACTTCGAACACCCCCGCCAGGTTGAGCGAGATCGCGACCGTCAACAGCAGGAGCAGCATGACGACGCGGGGGTCCTGCAGCTGGAACGCCCAGCCTACCGCGCTGCCGCCCGCACGCAGGCCGAGGATCGCGGCGCCGAGCGCCAGGCACACGGCGACCGCCCCGGCGGTATAGGCCAGCGCCTCGTGCCGCGCCGCCCTTTCGTCGCCCCCGGCACGCGCCAGGCTCAGCGCCTTGAGGCTCAGGATCGGGAACACGCACGGCATGATGTTGAGGATCAGGCCGCCGAGGATCGCGCCGAGGAAAGCGACCAGGGCGGTCGACCAGTCACTCGCTCCGCCGCTCGGCGCCGTCGCAACCGCCGGAACCGTTCCCGGCGTCGCCGTCACGGCCAGCGCATGGCCATCGACGCTCAACACGCCGTCGACCGGGCCATTGACGCCCTTGCCCTTGGTCGAAATCACCAGCCGGTCGCCATCGCGCGCGACCGTCTGCGCCGCCGCATAGTCGATCGCGCCCGCCGTCAGCGGGTAGAAATAGGCGCCCTCGCCTTTTGCGCTCGCCGGATAGGGAAAGGCAAACCGCACCGCATCGCCCTGCGCCTGGAACACGGCCTTGGCGTCGAGCGGTTTGGGCAGGGCCGCGAGCCATTGCGCGAACTGGCCGGCGCGCGCGGCATCGGGTTGGCCATCGCCCACCGTCAGGCTGAGCGCGAGATCGGCATTCTCGGGCACGCACAGGTTCTTGGTGCAGACGAGATATTGGAGATGGAGCTTGATCGGCAGCGCGGTGCCCGTCGCGAGCCCCGCCGGGATCGTCAGCTTCACGATCGGCGCATAGGGCTTCTCATAGACATAATTCATCAGGCCCGCGACGATCAGCCGTTGCGGCGCCGGATAGGCGGCCGCCCCCGCGGTGACGCCCTTGGGCAGCGTCCAGTCGAACTTGGCCGGAAAGCCGGCATCGCCCGGATTCTGCCAATAGCCGTGCCAGCCCGGCTGTGGCCGCGTGTCGAGCGCGAGGTTGATCGTGCTGCCTGCCCTGGGCGTGCCGCTCTCGGGCAGCAAGGCGATGCGCAGATGCGGCGGCGGATCGTTGAGCTCGTCCTGCGCCTGGGCCGGCACCAGACATGCCAGCATCGCCAGCAATATCGTCACAAAGGCGAAACCGAACGCGCGCATGCGACCCCTTGAACACTATCCCACAGCCCCTTAGCGGTCCCGATAGGCCACGCCTATCCCGCCTGCGGAGTTTCCCCGATGCGCCTTGCCCGATTCGCCCCGCTTGCCCTCGCGCTGCTCACCGCACCGCTCGCCGCACAGGAGGCCCCCGCACCGGTTGCGGCGGCCAAGGCACCCCCGCCCAAGCTGGTCGTGGTGATCTCGGTCGATCAATTCTCCGCCGATCTGTTCGCGCAATATCGCAACCGCTTCACCGGCGGGTTCAAGCGGCTGCTCGACGGCGCGGTATTCCCTGCCGGCTATCAGAGCCATGCCGCGACCGAGACCTGCCCCGGCCATTCGACGATCATGACCGGCGACCGTCCCGCCCGCACCGGGATCATCGCCAATGAATGGTTCGACCAGACCGGCGTGCGCCCCGGCGCGGTCTATTGCGCCGAGGATGAGAGCGTCCCGGGATCGACCTTCAAGGATTATACCGCGGGCGACGTCCATCTCCGCGTGCCGACGCTCGGCGAGCGGATGAAGGCGGCCGACCCCAGGGTCCGCACCATCTCCGTCGCGGGCAAGGATCGCGCGGCGATCATGATGGGCGGGCACAAGGTCGACGCGCTCTGGTTCTGGCGCGACGGAAAGGGCTTCATTTCCTACGGCGACCGCCCGATCCCCGCTTCGGTCAAGGCCGCCAATGCCGCTGCCGAGGCGCAGATCGCCAGGGCCGGCCTGGCCTATGCCGAGCCGGCCTGGTGCAAGGGAGTCGATGGCCCCGTCGTCGCCAATGGCAGGACGGTGGGCAATGGCCGCTTCGCGCGGCCCGCCAGGTCGGAAGGCCTGTGGAAGGCCTCTCCCGCGTTCGACACCGCGATCTTCGCGCTCGCCACGTCGATGGTGCAGGACATGAAGCTCGGCCGCGGTCCGTCGACCGACGTGCTGACCGTCGGCGCCTCGGCAACCGATTATGTCGGGCACGGCTTCGGCACCGAGGGGTCGGAAATGTGCATCCAGCTCGCCAATCTCGACCAGACGCTGGGGCGCTTCTTCGCGATGCTCGACAAGACCGGGGTCGATTATGTCGTCGCCCTGACCGCCGACCATGGCGGCAACGACATCCCCGAGCGCGAGCGCGAGCGCGGCATGCCGATGGCGGCGCGGATGGACAGCACGGTCGATCCCAAGACGGTCGGCGCCGACATCGCCGGCTCGCTCGGGCTCAAGGGGCCGCTCCTCTATGGCGGGGTCAATGGCGATATCTGGATCGACGCCAGATTGTCGCCGGCCGATCACGACAAGGTGCTCGTCGAGGCGGTCAAGCGCTACGCCGCCAACCCGCAGGTCGCCGCGGTCTATACCAAGGCCGAGATCGCCGCGGCGGCGCTGCCCGCCGGTCCGCCCGAGACCTGGGGACTGCTGCAACGCGCGCGCGCCTCGTTCGATGCCAGGCGCTCGGGCGACCTGCTCGTGTTCCTCAAGCCGCGTATCACGCCGATCCCGCCGGCGACCGTCCCCGCCGGCTCGATCGCGACCCATGGCAGCATCTGGGACTATGACCGCCGCGTGCCGATCCTGTTCTGGCGCAAGGGAATGAAGGGCTTCGAGCAGCCCTTGTCGATCGAGACCGTCGACATCATGCCGAGCCTGGCCGGGCTGCTCGGCTTCGGGCTCGCGCCGGGCGAGGTCGACGGGCGCTGCATCGACCTCGATGGCGGTCCCGCGAGCACCTGCCCATGAGCTACGCGATGCGGCGCGTGATCATCTTCACGCACAATTTCGCCGCGATGCGCGATTTCTACCGCGACATGTTCGGGCTGACGGTCGTCGAGGAGGATGACGGCTGGGCCGATTTGTCGGCCGGCGGCTGCAACATCGCGATCCACGCCGCCGGAAAAGACGTGACGGTCGGCCCCGATTGGGAAGGCCCGCACAAGATCGTCTTCCATGCCGACGATGTCGCCGCGGCACGCGAGGACCTGGTCGCGCGTGGCGTGACGATGGGGCCGGTCAAAATCTTCGGCGAGCTGCATCTGTGCGACGGCGACGATCCGGACCGGAACCGCATCCAGCTATCCAACCGGCCGTAAAAGGCTCCCCTGGAGGTTGCTGCACGCCCGAATACAGCGAGGGGAATGTTACTCAGCGCTGCTCGTACATCCGGATACCCGGCGCGAGCTGGTTGTCGCCGACATCCAGCTTGTCGCGACCGACATTCGCGACAAAGGCCGGGCTCTTGTCGAACTTGGGCGCGAGCGTCGCGGTGTTGCCGGCGATCTTCAGCCCATTGGACGAATAGGTCCGCCCTTCCGCCGCGACGACGATGAAACCGGTCCAGTTTTCCTTGTTCGGCCCGTCGGCAAAAGTGTTGCGCGCGATCAGCCCGGTACCGCCCTCGCTGAGGTCGATCATGTAGTTGGTCTTGCGGCCCTGGCTGTCGTCGAAGCTGTTGTCGGTGATCGACAGGTTCGGCACGCGCAACTTGACGTAATGTCCCCCGGTGCCGCGCTCGAAGCGCGAGCGGGTGATCGTCACCGATCCCTTGTTGGCGAGGTAGATCGAGTGCGCGCAATCGACCGTCTCGTCGCACTGGCCGAGGCCTGAAAAGGTCGAGCGGTCGATCACGATCTGCTGCCCCGCCGGCTGGCCGCCGAGAATGCCTTCCTGGCTGTCGAGGAACATCGAGTTGCGCACGGTCAGATTGCCCATCTCGGTGCGGATGCCCGCGCCATTGCCGTCCGACACGCGCATGTTGCGGAACACGAGCCCGTCGACCGTCGACGACAGGCCGCGCAGCACGAACGCCGCCTTGCCCTCGCAAGTCTCGCTGTCGAAGATCGCGGTGCCGGGCTCGACCGCCTTGAAGGTGATGTTGCCGCCGGCCTGGACGGTGCATTGGCGATAGACGCCCGGCGCGATCAGGATCGTCGCGGTGCCCATCCGGATCGACTGCACCGCGTCGTCCAGATTGGCGAAGGTCTGGCCGGTTTCCTGCACGGTGAACGGCGCGGCGCCGGGCTCGGCATGGAGCGGCACGGCGACGGGCGCGGCTAGCAGCGGCAGCAGGACGATCAGGGCACGGCGCATGAGGGGACTCCTTCGCGCGCGGTATCTGCCGAGGGCCGGGGCTGCGTAAGCAGGAATGACGGTTAATGCGGCGGCTGGGTGATGCGCGGCGGCTCAAGTTATGAACGGGTTGCGCGTGTGCCCCAAGGAGGGACACCCCCTAGACCGTCATCCCGGCACAAGGCCGGGATGACAATGAGATTCAAGGCTTCCTTCTCACCAGATCCGCGCGCGCTCGGCCGGCGCGACGTACAGCGCCTCGCCCGGCTTCACGCCGAACGCCGCATACCAGCCATCGATATTGCGTACGACGCCGTTGACGCGGAACTTGCGGAAGGAATGCGGATCGCTCGCCACCTGGCGGCGGATCGCTTCCTCCTTCATCTTGCCCGCCCAGACCTGCGCCCAGCCGAGGAACACGCGCTGGTCGCCGGTAAAGCCGTCGACCACCGGCGCCGGCTTGCCGCCGAGCGATTCGTGATAGGCCTGGAGCGCGATCGACAGGCCGCCGAGATCGGCGATGTTCTCGCCCATGGTCAGGCCGGGATTGATGAACATCCCCGGCACCGGCTCGTATTTGGCATATTGTGCGCCAAGGATCGCCGCGCGCGCCTTGAACGCGGCGGCATCGGCCGGCGTCCACCAGTCGCGCAGCGCGCCGGTCGAATCGATCGAGCGACCCTGGTCGTCGAAACCGTGGGTCATCTCGTGGCCGATCACCCCGCCGATCGCGCCGTAATTATAGGCCGGGTCGGCCGCGGCATCGAACATCGGCGCCTGCAATATGCCCGCCGGGAAGACGATGTCGCGCAGCGAGCCGTTATAGGCGTCGTTGGTCTGCGGGGTCATCAGCCAGTCGCCGCGGTCGACAGGGCCGTCCGAGCGCCCGACCTGGAAATCATATTCATAGGCGACCGCACGCCGCGCATTGCCGAGCAGATCGTCGCGCCGGATCACGAGCTTCGAATAATCGCGCGGCTTGTCGGGATAGCCGACCTTGATCGCGTAGGTCTCGAGCTTCTTGAGCGCCTCGGTGCGCGTCGCCGGGCCCATCCAGTCGAGCTTTTCGATCCTATGGTGGAACGCGGTCTTGAGGTGCCCGACAAGGTCGGTGATCTTGGCCTTGGTCGCCGCCGGGAAGTAACGCTGGCTGTAGAGGTCGCCGACTGCCCAGCCGATCGAACCGAAGCAGCTCGACGGGTCCGCCCCGCAATCGCCGCCGCCGACGATGGTGATCCCACGCTTCCAGCGCGGCGCGAGCGTATCCAGGCCCGACAGGGTCCGGCCCTGGAAATCGAACCGCGTGTCGACGAACGCGCTCGACAGATAGGGCGCGGCAAGATCGGCGACGCGGAAGGCCTGCCAGGCCTTGAGTGTTTCGACCGGCGTGTCGGCCCAGATCCTGGCGACCTTGGGGAAAGCCGTGTTGTTGGTGACGATCAGCCGTTTCTTGCCGCCGAGCTCGGCCGCGGCGAGATAGCGGCTCCAGTCGAACCCGGGCGCATAGCCGGCCAGCTCGGCCGGGGTCATCGGGTTGTATTGCGTGGTCAGGTCGCGCTGCTGCACCTTGGTCCAGCTCGCTTCGGCGATCTTCGTCTCGAACGCGACGATCGCATCGGCCGACGCGTCGGGCGCTTCCCAGCCGATCAGCGCCAGCATCTTCGCGACATAGGCGCGATAGGCGGTGCGCTGCTTCTCGAAGTCCCTGGTCAAATAATAATCGCGGTCGGGCAGCAGCAACCCGCCCTGGCCCAGATAGGCGGCATAGACCGACGGGCTCTTGAGGTCGGCGTCGATATAGCTGCCGAACGGCGAGGCGTAGAAACCGGGCGTCCCCGCCAAGGCGGCGAGCGCGCTGCGGTCATTGGCGGCGCGAATCGCGTCGAGTTCGGGCGACAACGGCTTGGCGCCCAGGGCCTCGATCGTCTTTTCGTCCATGAAGGCGGCATAATAGGCACCGACCTTGCCCTTCACGTCGCCCGGCGCCTCGCCGACCCCGGCCGAGACATCGTCCATGATCGCGTGGAGTCGCTCCTCGATCCGCTTGGTCATGTCGAAGCGCTTGCCGGCCGACACCTGGTCGCTCGGGATCACCAGCGTGCGGAGATATTTGCCGTTGGAATAGGTGAAGAAGTCGTCGCCCGCTTTCGTACCGTCGTCGCGCGCATTGAGATCGAGCCCATGCGGCGGGTAGATCGGCGCGGGTGCGGCGGCACCGACCAGAGCGCTGGTTGCGGCCAGCATCGCGATCACGGCGAACGTCTTCATGCGACTCCCCCTCCAAATGTTTGGGGGAGACTATAGCGGTGTATTGCGCGGATCAATCAGTCGGGATCGGCGCATGCCGGTTCATCATCCGTGCCGATGGCCGATCATGTGCGCGATCAGCGCGGAATCGGCGAATTCGAGGATCGACGTGACTTTCAGATCATCGTCGAACGTCCAGATGTCGCACAATTCGGACGTTTCGGGCGACCGGCCCCCGGTCGAGGTATGAATCCGCGAATGCACGATCGCGGCATTGCCATCGACCCATTCATGCACGCGCTCGAGCTCGTGAAATTCGAACGTTTCGATCAAACGGTCGAGCGCGATCATCACGTCGGTCGGACCGGCGTCGAACCCCACCAGCTCGGAACGGGCCGCGAGCCGGAACGTCGCGCCGCTGGCGAAATGCATCGCGAGGCGTTCCCTGTCCCCTGCCTGGCGCGCATCATAGGCAGACGCGATGGCAGCAAGCATGGCAGCGCGATCGGGCATCCCCACCTCCTGCAATTGTCGGAGGAGGGATAGCAGTCGCGCGGCCCGCCGGCCACGCGAGATACCACCGTTTCGGCCCGACGATCAGTCGAGATTGGGCCGCAGCCAGCGCTTCGTGGTCTCCAGATCCCCTCCGCGCCGCGCGGCATAATCCTCGACCTGGTCCATCCCGATCCGCGCCACACCGAAATACTCGCTCTCGGGATGGCCGAAATAGAAGCCGCTGACCGCCGCGGTCGGCAGCATCGCGAAGCTCTCGGTCAGGCTGATGCCGGTCGCCTTGTGCGCGCCGAGCAGGTTGAACAGGATCGGCTTGAGGCTGTGGTCGGGGCAGGCCGGATAGCCCGGCGCCGGGCGGATGCCGCGATATTCTTCCTTGATCAGCGCCTCGTTGGTCAGCTGCTCGCCCGCCGCATAGCCCCATAGCGTCGTGCGGACATGCTGGTGCAGCCGCTCGGCCAGCGCCTCGGCGAAACGGTCGGCCAGCGCCTTCAGCAGGATGTCCGAATAATCGTCGATCGCCGCCTTGAAGCGCGCGAGGTGCGGCTCGATGCCGTGGATCGACACCGCGAACCCGCCGATCCAGTCGCCCGCGGGATCGATGAAATCGGCCAGGCACATATTGGCGCGGCCCTCGCGCTTGGCGATCTGCTGGCGCAGCATCGGCAAACGGACGAGGTCGCTATTCTCGGCGAGGCCGAGATATTCGAACCCGCCGAGCTCGTCGGGCGACCAGACATTCTCGCAATCGACGAACACGTCGTCGTCGTGGCGCACGCACGGCCACAGGCCGACCACGGCGCGCGCGGTCAGCCATTTCTCGGCGATGAGCCGGTCGAGCATCTTGTTGGCGTCGCTGAACAGCGACCGCGCGCTCTCCCCGACCACTGCGTCGTCGAGGATCTTGGGATAGGTGCCCGCCAGCTCCCAGGCGCGGAAGAACGGCGTCCAGTCGATGCACTCGCGCAGGTCGTTGAGGTCCCAGTCGGCGAAGACGTGGCGGCCCGGCTGTTTCGGCGCGGGCGGCTTCAGCGCCATGTCGGCCTTGAACCCGCGTTCGCGCGCGGTCTCGAGCGGGAGCAGGTCGTTCTGCCCCTTGCCTTCGCGCGCCCTGCGCACCGCTTCATATTCGTCGGCGACCCGGGTCACGTAATCGTCGCGCTGCGTGTCCGAGACGAGCGTGGTCGCGACGCCGACCGCGCGGCTGGCGTCGAGCACATGGACGACCGGGCCGTCATAGGCCGGCGCGATGCGTAGAGCGGTGTGGACCTTCGACGTCGTCGCGCCGCCGATCAGGAGCGGCATGGTCATCTTCGAGCGCTTCATTTCCTCGGCGACGGTGACCATCTCGTCGAGGCTCGGCGTGATGAGGCCCGACAGGCCGATCATGTCGGCATCATTCTCGTTCGCCGCCTCGAGGATCTTCGACCATGGCACCATCACGCCGAGATCGACCACTTCGAAGCCGTTGCACTGCAGGACGACGCCGACGATGTTCTTGCCGATGTCATGCACGTCGCCCTTGACGGTCGCCATGATGACCTTGCCCTTGCCCTTGGCGCCGGGCTCCTTGGCCGCCTCGATGAACGGCAGCAAATGGGCCACCGCCTTCTTCATCACGCGCGCCGACTTCACCACCTGCGGCAGGAACATCTTGCCCGAGCCGAACAGGTCGCCGACGACGTTCATGCCGTCCATCAGCGGCCCTTCGATCACTTCGATCGGGCGCTTGGCGAGCAAGCGGGCTTCCTCGGTATCCTCGACGACATATTGGTCGAGGCCCTTGACCAGGGCGTGTTCGAGCCGCTTGGCGACGTCCCAGCCGCGCCATTCCTCGGCGGCCTTTTCCGCCGCGGCATCGGTGCCGCGGAACTTCTCGGCCAGCGCGACCAGCCGCTCGCCGGCATCGGGATCCTTGTTGAGGATGACGTCCTCGCACGCGGTGCGCAGTTCGGGATCGATCGTGTCATAGACGTCGAGCTGGCCGGCATTGACGATCGCCATGTCGAGCCCGGCGGGGATCGCGTAATAGAGGAATACCGAGTGCATCGCGCGGCGCACCGGTTCGTTGCCGCGGAACGAGAAGCTGAGGTTCGACAGCCCGCCCGAGAAATGGACATGCGGGCAGCGCTTGCGGATCTCCTTCACCGCCTCGATGAAATCGACCGCGTAATTGTTATGCTCCTCGATCCCCGTCGCCACCGCGAAGACGTTGGCGTCGAAGATGATGTCCTCGGGCGGGAAGCCGATCCCGACGAGCAATTTGTAGGCGCGCTCGCAAATCTCGATCTTGCGCGCCTGGGTGTCGGCCTGGCCGACTTCGTCGAACGCCATCACCACGACGGCGGCGCCATAGGCCATGCACTTGCGCGCCTCGCCGAGGAATTTCTCCTCGCCTTCCTTCATGCTGATCGAATTGACGATCGGCTTGCCCGACACGCATTTCAGGCCGGCCTCGATCACGTCCCATTTCGAGCTGTCGACCATCACCGGGATGCGCGCGATATCGGGCTCGGCAGCGATCAGCTTGAGGAAGGTGGTCATCGCCTCGTGCGCGTCGAGCAGGCCTTCGTCCATGTTGACGTCGAGCACTTGCGCGCCCGATTCGACCTGCTGCCTCGCGACCTCGATCGCGGCGGTGTAATCGCCTGCCATGATCAGCTTCTTGAAGCGCGCCGATCCGGTGACGTTGGTGCGCTCGCCGATATTGACGAAATTGGTCGAGGAAGGGGCGGTGTTGGTCATCTGGTTCTCTAGCTCCCCTCCCGCGTGCGGGAGGGGTTGGGGGAGGGTCTGTCCGGTCGAGCAGCCGGGAAGGGACAGGCCCTCCCCTGGCCCCTCCCGCACGCGGGAGGGGAATTATGCCGCCATGATCATCGGTTCGAGGCCGGCCAGCCGGGTCCGCACCTCGGGCGTCGGGATCACCCGCGGGGCGAGGCCGTTCACCCCGTCCGCGATCGCCTTGATGTGCGCCGGGGTCGATCCGCAGCAGCCGCCGAGGATGTTGACCTGCCCGGCCTCGGCCCATTCGCCGACCAGCCCCGCCGTCGTCTCGGGCGCTTCGTCATACGCCCCCAGCTCGTTCGGCAGCCCGGCATTCGGATAGACCATGATCAGGGTGTCGGCGATCTCGGCCAGCGTCTTGACGTGCGGGCGGAGCTGCTCTGCACCGAACGAGCAATTGAGCCCGATCGTCACCGGCCGGGCATGCCGCACCGCATGCCAGAATGCCTCGACCGTGTGGCCCGACAGATTGCGGCCCGACAGGTCGGTCAGCGTCATCGACAGCATGATCGGCAGGTCGCGGCCGAGCGCCTCGCCCGCCTCGATCGCCGCCATCACGCCGGCCTTGGCGTTGAGCGTGTCGAACACCGTCTCGATCAGCACGAAGTCGATCCCGCCCTCGACCAGCGCGTCGATCTGCTCGCGATACACGTCCTTCAAATAATCGAAGTCGATCTCGCGATAGCCGGGATCGTTGACGTCGGGCGACAGCGACAGGGTCTTGTTGGTCGGGCCGATCGCGCCTGCCACGAAGCGCGGGCGGCCATCCTTGGCCTCGAACTCGTCGGCGACGCGACGCGCCATCTTCGCGCTTTCGAGGTTGATCTCGCGAACCAGGTGCTCGGCGCCGTAATCGGCCTGGCTGATGCGGTTGGCCGAAAAGGTGTTGGTCTCGGCAATGTCCGCGCCGGCCGCGAAATAGGCGCGATGGATGCTCTCGGGCACCTCGGGCATGGTCAGCGCGAGGATGTCGTTATTGCCCTTCTGGTCATGGCTGAGCCCGAGCTTGCCGGCATAGGCCGCCTCGTCGAGCTTCCAGTTCTGGATCTCGGTTCCGAACGCGCCGTCGGTGATCAGGATGCGCCTGGCGGCTTCGGCCAGCAGTTTCTCGCGTGCAGTCATGTCTCGTTCCTCTGGCTCCCCTCCCGCATGCGGGAGGGG
>OUNM010333295.1_pt1 | contig 39942 bp, 32 predicted proteins | sample 1769961 | NCBI WGS metagenome assembly OUNM01 (sample SAMEA3914820, study PRJEB12502) | metagenome | biome: forest; material: soil | place: USA | collected 2012-03-12 | depth 0.3 m | reverse complement strand
GGTAAGAGATAGTAAATAAATAGAAAAAATTATCAAAATGTGTCAGCAGAAGTGTTTTTGAGACGTATATATAAGAGTATCAAATGAAAAGGAGAAGAAGTAGGGAGTAAACGTTTCCCAGAGATTGGAAAGCCACATCAAAAAGAAAATAAGGTGGGCTTGTGCAAGCCCACCTTATTTCTTTTTGCATTATTTTGATTATTTTTTAATTATCCGGTACACTTGTGAAGAACCGTTGTTTGTTACCTGCACCATGTAAATTCCCGGTACATAGTCCCCACCAAATTGAAGACGGTCTGCTTCATGGCTGCTTTCAATCACGGTGCCCTGTGCAGTCATAATTTTGATGTCCGCTTTTTCAGGTAAAATGAGATGGAAATCTTTGCTGGAAGGATTGGGATAGAGGGAAAAAGACAGAGGTTTTACTTCCTCCTCCAATCCGGTGACAGGCCCACAGCTCCCTTCGGATAATCCGGTACTCACCAAGGCTACTTGGTCCAAGTTGGCTAGCCCTGAAGTCGTGGTGGCAGCAAGCACCACGGTATTGCTTCCTTTCAAAAGAGGGATGGTGACTTCTTCCACTGCCCAATCGATCCAAGTACCCGTACTGGCAAAGGCGATAGTACCCGGGATTGCCGTACCATTTACAGTAAGTTGGGCCGTTCTGTCGGTGCCCGCGTTGGCATAACGGAATCCAAGGGTCAAGTTTCCGGCATTGGAAGAAAGGATCACGTAGCTCACGGATGCTCCCACAGCATTGTTGGTATTGACATATCCTGTTCCATTGAAACCTTCGTTCGTCGACTCCAGGACTCCGTCCATGGCACAGGCCTCTTCCGCTTCGAATACATCTGAGCAAGCTATTTTCCCCGTTGTTCCACCCACGCATCGGTCGCATTTGTCGGTAGTGGCGGTGCCCCCTTGTATGCCATTACAATCGGTAGGAAGGTCCAATACGGAAATCACGATAGGAGAAGAAGTCGTGCTGGCACCTCCATTGTCAGTAGCAACTGCAGTAAGGGAATATGTTCCGGCTGATACATTTGTCCATGAAAAGCTGTATGGTGCTGTGTTGTCGCTGCCCAACAACACGGTATCTCTATAAAATTCCACTTTCGAAATGGTCCCATTTGCATCCGCCGCATTGGCCGTGAGGACGATGGTAGCTGGGGTTCCATTGATGACGGCATTGTTAGACGGAGATGTAATGCTCACAGTGGGAGGAGTATTCGGAGAAGTCACAGTGACTGTTATGATCGTGGAAGTCCCGGTGGCCCCCACGTCGTCCGTCGCGATGGTCTTGAGTGAATAAGTACCTGCTGCGACGTTTGTCCACGAATAACTGTAGGGAGTGCTATTGTCAGATCCGAGTAATGTATTGCCATTATAAAACTCGACTTTGGAAATGCTGCCGTCTGAATCAAGCGCAGTCGCATTGATCGTGATAGAAGCTGGGGCGCTGTACGAAGCGTTGTTGAGCGGCGATGTAATGCTGGTGGTGGGGGCCACATTGGTCGCACTTCCACCTACAATGGTGATGTTGGGCTTTGGAGGAGTGCTCATGCCATCTCCCAAATAATAACTCAAGTGAGGAGGTTGGTTGTATCCAGTGTTCTGCCAAGCAATCGCGACCCGGTATTGAGGGTCATGCATCAAGGTCCTGAACTTATACGTGCTCGGAGTGACGGTGGTAAAGATATACAAGGCATCGTTGGCGGTGGCCCTCCAGATGACTTCTTCGCGCCAATCGCCAAAAATATCCCCACTTAAACAAGGAGTGGATTTCGTCCCGTTGTTGGATGAAATAGGCACAATATTATAGGCGGTCAAAAGCCTTCCGGTGCCGTATTTGTCGATCATGGTGTTATTGAGCAATTCACGGAGCAGGTCACCGTCCCACCAAGCCAAGAAATTGCAGGTGACAGGTTGCGCGGTGGTCAAGGAAACCCCTTTGCAGTTCCAAGGCGAGCCCTGTACGCCTCCTCCTACCGACCAGCATTCGGCTCCCTTGTAATCGGCTGTGATATCGGCCGAAACCCCACGGCCCGGTCCTTCCGATTGGGAACCATCCTCTGCGGTGGGTTTTGTCCACAACACTTTCTTGCTTTTTGCACTGTACATATAGGCTCCTTCTACATCGATCCGTTCTTGGATATTGAAGACTTCCAATCCTGGAAGGTCAGGATCCAAATCGGATACGTGCAAGGCATCTCCATGGCCGAAAGTAGTGTTGTAATAAGGGGTACCGTTGTCGTCCACAATCGCCGAACCGACGATGATCTCCTGTTTTCCGTCATCGTCTACATCGGCGATGCTGAGGCTGTGGTCTCCTTGGGCGTAATAGGTAGAATTGGCGGAAACATTGCTATCAAATGTCCACTTGCTGGTAAGTTTTCCATCCCGCCAATCCCACGCAGCCAAAAAGGTACGAGTGTAATAACCCCTTACGAAAACCCCGCTAGGGCGTTTGCCGTCCAAATAGGCGACCCCGGCCCTAAATCGGTCCACTCTGTTTCCATAGCTGTCCCCCCAACTCGCAACAGTGCCTCTGGCCGGAAGATAATCGGTGGTGGCCATGACGGCCCCTGTCTGCCCGTTGAATACAGAAAAATATTCCGGCCCGCTCAAGACGTACCCGGCTGTAGTGCGGTAGTCTGCCGTGGCATTTCCGATTACTTTTCCCTGGCCATCTTTGGTACCGTCCCCCGTCCGGCACATCATTTCGGCTTTTCCATCCCCGTCGAAATCATAGACCATGAAATCCATGTAATGTGCCCCAGAGCGAATATTGACACCATAATCGATGCGCCACATCCGGGTGCCGTCCAGTTTATAGGCGTCCACATAGGTATTTCCGGTATAGCCCGATTGGGAATTGTCTTTGCTATTGGAAGGGTCCCACTTGAGGATAATTTCCCATGTTCCGTCTCCGTCCAAATCTGCCACGCTCGCGTCGTTGGCATTATAGGTATAGGCTACGCCGTCGGGAGTGGTTCCGCCGGCAGGAGCTTGAATCGGAATTTTCATGTATTGTTGTGCCCAAGGAGTAACAGCCTTGGAGGCCGCTTGCTCTACCCCGCCTACCACAGCCTTTACAGTATACGATGCATTGGCCGCTGCTCCATTGTCTGTGTAGTTGCATACTGTCAAAGGGCTGGCATTCACTTTTGTACCATTGCGGTAAAGGTTGAAGGTCATATCATCTTCCGTGCCAAGCCATCGCCAGCTCACAAAATTGTTGCTTCCGGTCCGTACTGCCAGCACACCCCTGTCCAGTTTTTCCATTTGATATTGCCCAAAGGCCAATTGGGAGAAAAGGAAAAGAGAAGAAAAGTACATAAGAAAAGTCAATTCGCTTTTCCTGTTCCATTCAGAGAGTCGCATTGTTTTCACGCTTTTGGGTTAAAGAATATCTTGTTTTCCGTACTAAATCACGCTGGTAATACATCGCAGTACGGAAAGCGTAACGATCTATAGAAATATTTGTGGAAAATATGTCACTAAAAAAATAAAGACCTAAATCCAAGGGTAGATAACCGCGTAACAATGCGAGCTGAAACCTCTACTTTTTGAGGAGTTTGTGGTAAGTTGTCGCTTTATTTGTCTGTATTTCAAGTAAATAAAGACCTTGTGGGAGAGCGGAAACGTTCAAGCTCGGTTTGGAAGACTGCAGCACTTCCAGGCCTTGCATGTCGAATAGGATTCCTTGGACAAACAGTTCATTGGTGCGGATGTTCACCACTTCCAAGGCAGGATTGGGGTAACAGGTGACATGAGAGGTTTCCTGTTCTGTTCCATTCGTTGCTCGTGCAAGACTGGTCACAAGTTTGTTTTGCGCGCCCAATAAGATACTGAAGCCAGGGTTGGAGAGGGCAAGGTCTGGATTCCCGTCGTTGTTAAAATCGGCAGAAAGAAGACTTTTTACGTTTGACCAGACCCTCATGCTTTGCTGTTCCAACAGGTTTCCTGTTCCGGTTCCATGGAACAGGTGGATCATGGCATGGACAGAATCCCCACAAAGGAGGTCTTGGTTGCCTTCTCCGCTGAAATCGGCTGAGATGATGGTACGTACAGTAAGAGAGTCCGGCACATCGAAAAAAGAAACCGGGGAAAAGCTCCCTTTCACATTTCCTTGGTTGATCAGAATGCCAAGATTTTCTGAGTCTACTTGGCTTCCTGAGTTTGCCGTCACGAGATCTAAATAGCTATCGTTGTCCAAATCGCTGGCCACGGCAAAATGAGGGCGCGTTCCCACGGAAAGTTCTTGATAATCGGAAAGGTCGAATATTCCTCCTCCTTTCCCCAAGGAATAGTTCAATTTGCCATTGTCTGTGTCGGTACCGAAAATGTCTAATTTATTGTCATTGTTCAAGTCGGCAAAATAGGTGATGAACTCGGTTATGCCGAAGTTGGGAAGCAAGGTAGGAGCCTCAAAGGTACCGTCTCCTTTCCCGGCACACAGGTACACACGTTGGGAGACATTGAGCATGAGGTCCAATAGGCCATCATCATTGTAGTCGTCTTTTTTTATATATGCTGCTCCTTTTCCGTTTTGGATTACATACTTGCTTTTTAAAGTGAAATTACCTTTTCCGTTCCCCAAGTACACTGCCAGGACAGTGTCGCTGGAAGTAGCCAAGGCGATGTCTTCAAAGGTGTCCCTATTGAAATCTCCCGCCACGACATCCTTTGGGTATTGGGTGGTTTTAAATTTTGAAAAAGGGACATAAAGGCCTTTTCCATAGGCTTTGTACACAAAAAGGGAATCTTCTTGAACAGGAACAGCCAAGATGTCCAAGGATTCATCGTTGTTCATGTCCGCGGCACCGAGGGCACCGATTTCTTTTTCGGATAAGAAATTTAAAATGGAGTGAAATTTCCCGAATCCAGAACTGTTCAATAAAGAAAATTGGCCAGGAAGAGTATCTCCTAAGGCACAAGTGGAGACAATAAAATTTGGAAAAGAATTGGTACGTCCACATTCGCTAAAATCGCCTGGGTGAAGAGGGAGGGTGGTTTCATTTCCTGTCCGGTAGGAATAAGGAGGGGAGAAGGTGGCATCGCCATTGCCCAAGTGGACGGTAATATTGGACCTCAGATCGGAAAGTGTCACAATGTCGGGGCGGTCATCCGCGTCTACGTCTGAAATCAGGGCTGTGACCAAGTTGTTCTCGGACGAAACCTGTTTTGCCGGTTTGAAGGTGCCACTGAAATTATTTTCGAGAAGATAAGCATAATCCGCTACGACTATCAAGTCTTGATAGCCATCATAATTAAAATCTCCCGCTGTAATGGAGGTGATTTTTGTCGGGAAAGAAATCATATGTGGCTGCTGAAAAGTACTGTCTCCATTTCCCAATAGCCAAATGAAATCGGACGATGTGGAAAAGAAAAGATCCGATTTGCCATTGTTGTCCAAGTCCATGATTTGGACGTTGGAGACCTCAGTTCCTGTTTGGACGGTATGAATAGGCAAAGAGGGACCAAATTGTGCATTTGCCCTGTCGCCTTGGACAATTAGGGTCGTGCCTTGTTGATAAAAAATATCCGGATAAAAATCGTTATTAAAATACACTACCGAAAGCCCACTAGCGAGGAAGGAACTGTCCTTTAGCAGGGAAAATTGGCCTTTGGCATCCCCTTTTAAAAGTGTGAAGCCGCTGTCATTCCCAAGGAGCAGGTCCAATTTCAAGTCTTGGTCGGCATCGAGAAAAAAGAGCGTGCCCCCTTTTCGCTTACAATAAAAATGGCGTGAAGAAGGAAACGGTCGATCTTCATCGCCTATATACACTCCGATAGAATCTACGTGAGTATAGGATACCACCAGATCGGACACCCCGTCATTGTCTATATCTGTAGAAGCAAAGTGTTCAATCCCGCCATATTTTGACGGAAAAGAAAAAATTTCATTTTGGGAGAATTCTTTTATTTGGCCAAAAACAGCGGAATGTATCCCGTTCAGCATGAAAAATAAAAGGGCGGAGAGGAAGCACTGTTTCATCCAAATGGAAAAGATTGTCTAACGAAGTAGAAATAAATACGGGATATTTCAAAGTGCTTTTTTTCAAAAAGATATAGATCCACGAAGTACTCGCCCTTGCAAAAAAATAAGCCAAGAAAACACTGTGCCAGATCCATGTTCTCTTGGCTCTATTTACTATTTCCAGAATATCCTTCCCGGATTGAATTCGGTATAAATTTCCTCTCTTAATCCATAGATCCGATCAGCGCGGCAAGTTTTTCCTCTGTCAATGGCTTGGTCATATAATTTGTGATCCCAAACTTCTGGCTTTCCACATAATCTTGTTCAAGCGTAGAAGTGGTGAGCACGATGATCCGTGTTTTTTCTTTTTCGGGAAGCGAAAGGGTTTCATACGCGTGCAAGAATTCGATGCCGTCCATGATCGGCATATTGATGTCCAACAGGATCAAATCAGGACCCTGTTTCTTCTTTCGACCGAGTCCTTTTACGAAGTCGAGTGCCTCTTCCCCGTTCTGCATGACCTTGATCTCCTTGGAGACATCCAGTTTTTCTACTAACCTCTTGTTCAGAAAGTTACTTATATAATCGTCGTCAATGAGCATAATACAATCCATAGCTGTTATGTTTAAGTCCTACAGCTGTCGATAAAGAGTTGTGCCAAGAACCTGCCAACGATGCGATGGTAAAATCTTGGGAGCTTGCTTTTTGTTCCTCACAAGGCAAATTTGAAAAAATAAAGGCCTTTCGGTCAATTTTTAAATGTGAATTTTTTTATGGTCAAGTTCCCAAATGGTCACCTTCTTTGATCTTTTTTGTTAGCTCAAGCAGTAGGGAGAGCTAGGAAAAACATCGGGTAGACAAGGATCGATCATTTGATCAATGCCAGCTTCGGGAGGATTCATGGCCTGATTTTTTCTTTTCGGAAGAAAAAAATGTACAGTTATGGAAACGCTAGATCGATTGCAAGTTGAAGGAAAATGGAACGAGGTCAAAGGCAAGATAAAACAAGCCTATGCCGATCTCACTGACAATGACCTTACGTACGAAGAAGGGCAAGACGACGAATTGTTGGGGAAACTCCAGCAAAAAACCGGCAAAGGACGTCAAGAGCTGGTTTCGTGGATCAACAGCTTATAATCGACGTACAAGGCATGGGGGCGGGAATTCTTTAAAAGATTTCCGCCCTTTGTATTGATAAAAGAGGAGCCGTGTTGGGGGCGGAACGCTGCAGTATCATAGTTCTTCATCCAGCAATTCATTCCAGGCATTGCGCAGCTCGGCCAATGCCTTTGTTTCTTTCAGGCGGATGGCCAAGGCAATCCCTTTTTCAAATACTTCTTTTGCTACCTGCTCTTTTTGAAAGGCTTGGTACAATTTACCTGCATGGTAATACGTGCCCAAATAGTCCGGGTGTTTCGCCAACAGCGTTTCAAAATAGGAGAGTGCCATCGAAGGATGTTCCCCTAGATATTCCATCGCCAGGGCGTATAGGTTAAAGGGTTCTTCTGGTTCTTCCTCTAGGTATTGCTTTAGAAGCGCTATTCTGGAATTATTCACCTTTTTTCTTGATTATGTTCAAAAAAATGTAACTTCCTGCCCAAAATTAAGGTTAAAGGAATTAAAAAATCCAATCATTTGTATGAAGATTTTAGTTTGCCTCGGCCAAGTGCCGGACACGACATCCAAAATTAGTTTTACGGACAACAATTCGAAATTGAATTCGGCTGGTGTCCAGTTTATCATCGGCCCTTATGATGAATATGCGCTTTCCAAAGCCATCGATTTGAGGGAGGCAAAAGGAGGGACTGTCACGGTGTTGACAGTCGCCTTGGCAGACGCAGAACCCGTGATACGCAAAGCCTTGGCAATTGGAGCCGACGATGCCGTCCGCGTTGACGCAGATCCGGTCGATGCTTTTTTTGTCGCTACCCAAATCGTGCACTATGCCAAAGACAAAGGGTTTGATATGATCTTGACAGGACGGGAATCGATCGATTACAATGGTGGATTGGTACATGGCATGGTGGGTGAACTCTTGGGATGGCCCAGTATTTCCCCTGCTATGAAATTGGAGGTAGAAGGAAGTTCTGCTACGATCCACAGGGAGATTGAAGGAGGCAAAGAGGTAGTGGAAGTACCGCTCCCCTTCGTGGCAGGTTGTCAAGAACCCATCGCCGAATGGAAAATTCCCAATATGCGCGGCATTATGACGGCAAAGACCAAACCATTGGCCGTCATTCCGGCGGTAGCAACTTCCCAAGCAGTGACCCATTCCCAGTACGAACTCCCTGCCGGCCGCACCGCTTGCAAGCTCATCGATCCCAGCAATGTGGGGGAATTGGTCCGGCTTTTGAAGACAGAAGCCAAAGTGATTTAATTATTTCCAAACGTAACGAATAAAGACTATGTCAGTTCTTGTATATCTTGAAACAGCAGAAGGCGGATTGAAAAAATCTTCTTTGGAGGCAGCCACCTATGGGGCTGAATTGGCTAAAAAGTTGGCTACGACCGCAGAAGCGGTGTATATAGGAGGCGAACCAAACGGTATTGCGGGAGCGGGCAAATACGGCATCTCCAAAATATACCAAGTAAGCAATACTGAATTGCATGTATTCAACACGCAAGGGTATGCGGCCGCTGTAGTAGAAATAGCCCAAAAGGCGTCTGCTACCGTCCTTGTTTTTGCAAAATCTTCCAATGCCGATGCAGTGGTGTCCCGCGTCTCGATCCCCTTGCAGGCAGATGTGGCCACGAACGTGGTAGAGCTGCCGGACACGAGCGCAGGATTTAAAGTGAAAAGAGCCTTGTTTACAGGGAAGGCCTTTGCGCAAGCAGAATTAAAAGCAGCCAAAAAGGTACTAGTCGTGCGTAAAAATGCGATTGCGGCCCAACAGACAGGGAGTGATGCCCCTATTGAAAATGTCACCGTCACATTGCCAGCCCAGGTATTAGGGGTGAAAACGAAAGAAGTGAGCAAAACGACCGGAGAAGTATTGCTTCCAGAAGCTGAAATCGTAGTGTCGGGAGGCAGGGGATTAAAGGGACCCGAAAATTGGGGGATCATTGAAGACTTGGCCAAAACCCTCCATGCGGCAACGGGATGCTCAAAACCGGTTTCCGACATGGATTGGAGGCCCCATCATGAACACGTGGGCCAAACAGGCGTGAAAGTAAGTCCCAATCTGTACATCGCAGTAGGAATTTCTGGCGCCATCCAACATTTGGCAGGCGTCAATTCCTCCCGTTGCATCGTCGTGATCAACAAAGATCCTGAAGCCCCCTTTTTCAAGGCGGCTGACTATGGGATCGTGGGAGATGCATTTGAGGTGCTCCCCAAATTGAACGAAGCCTTCAAGGCTGTGCTCGGCTAGCAAGCAGCAGTGAAGAGAGTGCATCCTTCTCTTCACTGCTTTTTCTCTGAATTATTTTTTCTGCTGACCTTTTTCCATCTTTAAAAGCCCTTCTGATTTCGAAATAGGAGTTTGCCTAAGAGAGGAGCGAATCGGCCTTTGTTTCGGTCCTGTAGGAATTATTTTTATGCCCCATTCCCAAACGGAAAATTCCCGGAGATAAACGGTGCCACATGTAGCGATGAAATAAAAAAAATTGTAAATCGTACATGGATTAGTTGTTGGACACTATTATATGGAAGTAAGGGTTCTTTCCTCGCGCGAGAAAGCATTGGAATTTAATTTGGATCCCCGTACCTACGGGTCATTTGCAGAAATAGGGGCCGGGCAAGATACCGCCGCCTTGTTTTTTAAAGCAGGGGCGGCCTCTGGAACCATCGCAAAAACCATTTCGGCCTATGATATGACGTTTTCCGATTCCATTTATGGGGCAGAAGAAAGCGGACGGTATGTATGCGAGCCTCGGTTGATGAAAATGCTCAACAGGGAATTTAACCTCTTGGTACAACGCCTTCAATTTGTCCGGTCACCGGAAACGCTCTTTTTTGCTTTTGCAGATACTGTCACGACAATCAATTTCAAAAAAACCAGCCAAGGCCATGGCTGGATGGGCGTACGCTTCCAATTGCAGCCGGGCGGCGAACCGAACGACATCGTCATCCATGTGCGGATGGTGGAAAAAGATATTCTCAGGCAACAGGATGCCGTAGGATCCGTGGGTGTCAATTTAGTGTATGGGGCATTTTACTACTACAGGACACCAGAGCTTTTGGTCGATTCCCTCATGGACAACCTGACCACGGAAAAAATCAAGATCGACATGATCCGTTTTTCCGGCCCCGATTTTAAGAACGTCGACAACCGCTTGATGATGTTGCACTTGGTGCAAAGGGGATTCACCAACGCGGCAGCCTTCAAACCCGACGGTACCATGGTGGAGCCCAGCGACGTTTTCTACAAAAAAAACATCTTGTGTATCCGGAGCCGGTTTCGTCCCTTCACCTTGGTGAACTTGGACATGCTCAAAACGGGGTACCAACATTTTGTACTGGAGAAAGGAGTAGAGGCCGATAAAATCGTCACCGTCGCGGAAATAACATTGAACAACCTGCGACTGGAGTCCGGGATCGACCATAAGGATTTTTTGGACCGCGTGGACATGGTAAGTTCATTGGGCTACACCGTATTGATTTCCAATTATCAGGAATACTTCCGTTTGGCAGGATTTTTTGCGCGGCATACCAAACAAAAGATCGGCATCATCATGGGCCCCTTCAATTTGGCGGATATTTTCAACGATCAATTTTATTCCGATCTGCAGGGTGGCATCTTGGAATCTTTTGCCCAACTCTTCAGCCTCAATGTAGAAATTTACATTTACCCCACGCGCGACCCCAAAACAGGTGAGATCATCAGCCACGAAAATTTCTCCGTGCCGGAACATCTTGTCCATCTTTATAAATACCTCATCGTAAACGATAAAATCAGCGGAATAAATGGGTACAATGAAGAATTGCTCCATATTTTTTCCGATAATGTGTTGAAAATGATCAAAGGAGGAGAGCCAGGTTGGGAAAGTATGGTACCACCGGAAGTAGAGGCGGCAGTGAAAACCAAAAGGCTTTTCGGCTACAAGGGATAAAACACGCGGATGAAGTATTGGATTTGCCTTTTTTTCTGTCTCGATTTTTTTTTCGTCATCGCACAACGGCATCTGAAAAAGGGGACGTATGTGGAGTCTCGGCAACGTACTAGGCAGGCGGATGGAACGGAGGTACTGTCGGGAGTGCATAAAATTCCTACTGAGGTATATTATGTTCTCGCCTCCGACACGACCAAACGCGATAGCCTTTACCAGCGCTATTTCGAAAGTTCGAAAAATGTAGAGGAAAAAGGCTATTACAAAAATGGCAAAAAGGACAGCGTGTGGGTAGAATTCTATGAATCGACAGATAGTGTGCCCCTGTTGAAGTCGATCCGTACCTATCTTCGAGACACGCTCCAAGGAGATTTTTGCACGTACAAAACGACGGGTGAGAAACGTTTGCAATGCTATTATGACAAAGGAAAGATAAGAGGGACGATGGCATTGTATTATCCCTCCGGAAAAACAGAAGCAATGATTCCCTACAAAGGCGGCCTCAAACAAGGAGACGTGACCTTTTATTTTGAAAATGGCCAGGTAAAGTTAAAGGAGAAGTACGAAGCGGGTGTCCGGGCCGGGAAGTTTATGGCCTATTATCCTACCGATTGCCCGATGCAAAAAGGGCACTATGCCATGGATAAAAAATGCGATACCCTGTACACCTATTTTGAAAGTGGGGCACTCAAGCAAAAGGTCTATTTTATGGACGACACGCTGCAGGGGCCTTCTTATGAGTATACCGAAGCAGGCGTACTTGTCAAGCATTTCGTGTATAAAAATGGCATGCAGCATGGGCTGAACAAAACCTTTTTCTCCAATGGACGCGTAGAGACGGAAGCATATTATGAAAATGGGTATTTGAACGGGAACTATAGAGAATATTACGAAAACGGAAACAAGCTCTTGGAAGTGAGTACCCAAAAAGGGAAACGTCAAGGAGGGTTCCGCAATTACTACAAAAATGGGAAATTACGGTCCGAAGGGAATTTCAAAAATGGTCTTTTGAGCGGCCAGGTCAAGGGATACTATGTGGACGGACACCTAAAACAAAAAATCAATTACGAAGAAGGGAAACGCAATGGACTGTGCCTTTACTATTACCAAAACGGAAATATAAAGGAAGAGAGTACGTTTAAGAACAATGAAACAGAACAATATTCAAAATACTATGACGAGGAAGAAACGATTACGGAGGAAAAAGGCTTCCTAAATAACAAACCCAACGGAGTTTGGAAAACCTACTACCCGGATAAGACGTTGCAACTTCAAGAATCCTATGTATCGGGAATGCTCCATGGGACACGCAAGGTATTTTATCAAAACGGGGCATTGAAAATCCAGCAGGAGTATTCGGAAGGAAAGCTGAACGGGCATGCCATTACGTATTATCCCAACGGACAAAAGCAGGAAGACATCCCCTATCAAAAAGGGATTATTTCAGGGACTGCTACACGGTTTTATTCCACGGGAAAAGTAAAAGAAACTGGAATACAACTCCTTGATAATAAGCAAGGAGAATGGAATTATTATTTTGCTGGCGGAAGTATTTCCAAAAAAGAAGTATACCTCAACGGCGTTTTAAATGGACCAATGGAGGAGTATTATGAAAATGCCCTCCCCAAGCTGAAAGGAGGATACCGGTTAGGGAAAGCAGAAGGGAAATGGATCCAGCACAATGAACAAGGGAAAGTTGTCAGCGAAGTGCACTACGCGAAAGGAGTGGAGCAAGGACCGGCCAAAACATTTCACCCAAATGGAAAAATAGCCACGCAGGGGATGTATGTCCAAGGAGTGAAAAACGGCATCTGGAAGGAAACGGATGAGAACGGGAAGAAGATAAAAGAGGAAAAATGGGAGAATGGGAATTTGATTCCCTGATACAGTTTAAAAACATAGGATTTTATTTTTTAATGAATTTTGGCTTTTTTTTCTTGCGGAAATAATGCGAAAGGCATAATTTTGCCTCTTTATGGGTCATCTATATTGCCGCTTGCCCACGGCGATCCCGGTGAACCTAGTTAGATTGACTATCCGATTAGAAGGTGGTTGATTTTATTCGATTCAAACTCACTTGTAAATCAACGCGTCATTTAAGGTGTGTTGCTTTGCATCTTTTCTGAAATTATACGTCTTTATGTAAGTACGTACAATTTGTTCACACTTGTCATGCACCTCAGAACCTAAACTCAGATTTTATGAAAACACACATGACTACCAGCTATCGAATCGGTTTTTTGGATGAAAATCTCGAAGAATTTCAAGAAATTCAAGATAGGCTGAATGTCCTCCGCCTCGAAATCATCCCTATTCTGGAAAAACAACTCAAAAGAGTGGCCCTAAAGGATGATGAACGAAATAAATTGATGATATACAGTGATTTGGAAGGCAAATTGGTAGATCTCAGACAGGATAATAACAGGCGAAGCAACAATGAAAAGATGTATTGGCTCTGTACAGACAAGATGAAGCCTGCCTCTGTCGCTGTTGCCATTACCGTGGATACGATTCGGGAGGATACCATAGAAGATTACAATTATCTAGAATTTGACATAGTGGATCCCGATGAAAAACCGATCGCTAAAAACATGCATCTCATCAAAATTGGGTCCAAAAAAGAATGTGAAGGCTTGATCACGTCCTATAAGAGGCTGAACGAATTGCTAAATGAAGTCCGCGAGCGCGATTTTTCGTTATTGGAATTGTTCTACATCAAGTTTAAAAGTGCACAGGAGACTGCCAGGTTGTCTGTCGTGGCCGAAATTGAAAAAGGAAACCGGGATCTTGACATGCTGATGTTTAAATTATAGGACAAAATCGCATTTCTTCACAGGTTGAAGCAAAGGAGATGGTAGATCTGTCTATTTTTACACACAAGATCTGCTTTTTTACGACCGAGCTGTGAGATGAGGACATGCCTTCACTGTCTTATTTTTTTATGTTGCCTAACAAGCATCGGCCGTGCTAGTTGGGCACAGGCCACCGAACCCAAATTGCTGGCAAAAATCCCCTTTCGTCAGTTGACGGGCGGTGTTATTTTGTTGGATGCAAAATTGCACGGCATGGCCGATACCCTCCATTTTTTATTTGACACAGGAAGTGGCGGCATTTCATTGGATTCGGAAACGGTGCATCGTCTCCATCTGCCGAGAGTACCATCAAATGTGACCATTCGGGGAATAGCGGGAACGCACCCCGTGGATTTTGTCCATGACCTTTCGTTGGATTTACCTGGTTTCCGTATTGATAGCCTTCTTTTTCATGTTTCCGACTACACGCTATTAAGTAGCGTATATGGCGAAAAAATCGATGGGGTAATGGGATATGCCATCCTGAGCCGATTTGTCGTCAAAATAGATTTTGACAGCCTTCTTTTTTCCTTCTATGCAAAAGGGGGCTGCCCTTATCCGCCCGGAGGGTATATGCTCAAGCCCCACATCGTGAAACTGCCCATTCAAGAAGCCAGAGCAAGGGACGCGAAAGACCTCCCACTCAAGTTTTTGTTCGACATGGGAGCAGGACTAAATCTTTTGTTTTCCAGAAAATTTGTTCAGAACACCCCTTTGTTCCATAAAAAACGGAAGTTTTATCCAAAACTTGCCCAAGGGGTAGGAGGGGAAGTACAAATGGAATTGACCATATTGAAAGAATTTCGGCTCGGGCCGTATCGTTTTCGCAACATACCTACCTATATTTTTGAAGACGAGCACAACGTGATCGGGTATCCGCAATTGAGCGGCCTTATCGGCATCGACTTGCTGCGCAGGTTCAACCACATTTTGGACTACGAGAAAAAGGAGTTTTATCTGATCCCAAACTCTCATTTCACGGATGGCTTTGATTATGCCTATTCAGGGATGGAATTGATCGTTAAAAAAGGAATTATTTTTGTCAGCCAGGTGGTGGCGAACTCTCCTGCAGAAAAGGCCGGGATCAAAGAAGGGGATGAAATAATCTCGATAGGAAGAGGCTTTCCCATGTCCTTGGCCTATTGCCGTTGGCAGCTTCAGAAAATAGGCAAAAGGCTGCCCATCAAAATTAAGAGAGAGGGGAAAATCTTGGGAATGCGGTGCACAGTAGAAAGGATCAAAACACGGTAGAAAAATGAAATCAACAGGGGTCCGTTGTGTTTTAGCCTTCATGGTAGGTATATTGGGAGCCTGTGATCGAAACATGAACGAGTCCCATCACCCTCTAAAACCGCCTACGACAGTCGAAAAACCTGTTGAGATCACTTCCCGGCATGGGCATACGCGTATAGACCCCTACTATTGGTTGAATAACCGGGAAGATACCGCCGTTGTCCGCTACCTTGAGCAAGAAAACGCCTATACAACAGCTATGCTGGCTTCTACCGAACATTTTCAGGAACAATTGTTTCAAGAAATGAAAGGAAGGATCAAAGAAGAGGATACTTCTGCTCCCTATACGATGGACGGATACCTGTATTATGAACGGTACGAGGCAGGAAAAGAGTATCCGATTTTTTGCCGCAAAAAAGAAGACAGGTCAAAAAGGGAAACGATCGTGGCAGATGGGAACGAATTGGCCTTAGGACATGACTATTTCGATTTGGATATCAAGGCAAGCCCTTTTCATCGCCTGGTTGCCCTTGTCACAGATACGGTAGGAAGAAGGATCTATACGCTTTCTATCAAAGACATGGATTCCGGTGCCCTGTTACAAGACCAGATACAAGGGACAACCGGGGAAGTAGAATGGTCGGGCGATGAAAGAGCCATTTTTTACGTTGTGCAAGACCCGCAAACCTTGCGGGCGTTTCAGGTGTATTACCATGCGTTGGGAACCCCATCTTCCGCTGATAAATTACTGTACGAGGAAAAGGATGCAACATTGTCGTGCGAAATACAAAAATCAAGGTCCAAAAAATACATTTTAATACATTCCGTCCGGACGGATGCCTCGAAATGCACCGTGATTGAAACAGCGCATCCTTTTCGGGCCCCACATATACTATGTCCCTTACAGGACAATGTCGAGTACAATGCAGATCATTTGAACGGGAAATTTTATGTCCGGACCAACTGGAGGGCAACGAACTTCCGTCTCATGGAAATACCGGACGAAAACATGGATTTTACCATGGCGCAAGAACTGATCCCGGAACAAGGGGGCATGCTCTTGGAAGAATTCGAATTGTTTGAACGCTACTTGGTGCTACAAGAGTCGTCGGAAGGCCTTGTCAACCTTCGCATCTTGGATTGGAAAGACAAAACATCGTATTCTGTGGCGTTCGATGAAGCGGCCTATGTAGCCAATATAGGACTGAATCCGGAAGCAGGTTCGACCCATTTGCGCTTTCAGTACCAATCTATGGCAACGCCGCCTTCTACGTATGAATACGATATGGAAAAGCATCAAAAAAAATGCTTGAAACAGCAGGAGGTGTTGGAAGGATTCGATCCTCGTTCTTATCAGATAGAACGGCTGATGGCAAAGGGAAGAGACGGCGCGCACATTCCTATTTCGATCGTATACCGAAAGGATGTGTACAAAAAAGATGGAAAAAGCCCTTGTTTGCAGTATGCCTATGGCGCGTATGGTTATAGCATGCCCGCCTATTTCAGTTCGCAACGTTTGAGTTTGTTGGACAGAGGGGTCGCCTTTGCGATTTGCCATGTCAGAGGTGGCAAAGAAATGGGAGGAGAATGGTACGATAAGGGGAAAATGATGCATAAGAAAAACACATTTTATGACTTTATCGATTGTTCTACTTTTTTGGTGGCAGATAAGTATTGCGCTCCGGATATGCTGTTTGCCAATGGAGGAAGCGCTGGAGGATTGCTCATGGGCGCCATTGCCAACATGCGTCCAGAGATATACAAAGCAGTAGTGGCAGATGTTCCTTTTGTGGATGTCCTCACTACGATGATGGATGAGAGCATTCCCCTTACCACATTTGAATGGAAAGAATGGGGCAATCCGAATAGCGAAGCGGAGTACAATTATATGCTGACTTATTCCCCTTACGACAATGTAGAAAAAAAAGAATATCCGCATATGCTTGTGACCACCGGACTACACGATAGCCAGGTGCAATATTGGGAACCAGCCAAGTGGGTGGCCAAACTTCGAAAGATGAAAACGGATCACCATATGCTTCTTCTCAAGACCAATATGGAGGCAGGCCACGGAGGGGCAAGCGGGAGATTTTTATCGTTGAAAGAAGATGCTTTCATGTACGCATTTCTTTTTAATTTGATCGGAATCACACAATAAAGGGAGAATAATGTCGTATACGAACGAGCGATTTGCCATGGCAGGGAAGCGGCAAAATGTCGGTCGATCCTACATGGATGAAAATAAATCAGGGTAGATGTAAGCCTCCTGTATACACAAGTGGACGGGACTTTTCAGGAAGTAAAGAAGGAGGCCTTTTAAGGTTAAAAACAGAATCAAGACTGTATTGGTCCAAGAATGGAACCTCTAGGCTATATTGAGCGAGGAAAAATGGGATACTAACTTCCACATTTGCCTCAGAGAGGCCATTGGCTTGTTCCGAAAAAATTCAAGAGGAGGCAAATGATATAATGTAATTTTTCTATTTAAAAGTAAATTTTACCACACTAGATGAAATTATCATACAAAAAGCGAAAAGAAAATAAACCGTGATTTTAGGCCTGATCCACTCTATTTAATTGAAATTGAATATCTTTATACACCTAACGGACAGCAACGAAATCTTTTTATGGCATACGATCTTGTCATTTCCAAACCAAGGAAAGCGGATTATCCTGATCCTTTTGATTTTGGGGCCAACTTGGTTAAACATCCAAATATAGTTTCCCGCAGAAAACGGCCTCAAGAAAATGGATGCTTCTCTGCTTCGCCGTCTATTAGTAGGTTTGGGAATAGGAATATTACCATGGGTATTGCAGCAATAGAAGGGGGCAAAAGGTGAGGGAGAATTAATAATTAAGTTAAATAATGTTAGGGGTAAAGCTTAACAAAATGCTTCTAATGACCGTATAGTCACTAAATTGTTTTTCTATTCAAGATGAGGAGACCTTATATTATTTTGCTTTTATGTATTGTAGTTAAAGTTGGATTTTCTCAAGCCACTATTTTTGATAAAATTGGAAAAAAGGACGGCCTTCCGGACAATAATGTCTTCTCTATGGTGGAAGATGAATACGGACATTTATGGTTCGGGACTTCAAATGGGCTTGCACTTTACAATGGATATTCGTTTCGGACTTGGAGGCATGAACAGCAGGACAGCACTTCCCTTCCTGACAACATGGTCCAAATCTTGCTTGCCACGACCCATCATGAATTATTAGTAGGATACATCGATTTAGGCATGTTCCGCTTTGATTATCAAAGGGAGCTGTTTGTCCCGCTGGATTCCAAACAGAAAAATCCCACCAAAAAATGGTTGGCTGGTCATTATTCAAAGAAACGGGTCATCTGGGTAGGTTCCAGTGAAGGATTGGAATATTACGATTCCAGTTCCAGTACTTTAAAGAAGGTAGATTTAAAAATAGACGGCAATTTCTATGTCTCTTCGATTGAAGAAGATCCTTACGGATGTTTATGGTTGTTTTGCTCTTCCAACACGATTGCCAAATACAATCCTCAAACTGGCAAAACGGAAACGTTTTCCTACAGCGACAGCAAGAAATCTCTTTCTTACAGGGGAGGGAGGGTCCTCTACGATCCCTCTGGGTATATATGGGTGGGGACCGAACAAGATGGCCTATATCGCATTCGGTTGAGAGACAGTGTCATTACGCATTTTTCTACCGCCAATAAAATGCTTCGTTCCGACAATATTCTTTGCTTGTTTAAGGACTTGAAAAATGGGATTATAGTGGGAACGGACAATGGGGGATTGTACCATTTTCTAAGTTCTTCGGAAGAAACTCCTGTCTGCTACCTTACAGACGTGAACTCGGACGATGCCATCAGCAGCAACACAGTGTACAGTGTCATCGAGGTGGAACCAGAATTAATGCTCATTGGCACTTTTGCCGGGGGCTTGGATATTTTGAATGATTACCGACACAAATTTCTGACCAAATGCGATAAAGGAGGAGATGGGAAATGCTTGAGCCACAAGTCGGTACTTTCGTTCTATGAAGAAAAAAATGGAAAAATCTGGATAGGAACAGATGGGGGTGGGTTGGATCTGTATGATCCTAAGACTGATTCATATGCCTATTATACAAAAGAAAACAAGAAAATGCCGCATTCCAATGTGGCAAAATCGTTGTTGGTCGATAGTAAATCAAGGGTCTGGGTAGGAAGCTACGCGGGTGGGGTAGCTGTTTTCGACTCCCAGATGAAGCCGATCAAGGTGTACGACATGGAACACTCCATCAATTCCAACCACATTTGGAGAATCATGGAGGACAAAGACCACTACATCTGGTTGGCGACGTTAAACAACGGCGTGGAAAGGATCTCCCCCGACCTCTCCAAGGTAGACCACTACAATTTTCATACACCCGGGAAAAGCGGCTTGAAGTCCGCGTCCATCACGACGATTATTTTGGATCGGAAAGGCAAGATTTGGGCAGTGTCCGAGTCGCTCCATTATTTCGATCCGGTTTTGAACCGTTTTGTGGAATATGCATTCCCCGGGGTGGACCTGCCAGCAAACGCACGGGACCTTTGCGTGGACAAGAAAGGAAATCTCTGGGTCGGTACTTCCGATGCCGCTTTCTTCCGGGTACCCTATGACGATTCAAAAAAGCCCGAGATTTATCCGAATTCGTTGGGCTGGTTTGGAAACGCGATCATGAGCATCCAAGACGATGAGGATGGAAATATTTGGATGGCCACTGACGTGGGCATCTCCTATTTTAAGTACAATACACCCAACCCCAGTTTCCTAAATTTTGATATGCACGACGGGGTTCAGACAGGCCAATTCAATTCTGGAGCCAAACTACGCGACTCCCAAGGCTTCATCTATTTTGGAGGCTCAGAGGGATACCACCGGTTTCGTCCGAAGGAAATCAAATTGAATTATCACTTGCCCAAAGTCTCCATTTCAGAAGTCAGGATTTTTAATCAGCCGCTATCCGAGCTCCCCAAATTCAATAAAAGGCGGGCGGTGTTCTGGAACGACAGCGTAGTCACATTCAATTATCAGGACAAAATGATCAGCCTTGAATTTGCGGGTCTAGACTTTGTCTTGCCCGAAAAAAACAGGTTTGCCTATATCTTGGAAGGATTTGACCATAACTGGAATTACAGTAGAAGCGGGATCCACATTGCGACCTATACCAATCTAGATCCAGGTAAATATACATTCAAAGTCAAGGCTGCCAACAACGACGGCCAATGGAACGATGAATGTTCCAAGCTGTATATCGTTATTTTGCCCCCCTGGTGGAAAACCTGGTGGTTCCGCCTCTTGATGGGAACTTCTGTAGTTGGAGCTCTTTTGGGCTTCTATTTTTGGAGGACAAGCTCCATCCGGAAGCGAAACATAGAGCTTCATCGGGAGGTGGCCGCGCAAACCAATGAGTTGAGACAAATAAACGAAGAGTTGATGCTTACTTCCGAAGAAGTGACAAGGCAAAACAACGAGATCTTTGTATTATACAATGACCTGACCGAAAGTATCCAAGCAGCACAAGTAATCCAGAATGCGATTTTGCCAGGAAAGGAATTGCTGGAAGAATACTTTGGCCGGATTGAGATCTTTTATAAACCCAAAGATGTCGTGAGCGGCGACTTTTATTGGTGTGCCAAAAGCGGGAACCGTCATCTGATCGCCATTGTCGATTGCACAGGGCACGGCGTAGCTGGCGCATTCATGACGTTTATCGGATACGAGACCCTCAATCAAATCGTACGTGAAAACGCAGATGTACAGGCTGGCCAAGTATTGAGTCTTTTGAACAAAGAGATTATTACTTCTTTGAACCGCTATCAGAGTGGGATTATAAATGCAGGCATGGATGTTGCGCTTTGCATTATAGACGAGGAATCGAACACGCTCCAGTTTGCCGGAGCCAATAACCCGCTTTACATAGTGCGAGATCAGGAAGTGATCATCCACAAAGGCGATAAACAAGGAGTAGGCGGGAAACAAAAGCACGAAAATTATCCCTTCCAAACATCTGTCGTCAAGCTGGAAAAGGGAGATCAGTTGTATCTGTTCAGCGATGGATACGCGGATCAGATAGGGGGAGAAAATGGAACGGAAAAATACATGTACCCAAGGTTTAGGCAGACACTTTTGGACATGCGGAATTTGGAGATAAAAAAGCGCATCTCACATCTGGAAGAGGAATTTGAGTCGTGGCGCAATGGGTATGAACAATTGGACGATGTCCTAGTCATTGCCGTGGAGATAAGTTGAAAAACAAGTGAGCAAAAAATAAGAAGAACCTAGGAGTGGAATAGTTTGGGCGAGAGGCTTCAAGGTTTCATCCGGAAGTTTCACTAGATAGTGTGCAAGATTGCAGGGAGTATGCCACTTAGTAATTGATATTGGCGAGCTTTGGCAATTTCAGGTTTGTCAAAGCTCGCCAAAAGTCTTGTTACGTAATGTGGAATGGCCTAATTCGTTCGGCCCCTTCCGATCAGCATATTTTCTTGCATTTTATTCTTTTATGATTTTGGAGCTGAATATGCGATCTCCTACTTGCGCTTTCACAAAATAAGTTCCTCTGGGAAGTTCTTCCACATTCCACTGTGCTTCGCCGCTTACTTGAAATGTTTTTACGGTTTGTCCCAACATATCGGAGATAGAAAGAGAAGAAACCTCTGTTCCTTCCGACTTGTCCATCCAGAAAGAGCGGTTGACAGGGTTGGGAGAAATCGTCATACTACGATTAGCATCTTCTTGTGCCAAGCCTCCTGTCACGAGGTTTGTCCCTTCGTAGAGAGTTTTGATTTCGTCTAAGGATAGCAATCGGTTGTACAAATAAATATCGTCCAAGCTGCCACTCCAGAACGAAGAACTGTAATACCCTACTGTGAGGGGAGTGCTTCCATATATATTTGAACCATGATGGAAAGTAGTGCCGGCCGCTTGGCCGTTGATATACACCTTGATGGAATCGCCATCGTACAGACCCGCTAGATGGTTCCATTTTCCGGCTACGATCTTTCCGACGGCACTATTTGTTGCAGGAACAGAAATGGCCAATCCCGCATAAGGCCCGTCTTCGGTAAAGGCAGCAAAACTTGCCCCATTGCCCGCCAGAAAAAAAGCAAGGCCGGTTGGAGATGTCTTAAACCAGGCCGAAATAGACAATGTTTTGCTGCCTCCAAAATTTAAGCCCGTTCCATCCATTTTATTGGAAATGCCATTAAATGCATACGCTTTGCCAGCGGCACTGTCCCGGTCTGTCGTCAAAACGGCACCGGTCACCGTAAGGTCGTATCCATTTCCGCTGTGATCCTTCGCATTGCCGTCAAAAGGATAATAGGCGACAAGGCCTTTTGTCAAATCAACTTGGCCCATTGAAATTTGGCTGGCTCCGAATGTCAGTAAAAGAGTGAGTACTTGTTTTTTCATGCTTAATGTAGGTGAATTGTGTGGGAAAATAAACAATAGAATAAAAATTTATTTGTTACTTATTACCTTTAGTAACGCGTTTTTAGGGGAATGGTTGCACTATTTCCTACTTTCCTATAAGAACTCTTGGAATGCTTTTGGTATCTTTTGCTGTTCAAAATGAGCTATCCACATCCAGTAAAATTTTAAATGCATGTCACATCTTTTTTTGCCCTTGACAATTCGCGGTGTCGAATTTAAAAACAGGATCGTTGTATCCCCCATGTGCCAATATTCCAGTTTGGATGGCTTTGCCAACGAATGGCATTTGGTACACTTGGGCAGTAGGGCGGTAGGGGGAGCGGCATTGGTCATGACAGAGGCAACCGCCGTTTCTCCTGAAGGAAGGATTTCTCCTGGAGATCTTGGGATCTGGAAAGACGAACATATTTCGTTTTTAAAACGCATTACCTCTTTCATAGAGGCACAGGGAAGTGTGGCAGGAATGCAGCTGGCCCACGCAGGGCGCAAAGCAAGCCATCATGCTCCTTGGCTCGGCGGCAAAAGGCTGTCCCCATCAGAAGGCGGCTGGGAAACACAAGCTCCGAGTGCCCTTGCATTTGCGGAAGGAGAGCCCATGCCGCATGAACTTTCTCTTGAAGAAATCAAGGAAATCGTCCAAGATTTTAAAGATGCGGCCCTACGTGCCGAAAATGCAGGGTTTAAAGTAATCGAAATACATGCTGCCCACGGATATTTGATCCATGAATTTCTTTCTCCGATCAGCAATGGCCGAAAGGATCAGTATGGTGGAAGTTTTGAAAATCGCTGTAGGCTTCTTTTGGAGATTGCAGAGGCAATAAGGACGGTATGGCCACAACACCTGCCGCTCTTTGTGCGGATTTCCGCCACCGATTGGGTAGAAGGTGGGTGGTCGAAAGCCGATTCGATCCAATTGGCCAAAATGTTACGACAAGCAGGAGTAGATTTGATCGACTGTTCAAGTGGTGGCAATGTGCCGCATGCCCAAATCCCGGTAGCCCCTTTGTATCAAGTTCCCTTTGCTGAAAGCGTAAAAAAAGCCTGTGGGATATTGACCGCGGCAGTCGGATTGATCACAACCCCTGAAGAGGCCAATGCCATCGTGGAAGAAAATCGGGCTGACCTCGTGTTCTTAGGCAGGGAAATGTTGCGCGACCCCTATTTTCCTAGGAGAGCCGCCGATGCGCTCCACGTTCCGGTCTCTTGGCTGCCTCCTTACGAGAGAGCCAAAAAATAAGGAGCGATCCATTTATTATCTTCATCACATTTCCGTTCCCTCTGCAGAAGTCGCTTGTTCTTTGTAGAGGGAATATTTTTTCTGCCCGCCCCTTCTATATATGAAGTGTTGTTTATGTGATTATTCAAATAATATTATGGTATTATTTGAATAAATTGTACTTTTCTACTATTTGCTATAAGGATCCAAATAAGGGTTAATAGAGGTCGTCTTTAGCTCTGTAAATAGTGGAATAGTACAATAAAAATCTTAATATTTTGCCAATTTTAGCGTATTTTTAAAATTTTTGTGCAATTTTTAGGCAAAAACTTTTTTCTTCTAAAAGTGTCCGTTACTTTTGTTCTATAATTGAATTATTAAAAGTCGGAGGCAAAAAGTTTCCTATAGGTCTGAACAAAAAAATACAACGATATGAAAACCTCAGTAATTAAATTTGGTGCTCTATTATGGATGGTGGCGATGCTCTCGGGTATGGAATCAAACGCCCAAGCTTCTTTGAATGTGAAAAAGACAGAAGACAAAGCATTCAGGGCATTTTTGAAGAGAGACTATGCCAAATCACTTGAATTATATAAGCAATTGGATACATTGGCGCCGGATCCCGTTTCTTGGTACGACTATTGGATCGGGATGTGCCTGTTGAGTTCAGACAATAAATTGGCGGCCATCCCGTATTTGGAAAAAGCCAAGTCAGGAGGCCATACATCGTTCGTCATTGATTATTATTTGGGCAGAGCCTACTTGCTTGCAGGAAGGTTGGAAGAAGCCAAAACGCATCTTACTTCCTATGCGGATGAATTTTTGGCAAATGGGATCAACTTTGAGCACAAGGAGACGATTATGAGCGAAGGTCACCGCATCCACGCCGAAAAATCGTTGGAAAATGTCCGCATCTTATTGGCGGAGTGCGATGCCAGGTTGAGCGGGAACGCAGCACTTAGATAGTGTTACCGATTCAGCATGAAAAAGAGGGGCAAAAGAGCAATCTTTTGCCCCTCTTTTGTTAGGTCGCCCGACCCCTTTTGACGCGAAGGAGATTGACTGTCAAAAGCTTTTTTGGGTATTTGCACAATTATAGTGTATCTTCGGCTCTATTGTAAGGCGTTTTAGGCAAATGGCAATGGAGGGCTTTTCTCAACAGAAATTAGATCAATTAGAAGCAAAAATCAGGAAATTGGTAGATGCGCATAAGTCGCTCAATTCCAAGTTAAAGGCAGCCTATGCCGAAAACTATAACTTGAAAATGATCTTGGATAAAAGGAACGAAGACTTACAGCATTTCAAAAATCAGGACAAAATTAGTAAGATTGTGTCTTCAATCTCGTCTGGTGACAAGCCCACCACCGAATTGAAGCTAAAACTAAATGAATATATCAAGGAAATCGAAAAGTGCATTGCGTATTTAAGCGAGGAATTATAATAAGGCGATAAAGCCCATGGAGCAGCTCTCAATCAAAGTCAAAATTGCCGACCGTGAATACCCGCTGAAGGTAAGGAAGGACGAAGAAGAGCGGATCAGGATGGCGGCTAAACTGCTGAATGAGAAGATAAAACAATTTAAAGACCAATTCGGGAAAGACGATAAACAAGATTTGTTAGCGATGACTGCATTTGACATGGCAGTGGAAAGACTTCGTCAACAGGAAAAAATCGCGCTGGCAAACGAGCATTTGGACAATAGACTGGATTATCTGGAGGACCTCATCAATACTGCTTTAAACGATTAACGGCACATTTTTAGGTTTCTTTGAGTGAATCGTAAACTTAAAGGAATACATCTATGACAATCATCATCATCCTGGTCAGCAGCTTGACCGGGGTAGCAGCAGGTTTCGGGTTGAATAAAATCCTGCAAGCCAAAGACGCCAAAAACAAGGCCAAAGAATGGGAAGATAAATCCAAGCTCCTCATAAAGGAGGCCGAATTGCAGGCCGAAAAAGTAAAAAATGAGCGCGTTTTGGAGGCAAAGGAAAAATACCTCAAGCTGAAAGCGGAATTCGAGGAAGACGTAAACAAGCGGAAACAGGCGATGGCCCAAGGCGAAAACCGGATAAAACAACGGGAGCAAGTCTTGTCACGCCAACAGGAAGATCAAAATCGGAAAGAAGCAGAAGTGGACAATTGGAAAAAGAATTTGACCGCTCAGCTGGAAACTGTCAACAAAAGGAAAGAGGAAATAGAGAAACTTAAGAATTCGCACATCGAGAGCTTGGAGAAGATCGCCAACCTAAGAGCGGAAGAAGCCAAGGATCAATTGATCGAATTGCTCAAAAACGAAGCGCAGACAAAGGCTTCTTCCTATATCAAGGACATTATGGAAGAAGCGAAACTGACCGCTACCAAGGAATCCAAGAAAATTCTCTTGCAAACCATCCAACGTACGGCCTCCGAGGTGGCCATAGAGAACTGTGTGTCCATTTTCAATATCGAGAGCGACGACATCAAAGGGAAAATCATCGGACGTGAAGGCCGAAACATCCGCGCTCTAGAGGCTGCCACCGGAGTAGAAGTGATCGTAGACGATACGCCTGAAACCATCATCATTTCCGGGTTCGACCCAGTGAGAAGGGAAATCGCCCGGCTTTCCCTTCATCGATTGGTACAGGATGGACGTATCCATCCTGCACGGATCGAAGAAATCGTAGCGAAAACCACGAAAAACATCGAGGATGAAATCGTAGAGATAGGGGAGAGGACGTGTATCGATCTGGGCATCCACGGATTGCACCCCGAATTGATCAAAATGGTAGGAAGGATGCGTTTCCGCTCCTCTTATGGGCAAAACCTGCTGCAACATTCCCGTGAAGTGGCCAAACTGTGTGCCACTTTGGCCGCGGAGTTGGGATTGAACACGAAACTGGCCAAGAGAGCCGGACTGTTGCACGATATAGGCAAGGTGTTTCCAGAGGAAATCGAGAAGCCCCACGCAATTGTCGGGATGGAACTGGCCATCAAGTACAAGGAAAACGCAGAAGTATGCAACGCCATCGGGGCGCATCATGACGAAATAGAGATGACGTCCATCATTTCTCCCATTATCCAAGTGTGCGATGCTATTTCAGGCTCAAGGCCGGGGGCACGGAGGGAAGTAATGGAATCCTATATGAAACGCCTCCACGAATTGGAAGATTTGGCGTTAAGCTTTGACGGCGTCAATAAATGCTACGCGATTCAAGCAGGAAGGGAGTTACGCGTATTGGTAGATTCCGAAAGGGTAGACGACAAGGTGGCAGACCAATTGTCGTACGACATCGCTCAAAAAATAGAAAAAGACATGCAATATCCCGGGCAAATAAAAGTGACAGTCATTCGGGAAATGCGTGCGGTAAGCTACGCGAAGTAAAAAGTAGACAGTCCATTTTATTTCACAAGGAAGCCATAAAACAAAAAGCCCCACCAGCGGTGGGGCTTTTTAGCGTTAAACATTAAACACTAAACTTAAACCAAAATCACTCTTTACTAATATCGATCGATTCTATCAAATTCTTCTTTTCATTGCCTTTTAAATAGATCAGGATTCTATACATCCCTTTGTCCGTACTAAGTTCCCCTATGTAAAACTTGATGCCTTCTTTCGAAGCTCCCTGATGCAACATCTGGAAATCTTTCGGTTTCACATTCGACACGAAATTTGACAACGTTTGTTCTGCCTTTTCCTTGTCGTAGGACATTTTCTCACTATCGAACGCTATTTCGGTCCGTTGCCCCAAATACGGGCTGATTTCTTTGGAATTGCCCGTCTTAAATCCAGACTTGAGCGCTTTTACCAAATCATCCTGCGTTTGGGCAAATAATGGACTATTTAAAAGAACGAACGTACTCACTAAAATATGTTTCATACGCAAATTATAAATTGTAAATATTGTGCCAGAAATTAAAATAATACTATACTTGATTTTAAAAATACAATTTTAAGAATACTTCTTTGTTTCTTCGACGGTAATAGGATCACTCCCTAAGATGATCAATCTTTCTATTACGTTTCGGAGTTCCCTTACGTTGCCTGTCCACGGCAATGTTTGTAGGTAGGAAATCGCTTCTTGGCTAATCTTCTTCGGGCGTGCGCCTTGCTCTTTAGCCAATAGATCCAAAAAATAGAGTACAAGAGAAGGAATGTCGTCCAATCGATCGGACAGAGGAGGGACGTGGATCAAAATAACGCCGAGGCGATGGTAAAGGTCTTCCCGGAAACGTCCGCCTTCATATTCCTTTTTCAAGTCCTTGTTGGTGGCGGCAAGGACCCGGACATTTACGGTGATGTCTTTGTCGCCTCCTACACGGCTCAGTTTATTTTCTTGGAGCACCCGCAGCACTTTTGCCTGGGCGGCAAGGCTCATGTCGCCAATTTCGTCCAGAAAGATCGTGCCCCCTTCCGCCTGTTCGAATTTGCCGATGCGTTGTTTGACAGCGGAAGTAAAAGACCCTTTTTCATGTCCAAACAGCTCGCTTTCGATCAATTCTGAAGGAATGGCGGCGCAATTGACTTCGATGAATTGGGCGTTTGACCGAGAACTCAATTCGTGAAGCTGCCTGGCCACTAGTTCTTTCCCGACTCCGTTAGGACCTGTGATCAAGACGCGGGCATCTGTGGGGGCTACCTTTTGGATCAATTGTTTTACTTCCTGAATGGAAACGCTGTTTCCGATGATTTCCTGTTTTTTGCTTATTTTCTCCTTTAGTGCCTTGGTTTGTTTGGTAAGCGTGTTGTTATCCAAGGCATTTTTTACGGAAAGCAATAACCTGTTCAGGTCGGGTGGTTTTTGTATAAAGTCGATGGCTCCCTTTTTGGTCGCTTCTACCGCGATGTCGATCGTGCCGTGTGCGGAGATCATGATAAAAGTAGGGCTCGTCTCCTGTTGCTTGATGCGCTGAAGCACTTCCATCCCGTCTATTCGGGGCATTTTGATATCGCACAAAATCAAGTCGTATTCGCGTAGTCCGATCTTTTTTATGCCATCTTCTCCGTCTACAGCCTCATCCACTTCGTAATTTTCATATTCCAGAATTTCACGCAATGAATTCCGTATGGCCATTTCGTCGTCAATCACCAAAATGCGCTTCTTCATATGGCAAGTATAGGATTATTTGTCCAAGAATTTTGGGAATGCGCACCGCAAGATCAAATATCCTGTAGGCCTGTCATAGAAAAAGGATTGTTTTAACTTTGGTCCAAAGTTCAGGTGTGAAAAAAGGACAAGAAAAGGGCCTGCCGCTCTGGCAGTTTGATAATTTCCCAAAAGGACAGCGCCATTTTGTATCGGGAAGGGGGGGAGGAGTGAGCGAGGAACCTTTCGCCAGCCTCAACCTGAGCTTTTCGGCGGGCGATAAGTCGGAAAATGTGCTGGAAAATCGAAAACGCATCGCAATGGCGATGGAAATAGAATTGGATAAGCTGCTATTTGTGAGCCAATGCCATTCCGATCGATTTGTATGCATCGAAAAAGGCAGTGCCTTTGTTCCGGGCCAAGAAGCAGATGCCCTGATCACCAATGTACCGGGACTTTGCATCTGTGTCATGGGGGCAGATTGTGTCCCGCTGCTTGCATTTGATCCGAAAAAAAATGTCGTGGCCGCCATCCATGCAGGTTGGAGAGGTACGGCTTCCGGGATCTCGTTAAAGGTGTTGGAGGCCATGAGAGAAAGGTTTGGATGCCGCCCCGGCGATATGTGGATCGGGATAGGCCCCAGTATTTCCCAAGAAAAATACGAAGTAGGCGAGGAAGTATACGCCTCTTTCTTTGAACAAAGGCCAGAGGAAGCCAAACGGGTATTCCGGTATGATGCGGAGAGAAACAAATATTATCCGAATTTATGGGAAGCCAACAAATGGCAGGCATTGTCGTTGGGCATTCCCGAACAACAGATCGAAATCGGGGGGATTTGCACGTATTCCCATCCAGAAGAATTCTTTTCGGCGCGTTATTTTCAAAATAAGACAGGCAGGTTTGCGGCGGGAATCAGATTGGAACCATGATTTTATCAAAAACAGAGACCAGGCGTGGTTGTTTTATCTATTTCACTTATATTGTAAGTAAATTTTTTTTGTAAAGCTTAAACATGAGTCTATTAATAAAATGCAGCAGGATGGCGATGATCGTCATCGCTTTTCAACAGTGTGGGTATGCGCAATGTCCCGTTGCCCCTAAAAATTGCACGAAGAACATAACGGGAAATGCGAATCAAGGCATCTTACTCCAGGCAAGAGATACGCTATGTGTGTCATCCGGTGCCGTATTCTCAGGGGCTGTTCAGAAATTGGATACGACCAGTTTGGTGTATATTTATTCAGGAGCTGTTTTCCGTCCGAGCAGCGTAGATAGTTTTAAAGGGAAGATCGTCAATTGCGGAGAAATGGATATGCCTAGTTTCAATATCGATTTTGACAGCACGACGATTGAAAACTATGGGCTAGCACATTTTACGGGAACCATTGGGACAAATAATCCGAGCAAATGGCGGAACGGCGTAAATGCCGATATGATTTTCGATAATTCCATGACGTTAAATTCTGTTCATTTTGCCAATTATGGCTCGGTTTCAGTCAAAGGAAGTTTGACAGTGAACAGTGGCATGAATGTGATTTCCAATTATGATTCAATGATGGTGGATGGAAGTGCCAACATCAATGCCAAGATCCTAAATGAGGGCGTGATCTATTCAAAAAATGGCACATTTAATGTAAATGCAAGTGGCCCATGTTCGAATGCTTGTTATTTCGTTTCGGGGAGCGATTTTACCTATTCCGGTTCGGACACCCTGTTTGTTTCGGGTGTCGTCTTAACACAAGCCACGAGTGCGGCAGAGGTCAAATTGCAAGGAAAAGCATTGGTCGTCTCGTCAGAAGGATTGATTGAAGGAGTGGGCTTTCACAACAATTCTACTCCGGTTTTGGGTGCAGGCGATTTTATTTTTACGGGAATGACTGTCAACCAAGGACCTTTCGGGAATGATAAACAGGGACTTAATTTTTATGATACGACGCCTACAGGTTCCCAAGTATTCGACCTGCAATCAGTAAAGCCGGATGCTTCCGTAACCAAAAAGCCCATTGCCCCAGTCAGTAATTCATACGTGCCGAGTTTATGTTCTTCCATTTTCAAGAGCCATTCGATCGTGACCTCCACTACATGGTCAGCGATCGATGAGGGCGATTTTTCTGTTTTTCCCAATCCGTGTACAGGCAACGTACTTTATTTTCGCAAGATCTCTTTAGATGCCCATTCTGTTTTGCTGAGAGACCTGAACGGGAATAAAATCGCGAACGTGCCGATGGAAGAAGGGAAAGCCCAACTGGAAATATCACTCACCAAAGGAATGTACCTGTTTGAAATGCAGGATGATCAAGGAAAGTCCCTTGAAAGCGGGAAAGTGATCGTACAGTAAAATGTCGATGTAGATCAGAAGCCTTTTCTAACGGGTTTAAATTGGGCCGGTTGCAAGGAAAAATCTTGGGAAGGAGTGATCGTGGAATCCGCTAGTTCATTCAATTTTGAATTGAGGACATAGAGTTGATCCCCCTTGAAAGTGGCCGTGGTCGGATAGGCGAAATGGTCCGTAGGCGTGGTTTCGGAATCTACATGCGCACTTGTCCAATTGTCTTGGCTAGAAAGCTTGGACACCCGGTTGATGCCATTGTTTTGAACGACGATGAGCTCTAGGTTCTTCGTAAGTAATAGCCCGTCTATTCCAGGAAATGTCATGGGCATCTTTACTTTGCTAATCTTATTGGGATTGAGCAAGTCGATTTTATAGATGCAGGCATGTTGGCTGTGGGCAACCAACAAGAAACCCCTCGGATGGCATACGATGCCGTTTAGCCCGACCCCGTCACTTTTCAACAGATTATTGTATACGATGACGCTTTCTTTGCCCATGGGATCAATTTTGTAAATAAGAGGGGCAAAGCTGTCTGTAATGTAGACGTTTCCCTTGGCATCCATGGCCAAGTCGTTCGCAAAATGGTTCCCTGGGAGAAAAGAACCTAGATTGATGTCACGTAGCTTGGTTTTTTTAGCTAAATCATAGCGGATGACACGGGCCATTTTCTTGTAGGTGTTGGTGTCTCTCACCAAACTGTAATTGGGGTCTGAGATGCAGGCCCAAAGGGTATTGGTGCGAGGATCCACTTTGAGGCCAAAACTCGATTTGAAGCCGCTGTCGGCAAGTACTTGGGAGTAGTTTCCTTGTTCGTCTACCGCCCCGATGGTGCCGGTAGTCACAGAACTGACATAAAACACTTTTGCTTTATCATCATACGCCACCCCCTCCGGATACAATTGGGGGGCATGGAAGGTGAGAAGCGAGGTCTGTTGGGAAGCGGGGTGTTGAACGAATGAAACAAGAAGGGTCACAAAGGGGAATAGCCAATATGTTTTCATGGGAGCATTCATTGGATGGGAGTTTTTAGACGTTCAAATCTGCATTTTTCTTTCCATCTGGTGGACTCTGCCGAAGAGAATTCTGCGAAGAATAGGCATACCAAGATGGTTTGCAGCACGAAAGGTAGACATTTTGTTCAAAAAGAAGAAATTTATAGGTGCCATTCTGTAGTGGTTAGACCTTTGTTGACCGACAAGAGACCAAATTTAATCCCACTCTCTAAAAAAACATGCCAATCCAACAAAGGTTTTTTCAATCCGTGATTTTCTTTTAAAAAGAGCGGCGAGGGAAGTTTCGGTCTTTCTATCGACATAAATTATAGCTTCATTTCGCCCTCTTTTTTTGAATCTTCTCCTGTCTACAAATGTTGTAATGGTATCCTAACCTCCTTTTTTAATTGCGTGTGCATGCCAATGAGGCATTTTCATCGTTCATTTTCATCCTAATCTTTTATAACCATGTCAAATGCAGTCGCATATCAAAAAACATTTCGCCTTGGAGGTGATTTAGAAGTAAACCGCATAGGATTTGGTGCCATGCGGATCACGGGAAGCGGGATTTGGGGTCCGCCCAAAGACAAAGAGGAAGCTTTGCGGGTATTGAAACGGGCGGTAGAATTGGGCGTAAATTTCATCGACACGGCCGACAGCTATGGTCCGCATGTATCAGAAGAGTTGATCGCAGAAGCGCTCTATCCCTATCCTAAAGACCTTGTCATCGCGACAAAAGGAGGGCTGCTGCGTACCGGGCCGAACCAGTGGCCAGTGGACGCACATCCTCGGCACCTGGAAGAAGCGTTGAACGGGAGCTTGAAAAGATTGAAATTGGAGAAAATAGACCTGTACCAATTGCACCGGGTGGATCCAAAAGTGCCGAGAGAAGACACTTTCGCATTTTTGAAAAATGCCCAAAAAGAGGGAAAGATCCGCCACATCGGGTTGTCGGAGGTGGATATAGAAACGATTCAGAAGGCGCAGGAATTTTTTGAAGTGGCTTCTGTGCAAAACATGTACAGTGTCGACAATCGCAAATGGGAACCGGTGTTGCGCTATTGCGAAGAGCAGCGTATTGCCTTCATTCCATGGTATCCTTTGAATGCTGGCAATATTGCGGCACAAAAGACGCTCACTACCGTGGCTTCTCAGTACAAGGCTTCTGTACACCAAGTGGCACTTAGTTGGCTGCTACACCACAGTGAGGTCGTCCTGCTTATTCCGGGTACTTCGCAAGTGGCTCATTTGGAAGAGAATATGGCTTCAGTCGGGCTTTCTCTCCAAGAAGGGGATCTTACCCTCCTCGACTCTATTTCACACTAAAAAACTAGGAGCCCCTGTCGAATTTGGCAGGGGTTACTTTGCCAAATTCAATATCCTTCCGTAGCACCCGCCCCACCAAAATCACCGCCCCCCAGTTTTGGTCCGTTCGAAGAAGAATGCGGGCCTTTTCCGAATGTCTGGACCACCATCAGGCTTTCGGCAACGCCGAGCGAACTGCTCCCTTGTTCTTCATAGGTAAATCCATAGGGGACTTTTTTCAACCATCGAATAGAAAAGTAAGAAAACGCAATGAGGAAGAGCCCACCGATTGTCAATGCCGTTTCGATGGGCAATAGAGAATGATAATACCGGATGGTCAGAATGGCGACGGCGATCAACAAAAGCCCGATCCGTAGCAATACACTGTCTTTTCGTCGGAGCCCGAGGATGACGTAGGCCAACGGAACCGAAACAGTGAAAAAATAAAAGAGAAAAGCAAAAGGAATTTCCTTTCCTTCCTCGGAGATGTTGTCGAACATCAAGGCGCTAAGTTCCCTGACTACAAAGTAATTGACGGAAAGATAGGCGATAAGCAAAGCACTGGCTTCGGCTACTAGAAGACAGTCCCGCAGATAGATTCCTTTTTCCGATTTTGTCCCTCTTTTTGACAGAAAATACAGCACGATCCCATTGGCACATGCAATAAAGGGAAGGAGTGCCTTGACTGTCTTTCCTAGAGCGGCAGATAGGAAGAATAGGAATAGAAACCAAAATAGGACCGTTGTCAAGGCGATCACCTTATCGAGATAGCGGTAAGCGGTAAATAGGCAAAGAACAAAACCGAATAAGAAGGTCGGAATGGGAGCCAATTCTGCCGTTACGATCTCAAAGAATACTGTAGCCATGGCAGAAATACCGGTTGCAAGCCCAGCCCAGAGGAGGGCATCGTCCGTCCCTGCATGGAAGTAGTGTTTGTTTTTTTTATAATACTCTGTCATGAAAAAACAGGCAAAGCTGAAAATAAAAAGAAGTATGCGGAGAGTGCCTTCTACGGAGATGTTGTTCGATGTGAAAAGAACTGTTACCAACCCAGCTATGGCCAACAGTAAAATGAGCGTGAAAATAAACAGGCCGAATGTGACCCATTTGGTAGGCATGTAGAAACCTACCGGATAGGTGGCCAAAATGTTGGCTTCCTCTTCTTTTGTAATGAGTCCCAGCTTGGCCCATTTTTTTGCTTGATTTTGGAGCTGTAAATGCCGCAGCCAAGTAATATTATATAGAATGTTCATTTGAGGCAGTAGGAAGGCTAGAAAACAGGCGGGAAACGATTGTTTTGTGATGACGCAGGAAGTACACGATCCCCGCGCAAGAGCCGATAAAATAAAACAGGCCGATCCAGAGGGTAGCGTCCCAGTAACCATCTAAGAAACAGAAGAAGAAATAAGTGAGGCCTACGTAGCCATACAAGAGCGCCACCAATAAAAAGTAGAACGATCGCTCCTTTCTTGCCAAATAGAAGGATGCAACAAAGAGCAGGAGCAATAAAAAAAACCAAGGAAAAGGAATGGCATCATCGGAAACGAACATGCCTGTAAGTGTCGAAACGAAAAGAAGGTGGGTAGCAAAATTGGCATAGGTAAAAAAGAAATGGGATTTCAATTTTCTTTGTTCCAATGCCCATCCTATGGCCGCCAATGCCACCCCTAAGCCGATCCCCGTCCCGATGATACGGCCAGTGGCGTCATCAAAAGATTCCCAAAGGTCAAGCGGCGTGATGGAAATGCCCGCCCAGGCGGTTAAGGCACTGATGGCCATGGATAAAATGCCTACATGGTCGAAACGATAGGCCAGATAGAAAAAAAGAAAGGCAGGGATCAAGGCCGCCAAATCGTATTGCACTCGGAAGACTTGGTATTGATACTGCAAATACCCTTCGAAGGTCAGAAACAAGAGACAGCCTAGCAAGAGGATATAATCGAAAAAAGGACTTTCATGCACATGTTTTTCGGGGGAAAAAGGAAGTCCCTTTTTAAAACAATAGCCCATGCACCCGACGCAGGCCAAACCTATGAATGCGAGGACGGCCTGATGGCCGATGGTATCAATATGGAGGTAGACAAGCAAACCAAGTCCGCCTGAAAATAAGAGTACTCCCAGGTACAAAAGCGTGCGCAGTTCCCAATGCAACGAAAATGGGGCTTTCTCGTGTGCTTTTATCCGCTCGTAAGAGGTTTCAGAAAGGATTCCTTCTGTTAAAAGTTTGGTCGCATCGTCAGGCATGGAAGAAAAATAAAACTGGAATGTACGAAATTAGAACGTGCGATGCTTCATTTTGATTTCCTTTTTTATGCACACAACAACAGGAAGCATCAATTTCGGAAAACAATTCTTTGCTGGTTCGTGAAGGCAGATTGTTTTTTAAGCGAAAACGTTTGCTCGTTTAGGAAGGATTTAATATTTTCATGTGCGCTTCTTTCCAATGGCAATTCATAAATACCACATATTCGACCAAATGATCGAGGGGATACAAATCATCAATCCCCGATGGCAATATGTGTATGTAAATGATGCCGTAGCAAAACAGGGGAAATTCCATAGAGAGGAATTGTTGGGGCACACGATGATGGAAAAATATCCTGGCATCGAAAAGACGGAGATGTTTGCATTCCTCCAAAAATGCATGTTGGAACGTACGGTGCACCAGATGGTGAACGAGTTTGATTTTTCCGATGGCTCGAAGGGATACTTTGAAATAAGGATGCAACCTGTGGATGAAGGAGTCCTCATTTTATCTTTTGATATCACGGAACAAAAGCTGGCGGAGAAGGCATTGCAAACGAATCTGGACCGAAATATAAAATTGCGGACTTCGGAGTTGTCGTCCAAGCGCAAGGAGTTTGCACAGTTTGCCCACGTGGCGACGCACGATCTACAGGAGCCGGTCCGGACGATCTCCAACTACATTGAAGTGCTCGAGGAGGAATACTCGGAGCAATTGGATGATACAGCCGAAAAATACTTGGAGGCCATGGGGCGTGCCACCATGCGGATGAGCTTGTTGGCAAAATCGCTTTTGGACTATTCTTTGCTAGGACTTACTGGAAGTCCGGTATATTTTGAAGTGGGAACGGTTGTACGTCAAGTCTTGTACGATTTGGACCCCAAAATTCAGGAATGTGGGGCTGTGATCCGCGTAGGAAATATGCCGGCATTGCATGCCTATGAAACAGAGCTTTACCAGTTGTTTTATAGTTTGTTGTCCAATGCATTGAAATTCGCCAAGAAAGATAGGATTCCCGAAATAGAGGTATCTTCCGAACAAGTAGGCCACGAATGGCAATTCAGTGTGAGCGACAATGGCATTGGCATTGCGCACCAGCATTATGAACGGATTTTCCAGATTTTTCAGAGATTGCATTTGCCGGAGGAATTTGAAGGTTGCGGTATTGGATTGGCCCATTGCAAGAAAATTGTAGAACTCCACCAAGGCGAAATACACGTGGCTTCCATTTTAGGGCAAGGCAGCATTTTTACGTTTACCCTTACTAATCAATTGCTGCATGTCTAAAAAATTTCATTGTGTTCTTTTGGTAGACGACAATGCCGATGATAATTTCTTTCACACTAGGGTGATTAAAAAATGTGAGGCAGCCAATGTGGTCATTGCCAAACAAACCGGGCAAGAAGCACTGGATTATTTGCGTGCCAAAGCCTTACATCCTTCGGAACACCCCGACCTCATTTTTTTGGACATCAATATGCCAGGCATGAACGGCTGGGAATTTTTGGAAGAGTTTGAGAAATTGGATAAAGAATTGCAAAGCCGCGCCGTGGTGATCATGCTCACTTCTTCCGATTTGGCCCAAGACAAAACCAAGGCTGCCACTTCGCATCCTCCGTATGATTTTCAGACAAAACCTCTTACCAAAGAAATGATGGCGAGCATTTTAGAAAGATATGGATAAAATGAAAATAAGTCCCTTTTCAATAGATGAGTTCTCCCAACCCTTCCCGTACGATTTCTGCCTCTCCTTGCGTGCAGTCCACCACAGTGGAAGGGATGTTGCCGCTGTTCCCCGAATTGATCACGATGTCTACCACATTTTTATACTTCTCGTAGATATCTTCCGGATCTGTCGTGTATTCGAGGATAGAATCGTCGTCCTTAATAGAAGAAGAGAGGAGCGGATGGCCTAGTTCCTGTACAATCAACAAGGGGATGGGATGTTGGGGAATCCGAATTCCTACGGTTTTCTTCTTAGCGATCAGGTGTTTGGGTACTTCGTTGTTGGCCTCTAGGATAAATGTGAAAGGACCTGGGAGATTCTTTTTCAAAAGTTTGAAAGTGGCTGTATCCAGGTTGCGCACAAATTCCGAAATATGGCTCAGGTCGTAGCAAATGAAGGAGAGATTGATCCTTTCAGGCTTGATCCCTTTGATGCGGCAAAGCTTTTCGATGGCATTTTTATTGAGCAGATCGCACCCTAAACCATAGACGGTATCTGTAGGATAAATGATTAAACCTCCTTCTCTGAGGCATTCCACCACTTCCGAGATCCGTTTCGGTTGGGGATTGGCTGGGTGGATGTCAAGAATACGTGCAGACATACCAAATGTTAAAATAAACCTCTTTTGCTCGATCTGCTGTTGCGTGGGGGATTTCCAAACATCATGCCAAAAAGTCCCCGTACCAATTGTTTTCCGACTTCTTTGGCAACGGGCGAGGACATGACTTGTTCCAACGTAGATTTTTCCCTCCGTCCGCCAGAAGAGGTGTTTTGTGCTTTTTCTTCCGCCTTGGCTTGTTCTGCCTCTGTCTTCGCTTGTTCGACCTGCTGAATTTTGGCGTTCAGGATCTCATAAGCACTTTCCGGGTCGATGGCTTTTTGGTATTTTGTATGAATGTCCGATTGGGAAAGCAGTTCGGCATATTGTTTTTCAGGCATAGGGCCCATAAAGGCGCGAGGGGGGCACAAATGTGTCACGGCCACCTCTGTCGGAATCCCTTTTTCGTTCAGGACAGTGATCAGGGCTTGGCCTATTCCCATGGCAGTCAGCGTTCTGTCGATTTCATAAAATTCCGAACGGGGGTAAGTTTTGACTGTTTGTTTCAGTCCCTCGGCATCTTGGGGGGTAAACGCCCTCAACACGTGCTGCACCCTGTTGCCCAACTGGGAAAGTACAGTGGGCGGAATGTCCTGCGGCATTTGGGTACAAAAGAAAATGCCGATTCCTTTAGAGCGGATAAGCCGGATGATCTGTTCTATTTGTTCCAAGAAAGCTTTGGGGGCTCCATTGAACAATAGATGCGCTTCATCCAGAAAAAACACCAATTTGGGTTTGTCCAAATCGCCTGCTTCGGGCATTTTGGTGTACAATTCAGCCAGAAGGCTCAAAAGGAAGGTAGAAAACACAACGGGCTGATTTTGCATGTCGGACAAGTTCAGGAGGCTGATCAATCCTTTCCCGTCTACTTTTTGCAGAAGATCTTCAATGTCAAACGACGTTTCCCCGAAAATATTCGAAACGCCTTGTTGTTCCAAGGCGACGATCTTGCGGAGGATCGTGGAAGAAGTCGCACTCGAAATCTTTCCGTATGATTCCTTGATTTCTTCCGCTCCGGCACCTTCGGAGAGATAATTCAATACTTTTTTTAGATCATTTAGGTCTACCATGGGAAGGGCCTTGTCGTCCGCGTATTTGAAAAGGATGGACAAGACCCCTGTTTGCGTATCGTTCAGTTCAAAAATCTTCGAGAGGAGGACAGGCCCGAATTCGAGTACTGTGGCTCTCATTTGCGCCCCTTTTTTCCCGCTTAAGGAATAAAACTCCACAGGGAAACCGTTGGGAGAATACTCGATCCCGAGAAGCTTGGCCCGGTCTTGAAGACGCGTATCCGTGACGCCTGGGTTTCCTAGTCCCGATAAATCACCTTTCACATCCGTCAAGAATACAGGAACTCCTGCGTCCGAAAGCTGTTCGGCGAGCAATTGCAGGGTCCTAGTTTTTCCGGAACCCGTGGCACCTGCCACTAAGCCATGCCGATTCATCATGCGCAATCCCAAGTTTACTTTTGCTTCTTGGATTACTTCCCCGTTCAGGACGGCCGAACCCAACAAAATATGGGGCAAGTCTGTCTGATAGGAGGAATTGATGGCACTGATGAACGCTTCTTTTTGGTTTGACATACAGAAAAAGATTATCCGTCGCTAATATAGAGAAGGACGGTTGAAAAATAGGTATACGGAAAGAGATGAAAGAAAAAATCAAGTTCGAACCACTGTTCGGAAATCAAGTTTCGAGGGTGGCATACTCCGAACAAAAAGAAAGGGATTGCCGACCGGGCAAGACATAGAAAAACAGATTCATTTAAAAGAGAAGCTGTTGCATCAAAGTGTGCGAAAATGGTACATGCTTTTCGGTTAATACATATATATTATATTCATATTGTATATTTTATAAATGAATTAAAATATCAAAAAATGCCATTTTTCGGCGATTCTTGCAG
>OUNM010089280.1_pt1 | contig 40046 bp, 35 predicted proteins | sample 1769961 | NCBI WGS metagenome assembly OUNM01 (sample SAMEA3914820, study PRJEB12502) | metagenome | biome: forest; material: soil | place: USA | collected 2012-03-12 | depth 0.3 m | reverse complement strand
CTTCGGCAACGCGCTGTTCGAGCCGCTGTGGCGCCGCGAGAGCATCGCCAACATCCAGATCACGCTGGCCGAATCGCTGGGCGTGGGCACGCGCGGCGATTTCTACGACCGCACCGGCGCGCTGCGCGACATGATCCAGAACCATGCGCTGCAGCTGCTCACGATGATCGCGATGGAGCCGCCCTCCAGCAACGACGCGGACGCCATCCGCGACGAGAAGCTGAAGGTGCTGCGCTCGCTGCGCCCGTTCACGCCCGAGACCGTGTCGCGGGACGTCGTTCGCGGCCAATACCGCGCGGGCGCGGTGGAGGGCCACCCCGTGCCCGCCTACCTGGAAGAGCAGAAGGTGCCCCCCGGCAGCACGTGCGAGACGTTCGTGGCCATCCGCACCGAGGTGCAGAACTGGCGCTGGGCCGGCGTGCCTTTCTACCTGCGCACCGGCAAGCGCCTGGGCGACCGCGACGCGCAGATCGTCGTCAACTTCCGCCCGGTGCCGCACCCGATCTTCGCGGGCCCCAACCGCGCCAACAAGCTGATCATCAAGCTGCAGCCGGAGGACGGCCTGGAGCTGCACCTGCTGGCCGCCAAGGGCAGCGGCGGCGGCGCCGCGGCCAGCGAATCGCTGTCCACCGTGTCGCTGGACCTGGACTTCGACAAGGCCTTCCCGCACGAGCGCGTGGGCGCGTACGAGCGCCTGCTGCTGGACGCCATCGCCGGGCGCCTGAACCTGTTCGTGCGCAGCGACGAGCAGGAGCAGGCCTGGCGCTGGGTGGGCCCGGTGCTGGACGCCTGGGCGGCCGACGGCGGCGACAGCCTGCGCACCTACAACGCCGGCAGCTGGGGGCCGCCGGCCGCCAGCGCGCTGGTGGCGCGTGACGGGTTCACGTGGGAAGAAGAGGCCTGACACCGTGTCGATGATCGAGCGCGTCCGCGCGTCCCTGCCCGCCCTGCCGCCGGCCGAGCAGCGCGTGGCCAAGCTGGTGCTGAGCGACCCGCGCGGCTTCGCGTCTACGCCGGTGGGCGAGCTGGCCGAGCGCGCGCACGTCTCCAAGCCCACCGTCGTGCGCTTCTGCCGCAGCGTGGGCTACGACGGCCTGGCCGACTTCAAGCTGAAGCTGGCCGGCACGGTGAACGAGGGCGTGCCGTTCGTCCACCGCGCGGTGGACGAGGACGACGGCGCGGGCGAAATCATCATCAAGGTGATCGACAACGCCGTCTCGGCGCTGCTGAAGTACCGCAACAACGCGGCGGGCCACGCGTTCGAGCGGGCCATCGCCGCGCTGGCGCAGGCCTGCGTCGACCACCGCCGCATCGATTTCTACGGCGTCGGCAATTCGGGCATCGTGGCGCAGGACGCGCACCACAAGTTCTTCCGCCTGGGCACGCAGGGCACCGCGGCCAGCGACGGCCACGTGCAGGTGATGAGCGCCACGATGCTGGGCCCGGGCGACTGCGCGGTGATCATCAGCAACTCGGGCCGCAGCCGCGACCTGATCGACGTGGCCGACATCGCGCGCCGCAAGGGCGCCACGCTGGTGGTGATCACGGCCAGCGGGTCACCGCTGGCGCAGATGGCGCAAAGCCACCAGCAGGTGCTGCTGGCGGCGGACCATCCGGAGGACTTCGACCGCTACAGCCCGATGGTGTCGCGGATGCTGCACCTGATGATCATCGACATCCTGACCACGGGCGTGGCGCTGCGCGTCGGGCCCGCGCTGCGGCCGATGCTGCAGGACATCAAGCGCAACCTGCGGGTCAAGCGTTCCGTTTGAAGCGGTGCCAGGCTTCAGCCTGGCTCCAGACTGATCAGACGACGCGCGATTGCGCATCGCAGGATCAATGACAGGTCAGGTCGGAGACCTGACCCCGCTGATCAGCTGGTCCACGCCGTACAGGTGCGCCAGCTCCATCAGCCGCGGCGGGGCGCCCACGATCTGCACCTCGCGGCGCGCGGCGGCGGCCATGCGGCGGCATTCCAGCAGCACCGCGATGGCGGACGAATCGAGCTGGCGCAGGGGCGCCGCGTCGATCCGCCACACGGGATCGGCATCGGCCAGGAAGGCCTGGCGCAACGCGGCGAGCGAGGCGCTGGCCTCGCCCAGCGTGAGCGTCTCGGGAAGAGCGGTCACGCCCACGCTCACTTGCCCGCGTTCTTGTTCTTCTCGACCAGCGTGTTGATCAGGCCGTCCACGCCGCCCGAGGCGATCTGCTGCGCAAAGCTGCTCCTGTACTGGTCGACCAGCCAGACGCCCAGCACGTTCACGTCGTAGATCTTCCACTCGGCGCCCACCTTCTCGAGGCGATAGTCGAGCTGCACGGGATCGCCCTTGCCCTTGACCAGCGTCTTCACGACGACGTCGGTGTCGTCGGCGGCGGCGCGCAGCGGCTTGATCTCCACCGTGGTGCTGGGATTCACCTGCGACAGGGCGCCCGCGTAGGTGCGCACCAGCAGCGTCTTGAACTCGTCCTGCAGCTTCTTCTGCTGATCGGGCGTGGCGGTCTTCCACGAGCGGCCCACGACGGAGGCGGTCATGCGCTGGAAGTCGACGTGGGGCATCACCTGCGCGTCCACCAGCTGGCGGACCTTGCCGGTGTCGCCGCCCTGGATGGCCTTGTCGCCCTTGACGTCGTCGATGACCTGCGTGGCCACCTGCTTGACCATGGCATCGGGCGCGGCCTGCGCGTGCGCCAGGGAGGCGCCGAGCACGGCGACGGAGACCACCACGGAGGAAACCACTTGTCGGAACATCATCATCCTTTCGCGATCAACGCGGAAGCGTCGTGCCCCTGGTCAACGCGGCCGGCAGGCCGGCCGTGCACAGGGTGGGACGCAAAGAAAATTGAACAGGCGTATCAACCTGCACCGGAGGCGGCGCCCGACGGGGCGGACGCACCCGGGGCAGGGGCCGGAGCGGAGGCCGGGGCGGGCGCTGCCGGCGGGGCGGGCGGCGGGGCGTACTCCGGCTCGTCCCCGGACGCGGCGGGTGCCGGCGCGGAGGCCGGCCGGGCCGCCTTGGCAGGCGCCGTGCCCGCGGCCGAGCCGGGTGTCACGTCGTCCTGCGTGCTGCCGTCGGGCTCCTCGGGCGGGTTGCCGTCGTAGACCAGGCTGCGGCGCCGAGCGATGTAGGCATCGCGCAGGAAGCTGTAGCGGTCCAGCGCGATGTCGTTGAGCATGTTGCTGGCGGTGAGCAGCTCGGCGCGGGTCTGCACCACGTCCAGCGCGTCGATGGCCAGCGCGCCCCCCGTGGTGTCGGCCAGCAGCGCCGGAGAGACATAGCGGTCGGCCGGCAGCGCCACGGCGTCGCGGATGTCCGACGGGCCGAACAGCGGCAGCACCAGGTACGGGCCCGGGGGCACGCCCCAACGGCCGAAGGTCTGGCCCAGGTCCTCCGAATGGCGCTCGAGCCCGATGGCGCCCGCCGGGTCGAACAGGCCGCCGATGCCCACGGTGGTGTTGAGCACCACGCGCATCGTCATGCGGGCCGTCTGTTCCGGCTTCGCCTGCAGCGCCTGGTTCACCGCCGACCACGCGTCCGAGAAGTTGCCGAAGAAGTTGGAGACGCCGGTGCGCACGAACTGCGGCAGCACAGCCTGGTAGGCCTTGGCCACGGGCTTGAGCGCGTGCTCGTCCAGCGAATCGTTGAACGCGAACATCGAGCGATTGAACCGCTCGTACGGGTCCTTGGGCGACGGTTGCTGGCCGGGCGGCAACGTGGCGCAGCCCGCCGCCGCGGCGAGCAGGCCGACCGCGCCCGCCAGGCGCGCGGCGCGTGCGACGCGCGCGGACAGGCGGACCTGGCGCGCCCTCACTTGCTGGCCCCCGCGGCCGGCGCCGAAGCCGCGCCCGCGGGCGCGGGCGATCCGCCGCCCCCCGCGTCCGCCGCCTTGTTGAAGATCACCTGGGAGATCAGGTTCTCCAGCACGACCGCCGACTGCGTGTGCGCGATCCTGTCGCCCGCGACCAGGTTCTTGTCGTCGGAACCCGGCTCGATGCCGACGTACTGGTCGCCCAGCAGGCCGGCGGTCAGGATCTGCGCGGACGAGTCCTTCGGGAATTCGACGCCTTCGTTGATCTCCATCGTCACCAGGCCCTGGAAGGTCTTGTTGTCCAGCTTGATGCTGGTGACGTGGCCGATCGATACGCCGGCGCTGCGCACGGGCGCGCGCACCTTCAGGCCGCCGATGTTGTCGAACTTGGCCGTGACCCGGTAGGTCTTGGTCGTGCTGAAGCTGGCCAGGTTGGCCGCCTTCAGCGCCAGGAACACGAGAGCGACCATGCCGAGCAGCACGAAGATGCCAACCATGGCTTCGGTGCTTTTCTTTGCCATATCAAGACTTCCGATTTCGAGAAACAATATGACGACGAGACCGGGCGGTCACGGCGTCGAGAACATCATGGCCGTGAGGATGAAGTCCATCCCGAGCACGGCGAGCGAGGAGATCACCACGGTGCGCGTGGTGGCGTGGGCGACGCCTTCGGGCGTGGCCTGGGTCTCGTAACCCTGGTACAGCGCGACGACCGTGCAGATCATCCCGAAGACGACCGACTTGACGACGCCGTTGCCGATGTCGCGCACGACATCGACGCGCGACTGCATGATCGACCAGAAGTTGCCGGGGTCGATGCCGATCAGCTTGACCGCCACGAACCAAGCGCCGCAGATGCCCACGGCCGAATAGAGCAGCGCCAGGATGGGCATGGAGATGATGCCGCCCAGGAAGCGCGGCGCCAGCACGCGGCTGCGCGGGTCCACCGCCATCAGCTCCATGGCGGACAGCTGCTCGGTGGCCTTCATCAGCCCGATCTCGGCGGTGAGCGACGTGCCCGCGCGGCCGGCGAACAGCAGCGCCGTGACGACGGGCCCCAGCTCGCGCACCAGCGACAGGTTGACGACCAGCCCGAGCGACTCCGCCGCGCCGTAAGGCACCAGCGCGTAGTACATCTGCAGCGCCAGCACCAGGCCCACGGCCGTGCCCGACGCCAGGATGATCAGCAGCGAGCGGTTGCCGATGGCGTGGATCTGCTGCACCACCAGGCTGAAACGCCGCAGTGACGCGCCCGAATGCTTCAGCAGGTCGAGCAGGAAATAGGACGCGTGGCCCACCGACGCCAGGAAGCGCAGGGTGCCGACGCCGGTCTTCTCGACGATGGCGATCATGCGGACACCCCCAGCTGCTCCGCGATGGGCGCGGCGGGATAGTGGAAGCGCACCGGGCCGTCGGGCTCGCCGCGGATGAACTGGCGTACCTCGGGGTCCTCGGACTGCTGCAGCTCGGCCGGCTTGCCGTGCGCCACCACCTTGCCCTGGGAGGACATCAGGTAGGCGTAGTCGGCGATGGCGAAGCACTCCTGCACGTCGTGCGACACCATCAGCGTGGTGGCGCCGGTGGCGTCGTTGAGCTTGCGGATCAGGTTGGCCGTGACGCTCATCGAGATCGGGTCGAGGCCTGCGAAGGGCTCGTCGTACATGATCAGCTCGGGGTCGAGCGCGATGGCGCGGGCGAGGGCGATGCGGCGGGCCATGCCCCCCGACACCTCGGAGATGCGAAGCGGCGCGGCGCCACGCAGGCCCACGGCGTTGAGCTTCATCAGCACGATGTCGCGGATCATCGACTCGGGAAAGTCGGTGTGCTCGCGCAGCGGGAACGCCACGTTGTCGTAGACGGTCAGGTCGGTGAACAGGGCCCCGAACTGGAACAGCATGCCCAGGCGGCGACGCAGGCGGTATAGCTGGTCGCGGTCGCGCGCGTTCACCTCCTCGCCGTCGAACACCACCCGGCCGCTGTTGGGTGCGTGCACGCCGCCGATCAGGCGCAGCAACGTGGTCTTGCCGCAGCCGGAGCCGCCGAGGATGGCCGTGACCTGGCCGCGACCGAACGCCAGCGAGACGTCGTTCAGGATCGTCCGGCTGGCGTCATAGCCGAACGTCACGTGGTCGATCTGGATGAAGGCGTCGGAGCTCAAGCGCGCGGGAGGCGCGCGAGGCGCCTGGTGGGTCAGGGGGATGCGCGCACGCAGTGCGCTGCCGAGGGCTGGTCGAGGACAGCATGTCGTCAGCCGTCCGCAAGCATACGGGAATTCCCGTGCCCGCACGGGCGTGCGGGCGTTGCCCCCAGACAACGCGGCAATGGGCGCTCCCGTTGACCGGGTCGCCCCCCCCCCAGAGGGGTGGCTTGCTCCCTCGGGCGGACCGTTACCGGGGGAGCGCGCTCCGGCCCATCAGCACCTGGTCGATCGCCCGCGCCGCCTGCCGGCCCTCGCGGATGGCCCAAACCACCAGCGATTGGCCGCGACGCGTGTCCCCCGCGGCGAAGACGCCCGCCACGTTGGTCCGGTAGCCGGTCGTCTCGTCGGTGCCGGCCTTGGCGTTGCCGCGGGCGTCCGCCGTCACGCCGAAGGCCTCCAGCAGCGACGCCACGGGGTTCGTGAAGCCCATTGCCAGCAGCACCAGGTCGGCCGGCCACACCTGCTCGCTGCCCGGCACTTCCTTCATGCGGCCGTCGGACCAGTCCAGCCGCACCGTCTTCAGGCCGGTCAGCTTGCCCTTCTCGCCCAGGAACTCCTTGGTGGCGACCGCGAACTCGCGCGCGCAGCCTTCCTCGTGCGACGACGACGTGCGCAGCTTGGTGGGCCAGTAAGGCCACACCAACGGCTTTTCCTCCTGTTCCGGCGGCATCGGCATCAGCTCGAACTGGGTGACGCCCTTGGCGCCGTGGCGGTTGCTGGTGCCCACGCAATCGCTGCCGGTGTCGCCGCCCCCGATCACGATCACCTGCTTGCCGTCCGCGCGCAGCTGGCCCTTCAGCTTGTCGCCGGCGTTCACCTTGTTCTGCTGCGGCAGGAACTCCATCGCGAAGTGCACGCCGTCCAGGTCGCGGCCCGGCACCGGCAGGTCCCGCGAAACCTCGGAGCCGCCGGCCAGCAGCACGGCATCGAACTGCGCCTTCAGCTCCTCGGCGCCGATCGTCTCCTTGCCGAAGTTCGTGACCTTGCTGCCCTTGGGCAACGCCCCCACCAGCACGCCGGTGCGGAACGTCACGCCTTCCGCCTGCATCTGCGCGACGCGGCGGTCGATGTGCGACTTCTCCATCTTGAAGTCGGGGATGCCGTAGCGCAGCAGGCCGCCCACCCGGTCGTTCTTCTCGAACACGGTGACATCGTGGCCGGCGCGCGCCAGCTGCTGCGCCGCGGCCAGGCCGGCGGGGCCGGAACCGACGACCGCGACCTTCCTGCCCGTGCGCACGGCGGCCGGCTGCGGCACGATCCACCCTTCCGACCAGGCGCGGTCGGCGATGGCGTGCTCTATGGACTTGATGCCCACCGCGTCGTCGTTGACGTTGAGCGTGCAGGCCGCCTCGCACGGCGCGGGGCAGATGCGGCCCGTGAACTCGGGGAAGTTGTTGGTGGAGTGCAGCACCGTGGACGCCAGGTGCCACTGGTCGCGGTACACCAGGTCGTTGAAGTCGGGGATGACGTTGTTGACGGGGCAGCCGCTGTTGCAGAACGGCGTGCCGCAGTCCATGCAGCGCGCGGCCTGGCGCTGCGCGTCCTCGGCCTTCAGGCCGATGACGAACTCCTTGTAGTGCTTCAGGCGCTGCGGGACGGGCGCGTAGCCCTCCTCCAGTCGCTCGTATTCCAGGAAGCCGGTGACCTTGCCCATGTTCTGTTCCCTCCTCGTTTACTTGGCCGGCACGTACGCGCCCGCCACGGGCCCGGGCGCGCGCGCCTTGGCGATCGTCTCGCCGGCTTCCTTGACCGCATTGATCTCGGTGAGCGCACGCCGGTATTCGTTGGGGAACACCTTGACGAAGCGCGAGCGCGAGTCGGCCCAGTGGTCCAGGATCTCGCGGGCGCGCAGCGACCCGGTCCACTTGTGGTGGTCCTCGATCAGCTTGCGCAGCACCACCTCGTCGCACTGGTCGCGGTGCCAGATGGCGCGGTCCACCTGCACCTCCTGGTCGGTCGCGGGCAGCAGCCGCTCCAGCGACACCATCGCGGTGTTGCAGCGCTTCGAGAAGTCGCCGTCCTCGTCGTACACATAGGCGATGCCGCCGGACATGCCCGCCGCGAAGTTGCGGCCCGTCTTGCCCAGCACCGCCACCGTGCCGCCGGTCATGTACTCGCAGCCGTGGTCGCCCGTGCCTTCCACCACCGCGGTGGCACCGGACAGCCGCACCGCGAAGCGCTCGCCGGCCACGCCGCGGAAGAACGCCTCCCCGCGCGTGGCGCCATACAGCACCGCGTTGCCGACGATGATGTTGCGCGTTGCGTCGCCGCGGAAGTCGATGCTGGGGCGCACTACCACGCGGCCGCCCGACAGGCCCTTGCCCGTGTAGTCGTTGGCGTCGCCGATCAGGTACAGCGTGATGCCGGGCGCCAGGAACGCACCGAAGCTCTGGCCGCCCGTGCCTTCCAGCTGGATGAACAGCGTGTGGTCGTTGAGGCCCTCGGGGCGCAGGCGCGTCAGCTCGCCCGACAGCATCGCGCCCACCGAGCGGTTGACGTTGCGCGCGTCCTCCATGAACTGCACCTTCTCGCCGCGCTCCAGCGCGGGCCGGCTGCGCTCGATCAGCTTGACGTCCAGCGCCTTCTCCAGGCCGTGGTCCTGCGACTCGGCGTGCCTGCGCGACACGTCCGCCGGCATGGCCGGCTGGTGGAACAGGCGTGCGAAATCGAGGCCGCGCGCCTTCCAGTGCTGCAGCCCCTTGCGCGTGTCGAGCAGGTCGGCCCGGCCCACCAGCTCGTCGAACGTGCGGATGCCCAGCTGCGCCATGATCTGGCGCGCCTCCTCGGCCACGAAGAAGAAGTAGTTGACGACGTGCTCGGGCTTGCCCGCGAACCGCTCGCGCAGCACCGGGTCCTGCGTGGCCACGCCCACCGGGCAGGTGTTGAGGTGGCACTTGCGCATCATGATGCAGCCCTCCACCACCAGCGGCGCGGTGGCGAAGCCGAATTCATCAGCGCCCAGCAGCGCGCCGATCACCACGTCGCGCCCGGTTTTCATCTGGCCGTCGGCCTGCAGGCGGATGCGCCCGCGCAGGCGGTTCAGCACCAGCGTCTGCTGCGTCTCGGCCAGGCCCAGCTCCCACGGCGTGCCCGCGTGCTTGATGGACGACCAGGGCGAGGCGCCCGTGCCGCCGTCGTGGCCCGCGATGACGATGTGGTCGGCCTTGCACTTGGTGACGCCGGCCGCGATGGTGCCCACGCCCACCTCCGACACCAGCTTCACGCTGATGCTGGCGCGCGGGTTCACGTTCTTCAGGTCGTGGATCAGTTGCGCCAGGTCCTCGATGGAATAGATGTCGTGGTGCGGCGGCGGGCTGATCAGGCCCACGCCCGGCACGGAGTAGCGCAGCATGCCGATGTAGTCGGACACCTTGCCGCCCGGCAGCTGGCCGCCCTCGCCCGGCTTGGCGCCCTGGGCCATCTTGATCTGGATCTGGTCGGCCGACACCAGGTACTCGGTGGTGACGCCGAAGCGGCCCGACGCCACCTGCTTGATGCGGCTGCGCAGGCTGTCGCCGTCCCGCATCTCGTAGTCGGCCGCGATGACCTTCTCGCCCACGATCTCCGACACCTTCGTGCCCTGCGTGATCGGGATGCCCTTCAGCTCGCGGCGGTAGCGCGCCGGATCCTCGCCGCCCTCGCCCGTGTTGCTCTTGCCGCCGATGCGGTTCATGGCCAGGGCGAGCGTCGAATGCGCCTCGGTGCTAATCGAGCCCAGCGACATCGCGCCCGTGGCGAAGCGCTTGACGATCTCCACCGCCGGCTCCACCTGCTCCACGGGAATCGCGCGCGCGGGGTCGATGCGGAACTCGAACAGGCCGCGCAGCGTCATGTGGCGGCGGCTCTGGTCGTTGATGATCTGCGCGTATTCCTTGTAGGTGTCGAACTGGCCCGAGCGCGCGCTGTGCTGCAGCTTGGCGATGGCGTCCGGCGTCCACATGTGCTCCTCGCCACGCACGCGCCACGCGTACTCGCCGCCGGCGTCCAGCATCTGCGCCAGCACGGGGTCGTCGCCGTAGGCCGCGCGGTGCATGCGCAGCGCTTCTTCCGCGATCTCGAACACGCCGATGCCGCCCACCTGCGACGCGGTGCCGCGGAAGTACTTGTCCACCACGGCCTTCTCCAGGCCGATGGCCTCGAAGATCTGGGCACCGCAGTACGACATGTACGTGCTGATGCCCATCTTGGACATGATCTTGGACAGGCCCTTGCCGATGGCCTTCACGTAGTTCCCGATGGCCTTGCCCGCCGGCAGGTCGGCGGTGGCCGCGGCCGCGATCGTCTCCATCGCCAGGTACGGGTGCACCGCCTCGGCGCCGTAGCCGGCCAGCACCGCGAAGTGGTGCACCTCGCGCGCCGAACCCGTCTCCACCACCAGGCCGGCGGTGGTGCGCAGGCCCTCGCGGATCAGGTGCTGGTGCACCGCCGACAACGCGAGGACGGTGGGGATGGCCACGTGCGCGCGGTCCGCGCCGCGGTCGGTGAGGATCAGGATGTTGTGGCCGCTCTTGAGCGCATCCACGGCCTCGGCGCACAGCGACGCGAGCTTGGCCTCCACGCCCTCGTGGCCCCATTCCACCGGGTAGGTGATGGCCAGCTCGGCCGGCTTGAACTTGCCGTGCGTGTGCTTCTCGATGGCGCGCAGGCGCGCCATGTCGCCGAAGTCCATCACCGGCTGCGCCACCTCCAGCCGCATCGGCGGGTTGATGGCGTTGATGTCCAGCAGGTTGGGCTTCGGGCCGATGAACGAGTTCAGCGACATCACGATCGCCTCGCGGATCGGGTCGATCGGCGGGTTGGTGACCTGCGCGAACAGCTGCTTGAAATAGTTGTAGAGCGGCTTGTCCTTGTCGGACAGCACGGCCAGGGGCGAATCGTTGCCCATCGAGCCGATGCCTTCCTCGCCGCCCTGCGCCATGGGCTGCAGCAGGAACTTCAGGTCCTCCTGCGTGTAGCCGAACGCCTGCTGGCGGTCCAGCAGCGGCTCCGCGTGCGTGGGCGCGGGCGCGAGCGCCTCCTCGCCCACCGAGTCCAGCTTCACGCGCACGTTCTCGATCCACTGCCGGTAGGGCTTGGCGGACGCGAACTGGTTCTTCAGCTCCTCGTCGTCGACGATGCGGCCCTGCTCCAGGTCGATCAGGAACATCTTGCCGGGCTGCAGGCGCCACTTCCTGACGATGCGGTTCTCGGGGATGGGCAGCACGCCGGACTCCGAGGCCATCACGACCAGGTCGTCGTCCGTGACGATGTAGCGCGCCGGGCGCAGGCCGTTGCGGTCCAGGGTGGCGCCGATCTGCTTGCCGTCCGTGAACACCATGGCGGCCGGGCCGTCCCACGGCTCGATCATGGCCGCGTGGTACTCGTAGAACGCGCGGCGGCGCGGGTCCATCGTGGTGTGCTGCTCCCACGCCTCGGGGATCATCATCATGGCCGCATGCGCCAGGGGGTATCCGGCCATCGTCAGCAGCTCGAGCGTGTTGTCGAACGTGGCGGTGTCCGACTGGCCCTCGAAGGTGATGGGGTAGAGCTTCTTCAGGTCGTCGCCCAGCACCGGCGACTTCATCACGCCCTCGCGGGCGCGCATCCAGTTGAAGTTGCCCTTGACCGTGTTGATCTCGCCGTTGTGCGCCACCATCCGGTAGGGGTGGGCCAGCGGCCATTCGGGGAAGGTGTTGGTGGAGAAGCGCTGGTGCACCAGCGCCAGCGCGGAGCACGTGCGCGGGTCGGACAGGTCCCGGTAGTACTTGCCCACCTGGTCGGCCAGCAGCAGGCCCTTGTAGATGATGGTGCGGCAGCTCATGCTGGGCACGTAGTACTCGCGGCTGTGCGTCAGCTTCAGCGCCTGGATGGCGGCCGAAGCCGTCTTGCGGATGACGTACAGCTTGCGCTCCAGCGCGTCGGGCACGATCACGTCGGCGCCGCGGCCGATGAAGATCTGCCGCAGCACCGGCTCCTTGGCGCGCACCGTGGGCGACATCGGCAGCTCGCGGTCGGTGGGCACGTCGCGCCACCCCAGCACCACCTGGCCCTCCGCCTTCACCGCGCGCTCCAGCTCCTGCTGGCAGGCCAGGCGGGACGCGTGCTCCTTGGGCAGGAACACCATGCCCACGCCGTACTCGCCGGGCGGCGGCAGCTCCACGCCCTGTGTGGCCATGTCCTCGCGGTACAGCTCGTCGGGAATCTGGATCAGGATGCCCGCCCCGTCGCCCATCAGGTGGTCGGCGCCCACCGCGCCCCGGTGGTCCAGGTTCTCCAGGATCTTCAGGCCCTGCGCCACGATGTGGTGGGCACGGTGCCCCTTGATGTGGGCGACGAAGCCCACGCCGCAGGCGTCGTGCTCGCGCTCGCGGTCGTACAGGCCCCCGGAGGCGAGGTTGTCGATCGCGTCAGGGACAGGAAGCGCGGGCGGGGCGGAGGTCATCGGCGGTCCTTGGGTGCGGAGGCGGAAAGCGGGCAGGACAGCGAACTTATCGCAGCGCAACAAGGGGAACAACACTAATGAAAAGGGGTCAGTGTGAGTTAACCGTTTTGGTGCAGTGTGGCCAGCTTTTTAATAGGGCCAGGTTCAACTGAGATCACTGCTTGGCTTGCACGCAGGCGGGCGGAGCCTAGAATCCCGGGCATGACGACACCGCGTTGCACCTTCACTGCCTTGGCCACCACCCTCCTCGCGGTGGCGGGCGTGGCGGCGGGCGCCGGATCGTTGTCGGGTTGCACCGCCGTGCCGCTTCCCACCGCCCAGCACGACGATGCGGATCAGAAGACGATCAACGCCATCGAGAATCGCGCGCAACGCAAGAGGGTGAACGTCATCTGGATCAACCCGCCCGAGGACAAGGCCCCGGATACGCCGCCCCAGCCGCCGCTGCCGTCGCGCGATCCGTCCTGAGGTTTCGCTCAGGCGACGCCAGGTGCGGGCTGGCGGCGAGGCCTTCCGCGCGAGCGAGGGCTCACTTCGCAACCCAATGCGGCGGCCAGCCTCGCCTTGGCCGCGTCGCTGCCGATGGGCCAGCCCCGTCGCGTGGCCATCGAGATGGCGCGAGCCTCCGTCACCGCCACGCCCTCCTCCAGCCACCGCCGGTACTGCGCCTCGCGGTCGAACGGCGTGTTGCCCAGCGCCCACCAGGCGGGCGGGTCGGTGATCAGCGGGTCGCGCCGCCGGCCCAGGTGATGGGCGAGGCTGGACCAGCCATACAGCGCCGCCTCGGGCACCAGGCCGCTGCGCTGCGGGTGGCTGTCGATGTAGCGCATCACCGCCATCAAGGCGGTCTCGGGATCCACCACGGCGGCCCGGTAGCGCCCTTCCCACAGCGTGCCGCTGCGCCCGTGCCGACGGTTGAACGCCGCCACGTACCGGCGTCCCAGCGATTGCATCATCCTGCCCAGCGCGGCCGCGCCCCGGCGCGGCGTGGCCAGCAGGTGCACATGGTTCTCGAGCAGCACGTAGGCGTGGATCTCGACGCCCGCCACCAGGCTGCTCTCGCGCAGGTGGTCCCGCCAGGCCTGCCGGTCCTGGTCGTCCAGGAAGATCGGCTGGCGGTTGTTGCCCACCTGCATGACGTGGTGCGGCAGGTCGGCGGCGGCGATGCGGGTGAGGCGGGCCATGGGACGGATTGTAGGCACGCCGGGCCTGACTCTGGCCCTCTTTAAGCGCCGCGGTGCGTCAACCGCCGGCGAAGACGTCGCGGCCAGTCAGGCGCAGGTGCTCGCGCGCCGCGAAGCGGTCGGTCATGCCCGCGATGTAGTCGGCCACCGCGCGTGGCCGGCTGGCGGCCTGCGCGAACTCGTCGGTCATCTCCTCCGGCCTGTCCAGGTAGCGACGGAACAGCGTCTCCACCACCTCGCGGGCCCGGGCCGTCATCGCCATGACCTGCGGGTGCCGGTACAGGTTGGCGAAGAGGAAGCGCTTGAGCTGGACGGTGTCGTGGCGCATGGCGTCGCTGAACCGCATCAGCGGCCCGGGCTGGGCGCGCACGTCGTCCACGGTGGCCGGCGCCGCATCGTCCAGGCGGGCGCTGCTGGCCGCGATCAGGTCGTAGATCAATTGCGACAGCATGCGACGCAGCGTCTCGTGCACCAGCCGCCGCGACGGTTGCGCGCGCAACCCCGGATGGTCCTGCAGCGTCTCGTCGCGCAGCCGCGTGAACAGCGGCACGTCGTCCAGCTGGTCCAGCTGCAGCAGGCCCGAGCGCAGGCCGTCGTCCACGTCGTGCGTGTTGTAGGCGATCTCGTCGGCCAGGTTGGTCAGCTGGGCCTCGAGGCCGGGCTGGCCCCCCGCGATGAAGCGATGGCCGACGCCTCCGGGCTCGGCGGCCTCCAGGCGCTCGGCCTCGACGCGGGAACAGCGCTTGAGGATGCCTTCCCGCGTCTCGAACGTCAGGTTCAGGCCGTCGAACGCCGGATACCGCAGCTCCAGCGCGTCGACCACGCGCAGGCTCTGCAGGTTGTGCTCGAAGCCGCCATGCTCGCGCATGCAGGCGTCCAGCGCGTCCTGGCCCGCATGGCCGAAGGGCGTGTGGCCCAGGTCGTGCGCCAGCGCGATGGCCTCCACCAGGTCCTCGTTCAACCCCATCGTGCGCGCCACCGAGCGGCCCAGCTGCGCCACCTCCAGCGAGTGCGTCAGCCGCGTGCGGAACAGGTCACCCTCGTGGTTGAGGAACACCTGTGTCTTGTAGACCAGGCGACGGAACGCCGTGGAGTGGACGATGCGGTCGCGGTCACGTTGGTACTCGGTGCGCGTGGGCGCGGGCGGCTCGGGTCGGCGTCGACCCCGCGAGCGGGACGGCGCGCAGGCGACGGGGCGGAGCGGTGGGGCGGTATCCACGGTGGTGCGGTGTGTCGGTCGGGGCGTCAGTGCGGCCCGGTCAGGTCCGCGATCGTGGCGGCCACCAGGGCGTCCGGCGCCTCGCGCATCGAGGCGCGGCCCAGCGCGTCCAGCAGCACGTAGCGGATGGCGCCGCCTTCGGCCTTCTTGTCCACCGCCATCAGCTCCAGGTAGCGGTCCGGCGACAGCGCGCGGGGGCCTCGCACCGGCAGCCCCGCCGCGGCCACCAGGCGCTCCAGGCGCCGCGCGTCGTCGGCGCTGATCTGCCCGAGGCGCGCGGACAGCTCGGCGGCCATCACCATGCCGCAGCCCACGGCTTCGCCATGCAGCCAGGCACCGTAGCCCATGCCCGCCTCGATGGCGTGGCCGAACGTGTGGCCGAAATTGAGGATGGCGCGCAGGCCGGCCTCGCGCTCGTCGGCGCCTACCACGCGGGCCTTGAACTCGCAGCAGCGCCGCACCGCCTCGGCCATCGCGCCCCGCTCGCGCGCGCGCAGCACGGGCAGGTGCTGCTCGAGCCAGGCGATGAAGGCCTCGTCCAGGATGGCGCCGTACTTGATCACCTCGGCCAGGCCGGCGGACAGCTCGCGTTCCGGCAAGGTGTCCAGCGTGGCCAGGTCGCACACCACCCGTTGCGGTTGGTAGAACGCGCCGATCATGTTCTTGCCCAGCGGGTGGTTCACCGCGGTCTTGCCACCCACGGAGGAGTCCACCTGCGCCAGCAGCGTCGTGGGCACCTGCACGAAGGGCACGCCACGCATGTAGCAGGCGGCCGCGAAGCCGGTCATGTCGCCCACCACGCCGCCGCCCAGCGCGAACAGCACCGTGCGCCGATCGGCCTCGGCGCCCAGGAGCGCATCGAAGACGAGGTTGAGGTGCGCCCAGTCCTTGCAGGCCTCGCCATCTGGCAGCACCAGCGTGCGCACCGCGCGGAACTGGCCGGCCAGCGCCGCTGACAGGCGCTGTGCGTACAGCGGCGCCACCACGTCGTTCGTGACGATCAGCGCCTGGGCCTGGGGGTTGGCGACGGCCGACCAGCTGCCCGGGTCGTCCAGCAGGCCGGTGCCGATGAGGATGGGGTAGCTGCGGTCGGCGAGGTCGATGTCGACACGCACGAACCCGGCTTGGCCGTTCGGCGCCGTCGAGACGTCAGCCATGGGACGGCGGCGGCGCGCCGGGCGCATCGCCGGGATGGCCCGGCGGCAAGGGATGGAGGTCGATCTGCATCGCGATGAGGTTGACGAGCACGGGCACCGATTTTCGCGCCGTGTCGACCACGAAGTGCGCGCACTCGCGATACAAGGGATCGCGCTGGGCGAAGAGCTCGCGCAGCTTCTGGCGCGGGTCGGCCACCTGCAGCATCGGCCGCGTGGTGTCATGGGCCAGTCGACGCGCCAGGTCGTCGGGCTGGGCGCACAGATAGACCACGAGCATCCCGCCCCGCAGCGCGCGACGGTTCTCCTCGCGCACCACCGCGCCGCCACCCGTCGCCAGGACGACGTCGGGGCGCCTTGCGAGCGCCCCGATGGTGTCCGTTTCGATGGCCCGGAAAGCGGCCTCGCCCGCATGCTCGAAGTAGTCACGGATCGAGCAGCCGATGCGCTGCTCGATCTCGTGGTCGGAGTCGACGAACGTCAACCCCCGCGCGCGGGCCAGGTGGCGCCCGATCGTGGACTTGCCACAACCGGGCATGCCGATGAGGGCTACGGCGCGACGCAAGTGCCGACGGGCGAATCCTGGGTCACCGTGAGCGACGCAGCGCTGGTGACGCCGCGAGGCGTCTTGAAGGTGATGCTGGTGTGGCCCGTCGTGGTGCCGGCCGTGAAACGGAAGTTGACCGTGACCACCGGCGGCGTGTCGGTGGAGGCCACCGGCGATCCGCCGACCACCGCCGTCGTGAAGTTGTCCGTCAACGAGACCGCGTCCGCCTGGGTGCCCGCGGGCAACGGATTGAAGGAGCTGTCGTTGATGTCGGCCGCCAGGATCGTGAACGAACCCGAGGAATTGCCGGCACCGACGTGGACGACGGCACCGTCGACGAATGGGTGGGTGTGCTTGACGATCGTGCGGGTCGTGCCCCCACCAGTGACCACCGGTTGGCCGATCGCCTGGGTGAGCGCGCAGGAGGCATCCAGATAGCGAAAGCTCGTGGAATCGAACACCGGACGGGCTTCCGAGTACGAGAAGATCGTCTCGATCGACTTGCGGACGTAGACCTTGTTCAGGCCGTCCGGACCCTTGCCGTCACAGCTGTTGGGCAGGTTGGGGATGTTGTAGTTGACCTGCAGTTCCGTGTGGACGGCGTTGGCGCTCGAGCACACCGAGTTGTGCACGTAGCCGGGGGCGTACAGGGAGAAGAACTCGTCCAGGGTCGGGTCGAAGAGGCCGTCCTGCAACTTGTCCTTGACCACGTCGCCGATGTCCATGAAGGGCTCGGTGGGGTCCCAGATGTTGTTGCCGTTGGCGTCGAAGAACGACTTCTCGCCCACCGCGTAGGCGGTGATCGTGTAGCGCTGGTCCGCGAACCGCGGGTCCGCGGTGACGAACGTGACCGATGCCTTGGCGGTGCCGGAATCATGGCCGGTGGTGAGCGCCTGGCCGTGGGCCTGGCCGCCTTCGGCGATGAACTGCACGACGGTGCCGTCGGGCACGGGCGTGCCGCTGCGGTCGCCCACGAACACCGTGTAGGTGTTGGGGATGCCGTCGTTCTCCCCGCCTTCGATGTTGGTCGTGGCCTGGCTCAACGAGAAGTTGGCTTCGGTGGGCAGGCCGGTGGCGATGGACAACGCGCTGGAGACGGTGGTGATGCCGTTGTACGTGGCGAACACGCCGACCGGGGTGGGGATGGTGCCCGAGTTGACGATCACCGAGACCTGGCCCGACGAGTCGGTGGTCTGAGTGACCGGCACCGTGCCACCGTTCAGCGTGATGCCGCCGGCGAACGTGGACAGGTTGAGCGTGACCGGCAGGCCGGGGATGCCCACGCCGGCCTGGTCCACCACCTTGAACGTGACGGTGGAGGACTCGGTGTAGCCGGAACCCTTCAGGTAGATGGGAGACGGCGTGGCGCTGATGAACGTGACGCTGTTGGCGGTGGGCGCGGTGAGCGCGATCGTCAGGTTCTGGGTGGACGTCGTGCCGCTGATGGACGCGGTGACGATGTCGGTGGCGACGACCGCGCCGCAGCCCTTGTCCGTGTACGTGACCGTGGCCTGGCCCGTGGAGTTGGAGAAGCTGGTGGGCGAGATGCTGGCCTTGCCGAGGCCCAGGCAGGTCGACGTGATGTTGACCGTGGCGGGCGCGAGCTGCGAGACGCCGGACAGGGTGAGCGTGAGCACCGCCTGGTCATAGGCCGGCAGCAGGTTGCCGCCCGTGCCCTTGTCGGACGTGAATGCCGTGATGGCCGCCGAGGTGGCCGTCAGCTGATAGCCCTTCGATGCCGTGGCGGTCAGGTTGTCCGCCGTGACCGTGGCCGTGATCGTGTCGGCACCCGACACGTTCTGGTTGGCCGGCGACAGCGAGACCGTGGCGACGCCGTTGGCATCGGTCAGCGCGGTGTTGGCGCTGAGCTTGCCAAGCGCCGGGTTGACCGAGAACGTCACGATGCTGCCGGCGACCGGCACGCCGTTCTCGGCGACGATGGCCGTGGCGGTGACCGGGGCGGCGGACGTCACCGTCGTGGACGACAGCGACAGCAGCATGTGCAGGCCCGCCTGGTTGCCATTGCCGGCAATCTGGTAGTTCTGCGAGGCGGTGGCGGTCTGGCCCGACAGGTTGACAGCGGCAGTGAGCTGGTCGGCACCCGTGGCGACGACGTTGGCCTGCGTGATCGTGGTGGAGGCCACGCCGCTGGCGTCGGTGAGGGCGGACGTGACGCTCAGCAGGCCGATGTTCGGGTTGTCGGCGAAGGTGACGATGACACCCGGGACCGGCAGGCCATTGTTGGTGACCGTGGCGGTGGCCGTGATGGGCGCGGCCAGCGTGAGCGTGTTGGACGACAGGCCGAGCGTGATCTTCACGCCCGCGGCGCCCGGGCCCACCTGGATCTGGTAGTTGGCCGAGGCGGTGGTGGTGGCCCCGTTGACCACGGTGGTGACCGTGACCGTGTCCGCCCCCGAGGCGGTGTCCGAGGCCGGCGACAGGCTGCTGGTGGCGATGCCGTTGGCATCGGTCAGGGCCGACGTGACGCTCAGCTTGCCGACGGTGCCGTTGACGGCGAACGTGACGATGCTGCCCGCGACGGGTGCGCCATTGTTGGTGACGATGGCCGTGACCGTGGCCGGCGTGGCCAGCGAGACCAGCTGCGAGGAGAGCGAGACACCGATGTGCAGGCCGGCGCCGCCGCCGCTGGGCGTCACGGCATAGGTGGCCTGGCCGGTGACCGTGGCGCCCCCGGCGGTGACCGACGCGGTGACCGTGTCCGCGCCCGAGGCGCTGGCGCTGGCGGCGTTGAGGGTGACCGTGGCCACGCCGTTGGAATCGGTCAGTGCCGACACCGCGCTCAGCGTGCCGAGCGTGGTGTTGTTGGTGAAGTTGACCACCGTGTTGCGCAGCGGCGAACCATTGGTCGTGACCGTGGCGGAGACCACCGCGGGCGAGCCGAGCGTGATGGTGGTGGGCGACACCGAGACCGTGACGGCGATGACGTCCTGCGAGTTGCAGTTGTTGAACTTGCAACTTCCGCTGTCACCGCCGCCGCCGCACGCGGCCATCACCACCGCGACGAACATCATCGCGACCCAATTCATCCAGCTCTTCATGGAGACAGCTCCCGCTTGCATATCAGTCTCTCTCGGACGACCCTGCGCCCGCGTGGGGCGAAGGATCTCACGTCCATGTGTTCAGTTTGTGTACAGAAGTGTTCAATGCACCACGGCGCGGTCGGTAACGATGCGCGGGGTGATGAAGATGAGCAGTTCCGTGCGATTCGACACGCGCGTCGTGTTGCGGAAAAGCGCTCCCAGGAACGGGATGTCGCCCAGCAGCGGCACCTTGTTCACCTCGTTCGTGTCGGTCTGGGTGAACAGGCCGCCCAGCACCACCGTGCCGCCGTTCTCCACCAGCGCCTGCGTCTGCACGTGCTTGGTGTCGATGGCGAAGCCCGCGGAGGTGCTGCGACCAACGGTGTCCTTCTTGACGTCGACCGACAGGATCACGTTGCCTTCCGGCGTGATCTGCGGCGTCACCTCCAGGCTGACGTTGGCCTTGCGGAACACGATCGACGTGGCACCGCTGGCCGTGGCCACCTGGTAGGGCAGCTCTTCGCCGGCCTCGACGGTCGCCTTGGTCTGGTCCGCCGTGATGACGCGCGGGCTGGACACGATCTTGCCCTTGCCTTCCGCCTCCAGGGCCGACAGCTCCAGGTTCAGGAACCGATTGGCCGTGGCGCTGAACAGCGACAGCGCCAGCGTGGAAGCCGAGGCGCTGGGGCTGATCGCCCCTGCGTTGGCCGGCAGGCTGACCATCTGGCTGTCCAGGTACTGGTTGGGCGTGACGACGCCCGGCTGCAGCGTGTTGGTGCCGATGTTCAGGTAGTTGCCGCCCAGGGCCACGTACTGGCTGCCGCCGACGTTGTAGCCGGGCACGCCGCCCTGCAGGCCGCGCAGGTCGTTGGTGCCGAGCTTCACGCCCAGCGCGCGGCCGAACGAGTCGTTGGCCTCGACGATGCGCGCCTCGATCATGACCTGGCGCGACGGGACGTCGATCCGCTGGATCATGGATTGCACTTCCTCGAGCTTGCTCGGGATGTCGGCGATGAACAGCTGGTTGGTGCGGGGCTCCGACATCACCGTGCCGCGGTTGGACAGGATGCGGGTGGTGTTGGCACCGTTGCCGCCGGTCGTGCTGCCGGTGAGCGCGCGGGCGACGTCGTCGGACTTCGTGTAGTTGAGCTGGAACGCCTGCGTGCGCAGGGGCTCCAGGTCGGCGATCTTCTTCTGCGCCTCGAGCTCCACCGTTTCCTTGGCGGACAGCTCGTCCTTGGGCGCGACGAGCAGCACGTTGCCGTTCTTGCGCACGCCCAGGCCCTTGCTCTGCAGGATGATGTCGAGGGCCTGGTCCCAGGGCACGTCCTTCAGGCGCAGCGTGACGTTGCCGTTGACGGTGTCGCTGGTGACGATGTTGAAGTTGCTGAAGTCGGCGATGACCTGCAGCAGCGAGCGGATCTCGATGCTCTGGAAATTGAGCGTGAGCTTCTCGCCCTGGTAGCCCGTGCCCTGCACCGGCTTGTTCGGGTCGACCTTGATCGGGCGGACTTCCAGCACGAACTGGTTGTCGGTCTGGTAGGCGCTGTGTTCCCACAGGCCGTGCGGCTCGACGACCATGCGGACGCGGTCGCCCTGTTGCGTGGTGGTGATGGTCTGGATGGGCGTGCCGAAATCGGTGACGTCCAGCTTGCGGCGCAGGCGCACCGGCACGGCCGACCGCAGGAATTCGACCACCAGGTTCTGGCCCTGCTGCTTCAGGTCGACGCCCACCTGCGTGCTGGCGAGGTTGACGACCACGCGGCCGGCGCCGTCGGGGCTGCGGCGGAACTCGATGTCCTTCAGCTCCAGCGTGTCGGCGTTCTCGCTGGTGGCGAAGTGGGTGGTGTCGGCCGTGGCCGGCGTGGCGGACACGTTGGGCGGCACGTCCAGCACGATCAGCAGCGTCTTGCCCTGCAGCTCGGCGCGGTAGGTGGACGACTGCTTGAGGTTCAGCACGAGGCGCGTGCGTTCACCGGCGCTGGCCACGTTGACCGAGCGGATGTTGCCCTGGCCGATGTCGACCGAGCTCTTGCCGGTGGCGTTGCTGACGCCCGGCAGGTCGATCGCGACCCGCGGCGGGGTCTGGATGGTGAACCCGGCGGGCACCGCCTTCAGCGGTTCGCTGAGCTCGATGCGCACGACGTCCGCGCCCCCCTGCTGCAGGCCCGTGATCGACTTGATCTTGGCCTCCGCCCAGGCGGCTCCGGGCAAGGCCGCAGCCATCGCCACCACGAGCGCCATCGCCCCCGACGTCCAACTCCGCATGCTGATTTCCTTGTGCCTGCAATTCATCGCGCCTTCTCCTGAAGCTGGAGGTTCGTGGTGCGCTCGACCCACTCGCCCGAGGCGTCCTGCACCCATTCGCGCAACGTGATCTGCGATTCGGTGATCTTGGTGATCTCGCCGTAGTTCTGCCCGAGGTGGTCGCCCACCTTGACGTCATAGACCAGGTTCTCGACCTTGAGCAGCGCATGCGCGCCGCCCTTGCCCAGCAGGCTGCCGATCATCACCATGCTGTCGACCGGGAACGACTCGAGGTGTTCGGGCGGGCGCTTCTGCTCGCGCGCGACCGCCGGATTGGGCGCCTTCTGGGCGACGGCGCCGGTGGCCACCATCTTCTGCGCGCCGAAGGGGTCGACCGCCGCGGCGCCGTCGTAGGGCTGCGGGTCGAACTTCTTGGGCGGGTAGATGGGCGGCACGTCAGGCTTGACCTCCTGGTGCTGCTTCTCCATCCACTGCGACAGTTCCTCGTTGTCGCCGGAACAGGCGGCGAGCGACGCGAGCAGGGCTGCCGCGACGCTCCGGGCAAGGAGGCGTGTCATTTCTTGTCCTTGTCCTTGCTCTTGCGCTGCAAGGCCACTTCACTCGGATCCAGGTAGCGGTAGGTGCGCGCCTGCGCATCCAGCGTCAGCAGGCCGCTGGGCGAACCCTGGATGCTCAGGTTGTTGAGCGTGACGATGCGCGACAGGGCGGCGATGTCGGCCGCGAAGGCGCCGATCTCGTGGTAGTGGCCCGTGACCTTCAGCGCGATGGGCAGCTCGACGTAGTAGTCCTTGACCTCGAAATTGCCCGGCACGAACTCGTTGATCACCAGGCCGCGGCCCACGCCGGCGTTGTTGATGTCGCTGAGCAGCGCGTCCATCTCGGCCTTGCCCGGCAGCTGCTTCTCGAGCTGCGTCACGTATTCCTGGACCTGCTCCTTCTGCCGCTTGAGCGCTTCCAGGTTGATGGCCTGGGCGAGCTTGGCGCGGTATTCGGTCTTGAGCGCGGGCTCCTTGTCGCGCTCGGTTTGCAGCTGGGTGTCCTCGTCGGTGAGGAGCACGAACCAGCCCAGCACGACGATGGCGGCGGCGGCGACCAGCCACACGGCGGCGCGCGGCAGCAGCGGCCATTCGCCCGGCTGGTTGGGGTTCAGGTCGCGGAACTGGGAGAACGAGTTCCGCACGGCGGCGGCCACGTCGAACGATCGGGCCACGGTCGGGGTGGGGGCGTTGGTTGCCATGGAAGACGCCTTCGCCTCAGGACTTGACCGGCGCCTGCGTGGCGCTGGCGGGAACCACGGGACGCAGCGCGCCCGATGCCGCGCCGCCGGGCGCCGACGCGCCGCTGGCCGCGGCCCCCGGCGCGGGCGGGCGCTTCAGCGTGACCTGCATCGCGAAATTGAACATGCGGTGCGCATCCTTGCCGCCGGCGTTGGCCTGCACCGCCTTGATCTCGGTGAGCTGCGGGCGCTCGAGCCAGGCCGAGTTGTACGCGGTGTTGCGCAGCAGCTCGGAGATGCGCTCGTTGGTCTGCGCCTGGCCGATCAGCGTGACGATCTCGCCGCTCTGCTTGACGCCCGTGAGGTAGATGCCCTCGGGGGTCTGCTTGACCAGTTCGTTCAGCAGGTAGACGGGCATGTTGCGGTCGGACTGCAGGTCCTCCACGGCCTTCTGGCGCGCCTTCAGCGCGTCGATCTCGGCGCGCAGCGTGGCGATGTCCTTGATCTGCGCATCCAGGCGCTTGATCTCGTCGCCCAGGAAGCGGTTGCGCTCGGCCTGCACGTGGATCAGGCCTTCCAGCACGGAGTACCAGACGCCGACGGACGCGGCGCCCATCAGCACGGCGAGGCCCAGCCCGCCAAAGAACGCACGCTTGCGTTCCTGCCGCTTGACCTCTCGGTGCGGCAACAGGTTGATGAGGATCACTGCACGAACCTCCGCATCGCCAGGCCGCACGCGGTCAGGTAGGAAGGCGCCTCGCGCCGCAGCTTGTTCTCACGCACGGCGTTGCCGAGTTTCATGTTCTCGAACGGGTTGACCACGCGGCACGCGAAGCCGGTGACTTCCTTGACGCGCTCGCGCAGCCCGGACAGCGACGCGGTGCCGCCGGCCAGCATCACGTAGTCCACCTTGTGGTGGGGCGTGCTGGTGAAGAAATACTGCAGGGCGCGGCCGATCTCGTGCGCCATGCTGTCGACGAAAGGCATCAGGAGCGTGGACTCGAAGTCCTCCGGCAGGTCGCCCGAGAGCTTCTTCTGCTCCGCTTCCTCGAACGAGAAGCCGTACTGGCGCGAGATGAGCTGCGTGAGTTGCGCGCCGCCGAACGTCTGGTCGCGGTCGTACAGCATCTCGTCGCCGCGCAGCACCTTCAGGCCCGCGGTGTCGGCCCCGATCTCGAACAGCGCGACGAGCAGGTCCTTCCCCTGCTCCGGCAGGCTGGTGATGATGCGGCTCATGGCCAACCGCGACGCATGGGACTCGATGTCCAGCACGACGGGCGTCAACCCGGCGGCCTCCGCCAGGCCCTGGCGGTCCTGCACGCGGTCCTTGCGGGAGGCGGCGATGAGGACGTCCACGTCGCCTGGCGAGCTGCCACTGGGGCCGATGACGCAGAAGTCCAGGCTCACTTCGTCCAGCGAGAACGGGATGTACTGGTGGGCCTCGGATTCGACCTGGACTTCCATCTCCTGCTCGCGCAGGCCGGCCGGCAGGACGATCTTCTTGGTGATGACCGCCGACTGCGGCATGGCCATGACGACGTCCCGCGTGCGGGCGCCGCTCTTGGCGACCAGGCGGCGCACCGAATCGGCCACCTCGTCGAATTTCTCGATCTGGCCGTCGACGATCCAACCCTTCTCGAAGGGCTCGCTCGCGAAACGTTCCAGCACCAGGTCGCCGGACGGCAACTGGCCGAGCTCGACCAGCTTGGCGCTGGACGAGCTGACATCCAGCCCGATCATGGGCGGATGTTTTCGGAGGAAGATGCGATCGAGAAAAGTCACGAGGACACGCTCCGACAGCGCCTCAAGAACACAGCGCGGGGTTGATATTTTGAGCGCAATCCTATCAGCTGGACAGCGATCAAACGGTTTGTGGTGTGCGGGAATGCACCGATTTCCCTGCCAATTCGCCCGCCATAACAAGACGGGCGGTTAACCGGGGAAACGGCGGGGGCCGTCGGCACGCGCCGGCTCCAGAACGTCTATCGGCAGGTCGCGCGGTTTCTATAATCGGGGCAATCCCGGACCACCCACCTACATGAGCGATCCCGACACCCCGAACGCCAAATCCTCCGCTTCGCGGCCCGCCACCCCGGCCCCGGCCGCCCCCCTGCGGCACGCCGGCCGGATGGCGCTGCGGGGCCTGCTGGCCGTGGGCGGCGGCCTGCTGGCGCTCGTCGTGGCCGCCGTCATCTGCGCCGCCATCGGGCTGGCCGTGGCGTACCCGAACATGCCGGACCTGACGGCGCTCACCGATTACCGGCCCAAGCTTCCCCTACGCGTTTATTCGAGCGACGGTGTTCTTTTGGGTGAGTTTGGTGAGGAAAGGCGTCAATTCACGCCCATCGGCCAGATCCCGAAAGTGATGCAGGACGCCGTCCTGGCCATCGAGGACGCGCGGTTCTACCACCACGGCGGGGTGGATTACCTGGGGGTGATGCGCGCCGGCCTGGCCAACGTGGGCGAGTCCCGCAGCCAGGGGGCTTCCACCATCACGATGCAGGTCGCCCGCAATTTCTATCTCTCCACCGAGAAGACCTTCACCCGCAAGCTCTACGAGATTCTGCTGGCGCTCAAGATCGAGGCGCAGCTCAGCAAGGACCAGATTCTCGAGCTCTACATGAACCAGATTTATCTGGGCCAGCGCGCATATGGCTTCGCCGCGGCCAGTGAAATCTATTTCGGCAAACCGCTGAAGGACATCAGCGTGGCCGAGGCGGCGATGCTGGCGGGCCTGCCCAAGGCGCCTTCCGCCTACAACCCGATCGCCAATCCGCGCCGGGCCAACGTGCGCCAGCAGTACATCATCGACCGGATGTTCGAGAACGGCTTCATCAACGCCGACCAGCGCGCCGCCGCGCACGCGCAGGTGCTGCACTACCGGGCGCCCTCCGAATCCCCCATCCACGCCGAATATGTGGCCGAGATGGCCCGGCAGCTGGTATTCCAGCAATATGGTGACGAGGCCTATACCCGCGGCCTCAACGTCACGCTCACCATCAATTCGGTGGACCAGCTGGCGGCATATCACGCGCTGCGCCGCGGCATCATGGATTTCGAGCGCCGCCAGGTGTTCCGGGGGCCCGAGGCCTACGTCGACCTGCCTGCCGACAGCAAGGCCCTGGATACTCGCGTGGCCGAGGCCCTGGCCGACCACCCGGACAACGATGACCTGAAGGCCGCGGTGGTGCTGGAGGCGTCGCCGAAGAAGGTGGTGGCGGTGTTGCAATCCGGCGACGCCATCACCGTCACGGGCGAGGGACTGCGGCCCGTCACGTCGGGGCTGGCGGCCAAGGCGGATCCCAAGGTGCAGATCCGGCCGGGCGCGATCGTCCGCGCCATGAAGACCGCCAAGGGCGACTGGACGCTGACCCAGTTGCCCGAGGTCGAGGGCGCATTCGTTGCGACGGAACCACGGACCGGCGCCATCCGCGCGTTGGTGGGCGGCTTCGACTACGGCAAGAACAAGTTCAACCACGTGACGCAGGCCTGGCGCCAGCCGGGCTCCAGCTTCAAGCCGTTCATCTACTCGGCGGCGCTGGAGAAGGGCTTCACGCCGTCCACCGTGGTGAACGACGCACCCCTGTTCTTCGATGCCGGCACCACCGGCAGCCAGCCCTGGGAGCCGAAGAACTACGACGGCACCTTCGACGGCCCGATGCCGCTGCGCCGCGCGCTGGCCAAGTCGAAGAACATGGTGTCGATCCGCATCCTGCAGTCGATCGGCGTGAAGTACGCGCAGGACTGGATCACGCGCTTCGGGTTCGACGCGGAGCGCCATCCGGCCTACCTGACCATGGCGCTGGGCGCGGGCTCCGTGACGCCGATGCAGATGGCCACCGCGTACGGCGTGTTCGCCACCGGAGGCTACCGCGTGCCGCCCACGCTCATCCAGCGGCTGACCGACGCGCGCGGCAAGGTGCTGCACGAGGAGCTGCCGCACCCGCCGCGCGACGACGAGCGCGTGATCGAGGCCCGCAACGCCTTCCTGATGGAGAGCCTGCTGTCGGAGGTGACGCGCTCCGGCACGGCCGCACGTGCCCAGGCCACGCTGAAGCGCCCCGACATCTACGGCAAGACCGGCACCACCAACGATTCGATGGACGCGTGGTTCGCAGGCTTCCAGCCCAACCTGGCCGCGGTGGTGTGGATCGGCTACGACACGCCGCGCAAGCTCGGCGACCGCGAGACGGGCGGCGGCCTGTCGCTGCCGGTCTGGATCGAGTTCATGCAGCAGGGGCTCAAGGACGTGCCCGTGGCCGACCTGGTGCCGCCGTCCGAGGGCGTGATGAACGTCAACGGCGAGTGGTACTTCGAGGAGTTCGGGCCGCAGCAGGGCGTGAGCGGCGTGGGCCTGGACGACAAGGCGCAGCAGCCCGCCAGCCCGGAAGAGAAGAAGTCGATCCTGGACCTGTTCCGCTAGCGGGGCGGCGGCGCGTCAGAGCATGCCCGCCAGCTCGTGCCCGAAGCGATGCGCGTCGCCGGGCCAGCGGGCGGACAGGTAGGCGCCGTCACGCACCGTGAAGCCGCGCCCCAGGTGCGCGTCGTCGTCACGCAGCAGCGCGGGCGGGCCGGGCAGGAAGTCGCCCGGGCTGCGCAGCGCGGCCGTCACCTCGTCCTGCACCGTCGTCGGATAGGTGCGGTAGTAGTCGCCCAGGCGGTGACGCGTCAGGCGCCAGGCGAGCATCTCCATGGCGCGCGTCAGGCCCGTCGTGCGGCGACCGCGCAGCACCGGTGCGCCCGTGGCGGCGTCGCGCGCGCGGGCGGCCACCACGGTGCCGTGGCAGATGGCGCCCACGGGCCGGCCGCTCGCGAAGAACCGCGCCGTGATGGCGTGCAGTGGCGCGGATTCCAGGTACTCGCGCATGCCGGGGGCATGGCCGCCGGGCAACAGCAGCGCGTCGAAGGCGGTGTCGTCGAGGGCGGCCCAGGCCATCGGCGACGCGAACGCCGCGTGGGCCTGCAGGCGCCGGTAGTCGGCCACCGCGCCCGGCTGCGCGCGCAACAGGGGCGCGAGCAGGCCGAGGCCGGTGCCGTCCACCATCCTTGGGTCCGCCGCGCCGGGGCGGCCGTCGGGCGTGGCGAAGGCGACCTCGTGGCCGGCGTCCACCAGGATCCGCCAGGGCACGGCGGCCTCGGTGGGATCGAAGTCAGCGCGCGGGATCGGAACCAGGACGCGGGCCATCGGCGGCGATCGTCAGCGGCACGCGGGCCTGGGCGGAGAGCTGCTCGGACAGCCGCGTGAAGAACTCGACGCCGTCCTTGGTGTCGCGCCACAGGCCGTCGGCCCAGCGGAAATGGAAGCCGCCCAACCGGGCCGCCAGCCACAGCTCGCGCAGCGGCGGCTGCTTGTTCACGACCACCTTGCTGCCGTCCGGCAGCGCCAGCTCCAGCAGGCCGCCGGTGCGTTGCGGGTCGATGTCGACCACGCCGTCCTGCAGCCAGGCGTCGGCCTGCCGCTCGATGGCGGCCAGCACGGCATCGGCCAGCGCGTGGTAGGCGCGGTCGTCGAGCGGCGAAAGGGCGGAGTCGGCGGGCAGCGGCATGGGGCAGGGTCGATAGAATCGCCGCGATGACAGCGAGCAACCGGTTCAGTGTAGCGGCGGCCACCGCCGCGACCCTCGTGGGGGCGGCGCTGCTGCTGGGCGCGTGCGGGCAGAAGGGCCCGCTGTACCTGCCGGGCAACGAGCACCCGCCCGGCAACGTCACGCGCCACGCGTTCCCGGCCAGCGGCCCGGCCGCGGCGTCCTCGCCGTCCTCGCCGTCCTCGCCATCGGCGCCGGCCGCCACGGTCGCCCCGTCGGCACCCGAACGGCCCGCCGTGCTGCCGCCGCCCGCCACGCCCGCCTCGGGCGGCTGACGCCACCGGCCGCGGCCGGGTCAGCGATCCAGCCGCCCTTCCTCGACGGCATGGCACGCCACCTTGATGCCGTGCAGCTCCAGGAGCGCCGGGCGCTCGGTGCGGCAGCGCTCGTTGGCGTGCGGGCAGCGCGGATGGAACGTGCAGCCGGACGGCGGCGCGATCGGGTTGGGCACCTCGCCCTGCACCGGCGTGCGCGGCCGGCCGGACATGTGCAGGTCGGGCACCGCGGCCAGCAGCATGCGCGTGTAGGGATGCAGCGGCGCCGCGAACAGCGTGGCCTTGGGCGCGATCTCGACGATGCGGCCCAGGTACATCACCCCCACCGAATCGGCCACGTAGCGCACCACCGCCAGGTTGTGCGAGATGAACAGGCAGGTGAGGCCGCGCGCGTGCTGCAGGTCCACCATCAGGTTCAGCACCTGCGCCTGCACGGACACGTCGAGCGCGGACGTGGGCTCGTCGCACACCAGGAACTCGGGCTGCGTGGCCAGCGCGCGCGCGATGGACACGCGTTGTCGTTGCCCGCCCGAGAACTGGTGCGGGTACTTGCGCAGGTCGGCCGCCGTCAGGCCCACGGACTGCAGCAGCTCCACCACGCGCTGGGGCACGTCGGCGGCGGGCAGCACGCCGTGCTCGCGCAGCGGCTCGGCCACCAGGTCCTGCACGCGCCAGCGCGGGTTGAGGCTGGCGTAGGGGTCCTGGAAGATCATCTGCATGCGCCGGCGCAAGGTGCGCGCCGTGCCGGCATCGGCGAGCGACGCCTGGACGTCGGCCCCGCCGATCCACGCGCTGCCGCCATCGGGCACCTGCAGGCCCACCATCAGGCGCGCCACGGTGCTCTTGCCGCAGCCCGACTCGCCCACCAGCGCCAGGGTCCGGCCGCGCTCGATGGCGAAGCTGACGCCATCCACCGCATGCACCACGCGCCGCTGCCCCCCGCCCAGCAGGCGGTCGAGCCAGGGCGCCGACACGTCGAAGCGCTTCTCGAGCGAGCGGGCTTCCACGAGCGATCTCATCGCGCGGCTCCTTCGCCGGCGGGCACCTCGTGCACGGGATGCCAACAGGCCGCCTGCGTGCGGGCCACCCGTTCCAGCTCGGGGCGATCGGTGCGGCAGCGCGCCGTGGCGCGCGGGCAGCGCGGATGGAAGGCGCAGCCCGGCGGGATGGCATCGAGGCGCGGCATGGCGCCGTCGATCTGGGCCAGCCGCGCACGCGTGTCCTCCAGGTCGGGGATGGAGGCCATCAGGCCCACCGTGTACGGATGCGCGGGCCGGTGGATGACCTCCTGCACCGGGCCGATCTCCACCAGGCGGCCCGCGTACATCACGGCCACGCGGTCGCAGGTCTCGGCGATGACGCCCATGTCGTGCGTGATCAGCATCACCGAGGCGCCGTGCAGCCGGGTGACCTGGCGCAGCATGGCGATGACCTGCGCCTGCACCGACACGTCGAGCGCGGTGGTGGGCTCGTCGGCGATGACGACGCGCGGCTCCGCGGCCAGGGCCAGCGCGATCACCACGCGCTGGCGCATGCCGCCGGAGAACTCGTGCGGGTACTGCGCCATGCGCGCCTCGGGCGCGGGGATGCCGGTCTGGCGCAGCAGCGCGATCGCGCGCTCCTTCGCCTGCGCCTCGTCCAGCGGCAGGTGCGTGCGGATGGTCTCCACCAGCATGCGGCCCACCGTGTACAGCGGGTTCAGCGAGGTGAGCGGATCCTGGAAGATCGCGCCGATGGACTTGCCCCGCAGCCGGCGCATCTTCTCGGGCGGCAGGTCGTCGATGCGCTGGCCGTCGAGGCGGATCTCGCCACCCGCCACGCGGCCAGGGGCTTCCAGCAGGCCGATGATGGCCGAGCCGGTCAGCGACTTGCCCGCACCGGACTCGCCCACCACACCCAGCACCTCGCCTGCGGCGATGTCGAAGGAGACGTCGTCCAGGGCCCGGAGCGTGGCGCGCCGGTGCCGGAACTCGACGCTGAGGTTGCGCACCTCGAGGACGGGAGTCGTCATTACTTGAGCCGGGGGTTCAGCGCGTCGCGCAGCCAGTCGCCGAGCAGGTTGACGCTCAGCGCGATCACCATCAGGGCCACGCCGGGCGCGACGGTGATCCACCATTCGCCCGCGTAGAGGAAATCGTTGCCGTTGCGGATGAGGGTGCCGAGCGACGGCTGGGTGGGGGGCACGCCCACGCCCAGGTACGACAGCGTGGCCTCGGTGAGGATCGCCTGCGCCACCTGGATGGTGGCCAGCACCAGCACCGGGCCCAGCACGTTGGGCAGGATGTGCTTGCGCAGGATGCGCCAGGGCGCCACGCCGATGAGCCGCGCGGCCTGCACGAATTCCTTCTGGCGTTCCACCAGCGTGGCGCCGCGCACCGTGCGCGCGTACTTGACCCAATCCGTGAGGGTGAGCGCCAGGATCAGCACGACGAACGCGAGCGTGTCCTGCGCATGGGGGAACATCGCGCGGCCGATGCCGTCCAGCAGCAGCGCCACCAGGATGGGCGGGAACGACAGCATCACGTCGCACACGCGCATCAGCACGGCATCGAGCAGCCCGCCGACGTAGCCCGACACCAGGCCGGCCGTGACGCCGATGGCGGTGGACAGCAGCACCGACACCACCCCCACCATCAGCGAGATGCGCGCGCCATACATCAGCGCGGAGAGGATGTCGCGGCCCTGCTCGTCGGTGCCCAGCGGGTACATGTGCTTGCCGTCGGCCATCCACGCCGGCGGCAGGTGCGAATCGGCCAGGTCGAGCGTGGCCAGGTCGAACGGGTCGTGCGGCGCGATCCACGGCGCGAAGAGGGCGCACGTGATGCACAGCAGCGCCAGCACCGCGGCCACCAGGGCCACGGGGGAATGCAGGAAGTCGTCCAGCAGGTCGCTGGCGAGCAGGCGGCGCCACCGCGACGGCGCCACCTGCGCGGTGACCGCTTCCTCGGCGGCCGTGGCGCGCGCCGTGGCTTCCACGGTGGCCTCGATGTCGGCGGGCGACGTCATCGGCCGGCTCCGGCAGGCGCCGCCTGCAGGCGAAGGCGCGGGTCGACCGCGAAGTACAGCAGGTCGACGGCCAGGTTGATGACGACGAAGACGAGCGCGATCAGGCACAGGTAGGCCGCCATCACGGGAACGTCGGCGAACTGCACGGCCTGGATGAACAGGCTGCCCATGCCCGGCCAGGCGAACACGGTTTCCGTGACGATGGAGAACGCCATCAGGCCGCCCAGCTGGATGCCGGTGATGGTGATGACGGGCACCAGCGTGTTGCGCAGCGCGTGCCCGAAGTGGACGACGCGGTCGGACAGCCCGCGCGCCCGCGCGAAGCGGATGTAGTCGGTGCGCAGCACCTCGAGCATCTCGGCGCGCACCAGCCGCATGATGAGGGTGAGCTGGTACACGGCCAGCGTGGCGGCGGGCAGGACCAGGTGGGCCCAGCCGTCGCGCGTGAGCAGGCCCGTGCTCCACGAGCCCAGCTGCACGGTGGCGCCGCGGTCGTAGCTGGGCAACCAGTGCAGCTCCACCGCGAAGAGCTCGATCAGCACGATGCCGAACAGGAAGACGGGCTGCGAGACCCCCAGCAGCGACACGACCATCGACACCTGCGCACCGAAGTGCCCCCGGCGCAAGGCGGCGTGCACCCCCAGCGGCAGGCCGATGGCCAGCGACAGCACCGCCGCGACGACCGAGAGCTCGATCGTGGCGGGCAGCCGCTCCGCCACCAGCACCGACACGCGCCGGCCCTGCCGCAGGCTGATGCCGAAATCGCCGTGCAGCGCGTGCACGACGAAGCGCGCGAACTGCACCGGCGCGGGCTGGTCGAGGCCCAGGTCGTGCCGCAGCTGCTGGCGCTGCTCCGGCGTGGCGTCCTGCCCCACCATGTTGCCGACCGGATCGCCGACGTACTGGAACAGCGTGAAGGCGATGAAGGCCACCGCGAGCATGACCCCGACGGCCTGCAGGAGGCGGCGAACGATGAACGCGAGCATGCGAAGGGCGAAGGGCAGGCGGAATTGAAAAAGGCCAGCCGTCGCCGGCTGGCCTTGCATTCTGCGCGAAGCGCGCGCCCCGGGGGGCGCGGCGGCGATCAGAAGTTGTGCACGACGCCCAGGTTGAACGCCTTGGTGCCGGTACCGGCTTCCGTCGCGTTGCCGACCGTGAAGTTGGCGCCGTTCTCGTTGTTGATGTGGCCGAACGCGGTGTACACCGACGTGCGCTTGGACAGCGAGTAGATGTAGCCGACGCCGAACTGGTTGGCATCGCGGTGGTTGGCGACACCCAGGGTCTCCGAGCGGTCGTCGTGCTTGATGTAGCTGGCCATCAGGGCGCCCGCGCCGATCGGCACCGTCACGCCGCCCATCCAGTCGTGCGAATCGACCCACGAATTGGCACCCGAGCCGATCGCCACGCCGGGCGTGACGCCCGTTTGCGTGGACTGGAAGATGCCCTGGATCTTCACCACGCCGAAGTCGTAGGACGCGCCGGCGTTCCAGTTCTTGCGGCCGAGCGCGCCAGCGTTGCCGTTCATGTTGTTGATGGCGGCGCCGATGTACAGCGGGCCGGCCGCGTAGGTGACCGCGCCACCCGCCGTGCGGCCGGTGCGCCAGTCGCCTTGGGTTTCACCCGCGCCACCCAGGAAAGCCACCGTCACGCCGCTGATGTTGGGCGTGGTGTAGATGAACGAGTTGTTGACGCGGGGGTTGCCCTGGCCGTTGCCGGAGGAGTCGAAGACGTTGGTGGTCTGGCCGGCGAAGCCCGTGCCGAACGGGTCCAGCGTGGTCAGGTTGATGAACGAGAGGCTGTACTGGCGGCCCATCGTCAGCGAGCCGAAGGCGCCGGACAGGTCGACGTGGGCCTGGCGGCCCATGAAGTTGTTGCCGCCCGTGCAGAAGTTGGGGGCGCCAGCGTTGCTGTCGGCGCAGTAGCCGGTCTCGAGCTGGAAGCCGGCCTTCATGCCGCCGCCCAGGTCTTCGACGCCCTTGAAGCCCAGGCGCGAGCCGCCGGAGATGCCGGAATTGATGCGAAGGGACTTGCCCTTGGCAGAGCCGGAATCGAGGATGGCGCCCACGTCCACCTTGCCGTACAGGGTGACCGACGATTGAGCGTGGGAGGCGCCGGACACGGCGGTCAGCACTGCGAGAGCGAGCAGCGACTTCTTCATTGCATTTATCTCCTAGGGTTAACAAGAGATTCCGGAGTGGGAGGGCGGTCAGCGATACTCGTCTTACGGCCGCGCCTCGTCGGAAGCTGTCGTGTATTGCACCAGAGGGCTTCCCCTGATGCAAAGAATCGGGTTGGATTTCGAAGCAGGTTGTTGCCTGTGAACAACGAGGCTGCCACCCCTGCACGACGCACGTTTCAGGGGCATGACGCCGTCGTGACAGGCGCCTGACCGAACGACTGAACAGCCGTCTTTGCCCGGTGAGGGTATCGTTCCGGCATGACGCTCTCCCTGCTCGACCGATGGGTCTGCGGCGCCGATGCCGCCTTGCGAACCTTGTCCGGCGGCGTGCGCGCCGGCCGACCGGCGCCCCAGGCGGATTCCCCCGCTGTCGCTGCCCCCGCCACCGCCGAGCCGCTCTCCCCGGCCGATCGACGGCTTTCCGGCGCCCTGATGCGCGTGAACCACGTGGGCGAGGTGTGCGCGCAGGCGCTCTACCAGGCGCAGGCGCTCAGCACGACGGATCCTGCCCTGCGGGCACAGATGCTGCAGGCCGCCGAGGAGGAGATCGACCACCTGGCCTGGACGGAGGAGCGGCTGGCCGCGCTGGGCGCGCACCGCAGCCTGCTCAACCCGCTGTGGTACGCCGGCGCGTTCGCCATCGGCCTGGCGGCAGGCCGGCTGGGCGATCGCGTGAGCCTCGGGTTCGTCATGGAGACGGAGCGTCAGGTGGAGGAGCACCTGGCCGGCCACCTGGATCGCCTGCCTGCCGCCGACCTGGCGTCGCGCGCGGTGGTGGCGCGGATGCGCACCGACGAGGCCGCGCATGGCGCGGCGGCTGCCGCCGCGGGCGGCATCCCCCTGCCTGCGCCGGTGCGCGGGCTGATGCGCGCGGCCGCGCGCGTGATGACCACCACGGCCCACGTGGTGTGAGCCGGCGGGGCGGGGGCGGGATCAGCCCTCGACGATCTCGTGGCTGGTGGTGACCGCCGCCGTCTTCGCCAGCATGATGGTGGCCGAGCAGTACCGCTCGTGGGACAACTCGATGGCGCGGGCCACGGCGGCCTCCGGCAGGCCGCGCCCCGTGACCACGAAGTGCAGGTGCAGCGCCGTGAACACCTTGGGATCCTGCGCGGCGCGCTCCGCCGTGGCCTTCACCTGCACGCCCGTCACGGCATGGCGGCCGCGCTGCAGGATCAGCACGACGTCGTAGGCGGTGCAGCCGCCGGCGCCGGCCAGGAGCGTCTCCATCGGCCGGGGCGCCAGGTTGCGGCCGCCGCCGTCGGGCGCGCCGTCCATCGTCAGCAGGTGGCCGCTGCCGGTCTCGGCCGAGAAGGCCATGCCGCTCGCGGGCAGCCAGTTGATCGTGCATTCCATCGTGGGGACCTTCGCGGTGGGGGACGTTGGCGGGGGAGCGCGCGATTGTGCGGTGCATCGCGCACCACGCGGGGGCGTGAGGGCATGCCGGTTCCACGCGGTTTCGAGGGGTCACTCTATCGACATGCGCGGATCTTTATTGCACCGCAACATGCGACGGGATAGACTGGTTCCATACCGCTGTGGGTTCGGCCCCGGCGGTCCCGTTGTCTCCTCCACCCTCAACGGTGGATTGGGCCCGGAGTCGTGAGACTCCGGGCCATTTTTCTGGGAACGGAGCCTTTGCCAGCGGCGAAGGCCCGGGCGTCCGCGGCCACTATCATCGTCCGACGACGAAGCCCCACGCCAGGAGCACCGATGGCCGATCGAGACCCCGCGCCGCTGTCGCGCGCCGCCCAGGCCATCGCCTCCGACTACCTGCGTCGCATCCTCACCGCCCGCGTCTACGACGTGGCACAGGAGTCGCCCCTGGAGCCCGCGCGCAACCTGTCGCGCCGCCTGGGCAACCACGTGCTGCTGAAGCGCGAGGACACGCAGCCGGTGTTCAGCTTCAAGCTGCGCGGGGCGTTCAACAAGATGGTCCGGCTGTCGCCCGAGGCGCTGCAGCGCGGCGTGATCTGTGCGTCGGCCGGCAACCATGCGCAGGGCGTCGCCCTGGGCGCGAAGCGCCTGTCCACGCGCGCCGTGGTGGTGATGCCCGTCACCACGCCGCGCCTGAAGGTGGACGCCGTGAACGCGCTGGGCGCGGAGGTGGTGCTGCACGGCGACAGCTACTCCGACGCCTACGCGCACGCCGTGCAGTTGCAGGCGCAGGAGGGCCTGACCTTCGTGCACCCGTTCGACGACCCCGACGTGATCGCCGGCCAGGGCACCGTGGCCATGGAGATCCTGCGCCAGCACCAGGGCCCGCTGGACGCGGTGTTCGTGGCCATCGGCGGCGGCGGCCTGATCTCCGGCGTGGCCGCGTACATCAAGGCCGTCCGGCCCGAGGTGCAGGTGATCGGCGTGCAGACGCAGGACTCCGACGCCATGATCCGCTCCGTGCGCGCGGGCAAGCGCGTGCTGCTGCCCGACGTGGGGCTCTTCAGCGACGGCACGGCCGTGAAGCAGGTGGGCACCGAGACGTTGCGCATCACGCGCGCGCTGGTGGACGACTTCATCACCGTGGACACCGACGCCGTGTGCGCGGCCATCAAGGACGTGTTCCAGGACACGCGCAGCATCCTCGAGCCCGCGGGCGCGCTGGGCGTGGCCGGCCTGAAGCAGTACGTGGAGACGCACAAGCCGAAGGGGCGCACGCTGGCGGCCGTCACGTGCGGCGCCAACATGAATTTCGACCGCCTGCGCTTCGTGGCCGAGCGGGCCGAGTTCGGCGAGCAACGGGAGGCGCTGTTCGCGGTGACGATCCCCGAGGCGCGGGGCAGCTTCCGGGCCTTCTGCGAGCTGATCGGCCCGCCGGGCGCCGCGCCGCGCCAGGTGACGGAGTTCAACTACCGCATCGCCGACGCCGCGCAGGCGCACGTGTTCGTGGGCATCACGACGGCCCAGCGCGACGAGGGCGCGAAGATCGCGCGCCACTTCGAGCGGCACGGCTTTCCCACGGTGGACCTGACCGGCGACGAGCTGGCCAAGGAGCACGTGCGGCACATGGTGGGCGGGCGCACGGAGCTGGCGCACGACGAGCGCCTGTTCCGCTTCCAGTTCCCCGAGCGGCCGGGTGCGTTGATGCGCTTCCTGTCGTCGATGCATGCCGACTGGAACATCAGCCTGTTCCACTACCGCAACCAGGGCGCCGACTACGGTCGCATCCTGGTGGGGCTGCAGGTGCCGCCGGCGGACGACGCCGCGCTGGCGAAGTTCCTGGGGACGATCGGGTATCCGTTCGTGGAGGAGACGGCCAATCCCGTCTACCGGTTGTTCCTGCGCTGACGGATCACCAACGGGCCGGCAGCGGGCGCATCAGGCGCAGGCGTTCGAACTCGGGCCGCACGATGGCCGCCGTCTCCAGGTCCTTCAGGATGCGGCCCACCATCTCGCGCGAGCAGCCCAGGCGCTGGGCCAGCGCCGGCACGGACGGGCGCGATTCGATCAGGCGCGTGCCGTCCTCCTGCGTCTCGGCCATCGATTCCAGGATCTGCTTGAGGCGCCCGTAGATGTCGTTGAGCTGCAGCTGCTTGGCGGTGAACGTGGCCGAGCGCACGCGGCGGATGACCTTGCCCAGCAGCTCGAACGCGAACTCCGGGCATTCGCCGATGTAGCGCGTGAGCAGCGCGCGGGGCACGACGGCGCAGACGGTGGGCTCCAGCGTCTCGACGCTGGCCTGGCGCGGGCCGCCGTCCAGGCCCAGCTCGCCCAGGTATTCCCCCGGGCCGTAGACGCCGTAGGTGATCTCGCGGCCGGCGTCGTTGCCCGTGAAGGCCCGCAGGCTGCCGGACAGGATGATGAACAGCGTGTCGCCGCGGTCGCCCTCGTCGATCAGCAGCGTGTCCTTGCGGTATCGGCGCAGCTCGGCGCGTTCGGCGAGCGCCCGGAGCATCGGGCTGAGGACACTGAAGTCGATCGGTTCGGGCTTGCGGGCGGGCATGGCGTTCCGGTTCGAGGCGGCGCCGACGAGGGCCGCGGTCGGGGCCATTCTTCCATGGACGGCGGGCAGCGCAAGCGCGCCTGCCGGCAACCCTGCGCCGCGTCAGTAGAACCCGACGCGTCGCGCGTAGCGCTCGGCGCGCTCGGCGTCGTAGCCCTGCGCGTCGAAGCCCTCGCCCTGGATGGCGCGGTGCACCTGGCCGCCGGTGGGCATGGTGGCCGGATCCACGTGGCGCGACGCGTCCCACAGGTGGGAGCGGTGGAAGGCCTTCGAGCACTGGGTGTAGGCCTCGTCGATGTCGACCAGCAGGCCGAGCTTCGGGGGCTTGCCCTCGACGCTGCTGGGCGTCAGCAGGCGCGCGTCGGTGGTGATCGTGGCGCGGCCGTTCACGCGCAGGGTGTCGCCCACGCCGGGCACGACGAACAGCAGGCCCACCTGCGGGTTGGCCAGGATGTTGCGCAGCGAATCCGCCAGGCGGTTGCCCGGGCGTTCGGGCAGCAGCAGCGTGCGGTCGTCGAGGATGCGCACGAAGCCGGCGGGGTCCCCGCGCGGGCTGACGTCGCACTCGCCCCGCGCGCCGCTGGTGGCCAGGCACACGAATGGCGAGCGCTCGATGAACAGGCGCGTCATCGCGTTCAGGCGGTCGGTGATCTTGGCGCAGGTGAGCGGCAGGGGATCGCCGATCAGGGCGCGGAGCTGGGATTCGTCGACGACGACCTGGTCGGTCAGGCGGTGGGGGATGGCGGACGGGGGCATGCCGCATTGTCGCGCCCCGCGACGGGCGTCACCGGGTCAGCCGGGACCCTCGGGGCGGCGCTTGCGCAGGTCGTCGATCGCGGGCACGCAGCCGACGACGATGAGCGCGGCGGCGATCGGCACGGTGCACAGCGTGCCCGCCCGCAGGAAGCCCAGCGCGCCCGCCACGCCGCCGGCGACGAAGCAGGTGGCGAGCGCCGAGAGCAGGCGCAGGCGGCGACGATCCGCGTGGGCCGGGGCGTACGCGAGGCGCCCCAGCTCGATGCCGATGTCGGTGATCGTGCCCGTGATGTGCGTCGTGCGGATCTCCGAGCGCGAGACCTTGGAGATCAGCGCGTTCTGCAGCCCCATGATGAAGCACAGCAGCATGACGGCGGGCGCCCCCGAGCCCGGTGGCAGGCCGGCCGCGCCGTCGCGCGCGCCGGCCACCCCGAAGCCCAGCAGCAGCACCGCCTCGAGCAGCAGCGGGATGGCATAGACGCTCGCGAGCGAACGCGCCCGCGCGACGTTGACGAGGACCGAGGACGTGGCCGCGCCCAGCAGGAAGGCGACGATCGCCCCCAGGCCGTCCAGCGCGAGGCCCCAGCGCGCGAGCGCCAGGCTGTCGGCCATCGAGGACGCGATGCCGGTCAGGTGCGACGTGTACTGGTGGACGACGAGGAAGCCGCCCGCGTTGATCGCGCCCGCGATGAACGCGAGGAAGCACCCCAGCTGCGCGTTGGCCTGCAGCGTGCGCTCGTGCCCCGTGAGCCGGCGGGCGTAGGCGATGGGCATGGCGCGTGCGCGTCAACCGGACGGGTGGCGCCGGCCGGTCACCCGCAGGCGCCCACGTAGCCGCACGACGTGCAGAAGTCGCAGCCGTCCTTGTGGATCATGGTGGCGTTGCCGCATTCGGGGCACGGGCGGCCGGCCTGGGGCTGGATGTCTGTGGCGGCGTGGGCCGTCCCGGCCGCGGCGCTGTCGCCCGGTGCGGCGCCCGCATGCGCCGGCGCCGCCTGCAGGATGCCCATGGCGCCCAGCGGCTGGCCGTCCTCGTCGAGGATGCCCAGCATCGCGTAGCGGTGGATCATCAGGCGGGCCACGTAGGCGATGGTGGAGGGCCACACCTGCTGGCGCTTCTGGCCCGGGATGGGCGCCATGAAGTGGCCGAGCGGCTCGCCGACGTTGAGCAGCTTGCGCAGCTTCATGCCGATCCAGGCGGGGTCGATCACGCGCATGTCCAGCGACAGCAGGCGCGCCAGGCCGTCG
>OUNM010063213.1_pt1 | contig 40131 bp, 35 predicted proteins | sample 1769961 | NCBI WGS metagenome assembly OUNM01 (sample SAMEA3914820, study PRJEB12502) | metagenome | biome: forest; material: soil | place: USA | collected 2012-03-12 | depth 0.3 m | reverse complement strand
CGCCTGCGGCCGCTGTCGTCGCAACCGGACGGACCGGTGCGACAGGTGCTTGAGGGGTGTTGGGTTGCGTATTGGCCTTGGCCATAAGGGCGTCTGCCTGGGCCTCATAGCGGGCGGCATCAGCCTCGTACTCAGCGGCGGTTTTCTTGTGCGTCTGGGCAACCGTCGGCGTCGCCAGAAGTGCCGCCATCGACACAACGACCATGATTTTCATCGAGTGATCTCCCCTTAAAGATCCACCTCGCACGACTTTCCGAGCCTTCGCAAGCCATTGTTATCCGAAATCTCTATGTCCATTGCCAGGTCAGCAGGGTTTGAGCCTTTCGCCCTCGCGTCGGTTGAGCCGAAGCACCAGGTCTTTCGGCAATTTCAGCGATGTCGTTGCCAGCTAATCTGTATCAGTACAAATTCGGCCGGTTTTAAAGGTGCGAATCCGATCAGCATATTGATCCGCCCGAAAAGGACATCGATCGGGGCTGTGGTCATCGCATCGCAACGCACGAAAAAGGCGTCAGCCGGTTTTACACCCTGGAACGCGCCCTGCCGGAAGAGGTCATTCAAAAAGGTCGAGACGAGGGTGCGCATCTGACTCCACGTCCCTTCGCCGTCTGATGCGGTGGGCACCCAAGACAGGCCTGCGCGCACGCTGTTTTCGATAAATTGGCTCATGCGCAGCACATTGACGTAACGATACTCCGACCAGGAATTGAGGGTGCGGGCGCCGAATACGACCGGCGCCGCCCCGTTGAAGCGCCGCAATGTATTGACATTGAGCGAGGTGAGCGCCGTGGCCGTGGCGTCGTTTACGGCGACGGCCAAATCAGAAGCTCCCAACACTGTCGCGTTGAGGCCTGCAGGCGATACCCAAACGCCGCGTGCCGCATCCGTACGCGCATAGACGCCAGCGACCGCGCCGCAAGCGACGACCGGCCGTGGCGTGTTTTCGATCAGATCGTGCACGAGAACACGCGGGAAATAAAGCGTCGCGTTGCTGGCACCGGCCAACCCGGTGGCATTAAGGCCTGCTTCGGCATCGGTCGCGGTTTGCCATGCCGCGGGAGCATCAGCGATCAGCACCGCTCTGCGCTGTATGCACAAGGCGTGTGCTGCCTGCCAGACCGAGGTGTCGGTGTCGCCGCCCGGCTGGTCTGCAGGTACACACAGGAGGTTGAAGGCCGTGCCCGCAAGGGCATTGATCCCTCCTGTGTCGCCGTCGCCCAAATAGTCCGCGGAGGTCAAGGCCAGGCCGCCGGTCCCGCCGCTAAACGAAGTGAGGTCCGCAGCAACTGCCTGCGCATCCGACGCGGGTGGGTCGCCATCCCAACGCACCAGCCTCGACGTAGCAAATTGCGTATTGATTGGATGGGGCCCATCGAACCTGATGAAATGGCCTTCTGTCAGGCCCTCGCCCACAATGGCGAGCGAAAACCCGACATCGGTTTCGACTACGCCCGCTTTTAGCGTATTGCCCCACGCGCCAGGTGCCAATGCCTTGAGGCGAATAGGGCCGATCGCGATGCCGGCCGTACCGGAGGCTTCGGCGTCAGCCCCGACTAACCTTAGGACAATGGCGCGGTTTCCACCATTATTGAAGAAATCCGCGACCGCTTGGCCGAGCGGGAAGCGGCTGTCCAGATACCCGAATGTGTCTACATAGTAGTCAAGGCTATCGACTTCAGTGGGTGTACCGGTCGGTCCCCACAGTGTCCGGCCGACAAAAGCGGTGACCGCGGTATCGGCACCCTCTATTGGCGCGCGACGCGGAAGCTTAGAGGCTTTCGACGGCGGGTCGGCTCGCGCTGTCGATGCAGCTGCCGCCAGAGTCGCGACCGCACCCGCCAATGCCTGCCGTCTGGTCGTCATCCTGTCCGCCCCGTGCAATTGCTCGCCTGCCAGGAGTTAACGCCGAAAAAACGCCGTTCGCAATATGCGACGGGTGGGGAACGAACAACTATCCCGCCAACGACCTAATACGATGGTCCGGAGGTCATGCCGAACGGCGTCTGGGCGCGGAGCAGCCGGTCACATGCAGAACAGAGCCTATCAGCGGCATGAGCGCCCGTTCTCGTGGGACGGGTCTTGGCAATTGTCTCCCCTCGAGCAGCAGACTTCTCTTGAAGCCGCAATCTTAAAACTCTCTATCTTGCAGCAAAAACGAGTGCAAAGCAGGCTCTGGCATCCATTCGATTTTCGCCGTAGGCGGCGGCAACGACCTGGCTATGGTATGAAGCTGTTGAGGAGCCGGGTGCGTATAGCGCTTGAGCATCTTCCAGTCTTTGTGACCGGCAGATGCGCCTATATGGCGCCATATGTCCCCAATCTTGCTTGATCCGCCCCCTTGCGGCATAAGGCGCGGATGAGTGACCCGCTGACACCCGCCGCGCACGATAAGGCTTTCCGCTTCTCCGTGGCCCCGATGATGGATTGGACGGACCGCCATTGCCGGGCGTTTCACCGCGCGCTGACGAAGAATGCCCTGTTATACACCGAGATGGTGACCTCGAAGGCGGTCATTCACGGCGATCGCCAGCGCCTGATCGGCTTTTCCGACGCCGAGCATCCGGTTGCCCTGCAACTGGGCGGGTCTGAGCCAGGTGAACTGGCCCAGTGCGCCAGGATCGCCGAGGATTTCGGCTATGACGAGGTCAATCTCAACTGCGGCTGTCCGTCTGACCGGGTGCAGTCAGGATCGTTCGGCGCCTGCCTGATGCGCGAGCCGCAGCTCGTCGCCGACAGTATGGCGGCGATGATTGCGGCGTCGAAACTGCCGGCGACGGTCAAGTGCCGCATCGGCGTCGACGACCAGGATCCGCGCGATGCCCTGTTCACGCTCGTCGAGGCCTGTGCCGCGGCCGGGGTAACGACCTTCATCGTCCATGCCCGCAAGGCCTGGCTGAAAGGCTTGTCGCCCAAGGAAAACCGCGACGTTCCGCCGCTCGACTACGACCTTGTCTATGAGTTGAAGCGCGCCCACCCGGAGCTGACCATCGCCATCAATGGCGGTATTACCTCGCTGGATGAGGCGGAGGCGCATCTGGCCCACGTCGACGGGGTCATGCTGGGCCGCACGGCCTATCACGAGCCGGCCATGCTGGGCCAGGTCGATCGCCGTTTCCTTGGCGGCGAGGGGGATGTGGGGCCGTTCGCGGCGCTTGAGGCCTATCGCCCGTACATGGAGCAGCAGTTGGTAGCCGGCACGCCGTTGTCGCACATGACGCGGCATATGCTGGGTCTAATGCACGGTCTGCCGGGGGCGCGGGCATTTCGGCGCATACTTACCGTCGAGTCGATCGAGGTGGGGGCGGGGATGGCGGTCGTCGACCGGGCCGTAGCCGCGGTGCGTGACATGCAGGACGCCGCCGAGGCGCGGCGCACGGCTTATGAGGCTTCCCTCGTAACTGCCGGCTAAGACCGGTTACGGGTGCAGGATCAGGCTGGACGGGGTCGCTTCGAAGCGGCTCAGCCGGCCGAGAAAGCTCATGCCGAGCAGGGACGTGCCGCCCTGAGGAATAATCAGCGCCTCGACATTGTGCACGACGCTCTGGCCGACGCCGACGCTGGCCAGCGTGACCTGGGCCGCCTGGGTCGGGCCCATGGCGGTGATCACCTTGCGGTTATAGGTCAGGGTTGATTTGTCGATGCCCAGGCGCAGGGCGTCGGCTTCGGTCAACACGACAACGGTGGCGCCGGTATCGACCAGAAAATGGACCGCCTTGTCATTGACCGTGGCATTGGCCCAGAAATGGCCGTCCTGGCCCTTGGGAATGGCGGTGATGTGGTCGTCACCGGTATTGCTGCTGACGTCACTGACGGCGTCGCTGGCCGAGCTCTGAAGCGAGGCGACGGCCGAGGCTTCGGTCGACGGTGCCATGTGCTTTTCCAGGGCGACGAAGCCCAGGCCCGCACCCATTGCCGAAATCACGGCGCAGGTCATGACTATGATCGGTCGCAACATCCGACTCTCCGGCACAATCCGGGCGGTTCTGCCCGTGGCTGCATCCTAAACGAACAGGGTTGCTTTAAAATGAATCGCTTTTTGCGACGGGAAAACGCGAAAATAGTTCGATTGGCAAAAAGTTAACCGATATTAATTTGTTTAAATTCAAATAGTTGAAAATTTATAGAAAAAATAATTGCTCCGGGTTCGGATTAGTTCTTGCGTCCAGGGAAAAACGTGGCACATTGGTATCCGACGCGACGACGGCTGTGAGGGTGAGAACCCCTGGGAGTTCGCGACGCGTCTCTTTGTCCATCTATGTCTTTGGAATAAGGAGGCGCATCACAATGCAAGACCAAGACAAGAAGCAACACGCCATGACATCCTTCGCCCTGTTCGGGGGATTGTTCCTTAGTCCGCGCAGCAATGCTCCGCGGGCTGTCAGCCGTCCTCAGGACTTCAAACCGTTTAACCGGAAGTAAGTTCCGGTCTCGGAAAACGTAATAAGGCCCCTCGCGATCCGCGAGGGGCCTTTTTTTGTTTACGCCTCACCCTGAATGAAAAGGGCGTGGAAGGAGGTGGCTCAGTTCGAGGCCAGCTTCACGCCGGCCTTGGTTTCGGCCGCGGCCATGTTCGGGCTGGCCTTCGACACCTTGACCGAACCGTTATTGCCGGCGCTGTCGAACTTGGCCGTGCCTTCGATCCAGTACAGGCCGTCAGAGGCCAAGAAATTGTATTTGAATTCGACGTTGAACGAACCGCCGTGGAAGTCGCACGACTCGATGTTCACCATCTGCTTGCCGGTGACGGCAATGACCTTGCCAACGGCTTCCTTGGCGACGCCGGCGGCCAGCATGCCGGCCTGCGATTCCTGGTCGTCCGAGCAATCGCCGGCGAAGGCGGCCGAAGCGGTCATGGCGCCGAAGGTGGCGACGGCCGCGATGAAAAGGGCTTTCTTGATCATAGTTTCACTCCTTGATTTTCTTCAGGGTAGCGCTACCCTACCGCAAAGAGGATAATCTTCGGTAAATCCACGGGTTACAGCGTTATCCAAAACGAAAGTGCCCCCGCATCGAGCTTTGGCTCCAATGCGAGGGCGCTTTATCAAGGCGCGTTTAGAAGCGAGAATTCGCCTCTAAATCAATTAGTTCGAGGCCAGCTTCACGCCCGACTTGGCCGAGGCGGCGGCCAGGTTCGGCGACATGCCGGTGACCTTCAGATCCGAGACGGTCTTGCCCGACACCTTGGCCGAGCCCGACACCCAGTACAGGCCGTCCGAGCCGATGACATTGTACTTGAAATCGGTCTTCAGAGCGCCGCCGACGGAGTCGCAGCTGTCGACGCTGATCATCTGCTTGCCGGCGCCCGGGACGAGGCCCGAGAGCTTGCTGGCGGCGGCGGCGGCCACGGCCTTGCCGGCGATGTCGGTTTGATCGTCATCGCACTCGCCCGCCAGGGCTTGGGTGGCGACGAAGGCACCAGCGAGGACGGCGACGGAGCTGATCAGCCACTTGGAAGACACGGATTTCTGCATTTTGCACACTCTCACATTTTTTACGCGGTAAGCGCTTAAGGTTTGGGCCGGTCCGCGGCGGCGGATTTTCCCGGCCAGCGAGAGGACTTCTAGCGGTGCGTGTTTAACTTCGGGTGAATCTGTCCCGCACTGCGATAAATTTTTTGCAGCGCATTGCAAACCATCGTTATCGGAACGGCGCTATATCAGGCCGTGTCCGCGCGAAAGCCTTATGCGGCAAGGCATAAAACAAAACGGAGGCCTCTTGCGAGGCCTCCGTTCAAGAGGTCCATTTTTTTCTTTTGGTTTTAGGCGGCGGTCAGTTCGCCCAGGAAGCGGCGGATGTTTTCGCTCATCGCTTCCGTGCGCTGGGTCAGCTGGTTGGCGGCGCCCAGCATCTCCGTCGACGCCTTTTCGGTGTCGGCGGCCGAGGCCGAAAGCTGCGCCACCGAGGACGAGGCCATCGAGGTGCCGTCCGAGGCTTCGTTGACGTTGCGGGCGATTTCGTTGGTAGCGTCGCCTTGCTGGTGCACGCTGTCGGCGATCGACGAAGCGATCTCGTTCATGTGCTTGATGGTCTCGCCGATGCCGCGGATGGCGTTGACACCGTTTTGCGCCGCGGCCTGGATGTCCTTGATGCGGTCGCGGATTTCGTCGGTCGCCTTGGCCGTTTGCTGGGCCAGCGACTTGACTTCCGAGGCGACGACCGCGAAGCCCTTGCCCGCTTCGCCGGCACGGGCCGACTCGATGGTGGCGTTCAGGGCCAGCAGGTTGGTCTGCTGGGCGATGGCGTTGATGAGGTCGACGACTTCACCGATCTGATCGGCGGCGCGGCTGAGCTCGGCCATCGAGTCGTTGGTGCGGTCAGCTTCCGACACGGCTTCGGCGGCGATTTCCACCGAGCGCACGGCCTGGTCGCCGATGACGCCGATCGAGGCCGACAGTTCGGTGGTGGCCGAGGCGACGTTTTGCACGTTGTCGGCCGAGTTGCGGATCGACGACACCGCCGATTGCGAACGGCGCTCGTTTTCCTGAGCGATAGTCAGCAGGGTGCGGCCGTTGGCATCGAGGTCCGAAGCGGCGTTCGACAGGGCGTCGAGCATGTCCTGGGCTTCGTGACGGAAGCGTTCGGCCAATTCCGACATCTGACGGGTGCGTTGTTCACGGGTGGCGTTGGCGGCCGATTCGAGTGACGACAGGCGTTCCTTTTCCTCGGCGTTCGACTTGAAGACGTTGAGGCTGTCGACGACGAGCTTCAGTTCGTCGCGGCGAGCCAGCGCCGAGATGTCGACATTGAGATTGCCGTTGGCCAGTTCTTCGGTCGTCTTGGCGATGCGGTTGATACCGTTGACCGTGGCGCGCGAGAACAGGAAGGCGATGGTGCCGGAGATGGCGGCCATGATCAGGGCGAACAGGACCAGCATCGAGACGCCGGCCGACTGAGCCTTCTTGGCGTCAGCGGCAGCCTGGGTAGCCGAGGCGACATTGGCCTTGATCAGCTGGTCGGACAGGTCCGACATCTTGGCGTAACCGTCGTCGAACTGCGACATCAGCGGCGACACCGACTTGAAGTCGAGGTCGATCACGGAGCCGGCGAATTCGACGGCTTCCTTGTAGGTCTTGACTTCCTTGGCCAGGCTGTCGAGGAGCTTCTTCTGCGCCGGGTCGGTTTCAGCCTTGCTGTCGTCCTTCAGGCGGGTGACGATCTTGCCGAGCGTGGCGGCGTCGGCGGTGACCTTGTCACCCATGTTCGCCGTCGGGTCAGTGGCCTTCTTGGCGACCGCGCTCATGACCTGGCCGTTGACCTCCTTGATCGCGTCGCGGGCGTCGCCGTATTCGACGGTCTCTCTGAGGCTGATATTGTTACGGTCGATGGTCTGCGCCTGACCGTGCATGATGTAGATGGCGCCACCGGTGAGCACGGCCATCAGGGCCGTAGCGGCCACGGCCGGGGCCATAAACTTGACGGTGAAAGGCCAGTTGGAGATGGTGAACCCACCGACCTGGGAGTTGGCATTCAATTTTGTCATTTCGGCCCCTGACTAACCCTTTTGGTTCGAGGCGACACGGTTCGTGTCGTTCTGTGATTACAAGGCCCTTAGGCCCCAGCACGCGCGGGCGCGTTCTGCGGACGGACGGGCATGGGGCCAAGGTGTCAGATTAAGGTTGTTGAAATCCTAACGGCTCGGATGAATTGTCCACATCCCGATATGTGGCTGGGATTTCACCTTTCCGGGAAATATAATGGCGGTTTTACGAGGAGCGGCGTATAGTTAATGTATGCTCGCCCAGGATCGCTCTCGTCGCTGGATGTTGATGGCCGCCGGCGCCTTGCTGACGGCGGGGTGCACGCGCCTGGAACGCAGCGATGCCGCCCTGCGCCGGATCGTCCTGCGCATGCCGTCCGTATCGCGCTCGGTGTTCTGGGAACGCGCTCGCGGTTTCGCCAGTCAGAACGGCCTGGCCTCGGATCTGATGCCGCAGCGGCCGGCCAAGGCCAAGGACTTCGACTTCATCCTGCGCGGCAAGGGCCTTGAGATCATTGGCCGCAACAATGCCTATGATCCGCTGCAGCCGGACGACTATGTCATATCCTTTTATGGCTCACGGATGTTCCCCGCCGGGCGCGATACGGTCAATCGCTTCGCCGACACCTTCCTGGCGCGGATGCTGGGCGAGCACAGCATCAAGCTGATCTCCGACAGCGGTGTGGTGAAATAGCAAAACGCCGCCCGGTGGACCGGACGGCGTTTCTGTCAGTCTATATGATAGGTGTTACTGCGCGGTGCCCTTGGCAGAACCCGTGCTTGTCGCCGGTGCCGGTTGCGCCGGCGCGGCGGCGGCCGTCTGCGGCAGGGCCACGGCGGCGATGATGTCTTCAGCCGAGCGGCCGACCGTCTTGGCGGCCAGGGTGACCGGCTTGACCTGCATCGGTTGCTGTTGCGGCGTCACGACCGTTGTATCCGAGGCTTGAACCACAGGCGCGCTCATCGGTTGACCGTCAGCTGTCACGTCGGAAGCCTGGATCACGGTCGGCATATCCGTCGAAGGTTGCACGCCGTCGGCATTGCGAACCTGGTTGCGGCCCTGGAACTGATAGAAGATGTGGCCGCCGATGGTGGCGATCTTGACCATGTTGCCCGACCAGCGCGGATCGACCGACAGGGTATGGAAATGGGTCGCGGTGCCGACGGCCTTCATAACATAGCCGTTGAGCGCGGCGGCAGCGATCGTCTTGGCGCGACGCCAGGCCCAGGCTTCGACCGGATTGGCCATCGAGCCGTCGCAGGCAAAGCTGAACTGGCAGCCGGTATGCGAATAGGCGGCACCTTGATAGACCACGCCGCAGATCGTCTTCGGGAAGGCCGGATGGCGGACGCGGTTGAGGATGACCTGAGCGACGGCGCGCATGCCGTCATCGCCTTCGCCGCGGGCTTCATAATAGACGGCCTGGGTCAGGCAGTCGGAATCGTTGGTGGTGTGCGCCTTGAAGACCATGGCAGGCGCCGGGTGGGCGAGCTGTTCCATAACGGGATGGTCGCTCAGCACTGGGGTCGAGGCGACCAGGTTGGTGCGCACCAGTTCCGTCTTCATGTCGGCCTTCTGGGCGCGCACGTCGAACGAGGTGCGCAGCGCCGTCAGGTTCTGGGCCACGAGCGAGTTGCTGCCGCTGGTCGAGGCGTAGGGCGCATAGCGCAGGGCGATCATCATCGCCGTCTGATTCATTTCTGGTTCGGACTCGCCGGTCATCGACGCGGCGTCATAGGCCTGGGCCACGGTTTGCGTCGCCGACTCGCCCTTAACCGGGGAAGCCTTGGAAAACAACGCAATTTGGGTCAGTCGTTGCGCATCTTCGTGCGCGTTCGAAGACTTCGCCATGTGGCCGCCCAAACAGGCTGCGCCGAACGAAGCACCAATCAATAGTCCGATAGAACTTGCCGCCATTAGGGCGCGCTGACGATAGCGCGCAATCGTGATCGAAGCCAAAGTTCTCTGGTCCTCTGTGACGAGGGCGTCCGCCCCCCGGGATCAACATCAGTCGAGGTGGATTCGCCACCTTTGACCAGCGTTGGAGTCATCAGCAAAGTCCATGCCCCCTTTTCGACGGGTCTTCGACGGGCTTCGGCCGATGGGGGGCGTCTTACGGAGCAAATGTGGCCGAAATGTGTTAAGACATGGTTAACATCCTGTTAGGCACAGTTTAGGAGATGAGATTAGGCTCACATAAGGGGCATTCTGCTGCTTCACGGAATAGTCAAACGATTTTATATTGACAGGAAAAATGAAGTAAATCGACGATAGATTATACATGGCATTCAAGCGTTATTATTTGCCTCTTCTTTATAGTTAAAACGAAGTCAATATACACCGGGATTAACCATTTCTTAAATAAGTGCTTTTGCCGCCTCTTTACCACGTTCGCCGCGCCGCCACATTGCCTTGGCATTTTAAAGCGCTGAAAATCCGTCACAAATCCGAGTCCTTTCGACGGGCTGCTGCCAAGTCTTGACGCTGCGGTGCGGCAAAAGGGCCAAAAGGTTGCCGCAAGGGCAGGGTACGGAAAGATTTTTCCGCCCCTTTCCTTTTTTTATGTGGGACTTATTTTACGTTCATGGCCCGTTCCAGCACCCCTCCCAACACCCCGTCCGGTGTCTCCGATCATTCGGGCGCCTTTGTGTCCGACTTCCCGTCCATGCCCGCGGCCTGGGTGCCGCACCGGCCGGAAAGACCCGCCAAATCCGAGGGTGGCAAGAAATTTCGCCTGCAGTCGGCCTATGAGCCGGCGGGCGATCAGCCCCAGGCCATCGGCGAACTGGTCGCCGGGCTGCAGGCCCGCGAACACGATCAGGTCCTGTTGGGGGTCACCGGCTCGGGCAAGACCTTCACCATGGCCAAGATCATCGAGCAGACCCAGCGTCCGGCGCTGATCCTGGCGCACAACAAGACTCTGGCGGCCCAGCTCTATTCCGAGTTCAAGGCCTTCTTTCCCGACAATGCGGTGGAGTATTTCGTCTCCTACTACGACTACTACCAGCCCGAAGCCTATGTGCCGCGCACCGACACCTATATCGAAAAGGATTCGTCGGTGAACGAGCAGATCGATCGCATGCGCCACTCGGCGACGCGGGCGATCCTCGAGCGTGACGACGTCATCGTCGTCGCCTCGGTGTCGTGTATCTACGGTATCGGCTCCGTCGAGACCTATACGGCGATGACGCTCGACCTCAAGGTCGGCCAGACGATCGACGAGGGCCAGCTGCGCGCCGACCTGATCGCCCTGCAATACAAACGCAATGACCAGGCCTTCGAGCGCGGCATGTTCCGCCGCCGCGGCGATGTCATCGAAATCTTCCCGGCCCACTACGAGGATCGTGCCTGGCGTTTCAGCATGTTCGGCGACGAGATCGAGAGCATTGCCGAGTTCGACCCGCTGACCGGCAAGAAGACGAAGGACCTGGAAGAGGTCAAGGTCTATGCCGCCAGCCACTATGTGACGCCGCGCCCGACCCTGCATCAGGCGATCGAGCGCATCAAGGCCGAGCTGCGCCTGCGCCTTGCGCAGCTGCATGCCGAGGGCAAGCTGCTCGAAGCCCAGCGGCTGGAGCAGCGCACCACCTTCGACCTCGAAATGATGGAGGCGACGGGCGCCTGCGCCGGCATCGAAAACTATTCGCGCTATCTGACCGGGCGCAATGCCGGCGATCCGCCGCCGACCTTCTTTGAATACCTGCCCGATAACTGCCTGCTGTTCGTCGATGAAAGCCACGTCTCGGTGCCGCAGATCGGCGGCATGTATCGCGGCGACTTTGCGCGCAAGTCGGTCCTGGCCGAGTTCGGCTTCCGCCTGCCGTCGTGCATGGACAATCGCCCGCTCAAGTTCGAGGAATGGGACGCCATGCGGCCGCAGTCGGTCTACGTCTCGGCGACGCCCGGGCCGTGGGAGATGGACCGCACTGCCGGCGTCTTCGCCGAACAGGTCATCCGCCCGACCGGGCTGATCGATCCGCCGGTCGAAGTCCGTCCGGTGTCCAAGGACGGCTTCAACCAGGTCGACGACGTCATCGCGGAAGTGCGTCGCGTCGCTCTGATGGGCTACCGTTCGCTGATCACCGTGCTGACCAAGAAGATGGCGGAGAACCTGACCGAATATATGCACGAGCAGGGCATCCGTGTGCGCTACATGCACTCGGACATCGAAACGCTCGAACGTATCGAGATTATCCGCGACCTGCGGCTGGGGGCATTCGACGTGCTGATCGGCATCAACCTGCTGCGCGAAGGCCTCGACATTCCCGAATGCGGCTTTGTCGGCATTCTCGACGCCGACAAGGAAGGCTTCCTGCGCTCGGAAACCTCGCTGATCCAGACCATCGGCCGCGCGGCGCGCAACGTCGACGGCAAGGTCATCCTTTACGCCGACAAGATCACCGGCTCGATGGAGCGGGCCATGGAGGAAACCGATCGCCGCCGCAGCAAGCAGCAGGCCTATAATGCCGAGCACGGCATCACGCCGGCATCGGTCAAGCGCGGCATCAGCGACATTCTCGATTCACCCTTTGAGAAGGGCGATCGCGTGCAGATCCCGATGGGTGTCGCCGAAAGCAGCGCCAAGCCGTTCATGGGGTCGAATTTCCAGGCGACGCTGAAAGATCTGGAGACCCGCATGCGCACCGCCGCCGGCAATCTCGAATTCGAGGAGGCCGCCCGCCTGCGCGACGAGGTCAAGCGTCTCAAGCTGCTTGACCTTGAGTTCGCCAAGGACATGATCGGCGGTGAGTAACCCTGATGCGTCTCATCTTGGAACAGGGTGGGTCATTTCCGGATTTTGCGCAGCATAAATCTGTTTAAACGAACCCCTATGCTGCAATTTTCCCTTTACAGCACATAAAACGGGGATTCGGGCGGCAAAAGCGTTTCCCGGCGCACACACTATACTGAAAACCGGTGCCTCTCGCAGGTGCACAGGCCGATTCGTACTGGATTTTTATTCGGAATGAGGCGACCTTGGCACTGTCCGTGCAAAGGGTTGGCGCGGACCTATCAACTGTCCCAAATTCAGAGGTTATTAACCTTACATAAGGACACTTGGTCGGTATTTGGCGCGGCTACTGATTTGGCCGTTTTTTGGGATTTGGGCATCAAGCTCGGGGTGAACGATGCGTAGGACAAGATTGAACGTGGTGCCGCCCGTTTCCAAGGAAATGGCACTGGGCCAGGTCATCGACGGCGACAAGGTCATGACCTTGCCGACGCAGGTGGCGCACAAGGCGACTGCCGTGGTCGAGGACGTTACCGCCGTGACGCCGGCTAATGCCCCGCGCAACGAAACCCGCACCCAACGCGTCCGCCGTCTTCAGGAAGAAGCTCGCGCCCTGGCCCGCGAACAGATCAGCGAATTCGAAGTGCTGCTCATCGCCACCGCCAAGATGGCCCTCGAAATCGCCGACGGCGGTGAGGTCTATTCGATCGGTGCCCGCGAAATCTGCCGCCGCCTGGCCGACGAACTGCCGCGCACGGTGCAGACGCTTCAGGTCATCACCAAGAAGAACTAAGCCTTTCCGGTGCCGGGTGACGGCCGTGAAATTTTGTCGCGGTCACAGGTTTATTGTCTGGCACGGCGCTGTGTTTTCCCTTAGGTTGCACCCCCAACCAAGGGAAAAAGCATGGTTTTGACCTATAACAGGTCGCGTCCGCGTTTCGCGTTCACCTCGGCGGCATTGGCCGCCGTTTGCGGTTTATTGGCCGCCTGTCAGAAACCAGCGCCTCCCCCGACACCGCCTACAGCCTCAAGCGCCGCCAGGCCCGCGGCGGCCGTGGCACCAGCGCAGACCCTGCCGCCGCGCCAGCCCGGCCTGTGGTCGATCACCATTTCCGAAGACAACAGCCCCGACGCCGCCACCGTGCAGCAGCTGTGTCTGGATGCTGTCACCGACATCAATCTCGGCGTCCTGCCGAACGAGCTTTCCGGTAATCTGTGCCAGGATACGGTCAGCCATACCGCCGACGGCGGTTGGGGCCTTATCGCTGAATGCCATCGCGGCTCGGCCGGCGTCTACGAATACTCCGGCCAGATCAGCGGCGATTACAGTCACGATTACAGCGAAAAGGTTCGCCTCCAGGTGTCGGGCGCCGCCTTGCCGCAGATGAACCACATCACCCACTATACCGTCCTGGCCAAGCGCACGGGCGATTGCAGCGCGACGCAAAAGCCGGGCGATCTGATCAGTGGCGGGATGACGTCGAACCTGTTTGAACTGGCAGGCGTCGAACATCCGGGGTCGAAGACGGCTACGAGCGCGTCAACGTCTGCACCGGCGGCTGGCGATTAATTAGATAAAGAGCGCCTTGGGGTTGGGCACCGGCCGTTCGTAGAACAGGTGGTTAAAACCCATGACCGAGCGGCCGGCCGTATAGATCAGCGGGATGGCGATCAGAGCCAGCATGACCATCTGATTGGTCACGTGCAGGCGCAGCATGGCAACATAGACCAAAAGCACCGGCGCGATGCCGATCCAGAAGGTGCGCTTCTGGAACTCGTAATGCGTCTTGATCCAGGCCGGCGCCTTGTCTTCGAGGAAGGTCGCGACCAGCAGGGCGAAGATGCCGCTGATCCCCATGGTCAGAACCATGAAGAAAACCAGGAAATAGTTGAGGATCGGCACCAGCCGCGCATCGGTCAGGAAGGCCTTGAGCGGATTGGGTTTTTGCGCGTGAGGCGCGGGCGGTTGAGCAGGCATGGGCGCGATGGGCACTCTCATAAAGATGAGCGAGCCTAACCCAGCCTGATTATTGTGCATAGCGGAATCTTTTACAGCTCGGGTACCAGCGGTGCGAGGTCGGTGACGCCGATGTCGAGGCCCATCTGGCTGAGCAGGGTGGTGATCTGACCGCGATGGTGGGTCTGGTGGTTGAAGACGTGGCTGAGCACCAGGCCGAGCGTGCGTGTGAATGGCAGGCCCTGAGTGTTGCGATAAGCCAGGGGCGCGGCGACGTCTTCGTCCGTAAGCTCGGCGATGAAATCGGCAAACAGGGCGTCCAGCTGGCGCCGCACCGGCGTGTAGGCGGCCAGGGTCGGATAGGGAATCTCGGTCAGCTGGGTCGGTTTGGGCAGGGTGTCGAGCGGCGCCAGGACTTGGCCGAACGGGTAGGGGCGAAAGCGGTTCAGCCACATCAGATCGGCAACGACGAGATGGTTCATTGTACCCAGCACCGAGCCGAAGAAGGCACCGCGCGAGGTCAGCAGATCGGTATCGCTGACCGAGGCTACCGTGGCGATCAGCTTGTCGTTCATGACGGCGTTGTAGCGCGCCATCAGGCTGAGGTGGTCCTTATAGGCCAACATGATCACGCTCGTAGACGACAATGCAACCGGCGCCGGTCGTGCCTTTCAGAGCTTCGGCCTTGTTGATCGACAGCTCGATGCGGGTGACATGCGGCAGGGTCAGCAGGGCCTGAGCCAGGCGTTCGGCGAAGATCTCGACCAGGGTGATATGGCCCTCGGCCAGAAACTGGCGGGCGATTTCGCCGACCTTTTCGTAGTTCAGCGTGTCGCGCAGCACGGTGATGTCGTGCCGGGTCAGGTCGAAGACGGCGTCGATGATCAGCGGCTGGGTGCGGCCGCGCTCGTGGTCGTAGATGCCGATGGCGGCATCGACGCGCAGGCCGCGCACAAAGACCTTGCGGCTGACCAGCGTCATGCTCCGGCCTCCGGAGCGGACCAAGCCGAGGCCGGCAACAGGTCGTTGATGCTCATATCGGCGCGATGGCACCACTCGCCCAACGGGATCGGGCAGGCGGCAACATCGGCCGGCGTGACGATGACCGTATTGGTCGGCGTCTCCTCGATCGCCAGGCGGACGCATTCGAAATCGGGCAGATGCGCCGCCAGAAGCGCGTTGAGTTTCATCAGCAGCGCCGTGGCCACGGCTTCAGTGGTCGGATCGCCCCGGATGATCAGCAGGCGTGGCAGCAGCTCCGGTTCGTGGTCGCGGAAATAGCCGATCATCGGGTCGTCGTGACCCATCTGAAAGGCGTGGTCGACGCTGTCATCGATGAAACCGTGCCAGCGCCCCTTCAGGTCGGCGAAGCTGGCGGCATAGTTGGCGCCGCCCCAATCGACGCGGCCACTCTTCGACTGCAGCGTCACGGTGACGAACTCGTTATGCCCATGCGGCACCAGGCACTTCGAGTTGCGGTCGAAGCGCAGGCGGTGGGCCATCGAAAAGCGGCGTTTGAACTCGATGTACATGGCGGTGTCAAAGCACCAAACTCGCTTGTAAGTCAATCGACGGAAACCGGCGCGCGGCGCGTGAAATCCCAAAAGCTGGGGAGGCTGCCACATGCTGAGAAAAATCGCCCTATTGTCCGCTGCTGCGCTGGTCATAACCGCGCCGGTGAAGGCCGCACCCTTGCAAAACGCCACTGTGGCCCAGGTCCAGTCGGTGTGGGCCGATCCGCCGTCACAATATGGGCCGGAGCCCTATTTCAACATGGGCGGCGGGCTCGATACCGCCGTGAAGAGCCTCGATCTCGCCAAAAGCCTCGGCTTTCACGCCGTCACCGTGCAGTGGGGCCACGGCGACCCCGACTATCTGACGCCGGCCTACTTCGACTTCTTCAAAAGCTTCGTCGCCTCGGCCAAGGCGCGGGATATGCGCCTCTGGATCGTCGACGATGCCGGCTATCCGTCGGGCTTCTCGGGCGGCAAGTTCACCACGGACGCGCCCGAGCTGCGCATGCAGGCCTTGACGGTGACCAAGGTGCCGGCGGCGGCCGGCGCCGTGTTCGATCAGGCGGTGCTGCCGGAAACCGTTGCGGTGACGGCGATCGGCACCGATGGGGCGACGGTGCAGATCCCGGTCAGCGACGGCCACGTCCATTGGACGGCGCCCGACGGCACCTGGACCGTCAGCATCGTCACCCACATCTTCAAGACGTCGCCGACACGTTCGGACACCAATCCGACGCACGCCAAAGACGAGACCCAGTCGCTGGAGGACTATCTCGATCCGGCGGCGACGGCGAAATACATCGCCTTCACCCACGAGGCCTACAAGCAGGCGGTCGGCGACGAATTCGGCAAGACCATCCTGGGCTTCCGTGGCGACGAACCTGATTTCTCGATCCCTGGGCTGCCGTGGACGCCGAAACTGTTCGACACCTTTCAGGCGAAGAAGGGCTACGACATCCGGCCTTATCTGGCGGTACTGATGCAGGGCCGCGACGCCGTGCTCACGCCGGATCAGCAGAAGGCCAAGGCCGACTATACCGACGTCTTCAGCCAGATGTTTGCTGCGGGCTTTTTCGGGCCGCTCGGCGACTGGTGCGCGCAGAACGGGCTGGGCTATCAGATCCACCTCAATCACGAGGAAATGCAGCTTCAGTTGACGCGCTCCGAAGGCGACTTCCTGCGCGATATGAAGTCGCTGGAAGTGCCTGGAATCGACGCCATCTGGCACCAGATCTGGACCGATACCGTGTCGGACTACCCGCGCTTTGCGTCTTCGGCGGCGCACCTTTACGGCCGCCAGCAGGCCTTTACCGAAAGCTTCGCCGCCTTCCGTCCGCAACCCGACATCACCATCGCCCGCTACGTCGTCAACGAGCAGGCGGTGCGCGGCGTCAACCTGTTCGAGATGATGCTGCTCGGCAATGGCCGCGCCTCGGGCTATATGCGCGACCCGGCGTTCCCGGCGCTGACGGCCTATACGCGCCGGCTGTCCTACGTCATGTCGATGGGCCGGCCGGACGCCCACGTCGCCGTGCTTTTGCCGCGCGCGCCGTTTTTCACGGGCGACAAGGCGGCCGACGAGCAGTTCGTCTCGACCGAGCGTCTGTTGTCGGAGCATCAGGTCGATTTCGATATCGTCAATGAAGATGCGGTGGCCAGCGATCTGAAGGCCGTGCCGGGTGGGTTCGAGACCGTTTCGGGCAACCGTTATCGCACCATCGTCATTCCCATGGCCGACATGCTGAACGATCAGACCGTGGCGCGGCTGAAGGCCTTCGCGGCCGGTGGCGGCAAGGTGCTGTTCACCGGTCGGCTGCCTTCACAGATCACCGACGGCGCGTATCGCAATGCGCGTCCGGTGGCGGCGAGCGACTTCGCCTGGGCGGCATTCGAACCGTCGAAGCTTGACGCCACCCCGACCCCGCCGGATCAGCCGCCAGCCAGCGCGCCGGCGCCGCTCAATCCGCCGGCTGCCCTGGTCGCGGCGGTCGATCGCGCCGTCGGTGGCGACGATCTGACGCTGAAAACCGCCGACACCGGCATCCACTACATCCATCGTGCGCTGAAAGATGGCTCAGTCTTTCTGCTATTCAACGAACAGGCCAATGCCGTCGACAATGCCGTTACCTTGCATGTGGCTGGCCGCAAGGTCGAGCTATGGGATCCGCAGACCGGTCAGGTTACGCCCGTTGCCGCCAAGGTTGGCAAGGGAAGCGTCACCGTGCCGCTGACCATGGACGGCTATGCCGCGCGGCTGCTGATCGTGAAGTGATATAATCATATAAAGATATCTTTATATCTTTATTGACTCGTGCGCGCCCCCGCCATATGGTGCGGCTGTCGTGGTTCCGCGTGCCTTCGGGCAGGCGGCTAAGAGGGAAGCCGGTGTAAAACCGGCGCTGCCCCCGCAACTGTAAACGGCGAGCCTTGGTCCCATCAGCCATTGGAGTGCACTCCGAGAAGGCGGATTACAGGCACGGACCCGTGAGCCAGGAGACCTGCCATCGACCTCATATCCATCCTGGGCGGAGGGCCACGGGCATGTGCATGGCCTCCACGGGTGCTTCATCTGCGGCCGCGTCGTCGCGCACGTCTGTCCCTCTCCCGACATCGCGAGAAACGTCGTGCCAAATATCCAATTGCCTGTTGCCACCTTGGGGACTCCCCGTATCGGCCTGAAGCGTGAGCTGAAATTTGCCCTCGAATCCTATTGGTCGGGCAAGACCGATCAGGCGGCCTTGCTGCAAACCGCCCGCGACCTGCGCGCCGCCAATTGGCAACGCCAGAAGGACCGTGGCGTCGATATCATCCCGTCGAACGACTTTTCGTTCTACGACCAGGTGCTCGACACCTCGCTGATAGTCGGCGCCATTCCGGCGATCTATGGCACACGTGCTGATCTCGATACGTACTTTGCCATGGCCAGAGGGGCGCAAGAGGGTCACGCCGAAGCCTGTGAACACGGACATGTTCATCACTACGGTCACGGCGTCCCGGCACAAGAAATGACCAAGTGGTTCGACACCAATTACCACTACATGGTCCCCGAAGTGTCGCCGGATCAGGCCTTCTACCTGACCTCGTTCAAGCCGCTCGACGAATTTCTCGAAGCCAAGCGGTTGGGGTATCACACTCGCCCGGTCCTGGTCGGCCCCGTCACCTTTTTGCGCCTGGCCAAATCATCGGTGGACGGCTTTCATCCCTTAAGCCTGATCGACCGGCTGATCCCCGTCTATGTCGAACTGCTGCGCCGCCTGCGCGATGCCGGCGCCGACTGGGTGCAGATCGATGAGCCGGCCCTGATGCTCGACGGCGATATCGAAACGGCCGCGGCCCTGCAAAAGGCCTACGCCGCCTTTGCCAGCCAAGTGCCGGGTCTGAACATCCTGCTGGCCACCTATTTCGGCGGGCTCGAAGAAAACCTGAACCTCGCCGTGGCCTTGCCGGTCGCCGGTCTGCATATCGATCTTGCCCGTGCGCCCGAGCAGCTTGAAACGGTCCTTGCCAAGGCGCCGAAAGAGCTTGTCCTGTCGCTTGGCGTCATCGACGGCCGCAACATCTGGCGCGCCGATTTGGCCCGCATTGTCGATCGGCTGGAGCCAGTCATCGCCGCTCACGGTAAGGATCGCTTCCAGATCGCGCCGTCGTGCTCGCTGCTGCACGTGCCGATCGACCTCGATCTCGAAGATGCGCTCGATGCCGACGTCAAGTCGTGGCTGGCCTTTTCGGTGCAGAAGATGAGCGAGCTGCAGACCGTCGCCGGCGCCTTGCGCGGGGGCTATGAGGACGCGGTGTCGGCCCTGCCGCTGCTGGACGAGTCGACCCAGGCCGCGGTGGCGCGGCGCACCTCGGTGAAAATCCACAGCAAGGCCGTTGCCGAACGCCTGGCCGCCGTGACCGAAGCGGATGCCCGACGCAAAAGCGCCTTCACCGACCGCGCCCAGGTGCAACGCGCGCGCTTCAACCTGCCGGCCTTTCCGACGACGACCATCGGCTCGTTCCCGCAAACCCCGGAAGTCCGTCAGGCGCGGTCGGCCCACGCCAAGGGCCGCCTCGATGACGCCCAATACGAGACCTTCCTGCGTGAGGAGACCGAACGCGCCATCCGTTGGCAGGAGGAGATCAGCATCGATGTCCTGGTCCATGGCGAGTTCGAGCGCAACGACATGGTGCAGTATTTCGGCGAACAGCTGTCGGGCTTTGCCTTCACCAAGCACGGCTGGGTGCAGTCCTATGGCTCGCGCTATGTCCGTCCGCCGGTGCTGTTCGGTGACGTTTCGCGCCCCAAGGCCATGACGGTCGCCTGGTGGCAATATGCGCAATCGCTGACGCCAAAGCCGGTCAAGGGCATGCTGACGGGGCCGGTGACCATCCTCAACTGGTCGTTCGTTCGCGATGACCAGCCGCGGGCGCAATCGTGCCGCCAGATCGCCCTGGCCATTCGCGACGAGGTCGCCGACCTTGAGGTGGCCGGTTGCCAGATGATCCAGATCGACGAGGCGGCGCTGCGTGAAGGCCTGCCGCTGCGCCGCCGCGACTGGCAGACCTATCTCGACTGGGCCGTCGAAGGCTTCCGCCTGTGCGCGTCGGGTGTCGAGGATCGGACTCAAGTGCACACCCACATGTGCTACTCGGAGTTCAACGACATCATGGACGCAATCGCCGCCATGGATGCCGATGTCATTTCGATTGAGACGTCGCGCTCGAAGATGGAACTGCTCGATGTCTTCAAGTCGAAGAAGTACCCCAACGAGATCGGACCGGGTGTCTATGACATCCACAGCCCACGCGTGCCCGACGTTGCCGAAATGACCGAACTGCTCAGCTTGGCGCGCCGGCGTCTGGACGACGCGCAGATCTGGATCAATCCCGACTGCGGTCTCAAAACGCGCAAATGGGACGAGGTCAAACCGGCCCTGGTCAACATGGTCGCCGCCGCCGAAAAGCTGCGCGCCGACGCGTAAACAAAAGGCGCGGGAGGGTGACTCCCGCGCCTTCGATGTTTCCCGGCTGAGCCAGGGTTAGACGTAAAACTGCGCCATGGCCGACAGCGATACCGGCTTGATCTTCGACGCCTGACCGGCCGAGCCGAATTGCTCGAAGCGCTCTTCGCACACCTTCTGCATGGCGGCATAGGCGGGCTTGAAATAGCCGCGCGGGTCGAAATTACCGGGCTTTTCAGCGAATTGCTTGCGGATATTACCGGTGATCGCCATACGCAGATCGGTGTCGATATTGATCTTGCGCACGCCCATCTTGATGGCCTTTTGCAGTTCCTCGACCGGCACGCCCCAGGTTTGCGGAATCTCGCCACCATAGGCGTTGATCAGGTCCTGCAGGTCCTGCGGCACAGACGACGAGCCGTGCATCACGAGGTGGGTATTGGGCAGGCGCTTGTGAATCTCGGCGATGACGTTCATCGCCAGGACTTCGCCATCCGGCTTGCGCGTAAACTTGTAGGCGCCGTGCGACGTGCCCATCGCAATCGCCAGAGCGTCGACATTGGTCCGGGCGACGAAATCGACGGCCTGGTCGGGATCGGTCAATAGTTGACTGTGGTCGAGCACACCCTCGGCGCCGTGGCCGTCTTCGGCTTCGCCCATACCGGTTTCGAGCGAGCCGAGCACGCCCAGTTCACCTTCGACCGAGACGCCGCAAGCGTGAGCGACCTCGACCACCTTGGCGGTGACGTCGACATTGTACTCATAGTCCGCCGGGGTCTTGGCGTCGGCCTTGAGCGAGCCGTCCATCATCACCGAGGTGAAGCCATGCTGGATCGCGGTGGCGCAGGTCGCCAGCGAATTGCCGTGATCCTGGTGCATGCACAGCGGAATTTCGGGATAGATCTCGGCCAGGGCGTCGATCATCCTGGCCAGCATGATGTCGTTGGCATAGGCGCGGGCGCCGCGCGAGGCCTGGATGATCACGGGCGAGGCGGTCTTGCGCGCCGCCTCCATGATGGAGATGCCCTGCTCCATATTGTTGATATTGAAGGCAGGCATGCCGTAGGCGTGCTCGGCCGCGTGGTCGAGCAGCTGACGAAGCGAGATGCGGGCCATGATGTTTTCCCTTTTTCATGGTCGGATGTGACGCACCGCGCGTTTGTTGTGTTCTCGCGCGGCGTTAAGCTCGTGCCGGTAGGGGAGCCGATCTTTGATCTGTTCTCCCGGCGCGGCGTAAAAATGCGATGGGGTTTCCGTCTCCTGTTTAGCCTTGAAGGGCGGCAACGCCCGGCAGCTCCTTGCCTTCCATCCATTCGAGGAAGGCCCCGCCCGCGGTCGAGACAAACGTCATGTCGTCGACCACCCCAGCGTGATTGAGCGCCGAAACCGTATCGCCGCCCCCGGCGACGGCCACCAGATTACCCGATTTTGTTTGCAATGCAGCAAATTTCGCCGCAGCGACTGTCGCCGCATCGAAGGGTGGCAATTCGAACACACCCAAAGGCCCGTTCCAAATCAAGGTCTTGGACTCACTCATCACCTTGGTCAATTGCGCAACGGTCTTCGGACCGGCGTCGAAAATCTTGTCGTCGGCCGACAGCGGCGCGTCGATGTCCTGGATGCGATGAGGCGCATTGGCCTTGAATTCCTGGGCGACGACGACGTCGACCGGTAGCAGTATCTTGCACTCGCGCGCCTCGGCTTCCTTGAGGATGTCGAGCGCCGTATCCTTGAGGTCTTTCTCGCACAGCGAGCCGCCGACGTCGTGGCCCTGGGCGTAAAGGAAGGTGTTGGCCATACCGCCACCGATGGCCAGGGCGTTGAGCTTGCCGACGAGGTTCTTCAGCAGGTCGAGCTTGGTCGAGACCTTGGACCCGCCGACGATGCCCAGCGTCGGACGCTTGGGGGTGCCGAGGGCGGCATCGAGCGCGTTCAGTTCGCGCTTCATCGACTCACCAGCATAGGCCGGCAGCAGATGCGCCACGCCTTCGGTCGAGGCATGGGCGCGGTGCGCGGCCGAGAAGGCGTCATTGACGTAGAGATCGCCGAGCGCCGCCAGTTGCTTGGCGAAGTCCGGGTCGTTCTTTTCCTCGCCGGCGTGGAAGCGGACATTCTCCAGCAGGGCGATGCCGCCGGGCTCAAGTCCCTCAATGGTTGATTTGGCGGCGTCGCCGACGCAATCCGTCGCAAAGGCCACTGGTTTGCCCAACAAGGCGCTGAGCGGCTCAACGACTGGCTTCAGCGACATTTCCGGCACGACCTTGCCCTTGGGGCGGTCGAAGTGGGCCAGCAGCGCCACTTTGGCGCCCTTTTGCGTCAGGGCATTGATCGTCGGGATGGCGACGCGCAGGCGGGTGTCGTCGGTGATGGTGCCGTTATCCATCGGCACGTTGAAATCGACGCGCACCAGGGCGGTCTTGCCGGTGAGGTCGCCGAGATCGTCGATCGTCTTGAAAGCCATGAAATATCGTCCTGGAGGAAATGAAAAAGGCCCCCGTTTCCGAGGGCCTGAAAGCTTAGATCAGCTTGCCGAAGGCCACGGCCGTATCGGCCATGCGCGACGAGAAGCCCCATTCATTGTCGTACCACGACAGGATGCGGACCAGCTTGCCGCCGATGACCTGGGTCTGGGCCAGGGCGAAGGTCGACGAGGCCGGGATGTGGTTGAAGTCGTGCGACACCAGCGGTTCATCGGTGTAGTCGAGGACGCCCTTCATCGGGCCGTCGGCGGCCACCTTGATGGCGGCATTGACTTCGTCCTTGGTGACGTCGCGGCCGGCATTGAACACCAGGTCGACGCACGACACGTTAGGCGTCGGCACGCGAACCGACGAGCCGTCGAACTTGCCCTTCAGCTCCGGGATGACCAGGCCGATGGCCTTGGCAGCCCCCGTCGAGGTCGGGATCATCGACAGGGCCGCGGCGCGGGCGCGGTAGAGGTCCTTGTGCATCTGATCCAGCGACGGCTGGTCGTTGGTGTAGCTGTGGATCGTGGTCATATAGCCCGACTCGATGCCGCACAGATCGTTGAGCACCTTGGCCACCGGCGCCAGGCAGTTGGTAGTGCACGAGGCGTTGGAGATGACCAGGTCGTCCTTGGTCAGCGAAGCGTGGTTGACGCCGTAGACGATGGTCTTGTCGGCGCCGTCCGACGGGGCCGAAACGATGACCTTCTTGGCGCCGGCCTCGAGGTGGGCGGCCGCCTTGTCGCGCGCGGTGAAAATGCCGGTGCACTCCAGCGCGATGTCGACGTTCAGTTCCTTGTGCGGCAGTTCGGCCGGGTTCTTGATCGCCGTCACCTTGATCGGCGGATAGGTCTTGCCATTGGCCTCGATGACCAGAGTGTCGCCGACAACGCTGACCTTGGCCGGGAAGCGGCCGTGGATCGAGTCGTAGCGCAGCAGGTGGGCATTGGTTTCGACGGGCCCCAGGTCGTTGATGGCGACGACTTCGATATCGGTGCGGCCGTGCTCGACGATCGAGCGCAGGACGAGGCGGCCGATGCGGCCGAAACCATTGATGGCGACGCGAAGAGCCATGGGGGATCCTTTTCTTATCAAGCCGGTTTATCAGTCCGGGCCGGCAATTGCGCCGCCGTTCTTTAACCTAAGGGGAGGGAAGTCAAGTGGTAATTGGCCTTGCCGGGCCGGTGGTAGCGCTACCTTTGGAAACCGGTATCAGGCGATATCAGTTGCGCGTCGAAGCTATCGGCCGCCGCCGGTCGTCGGGCCGAAAATGTCCTTGAAGCGGTGCGGCAGGGCGCGCCAGTACTGCGGCGGCGCCTCGACCGTGGCCTCCAGTTCGGCGGCAGCGTGCCAGCCCCAGCGTGGGTCGTAGAGCAGGCCGCGCGCCAGGGCGACGAGGTCGGCCTGGCCAGAGCTTATGATCGTCTCGGCCTGGTGCGGGTCATCGATCAGCCCAACGGCCATGGTGGTGACGCCGGTCGCCTTGCGGATAGCCTCGGCGAACGGCACCTGATAGCCCGGGCCGACTTGGATTTTCTGCGCCGGCGACAGGCCGCCCGAGGACGCGTCGATCCAGTCGACGCCGCGATCCTTCAGCGCCTTGGCGAAGACGATGCTTTGCTCGATATCCCAGCCGCCGTCGATCCAGTCCGAGGCCGAGAGACGCAGGCCGACGGGTTTATGCGCCGGAAAGGCGGCGCGGACGGCATCGAACACTTCGAGCGGAAAACGCATGCGGTTTTCCAAAGAGCCGCCGTACTGATCGGTGCGGTGGTTGGAAATCGGCGACAGGAATTCGTGCAGCAGATAGCCATGAGCGTTATGCACTTCGAGCGCATCGATACCCAACGCCTCGGCGCGTTTGGCGGTGGCAACGAAGGCTGCCTTGACGCGCGCCATCCCGGCGAGGTCGAGTTCGACGGGGGCCGCTTCGCCGTCCTTGACCGGCACGGCTGAGGGCGCAAACGGCCGCCAGCCGCCCTGTTCCGGCGTCAGCAACTGGCCGCCGTCCCACGGCAGCGCACTCGACGCCTTGCGGCCGGCATGGGCGATCTGCATCGCCACCTTCGTTTTGGTGTGCTTGCGAATGGCGGCCAGGACGGGGACGAGGGCAGCCTGGGTGTTGTCGTCATAGAGGCCGAGATCGCCGGCGGTGATGCGGCCTTCGGGCTCGACGGCGGTCGCTTCGATGATCAGCAGGCCGGCGCCGGACATGGCCAGCGAGCCGAGGTGGATCATGTGCCAGTCGGTAGCGGCGCCATCCTCGGCCGAATACTGGCACATCGGCGAGACGACGATGCGATTGGGAAGCGTCAGGTCACGCAATTTAATCGGGGAAAACAGGGCGCTCATTTTATCTCCGCCGTTACGGTTCAACCGTTGCGGGCCTTATATGAGAGAGGCCTCATAGGCGATCAAGCGTGCGCGATCGATTCAGCGTTATTTCTTCGCCGGCACGCGCAGCGGCAGGACCAGCTTGGCCACCAAACCCGTCACCTTGTCGCCATCCTGACGATTGTGCAGGGTGAGCGTCGCGCCTTGCGCTTCGGCGAGCGCGCGGGCGACCGACAGGCCCAAGCCCGAGCCGCCGGTGTCGCGGTTGCGCGACGATTCCAGGCGGAAGAACGGCTCGAACACGCTTTCCAGAGCATCGGCCGGCAGGCCGGGGCCGCGATCGACAACGCTGACCTCGGCGTCCTTGCCGTGTATCGCCAGTTCGATACGGCAGCCGCCGGCATAGCGGCAGGCGTTTTCGACCAGGTTGGTGACGATGCGCTTCAGCGCCACGGTGTCGCCATTGACCATGACGGCTTCCTGGATCACCGGCGCCTCCATCGGGCAGGTAATGGCGAGGTCCTCGGCCAGGGTCTCCATCAGCGACGACAAATCGATCGGTTTCAACGTTTCGCGAAGTTTGTGGGCCGAGGTGAAGCTCATGGCGCTGCGGATCAGCCCATCCATGTGCGAAATGTCTTCGGCCAGCTTGTCGCGCGTCTTGGCCGGCAGGTCTTCGATGCGCAGACGCATGCGCGCCAGCGGTGTCTTCAGGTCGTGGGCGATAGCCCCCATCAGCGCCGTGCGGCTTTCGACCTGCTTCTTGATCCGCGTCTGCATGGCGTTGAGCACGTCGGCGGCGGCACGCACCTCGCGCGGCCCGGCCGCCAGAACCGGGGGCGAATCGTCCTCAAATCCGACCTTGGCCGCGGCTTCGGAAAAGGCGACGATCGGTCTGGATAAGCGCTGCGACAGCAACCAGGCCAGCGGCAGAATGAGCAGGGCGGTGAGGCCGAACCCGATCAGCAATCGCTCCTGCCAAGGCTGAATCCAGGCCACCGGCGGCTGGATGACGCGATAGGAACCGTCGGCCTGCTTCCAGGCCGCCGAAAAGGCCGGGTAGAGCAGGGCAGCGTGGCCACGTTCGTCCGATTGCATATAGCGCAGCATCGCCTGGTCGCGGTCGCGCTCACGCAAGAACTGTTCCGGCGGGCGGTCTGCGCCGGCGGCAGCTTGCGGGTCCACCGACGACGCATCAGCGCCTTGCGGCGTATCGGCATTCGACGGCGTGGCTTGTCCGTCGGTGCCTGGATAAGTGGGGCCGCCGGCGTCCGTCGGATTGGCATTGCCGCCAGGTCCGCCGGGGCCAAAGCCACCCGGGCCGCCCATGCCGTAGCCCGGGGGACCGCCTGGATTGCCACCCATGGCTCCACCAGGGCCAAAGCCACCATTCCACGGGCCATGATCGCCATTATCGTCGAAATGCCGGCGGTGCCACAGGCCGCTCGGACGCATCTGCCGCATGCTGACCCACACCCGGTCGGTCGGCACACCGAGGTCGCTGGCCAGACGCTGGGCGACCATGCCGGAGAACATCGACCGCGACCGGTGTTCGAGGTTGGCCTTGACGAAATCCGGCGCCTCGCTGACCGTTTCGGCTTTGAGGGTGCGGCCGTTGGCCAGCTTGGCCTCGCCGGTCTTCAATGCCTGCACCGCCTCGGTCATGTTGTAACCCGATGGCGGCGGTTCCGGCGCGTTGATGACCAGCCAGGTATTGATCCCGATCGCAAGTACCAGGACGATCAACGACAGCCCCATAACCTGCCAGAAGATTGGCAGGGAGATAAGCTGACGGCGCGGGTTCGAAGGGCTTTTGGACAAGTGCGTGGTTGTGTGGTGTCGTTATTTCAGCGGCTTGAACATATAGCCGATGCCGCGAATGGTGCGAATAATGTCTTCGTTGTTGTCGTCGGACAACTTACGGCGCAGACGCGATATCTGCACGTCGATGGCGCGGTCGAAGCTGTCGGTGTTCGGGCCGTGCAGGAAATCGAGAATTTGGTCGCGGGTCAGGGCCCGGCCCGGACGGTCGAGGAAGACGCGCAGCAGCTCGAACTCGGCGTTGCTCAGTGCCACCTGGACGCCGTCGGGGCGCGTCAGGGTGCGCTTGATATTGTCGAGCTGCCAGCCGAAGAAATGGGTGATCGGCGACTTGCCGCCCCAACCATCGCCATTGCCGCGCGATTCCTGACGACGCAGCACGGCGCGGATGCGCGCCAGCAATTCGCGGGGGTGGAACGGCTTGGTCATATAGTCGTCGGCGCCGAGTTCGAGGCCGACGATGCGGTCGATCTCCTCGCCGCGGGCGCTGAGCATGATCACCGGCGGGCCGTCGTTTTCGCCCAGGCGCTTGCAGATCGACAGGCCGTCTTCGCCCGGCATCATGTAGTCGAGGACGACCAGACTGATGTCACCGCGCGCCAGCACCTTGTCCATCTCGCGGCCGTTCGGCGCGGTGTGAACGTCGAAGCCGTTCTGGGTGAGAAAGTTGCTGATCAGGTCGCGCAGGTCGAGATCGTCATCGACGATCAGAACGCGGGGCGTGGGCAGGGTGGCGGGGGAGGGGCTGGACATGGAGCGGGCGGCCTGAAGCATTGTGCGAAACTCAAATAACGGCGAACTGTAGGGTTATAGATGCCGGGGTCGTTGGGCCGTATGATTTCACCTGCGCAACATATCATCTTAATGCCGCCCACTTGCGCATTTTTTTGACATTCGCGCGCAAAACTAATCATCCATGATCACCACAGCCGGGGAACAGGCTCGGACCTATAATCGACATGGGAAAAACATGAAAATCAAAGCTTTGACACTGGCATCCGCCGTGGCGCTGATCGGGGCGATGGGCGCCGGAGTGGCTCTGGCGCAGACAGCCACTCAACCTGCAAAGCCGCAGACCCCAGCGGCGCCGGCAACCAGTGCGGCCACCCCGGCGCACAAGCCGATGCATCGCGACGCGACGGTCAAGCCCGACGGCGCACCCGATCATATGCGTGGCCCGATGCACGCCCCGTCCTTCGACGATATCGACACCAATCATGACGGTACGATCAGCAAGGCCGAGTTCGAGGCCTTCCACGCCGCCCATCCGATGCCGCCGCGTGGCGGCCCCGGTGAAGGCATGCGAGGTGAAGGCGGGCGCGGTGGCGGCGTGGGTATGGAGTGGCGCTTCATGATGATGCAGCAAATGATGATGCATCACATGCGCGATGGACGCCGTGGCCACGAAGGTCATGACGGCCACTTCGACCTCAAGGCAGCCGATACCGACCACGACGGCAAGATCAGCTGGGCCGAGTTCCAGGCGGCGGCGAACGCCCACCTGAAGGAACGCTTCGATCGCCTCGACAAGAACCACGACGGCTTCATCAGCGATGACGAACTGCACGGGCCGCGCGGCCGCTGGGGCGAGCACGGCAAGGATCACAAGGACGGGCACGACGGCCCACCGCCGCCGCCGCCGGCGGAAGGCGCCGCGAAATAAGCGCGACAAAACAGAGGCCGGCGGTCGTTCCGCCGGCCTCATTTTTTTGAAATTTTTCCGCGACGGATTTGTGTCGGCCTAGCGTTAGATGAGGAAAGGCTCACGGAACTCGACCCGGAACTCTCGTCCATGTCTTTGCGCATTTTCGTTTCTGTCACCGCGCTCGGCCTGATCATGGCCTCGGCGGCGGGTGCCCAGACGGCGGCATCCGCGACAGCGTTTTCTGCGGCGCCGGCAAAGGCGCACGAAGGCCTGAAGGCGCGGTTCGACGCCATGGACGCCAATCACGACGGCTTCATCGACAAGAGCGAAGCTACCGGCCGCATCGCCAAGAATTTCGACACCATCGATGCCGATCACGACGGCAAGATCAGCCTGGAAGAACTGCGCGCCGAAGCCCGCGAAGTCGCCGGCAGCAAGAAAAATGCTGGTGCGGCTCCGATGGCTGCCGCGGCGCCCGTCGCCCCAGTTGCTCCGGCCGCGCCGGAAAAGCATCACGGCAATTTTGCCGGCATGGACACCGATCACGACGGCCGTATCTCGTTCGCCGAGTTCACGGCGCGCGAAAAGGCCCTGTTCGACCGGCTCGACACCAATCACGACGGCTATCTCGAAGCCTCGGAACTGCCCAAGGGCAAGGAAGGCAATGTCCGCAAGGCCAAGGGTGGCCTGGGCGACAATGCATTCGGTACTGGCACCTGGGGTAAATCGGCTGCGGGAGGGGCGTCGTCGTCGAGTTCCGCCCAATAGCCTCATGCCCAAAAGTGGATTGCCGCTTTTGGGATAAACATGAGGCGTCAACTAGGGCGTAAAATTCAGCCTTCTTGGACTTGCCAGTATCTCCCCGGAACCGGCAAGCCCAGGAGAGAGCCGTGGTTGCCGCCGCGACCACGGCTACTTTCTTTTTGAGACCAGGAAAACCTTGTAGCCCTTAGCCCAGAGCCTTCTTCGCGTGGCCGGCGACGGCTTCGGCGGTGATGCCGAACTCCTTGAACAGCCGCTCCGCCGGCGCCGAGGCGCCAAAACCGCCCATGCCGACGAAGATACCGTTCTCGCCGACAAAGCGTTCCCAGCCCATCGATATCGCAGCCTCGACGGCGATCTTTACCGGCGCATTACCGATGGTCGCCTTCTGATAGGCGTCCGGTTGTTCGTCGAACAGGTTCCACGACGGGCACGACACCACGCGCGTGGCGATGCCGTCGGCTTCGAGCAGTTTTTGCGCCGCGACCGCGACGGAAACCTCAGTGCCGGTGGCGAAGATCGACACCTTGGCCGTGCCTGAGGCCGCGCTGACCTCATAGGCGCCCTTGAACGCCAGATCGCCGCCGCCAACACTTCCTGAAACACCGCGAACGGCCGGGACCTTTTGCCGCGACAGGACCAGCATCGACGGCCCCTTGGCCTTCAATGCCGCCTTCCAGCATTCGGCCGTCTCGACCATGTCGGCCGGGCGGAAGACGTTCAGCCCGGGCATGGCGCGGAACGAGGCCAGTTGTTCGACCGGCTGGTGTGTCGGGCCGTCTTCGCCGACGCCGATCGAGTCGTGGGTCATGACGTGGACGACCTTGGCGCCCATCAGGCTGCCCAGGCGAATCGCCGGGCGGCCATAGTCGCTGAACACAAAGAAGGTACCGGCATAGGGCAGGACGCCGCCGTGCAGCGCCATGCCGTTCATCGCCGCGGCCATGCCGAATTCGCGCACGCCGTAATGGATATAGCGGCCGGCATAGTCGGGCTGATCGAAGTCGACCATGCCCTTGACCAGGGTATTGACCGAGCCCGTCAGGTCGGCCGAGCCGCCGACCAGGTTCTCGATCGCCGGCGTCAGGGTGGCCAGGGCCTTGCCCGAGCACGAACGCGTGGCGTCGGCGACCGGCGTCGTCAGCGACGCCTGAATGTGGGCGTCGAGCGCTTCGAAGGCATTGGCCGGCAGCTTGCCGGAAACGGCGTCGAGGAAGGCCTGCTTATGGGGCGAGGCGTCAAGGCGCGCCTTCCACGGCTTGTGCGGGCGCGCGGCGCGGCGGCCGGCCGATTCCCAGGCTGTCTTGATGCCGCCCGGGACGGTGAAGGGATCGTAGAGCCAGTTCAGATGCTCGCGCGTCGCCTTGATTTCGTCGTCGAAAAGGTTGTAGCCGTGGCCGTGCTTGTCGCCCTCGAGGCTGCCTGCGCCGCGCGACACCTTGGTCTTGCAGGCGATCATCACCGGCTTGTCCTGTTTGATGGCCCAGCGCATGGCGGCGGCGATCTTGACGTGGTCGTGGCCGTCGACGGCCTTGACCGCCCAGCCGGCGGCCTTGAAGCGCGCCTGCTGGTCGCCGGTCTCGGCGATGGTCGCCCAGCCGTCGATGGTGACATTGTTGTCATCAAACAAAACGATCAGCTTGTTCAGCTTCAGCCGGCCTGCCAAGTGGATGGCTTCGTGCGACACGCCTTCCATCAGGCAGCCGTCACCGGCGATGACCCAGGTCTTGTGATCGACCAGGTCGTCACCAAAACGGGCATTGAGGTGGCGTTCGGCCATGGCCATGCCGACGGCGGTGGCCAGGCCCTGGCCCAGCGGGCCGGTGGTGCACTCGACCCCGGCGGTGTGGCCGTATTCCGGGTGACCCGGCGTCGACGAGCCCCATTGGCGGAAATTCTTGATGTCGTCCATGCAGACCGACTTGAAGCCGGTCAAATGCAGCAGCGAATAGATCAGCATCGAGCCGTGGCCGGCCGACAGCACGAAACGGTCGCGATCGGCCCAGTCAGGCTTCTTCGGATCGTATTTGAGGAACTTGGTCCACAAGACGGTGGCGACATCGGCCATGCCCATCGGCATGCCCTGGTGACCAGACTTGGCCTTGTGCACCGCCTCCATCGACAGCACCCGAATGGCATCGGCCATCAGTGTGCCCGAAGGCTTCAACGAACGCACCGCGTCAAGGAGGCTTGTGGACATGAGTGAGTCTCGATTAAACTGTTTCCGTGAAATGTGTTGCGCCCCTTAGCTTATGCGGCGCATCAAGGGTAGGGTTTTGTGGGGCGCTCAGTTATTAAATTTGCCTCAAAGGGATGTGGTGATGGACAATAACCTCAATCCGGGACAGCCGGGCGGAAGTCTCAGCCTGGCCGTCGACCGTCTCGACAAGGCGCTGGAAGCGCTGGAAGCGCGGGTACAGGCGCTGCGCGACGGTGAACCCTTGCCGGAATATACGCCGCCGGCCGCCGGAGATCTCGAGGCCATGGCCGCGCTTCAGGCCGAATATCAGCGCGTGGTGCGCGAGCTCGAAACCATGCGTCAGCGCGAACAGCACCTAGTCGCCGCGGCCCAGGACGCTTTCGACGCCCTGGGTGGCGCCGCTTCCGATATCCGCGGCATTCTCGAAAATGAGGCTGCCTGATGGGAGAAGTCACCGTCCGGGTTAACGGAAAGCCTTATACGGTCGGGTGTGCCGACGGTCAGGAAGCCCGCGTCCAGGAATTGGCGCGGAACTTCGATGAGCACGTCGAAATGGTCGTCTCCGACGTCGGTGCGGTCGGCGAGGTGCGCCTGTTCCTGATGGCGGCCCTGCTGATGATCGACGAAATGCAGGACCTGAAATCGCAATTGTCGGATGCCTCGTCGGCCAATTCGCGCATCAATGCCGGGGTCCACGAGATGGAGCGCCGGGCCGCCTTTGCCATTTCGGATGCCGCCGCGCGTCTGGAACGCCTGTTGGGCGCAGGCTGATCCGGGCTTAGCGCCCGCTGATCACCAGATTGTTGATTTCCATCAGCCGTTCCGGCTTGGCGATCGGCTTGAAGCCGAACCGCGCGTAGAGGCTGTGGGCGTCGAGTGTGCCGAGATAAAACCGGCGCAGGCCCTGCAGGTCGGGATGCGCCATGACGGCTTCCATCACGCGTTTGGAATAGCCTTGGCCCTGATGGCCCTCCAAGACGAAGACGTCGCACAGATAGGCGAATGTCGTGCGATCGCTGACCACACGGGCAAAGGCCACCTGTTGGCCGCCAACGAACCCGCCAAAACACAGCGAGTTGTCGAGCGACTTCACCACTGTGTCGCGGCTGACGCCGCGCGCCCAGTACGAGACCTCGCTGAGATAATGATGGATCACGCCGTCATCCATGGCGGCACGATCGGAGCTTACGATGAAGGCGCTCATTTGCCGTCGACGCTGACCGTTTGGGCCGACATGTGGACCTTGACTTCCTGAGCAGGCGAATCCGAGGAATCGCCGACCATGACGGTGTAGTCGCCGGCGGCGATCTTCCAGGTTTTCGAGGCCTCGTCGAAGGTGCCGAGCAGGCGCGGATCGACCTTGAGCTCGATGATCTGCGACGAATGGCTGGGCATATCGGCCTTGGTGAAGGCACCCAGCCGCTTGGGCGCTTCCCAATGGGCATTGGCCGGCGCGGTGACATAGACCTGCGGCACCGCCTTGCCGTCGACGCTGCCGGTATTGTTGAGCGTGAAGCTGACGGTGATGGTCTTACCGGTCTGATGCGCTTCCAGGCCTTCCAGGCCAAACCGCGTGTAGCTCAGGCCAAAACCGAAGGGGAACAGGGGCTTGGCGCCCGTCTTGTCGAACCACTTGTAGCCGACGGCGGCGCCTTCGAGGTCATAATTGACGCTGAAGGCCTTGCGCGAATTGTCGCCGTCGAGCTTGGGGCGTGGCAACTGGTCGAGCGAAGCCGGGAAGGTCGCCGGCAGGTGGCCCGACGGGTTGACTTCGCCGCTGAGCACGCGAGCGATGGCCGCACCGCCCCCGGCGCCGGGGAACCAGGCTTCGATGACGGCGCCGGTCTGGTCGAGCCACGGCATGGTGACCGGGCCGCCCGTTTCGAGCACGACGACGGTCTTGGGATTGGCCTTGGCGACCGCGGCAATCAGCGCGTCCTGGCCATTGGGCAGGGAAAGGTCCGGCACGTCCATGCCCTCGGCCGTCCACTGGGTGGCAAAGACGATGACGATGTCGCTTTGGGCGGCCAGTTGCGCCGCCGCGGCGACGTCCTTGCCGTCATTATAGCTGACCGTTGCCTTGGTACGCTTTTGCAGTTCCTGCATCGGCGAGGACGGATCGTAGACCATCGGCCCCGGGAAGTGATCCGGGCCTTCATTGGCCATGATCAGGCCGCTGGCCGGGGCGCCGTGCGGATAGACTTGGGACGAGCCGCCACCAGACAGAACGCCGGCGTCGGCGTGACCGCCGATGATGGCGATGGTCTTGGCGGTCTTGGCGAGCGGCAGCAGGCCGTCGTTGTTTTTCAAGAGGACGATGGCGCCTTCCTCGTCGGCCTGGGCGGCCTTGAGGTGGGCATCGTAATCGATCTTGTCCGACTGGTCGCTGATCGGGTTATCGAACAGGCCCTCGGCGAACATCGACCGTAGAATGCGGCGCGCCATGTCGTCGAGACGCATCGGCGTCACCTGACCGGAACTCACCGCGGCCTTGAGATCGTCCTGGAAATAGGCCTTGTCATCAAACGGATAGCCGGATTCCTGATCGAGCCCGGCATTGGCCGCGGCGACCGTCGAATGGGTGGCGCCCCAGTCCGACATGACATAGCCGCGATAGTGCCAGTCGCCTTTCAGCACTTGGCCCAACAGCCAGTCGTTCTCGCAGGCGTGCTTCTCGTTGACGATATTGTACGAGCACATGACCGAGCCCGGCTGGCCGGTCTCGATGGCGATCTGGAAGGCCATCAGGTCCGATGTGCGCGCCGCCGCATCGGAGATCCTGGCGTCGAGCTGCGACTGGCCGGTGGCCTGATCGTTGACCGCGTAATGCTTGACGGTGGAAATGACGTGGTTCGACTGGATGCCCTTGATTTCGCTGCCGACAATGGTGCCGGCGAGCAGCGGATCCTCGCCGCCATATTCGAAGTTGCGGCCGTTCCTCGGTTCGCGCAGCAGATTGACGCCGCCGGCCAGCATGACGTTGAAGCCGGAGAAGCGCGCTTCTTCGCCGATCATCGCTCCGCCCTTGGTCGCCAGATCGGCGTCCCAGGTGGCGGCGGTGGCCAGGCCCGAGGGCAGGGAGGTGCGCAGGCGTGGTGTCGCCGAACGTTGCGTCGCCACGCCGACGCCGGCGTCGGTTTCGCTCTGCGCCGGGATGCCGAGGCGGGCAATGCCGGGCACGAAGCCGGCGGCATCGGGCAGCGAATCGGTCGGGCGAGTAAATTTCTTCCAGGGCGCGTCGGTCGAGAAGTAGCCGAACACCAGGGTGAGCTTCTCGTCGGTCGTCATTTGCCGAAGAACCAGATCGGTGCGCGCCTCCGGTGTCAGCTTGGTGTCCAGCCACGGCTTGTCGGCGGGGACGGCCGCCTGAACCCCCGTCGCCATCACGACCAAAGCCGTTGTCAACAAAAGGCTTTTTACGCGGGGGGCAAGGCGCATGCGACGTCTCCTCAGGCAGATCAGCTGATCTGTTATAACGCATCAAGCCGCTATCCAAATGGCTTTTTTGTGCCGCCTTGGCTTACAGGCTTTACCCTTGGCCGGCAAAACTTGTAGGAAACGATACCGGACGCAAAAACGGGCGGAAACGAGGACAGACCATGACCGAAGCCACCCAGCCGCCGGCGCCCGGCGCTCAAACCGGACCGGCCGGCGCGCCGCCGATCGATCCCAAGGATGCGCGCTCGATCATCTTCGGCCTGATGGTCGTGCTGCTGTTGGCGGCGCTGGATCAGACCATCGTCTCCACCGCCATGCCGACCATCGGCCGCGCGCTCGGCGATATCGAACACCTGCCGTGGATGGTCACGGCCTATCTCTTGAGCTCGACCGTGGTGACACCGCTCTACGGCAAGCTGGCCGACATTATCGGCCGGCGCACCACGCTTTTGATGGCCATCGGTATCTTCCTGGCCGGATCGCTGCTGTGCAGCCTGTCGCCGTCGATGTACGTGCTGATCGCGGCCCGTGCTGTTCAGGGCCTGGGTGGTGGCGGTCTGATGTCGCTGGTGCAAACGGTGATTTCCGACATCGTCACGCTGAAGGAACGCGGCCGCATCCAGGGCCTGTTCGCCGCGGTGTTCACCTCATCGAGCATCGGCGGCCCGATTTTGGGCGGTGTCATGTCCGACCATCTCGGCTGGCAGTCGATTTTCTGGGTCAATCTGCCGGTCGGCGCCCTGGCGCTGTGGATCGTCTACAAGGGCCTGCTGAAACTGCCGCGCTACGAACGCGCCCACAAGATCGATTGGCTGGGCGCCATCCTGATGGCCATCGCCGCCCTGGTGCTGATGGTCGGCATCAATACGCGCGGGGCGCAGATCATGGGCGTGCCGGTGTGGGCGGCCTATGTCGTGTCGGCCGTGTTCTGGTTGCTGTTCGCCCTGCGTCTGCGCCTGGCCGAAGAGCCGCTGATCCCAACCGGCATCCTGAAAAACGCCACCATTGTCCGCGGCATCCTGGTCGCCACGCTCGGCATGGGCGCTCTGATGTCGGTGGGCGCCTATAATCCGCTGTACATCCAGCTGATCTATCACCTGACCCCGTCCAATGCCGGCCTGGTGACGACACCGCTCAGCCTCGGCATTATCGGCGGCTCGATCGCCTCGGGCCAGCTCATGTCGCGCAGCAAGAACGGCAATTACAAGCTGCTGCCGATGATCGGTCTGCTGCTCGGGACCCTGATCTATGCCGCGCTGGCGCTGTCGCCCGCACGTCTGCCGCTGTGGGGCTATATCGGCTCGCTTGTGGTGGCCAATCTCGGCGTCGGTGCCACCTTCCCGGTGACCACCATCATCATCCAGGCCGTGGTCGAGCGTCATCAGATGGGCACGGCGACCGGCGTCATGAATTTCTTCCGAAGCCTGGGCGGTGCGTTGATGGTCGCGGTCTTCGGCGCCATCCTGTTCGGTGAGTTGCATGTTTTGCTGGGCAATGCCTTTAACGGCGCGCTCGATGCCAGAACCTTCGATCACGTCGCCAATCCGGCCCGTATCTACCAGCCGATCTTTATCGGCGCCTCGGTCGCCATGGGCCTGGCCTTCCTGATCCTGACCTCGATGAAGCGGGTGTCGCTGCGTGGTCGCGATGCGCCGACGGTGGCCAAGGACATCGAAGAAGCGGCGCCGCAGCTCGATCTCGAAGGCGCCGATTTTTCGGAGTAGGCGAAGAGGGACTAGCGCTCGTTGCGTGCCAGCGTGATCGCCTTTTCCGGGCAGGTACTGACGCACAGGCCGCACGCCTGGCAGGCCTCGGCATTGACGGCATAGGCCTGCTTCCAGCCGTGCAGCGTACCCTTGATTTTCGCCATGAAACCAAGGTCTTGGCGATCCTCTGGCGGGACGATGGCCAGATCGAAGACGTCATAGGGGCAGATGACGACGCAATCGGCCTTGCCCTCACAGCGCGCGCGGTCGATCACGGGGTGGAATTCGCCGGGAGACTGTTTACAGGCGTTTTTCATGACTTATGTTTCATAAGCGATATCAAACACCTGATGTCACAAAACTTTTTCGAGTTCGCATAACGGCATTTAGCGCTCATTTAACCATATCACGGTATCTAATAGCCATATACGCTCCACCGATACCGAAGTCATGAACGCTCGTCCTTCCTCCAGCTATACCAAATCCGGCAATATGTCCGCGCGCGAAACGCGCAATCTTGCCAATCTGGGTGAGACGGCGTCGACCTCGCGCGTGCTCAACCTGTCGCTGATCCATATGACGAGTGGCCGCAGCTCGGAATATTCGGCGCAACCCTTCTTCAAGCAGGCCCTGCTCAACAAGTCGCTGATCATCAAGCACACCCTGCGCCCAGCCGAACGCGAACTGTTTGGCAAGCCGCGGCGCACGGCGACCAAGATCATCCTGCCATTCGATGCCGAAGATCTGCGCCTGGGCGGCCGTTCGATCTTCGTCAATCAGCAGGGCTTCGACGCCTTCGTGCGCAACTATTTCGGCGGTGTCGATCGCACCGCCAATACCGACCTGCTGATCCTGCAGCACCTCGACGAAATCCCCTCGCTTGACCCGTTCCTGGTGCGCGAACACCTGGCGCGCTTCGGTTTCCGGCCGGCGCCGTGCTATCTCAAGATTTCGCCGCACGACCTGCAGGAAATGACCGGTTTCGCCAATGAAGAAATCGAGCGCCTGGTGATGACGGCGTTCGGCTCGGGCATGGAGACGGCGGCGGTCAAGCTGACCTCGAAGATTCTCGCCAATACGCTGGACTCCGACCTCGACCCGCTGCGCGAAACCTTCCGCATGAGTTCGGACGAGTTTGCCGAAGGCATGTTCTCGTGGCGCGGCTTCCTCTATTTCAAGTGGCGCGAAGCCGCGCTGCAGGCCGAAATCCGCAATGTGCTCAATGGTCTGTCGACCTATCGCCCGATCGGGCCGTCGGACGACGATACGCGCGGCTATCTGTCCGAGGCGCGGCCGCGGCTGGCGCGCAAGATCATGGCCGCCGTTATGCAGACGCGGACGACGCTGAAAATCTACGACGACGCCTATAACGACCTGACGCGCGGCGCCAATCCGGGGCCGTTCCGCAAGTTCCTGATGGACGGCCCCAGCATGTTCTTCGAGCTGGGCGAGAATATCGGCACGCTCAGCCACATCGGCTCGTTCTGGAGCTATCGCCTTGGGCCGCGGATGCAGCACCTGCGCCTGACGCCGCTGGAATTTGCCGACATCCTGGTCGATTTTGAGGACAGCCTGATCCATATCGAGGTCCCCGAAACCGAGGCCAAACGCGTCGAACCGCGCCGGATCGCGTTTTAATCTTCCTTTTAAGCGTGGCCGAACACCAGCCACGCCGCGAACAAGCCGTAGAGCAGGCCTATGGCCGCCAATGCGCGGCTGTCGACGCGTTTGCGTGCGAACATCAGCCACAGCACGACGATGGCGATCGCCGTCACCGCCCCTGACACGAGCAGATTGGCGTCGAAGCGCCACGGCGTGAAGATGATGCCGAGCGCCGACGGGATCGTTGCCTGGATCATCATGGCGCCGGAAATATTGGCCAGCGCCAGCCGCTCTTTGCCCTGACGCACCCAGATGATTGCGTTCATCGTTTCCGGCAGCTCCGTCGCCACGGGCGACAGCAGAAGCGCCGCCGTATGCGACGCCATGCCGAGTGCGCCGGCCAGGGCTTCCAACTGCGACACGAAGACGTGCGAGGCGGCGGCGATGACCAGAAGCGCCACGATCGCCTGACCGCCGGCCCATGCCATGTTGGGGTTATTGGGGCGAAACTTGAGCGGCTCAAGCTCGTCCTCGTCGGCATCACCTTGATCCGAGCCCTGATCCGGCGCGCTGATTTCACGCCAGACATAGATGGCGTAGGCGGCCAGGAACAGCGCGCCCAGCCAAAGCTTGTAAGCAAAGGTGATCAGACCCAGACCGACCTTGACGATAAAGATCGCCAGGAAGGACACCTGATCCGATCCCAGGCGCTTATAGTCGGCAACGACGCAGTGATCGGCGCGCTTCAGCCGGTTCTGGTTCAGCCACAAGGCCAGGCCGACGACGCCGTAGGCGATCGTCGCCAGCACCAGCGGGCCGCCCATGGCGGCGCCGACGCCGATATCCTTTTGCTGCGCGCTGTGGCCGAAGACGACGGCGGTGAAGGTGACGGCACTTTCTGGTAGGGCGGTGCCGAAGGCGGCCAGCACTGAGCCCACGGCGGTGGCGCCGAGGTTCATGTGTTTGCCGCACCATTCGACCGAATTGGTGAAATATTCGCAGGCGAAATAGATCAGCGCCGCGGAGCCGAGAAACAGCAGGATCGTCAGGAGCATCAGGTCATCCGGGGCCGGGCAAGCGATCAACCAATGGCGCAAGACGCGGCTTGCCCGGCCCGGGCAGTCGCATCATGGCCAAAGGTCTCGCCGTTTATGAACACGCCAAGGCGCTGTGGCGCCTATTATGTTGACGTGGTCCCCTAGGCATTAAAATACCCAGGGCGGCTACTCCCCAATGACAATGGCGGCCTTATGGCCGACTTTTGGGCCATTGCAAAGAGGGAAATATCGCACCGCACACGGATTTGTGTTCGCTCGTCCCTGCTGCCTTTATGGCGCGCTTATTTTATCCACCGCCGCAAACCTTGAGTTCTGTCCGTATCCCGACTATTTACAGTTCCGGCGGGTCTTGCTGCAGCTCGCGTGACGGACAACATATCCTTCTGACCTTAATCACTTAGAACGGGGACTGTCCCTGACTGAGACCGTGGTCTCTATCACATGGTTCCCACCTGACTTGTCAGGTCTGAGAGGAT
>OUNM010646409.1_pt1 | contig 40199 bp, 56 predicted proteins | sample 1769961 | NCBI WGS metagenome assembly OUNM01 (sample SAMEA3914820, study PRJEB12502) | metagenome | biome: forest; material: soil | place: USA | collected 2012-03-12 | depth 0.3 m | reverse complement strand
TGTCAAGGCAGCTCCCCCCACCCACCCCTCTTATCGTTTCGGGGGTTCCTTTTCCAGCTCGGCGACTGGGGTTTTATCGGCCGTATTGTCCTTATTCGCCGCGCGTTTTGCAGCTCATTTGCAGCTCATTTGCAGCTCTTCCGCGCTCTCTCTTTCTGCGGCGCTCACGTTATGCCGTTCGGGGCGTTCGGCGCTCACTCGCTGGACATTTGCGGGACATTCGCAATACATTTGCGCAGCGCGCCGCATTTTTTCCTTGACGCGCTCGGCGCTCTTCCACTAGTTTCATAGGGGACGGGGCGGCGACGCTCCTACGGGGCAACCCGGACACTCAGAAACGAGGACACACCATGGCACACTCCACCGCTTCTCCTTCCTTCCTCTCCGATACCATCGACAAGCTCCAAGCGCTCATCGCTGAAGACAGGCGAGACGCGAACATGCTCGCGAGCGTTCTGCTCGGCGCTGGTTACATCGTCGTCTCGCATTCCGGTCTTCCGCTCAACTTCACTATCACCGGCAAAGGCGAGCGCCGCGTCGCGAGCGCTGCGCAGATCGCCGCTCATGCTGGGCGCGTCGTTCGCTTCACACGGATGGACGCCGAGCTTCTAGCGTTCAACGTGACAGACGGAGCTGGACGCCCAGCGCGCGCCGTTCACGTCGTCGACGCTATCGCTGCGCAGATCGCCGAGCGCGAGCAAATACTCGCATCGCTGCTGAACGTCGCAGAGAGGATGACGCAACTGTAAGTCGAGCGCGGCGCGAGCATCCAGCGCGCCGCTCACCTTCAGCACATCGGGGCAACCCGGACACTCAGAAACGAGGACATTATGCAGCTATTCGACACGGCACCAACCCCAGCACAAGACGCGCTCAACTTTCCCCAGTCACTCACCGAGAAATACCGCCCGCGCCGCGTCGCGGACTTCGTAGGACTCGAAGCGCCGAAAAAGCTCTGCGCAAAGCTCGCGGCTCGTCCGTATGAGAGCGCATGGTTTTTTCTCGGCTCGTCTGGCACTGGTAAGACGACGCTCGCGCTCGCGCTCGCTGAAGAGATGCGCGCCGAGCTGCACCACATTCCATCTCAGGAGTGCAACGTCGCGAACATCGAGCGCGTAGTCCGCACCTGCCAGTATGTTCCGCGCTTGGGTTGCACGTTCCATATGGTTCTGATTGAGGAAGCGGACCAGATGACTCCGGCGGCTCAGATCGCGCTTCTATCGCTGCTCGACGCGACGAACTTCCCACCAAAAACCATCTTCATCTTCACAGCGAACGCGACAGATCGCCTTGAGCCGCGCTTTATGTCGCGCGTTCGCGTCGTCGAGTTCAAAAGCTACGGCATCGCGCCGGAAGCCGCCGCGCTGCTGGAGCGCGTATGGAACGCCGAGCATGTCGACGGCGGCGACGCTCCCAACTTCGCGCGCATCGTCAAGGATGCGAAGAATAACGTTCGCGAGTCCCTGATGGAGCTGGAGCTGGCGCTTATGCTCGCCTAGCAGATCGCCGCGCGGCGCGAGCTTCCAGCGCGCCGCTCACCTTCAACCCGTACGGGGCAACCCGGACACTCACACACGAAAGAGGACATCACATGACACTCGCAGCGATCACCACACGTTACAGCGCGACAACTGGACGCATCACGGCGAGCGCTTCACTGAAGCGCCGGACATTCTTCTATTACGACTCGAATCTTTCACAGATTGAAAACCATGAGCGCGCCGCGCAGAAGCTACAGAAGATGTTCGGGTGGGAGAATAACGCGCTCACGTGCGGCGCGCTCGATGACTCCGGCGCTTACATCTTCGTTCAGTCGACGAAGCCACACGCGCGGAAGCTCACACTGGACGAGTTCTGCACTCTCTCCGCTATCGGCGCTGACAAGTGTGGACGCGCTGCACACTATCTCTCGTCGACTTACTGCGGCGTAGACAATCCGCTCATGGTCTCGCCTCACCCTACATGCTCGCCGGATGTGCTCGCCGTTCGCACTCTCACAGACTTGCGCGCGGAGCTGGCTGGAGTCGTGCTGCAAGTCTGGAAGACGGAAGACGTCGACGCCGCAAACTTCGAGTAAATCCCTTGCAGATGCGGCGCGGATGTCGCGCCGCTCACCTTCAACCCGGCCGGGGCAACCCGGACACTCACACACGAAAGAGGACATCACATGACCACACGCCGCGAACGTCTCGAAAACAAACTACAGCGCCGTATCGAATGGAGCGACAAAGCAGAGCAGCGCGCGGAGCAGAGCTTCGCCCGCTCGCAGTCGCTCGTCGCCGGTATTCCCATGGGCCAGCCGATTCTGGTTGGACATCACAGCGAGCGCGCCGACAGGAACCGCAGAGATAAGAGCTGGGCCGCGCTGGGGCGCTCCGTCGCAGAGACGAAGCTCTCCGCGCATCACAGCTACAAGGCGCAGAATCTCGCCCACGCGCTCAAGCGGACTATCTTCAGCGACGACGAGAACGCCGTCGAAGCTCTGGAGCAGCGCATCGCAGCTCACGAAGCGCAGCGCGAGCGAATGAAGAAGATAAATGCGATGTATCGCAAGGGCGACGCCGCCGGACTCGCCGCCGTGGGTCTCGATCTCGAAGTGCTCCGCGCGAAGCTCGCGACGGCGTACTCGTGGTGTCAGCAGCCGCATCCCGGTTATGAGCTTCAGAACCTCGGCCAGCGCATCGCCGCAGATAAGAAGCGGCTGGAGTCCGTCAAGGCGCAACAGACGCGTCACGACGCCGCCGCCGCGACGGAGAGCGGCGTCGCCGTCGTCGAGCACAGCAACGGCTATTGCTCCGTCACGTTCGCAGAGAAGCCGGAGCGCGACATACTGCGCGATCTGCGCGGCGCTGGCTATCGCTGGGGCGCTGGGCATTGGTTCGGACAGACGGAGAAGCTTCCCTCGTCCGTCCGCGATCTCGCAGCGCCGCAGTCGAGCCACAGCCAGGGCGACGAGGTGAGCGAGTGAACTACGCCGCCGCCGCGCTGCTGCTGGCGCTGCTCTTCTCTCCTGCTCTTATTCACGGCGCGGCTCGCCTACTCTGCCGCGCCGCCTACACTCCCAGCCGTACAACCCGAACCACGGAGAATTGACGCATGACTATCACAAAGACGACTCACATCGTTCGCGATCTCAACGACGACGCGCTCGCGGAATCCGCCACACTCAACGGCGCAATTACAGCCGCCGAATGCTTGGTAACTCCGGGCCTACGTTCCATCTTGACAATCGTCCGCGTCGATACACGCCGCGACAGCGACGGCGACGAGGACGAGGACGAGACGCCGCTCGGCGAAGTCACGCTCTCGGGCTTCGCCGCCGCGCCGCGCTCGGTGGAGTCCGCCGTATGCGACACGCTGCGGAACGCGTTCGCCTTCCTCTACCTCAATCGCGTCATTGCTCGCATCCATCAAGGCAGTATGCGGCGGCACGACTATAGCGGAACGGATATGGACGCCGAAGACTTGTTGAAGGCTATCGCGGATAACATCGCGCGCGGGCTGTCCTTCGACGAGCGAACCGTTGCATACAAGCTTGATCGCATGGTGAACGGATGAAGACGACACTCGCACCTATCACATCGTCCCTGCTGCGGCGGCAACTCTGCGCCGCGCTGGGCGACATCCTCGAAAGCCTGACGACGTACACAGCCCAGGACGAGCGCGAGCGCGTCGATCTCGTCGAAGTCGTCGAGCGCGTCGCCTCCAACCCGATGCCGTTCGCGGCGCGCGGCTCGGCGGTATATCAGGGCGCGGACGTGGTAGCACGTACCAACTCCGCGAACATGGCGAAGCGCATCGCGCGAGCGCTCAACGAACACAAACCAGATCGGAGAGGACAATGAATACAGCTCGCACATACAGCATCATCAAAAGCAAACGCGACGGCAGGAAAGAAAACCGCTCACTCGTCGCGTCCGGCTTGAGCTGGGAGGATGCCGACAAGAGGCGCGACGAGCTGCAAGCAATCGAGCGCCGCGCGAATCCCCACCTCACGTCATGGACGATAGCGCTTTACCTCGTCGAGCTTGAGACGGACGGAAGGGCGCGGCCATGACACAGGGCGCGCTCTTCGATCTCGACGCTCTCCCAGTTCGCGCGGCCACATGGCGGCGCGACGCTGGGGCGCTGGGCAAGCTCGACACTGTCCACGTTCACGTCGCGAGCGGCTGGAGCGTCGAGCACTGCGGACATCCCACGGCTAACTTCCCATACCTCGTGTGGAGCGCGGACGGCGAGCGGCATCTCGCGCCGAATGGTCGCGGCTTCCAGAATCTCAAGCTCGCGAAGTCGTATGTCGAGCAAAAGAATGAGCGCGGTCAGTAGCGCCGCGCTCTCGCAAATCACCTGCAAATGTACGTCTAAACCATAGTCAATTCTTCTTTGTACTCGTCGAAGCCGCGTCGCCGGAGTTCCAACCCGGCGGCGCGTTCTACTTTCGCCATGCGCGCGAGCGCGGACTCCATCTTGATCGAGCGCCGCCGCGCGAATCGAATCACGGCGGCTTCGTATGCCACGCCGACGACTGCCATGTGCTTGAACCATTGCACATCGTCCGCGAGTTCCCTCTCGCGCTTCTTCGCGTAGTCCGCTGGCTGCGGTCCTCGCTTCTCGCGCAGTGCGATCTCGCAGAGCTGGAGCGCGACGGTCTCCGCGTTCAGCTCGGACCACGGATGTATCACCCTCGCGCCGACTGCGGCGGCGATGATAGTCGCCACGCGCGCGAGCCGGTGCTCTGGAGCGCCCTGGGCGGCGTTATAACAACGTTCTGCGACGTTGAACACTCCGGGAGTACTCCACGGCTTCAGCTCGCCTCTCGGCCCTTCACACGCGGCTAGAATCGCGTCCGCGATGTCATCTATCCGGCGGTGCATCTCATCTGCGCCGGCTGCTATTGTCTTCGCCATTCTCTCTTTCTCCTGAGTCATGCTCTGCTTTGTTGAGGACTAAGGGGAGTCGTCCGGGGGTTGTGGTTTTAGTCGGGGCCTAGTTGCTCCGCTCTTCGTGAAAATTCTTTATCTATTCGAGAGCTTTGCTAAGTTCCCCTGACTGATACGCCCGCGCAGCTTTGACGAGCGACAGATACAAGTCCCATTCGAGAACTACGGTGTTGGTTATGCTTCTGCCGTCCTCCGTGGTGAGCGTGACGCCGTACGGGTCAAACTTCGCATAGACGCCGTCGCCGATGTAAAACTTCTCTCTCATGCCTTCCTCCTCGCGCGGTAGTCCGGCCCGTTCATCTCGACGACGTCGCACATCTCCTGAAGCCGTGAGTGCATCCGCGCGCCGATACGCTCGCGCAGCGTCTCCACCTGGGCGGCGCGCGCGTACTCGTTCGCGGCTGGCTCTGGCTCCGTCATGGGGTAATTCGTCGTGATGATGGTCGTCTTCCCGTCGTTATAACGTGCGTTGATGATGTGCTCGATGGTGTCGAAAACCCAGTCCGTGAGCTTCATCGCTCCCAGCTCATCGAGTACTAAAAGCTCGGCCTTGAAGACTGGGCCGAGTACGGCCAGCTCGCCCAGAGACGAGCCGGCGTTGTACGTCGCTTTGACCTTCGTTAGCAGCTCGCGAAAGTCGTAAAAAGCGCCGGCGACGCCCTTCGTCGTCATCAGCTCGCGCAGGATGCTGACGGCGAGATGCGTCTTCCCGACGCCGACACTGCCGACGAGCAGCAAACCACGGTTGTACTGTCCGGGCAAGTACTCCTCGACATAGCGCCGAGCTTTCAGCGCCGCCGCGACGAGCGACGGCGCGCTTCCCTTCGGCAACTTGTAATCGGCGAGCGTGATAGTGCGATAGCGCTCGGGAAGTCCAGCCTTGCGGAGCTGCGCCGCGAGCCGCTTCTCCGGCATACAGCTACACTCCCGCGCGAACTGCTTCCCGTCCTCTTGCACGATGACCATATTGGAGTCGTTGCAGATCGGACACGTCATCCGAGCACTTCCTCGATGGGCCTCCCTCCAGCGCGGAGCAAAATCGAGACGTTCGACGACGACAGCGGAAAGTGATAGCGCAGTATGCTCTGCGCGCCCTCTTTCGTCGTCGCGTAAACCTTCGAGATGCGCCACTCCGCAGGGAAGAGAAGTCCACTAACGTTGCTCCACGGCGCGCGAAACCAGCACAGATAAAACGCTTCGCGCCCTTCCTCGATATGTCGAGCTTGCAGAACGTTGGTATAAACGAGTCTCACAGCCGGTGCGCCTCCACTCGCACGCTCTTGCGCACGGCGAGCCAGCCTTGCATCCATTCCAGCGTCGCCGCGTCGAAGTAAACAGGTTCTTCACATCCAGAGATAGAGCAGCGCAGATAAAGCCCATTACGGTCCGTCGTCGTGATATTCGAGCGATTGCAGTCGACGATGTGAACGTGAGCGGGCGGAAGCCGGCGCGCCTTCGAGTGAAGACGCGCGCGGTGAACGATGCCGACGAGGACCAAGCCCGACATCGCGCCGAGAAACGAGATACCGGCGTAACTAGTGACGACTAAGGCTTGCACTCGATAGCCTCGATTCCGAGCAGTGCGAGTGCTTCGCTCTCTGAGATCGGAAGCGCCGCGCTGAAGGACTCGCCGCCGTAGCCTCTCCACTGGATATACGTCTGATTGTCGGTCTCCGACGGCGCAATTCTCACGACGCCTTCAAGGGGGAGCAGGTGCTTCCCTACTCGGACGAAGCGCCGGGGCGCTGCGTGCTGCATCAGGCGCTCGTTGACATCTGCGAGCTGCGCGGCGATCTCGAAGAGCATCTGCGCCTGGGCATAGGCGCGCGTCGTGGCGCGCGCTTCGTTGCTGTCGGATTCGTTATGAAACTTTCTGAGCGCTTCCAATACCTCTTGGATCTCGGGTCTAGTCACGTGCCTTGCTCTCCTTTGTCTTCACGTAAATCTCATCTGCTGGTTTTTCGTATCCGAAGAATGCGGGAATCATCAGGCCGAGGTCTTTGCGTGTGCCGGCCAGGACTGCGGCGACGAAGCTCTTCGACACGCCTATGCGCGCCGCCGTTTCCTCTCGCTTCTCGCCGCGCGGTCTGGTCTCCCAGTACTCGCGCAGCATGACGAGAATTTCGCTCTTCGTGGCTGTGTGCTTGTTCACTGCAATGTTTCCTTCCGGTGGATGTGGCGGTTTTTGCAAATCCAGTCTTTACGCCCTTCGCGGTAAAGAGGAATAACTCTTTCGCCGCACTCATAGCACTTGCTCTGCATCGGTGCCTCCCTAAAAAAATGCCCGGAGCCTGTCGGGACTCCGGGCGAGCGATTGTTGTCGTTACAACTTCAATTTCAGAATGGCGTCGCCGAACTTTTCCGGGTTGATGAACGTGTTCGACGTCTGAAGATGGGAGAGCACGTCCTCGATGGCCCGCAGCTCGAAGCGCAACTCCTCCTCTCGTATCGCGATCTTCCGCAGCTCGGCGTTTATCTCGTCTCTGCGGCGCTGGCAACGTAAGCCCAGCCGGGGCGGGGTCGGAGCGCAGGTGTTGGCGATGCCGGCGGTTGCCGGCTCGCCCTTGCTCCACTCGCGCTGCTCCTGGTCCTGCTGTTTCCGCGCTCGCTCTGCCAAGTTGACGTCTGACTTGTCGACGACATAGTCGGTTGGCTGCTGAAGCCGCGCGCCGTGGTTCATCAGAATCGAGATGATCTCGGCGGGGTGGGCCAGCATCCAGCGCCAGGCGGCGCGAAGTCCGTCGTTCGCCATTGAAATAGGCTGATTGGCGGCGTGGTACTTCGATGTGTGGATGCCGCTTTGAAAAGCGCCGTCCATGCCTTCGGGATAGGCGGGAAACTTGGCTGTTTCGGTGGGGTCTTTGGCTGCGTTCACTGTGGGCATTTCCTCCATGCCTCACGGTAACGCCGCCGTTACCTGCGCGTCAACTAAAAAGTTACAGCTGGCGTACCAAAAAAACGAGCCGCGCCGCCATGTTTCAGGTCATGGCGTCTGCGGCTCAATCTGCCTTGGTTGTCCCCTGGTTTGGGAGCGGTGCGCGCCGTCCGCTTTGGAGCTGCTCGGCGCGCCGCATTTCCACTATGACACAGCCGGGGCGACGGTACTATTCGAGCCATCGAGCGCCGCCTGAGCCGCCTTCTGGAGCTGCTGAAAGTTGGCGTCCGCCTCGGCCAGAATATCGGCCAGCGGCTTGACGGTGCCGGCGGGAAGCCGCCCTGCTGCCTGTTGCGCCTCAATCTGCTGGTAGATGGTCAGGCCAAGCGATACGAGCTGGGCGATAGCGGTGATAGTAACGGGGTCCAAGTGTTGCCTCCTGTGGTGGTGGGTTGAGCGAACGTGACGACGACCTTCGAGAAGAGCAGCTGGATAGCCGAGATGGTCGCATTCATCTGGGCGGCGGTGCGCGGGTCGACCTTAGTGAGCGAGATCGTCGCGAGCATCGCGAGCGTCGCGTTTACCTTCTCCGTGATGGTCGCCGGCGAGGCTCCGGCCTTGATGAGCGCGTCGATCTGCGGCCCTGCCTGTCCGACCTTCAGAAAGACGCCGTTGATCTGCTTATGCGTCGTCTGGTCGATAGCGCCGCCGAGATAGAGATCGGTCTCCGTCGCCTGAGCTTGTAGCAGGTCTGTGCTCAAGTCCTGCATGACGACGGCGGCGACGTGGTACGGGTCGGGCGCTGTCGCCGGCGTCGACGCGTTCACCTGCTTGCAGCCGGAGAGCGTCGACGTGGCGAGCACAAGCGCGACGACGAGGGCGAGCGCCTTCATGTTCACGCTCTGCGCCGGCTGCTGGTCCTGGTTGCCCAGCGCCTTCACGGTGCCGTGGATGCCGGCGGCGGCTCCGATAGCTTGCGCGACGAGGTAGAGCGTCGACATCGTGTAGAGCTGGTCTGCCGGCTGCACCACGACGACGCCGAGCGCCGAGAGAAGGACATTGAACGAGATAGCCCAGTAGCCGGAGAGCTGGACGCCGGGAATCTTCTTAGCGGCTTGCAGTAAGCCATAGACGACGACGGACACGGCGAGGACGCGCGCCGCCGGCGGAACGGTGAGCGCGATCTGAACGAAGAGAGCGAGGACGTGCATCGTTATGTCTCCTTGAAAAATACGTGCATGTTGGGGCGCGAGCCGATTGTTACCGTCTGGTGGAGGACTGCTGCATTCCAACCATCAGGGAAGTTGATAAGAGCGCCGCCGAGCTGGAACGTCTTGGTCGAGCGGATTGCGTCGGGGTTGTAGTAATCGACAGCGCCGCCGGTGTTGTCGATGGCGCTGCCGCCGAGCACATCGGCGGCGATCTGCTGCGCCTCCGTCCAGCGCGTGTCGAAGCCTACGGGCCACAGCGCGAGCTGCGCGTCGCCGGGGGCGGTGATCGAGCTGAACTGTAGCTTTTTGGTGATCTCGTAATACGGGTTGGTCGAGTTGCGAATCGCTCGATTGCGTATCACGTTGGCGACGGCGCGCATACCTTCATCGCCTTGGTTGCGCGCCTCGCGCCACACGCACAGCGCGGTCATAAACAGATCGTTCGGGGTTGTCATGGTGTCATGGATTCTAGTGCGAGGTCGGGGGACGAAAAAAGCTGTACACCTGAACGCAAGTCCAGAAGACGCCGGCGGCGGCGAAGATAACCGTCGTGGCGTCCCTCCAGCCTTTGCCGCGCGAGACCAGCGTTAGCACTTCCTGAAGCGAGCGTTGCGTCTCGCGGTGTCGCGGCTCGACGGTCTGCTTCTCGTATTCTGCGAGCATCTGCGTAAACATCAGCTCCGCTCCCTCGCGCGTAATGTATTCCGTGGCCCTGTCCGCCATGACTCCGGTTCTCTCCTTTGGATGCGGTTGCTCAAGTGTACGAAGTCCTTCGGGGAGAATGCTCTGCAACTTTCGCGGCGATTTATTTGATGTACCACTTAGCCGTTCCCGAGTCGTAGCAGAAGCGGTAAAGAGAATTGACGACAGCGGTCCCTCCCGTCGTCGCGATGTTGCCGCTCGTGTTCCACACGAAAGCTCCATCCGCGATGATGTCCTCGCACGCTCCGGTGTAGGGTCCGCCGATTCCCGCCGCCGCCGCGATGGTTGAGATCGTCGCCGTCCCTGTCACATGAATCAGTGCGTTTGTCGGGAAGGTGATCGAGGCTCCCGATGCTACCGTGCCTACCGTCGACGCGGTGAAGTTCATGCGGGAAGAGTTGCCATCGACGCCGTTGATGGTCATGTAGCGCGTCGCGAAGTCGTAGCCGCCGCCGCCCACGCCTGGGCCTAGCTTCGATACGCCGTCGGCGGTGTCAAACTCCTTCGAGGTGCATATCGCGGTGGGGTCGCCGCAGCCTCCCGGGGCCGCCGAGGTGAGCATCGCTCCGGTGCTGTTCACCGACACGGCGACGGGCGCTCCGTTGAAGACTCCATACAGCACGGCGGGGTAGTAGCCGCGCAGCGATGCCGGCGTGGCTCCAGCTCCCGCGCCGGCGACGAGCATCAGCTTCCCATCCGAGGAAGCCTGAAGCGGAATCACGGCTCCGCTCGCTCCGGTGCCGAACCCTACCATGGGGTAATAGCCCTGAAGCGCCACATTGCCGGAGGACTGCGCCGCTCGCGCGGGGGTGCGGTATCCGATGCTTACGGCGGCGAGGATGACGAAGACGATGGCGGTTGCACGTAGCTTATTCAATGGTTCTCCTTTTAGAACTGCGGGTTGGTGACGAGGACGTTATAGGTGCCGGCTGGCTCCGGCGTGGTTCCGCTGCAAACTTTCACGGTCGCCGTCCCGTCTGCAAGCGCCGCAGCCTGTACGGTGTTGCCGTCCTGCGGGAGCGCTCCGTCGGAGCGAGTGGCGGAGACAAAAGCGTGTTGCTTGAACATCGCACTTGTAGCGGTGCCGGTCACGCATGACGAAGCTACTCCAGTAATCGTCCCGGTGACGCCTGGGCGAGCAAGGTTGTAGTCCACGCCGGCCCACGTGTTATTAAGCCACGTGGACACGCCCGTCCAGTTCGCGGGGCATCCCGGAAGAGTCGTCTTGTCCAACACAAGCGATGCGGGGGCGAGATCGGAGAAGTCCGACTCCACGCGCAGGTTATTTACTTGCGTGCCGTACTTGTTGGCGACGCCGATGTCGTTCGAGCAGTTCGCCCAGAAGTAATTCGCGAAGCCTTCGATTCTGTTGTTGTGAAAGCTCCAGTCACTATTGACCGTGCTTCCGTTGCCATGGCCGAGCAGCATAAAGGCGGCACTCGTCGAGGGTAGGCCGCTCGGATCGGCGCGCGCGATGTTGTCATGCACATTGACGTGCGTGGTCGTACAGTTCGCCTCTCCCTCGCCGTAACCGACGCCGATGAAGTTGGCGTTCGTGTTGCCGGCTGAGAGCTGGAACGTCGCCTGGTTGTCGTGGAAGTCGATGCCGTCGATAGTGCATCCGGCTGGCGCTACTCCCGCCTGAGCGCCTGAGATGTTCACCACGCCCGCCGTCACGAAGTAGCCGTGCCACTGGATGTGATCGACCTCGATGTTATGCGCGTGGGTAAAGTCGTTGGTGATGCCGGCCCAGGTCACATGCACATCTTGGCTCGATGTCACATGGTTGTTGCTGCCGCCGATTTCAATAAATCCGCTGCTATTGTGCGGCGGCGTCGTCAGCGAGCAGTTGGAGTGATCGTTGTCGAGATGTGCGACCTTGAGGTTATCGACGAAGACCGTGACCATGCCGCCGTCGGGCAAGCACGGATCGCGCATGTAGAGGTTGTCGATGAGCCAGTCATGCACAAGCCGGTGCGACGTGTCGGGGTTGGCTCCGTTCGAGAACCCGGAGATGGCAAAGGGATTGAGGTTTAGCTGATTGCGCGGGATGAAGGTCAGGTTGCGCAGCGTGACGTTATAGGTCGCGCTCGTCAACAGATCGTTGAAGAGCGACGAGGTATAGCCGTTCGTAAGTCCGTCGCTGTGGAACGGGAAGCCCATGTTGCGGGCCGTCACACCGTCAATGAGCAGGTTGCTGATGTCCTGCCCTCCGATACATGCCTCGCCCACGGTGTCGCAGTCGATGTCGGTCATCACTACGCCGTCGTTTGCGGCGAAGCGGATGGAGGTAACAGGCGAGTTCTTTACGTTGACGTTCTGTAGCGTGTAGTTCGTGAGGATGGTCGGATTGCCCGGAACCTGCCGCGCCTGAATGCTCAGCGCGGTATCGAAGTAAGTTCCGGTGCGGGTGTCGCAGAGATTGCAGCCGAGGTCGATAGTCAGATCGCGAATCGTTGCGCCGGTAGCGTTCCCTGCCGTCCCATTGCGAGCGTCGTAGAACTGAATCGGGTTGATCGGAATGAAGAAGGTCCCGCCGGTTCCGCTGTTGGCCGTCGGGGGCGTCGCCACGGGCAAGGTAAAGCTCGTCGCCAGCCACCAGTTGGTGAGCGGAAGAGTTGGTCGATTCTCACCCACAAAGACGCCCGTCAGCGCGCCGCCGTACATGGCATAAAAGCCGTGATTCGCGGCAAATCCGAAGTAGGTAAAGAGCTGGCAGGTCCCACCGCTGGGGTTGCAAAAGCTGTCGACGTTTTGCAGCCCGTTGAAGACGGGCGTCGCGAGATTGAGCGTGAGCGTATACGGTGCCGTTCCGCTCGTGCATGTGCCCGTCGCCGCCGCGCAGCTCCACGACGTGATCGCCGCCGAACGTCCGTTCACTGGCGCTAGCGTCGCCGTCCCAGTGCCGGGGCCTTTGAGCGTGACGCCTGGGCGCATAAAGAGCGGATTGCCGGATGCGCCGATTTTATACGTGCCGGCGGACAGTTCGACGGTAGCGCTGCGATTGGCGTAAGCGGTATCGAGCGCGAGCTGAATGATCGCCGTCGCGTCGCTAGCGCCGCTGGGGTCCGCTGTCCACGGCGCGACGCCGCCGCTCGGATTGATGGTCGTATTGACGACGCCGCTGCTCATGCTCCGCGTCTTGAACGGAGCGTTGGTCTGCTGCGCTATCGCTGACATAGCTGCGAAAAAAATCACGACTGCAAATTTCTTCATCATGGCCTTCGTTATGCTCCCGTCCAGACTGCGGTACCCGTCGCGTAATACTTGCCGTCGACGGAGGACTTCATAAACGTGACGCAGGTCGTACCGTTCGGCGCGTCGTTGATCTGCGGCGGCTCGACGAAGTTCGCCGGCCACACAAAGGTTCTGCCGCCCGTCGCGTCCTGGCGGATAACAAACGTGAGCGGAGCGCCGGCGACGAAGTTGATTGCTGTCGACGCTGCGACGTTGCCGGTAAGCGTGAGGTCTTGCCCCCAGCCGAAGTCTCCATTGAAGACGGGGTTGCCGCCGCTGAACGGGACGACATACATTCCGGGGCTGAAGCTGAACGCTCCGGTCACGGTCAGATCGCCCTCGATGACGATGCTTCCCACGATGGTCTGCGTCGCAGCTCCGGGGGGATTGAGAAGCAGGAAGCGGCTCGGATTCGGCGGGACGGGAATCACGATGAAGGGCGCGACGCTAGACAGGTCGTAGCCGTGCGGAACGGTATCGAGAAACTGATACGCGTTGAGCTGAATCGCGTTTCCGCCGTCGTCCTGAATCAGAATCGTGTAGTAGGTGCCGGCTGGAGTAATCTGCGCGTTGCTCCATAGCTCGAAGTTGAAGTTTCCTTCGGCGTCGGTCTGTACGGCGATGGGCGCGGTCGGCGCGAGCATACCGGTACCGACGACGCGCGGCGCAGAGCTGCCGAATCCGGCGAGCTGAATCACGAGCGAGCCGCTGTCTCCGACTCCGAAGAGGTTGAGCAGTTGCCCCACGAGCGTTATGAATGGTGTCGCCATCTGTCCTCTTCGCTATTTGAAAAATGCAACCTGTCCAACCTGCGCGACCATCGGGTGATCGGCGCGCCGCTGGAGCACGTTCTCTCTAAACCACTGGCGAGTGACCTTGTGAAGCTCGCAATAGAAAACGGCTCCCTCGGTGTTGTCTTCCTCGCTGCCGGTGTAAACGTCGTCGAGCCGCTGGAGGAAGACGCGCACATTCATGTCGCGAAGCTTCGTCTTTTCCGGCGCATATTCGGTGCCGATGTAAGCGTCCTCGGCGTCGAGCACATCCATCCAATCGCCGCCGCTCCAGCCCTGCGCCACGCGATTGCGGATCACGTTCGCCACGGCGAGCATGTTCTCCACGCCGCCGTGATGGAAGCCGTCGCGAATCGCGAGCGCGGCGAGCTGGCCCTTGATGTAGTTATCTGCGTTCAAGCGGCCCTCTCTCTCAGCGCGCAGCGATGCGGCCAGCCCTCGCCGCTGTTTCTGCGATGAAGCACTTTGTCTTTGATTGCCGTCCTGCAAGCAGCGCAGAGATGCAGCTCATCGCAGAACGTCCCGTCATGCTTCAGGATGATGAGCACACGACGAGCGCGGCGCTTCACACACGCCTCGCAGATCGTCTTTGCGGTGAAGCGTCGCGCGTTCATTCCACCAGCCCCAGCGAGATCGCGCGCAGTCCTTGGAGCTGCTGCCGGTAAAACTCGCTTACCTCGTTCTGCTGCGGCTTGCCGAAGGCGCGCTCGGCCTCGTCCTGGCTGACGACGCCGGCGGTGATGAGAACGAGCAGCGTCGTCCTCCAGCCGCGAAACTTCTCCTTCGTCGGAACGTCGTACTTGTCGAAGCGCATCACGCTCCACTCTTGCGCGTAGGGATACTGAATCGACGTAACCGTCTTCTGGATGCGGCGTCCGCTCGCCTCGTCCTTCACCCATGCGTTGATGCCGATGAGTCCCCTGCGAGTCCAGCTGTTCAGCCATAAGCGGCAAGTGCTCATGCTCACCTTCCACGGCTCTACCTCTGTCGAGTCGGCCTTTTCAATCCAGACGGTCTCCGTCGGCGGCTCATCGCAGCGCGCGTCGACGCCGGCCCGCGTGAGCCGGCGCATAAATTCGTAGGGGTGCATCACTCTGCCGCGCCGCATGTCGTCCAGCTCTTTCCTCCAGCGCTCTTGTCCCTGCCAGCGCTGGCCCTCGGCGGCGGCGTAGCTGGTCTCAAATTCCATCTGCGCCATCTCGACGGTTTGCTCGGGCGACTTCTCCATGCGCTGAAGGTGACTCGTGTCGAGATCGCCGCCGCGCACACAGTCGTCCAGCTCTTGGTCGTATGCGTTCGCGTTGAAGATTGCCTTGTTACGCATCAGTGCGCCGAGATCGACGCTCGGCGCTGCTTGATGCTGCTTCGGAATGATGACGTTAGCCATGACTGCAAGACTCCCCTTTCTATTTCTGCCCTCGCGCCTCGCGCTTCATCTCGTCCCATATCTCGCCGGCCCTGCCGCGCGCCACGGTGTAACGCTTGTGCAGCTCCGTCTCGTTGCGCCGGTCCTCGATGTCCGGGGAGAGTCGGGACTGAGGTTGCGGCGTTTCATCTGCGATGACGTTTCCCTTGCTGTCTATCAACCTGTCGCCCTCCCAGTGCGGTGCGCCTGGTCGGGCGTAGCGCGATTCGTTGCTGAACGTCTTGTGATACGGGGTCTTGAATTTGTCCGGGAAATGGATGCGATGGTCGAATGGACTGACGGCTGTACTTGCGTCCTTGTCGCCGCGCATCGCGGCCTCAAAGAATCCGCGCATGTCGTAGTCGCTTGTTGGCCCATCGTTCTCCATCGGCACATTGTTTTCTTTTACCCACTGCTGAAATCGCTTCTCATCCTGCGGCGCGAGCTTTGTTTGATATGGCCCGTCGAGCGCGTCTTCTCTCGGGGCCTTGTTAGGGTTTGGCGGCGTCTCCTCTGGCTTTCGCTTCTGCGAGAGACTTTCGTTGATCGTCGCCGAGATGAGCGGCGCGAATATCTTCGGCGCGACTTTGTTCTCCACGGCGTACTCGATGTATCTGCCGACTTGCGGATTCGTCGCTGCGGAGTGCAGAACGAGACGCTTCGCGAAGTCAATCGACGACGGGATACCGCCGCTGCGCTTCGCCGCGCTGCCCATCATGTCGTTCGCTACATCGCCGATAACCTGACCGTAGAGCGCGGCGTTGCGCGGCGACTGGGTGAGGTCTGCGATGCGATAGAGATTCGCGAGTGAATCCTTGCCGAGTACTTGGTCGAGCGTCGAGCGTCCGTAGCGCTCCACGATGCGGTTCAATCCGGTTTGCAGCTTGCCGCCGGAGATACCGCGCCACACGCCGGCCTCGTTCGCGAGTCCTTCGTCGGTGATGTTGAACGCGCGCGATACAGCCGAGTGCGCGGCGTCGAGCACCTTCGACGTTCGCCATGCCTTCTTCGCCGCCTGATAATCCACCTTGTCTACTTTGTTGCGCGTCGATTCGAGCAGCGAGTCGATAGCATCCTCGGTCTCGCGCACCGTCTTGTAATCGCCGTCGTTGTAGGCATCGGCGAGAGTCTGCCGCAGCTCGGCGAACTTGCCGCCGCTGGCTTGGTCGAGACGCTGATAGATGGGCCGTGCATGTTCGCGAATCTTCTCCGCTGCGGCGCGGTAGCTGTCGACGCCGCTACTCTCTGCATCGACATCAATCGGCTGGAAGTTCGCGGGACGCTCTTCGATGTAGGACACACGCGAGCGCGGCGGGGCTGTGGTTCCAGCCTCCGCGCTCGCCGCGCCGGTCGACGATGCCCTCTGCGTGTCGCCCTGGCTCTCTGGAAACTCCCCTTCATGCGCGCCCAGCTCGTTCGTGCGCGACATGCCGGTCCTGCTCCCTCCCTCGATCTGCGGCGCTCCGCTGGCTCCGTTGCCCAGCCGGGACTGTCCGCTCTCGATCTGGCGCGAGGCTGGAGCGCGCGCCGGCTCGGCTGCTTCGCCGAGATTGATATCGCGCTCTCCTGCGTCCCAGCGCGTCTGCCGCGCCGCGTTCAGCTCTTCGAGCGCATCGCGCGTCGCCTGTTGCGCCATGTTGTGAATGGCGCGGTTCGCGCCCTGCTGCTGCGCCTGGGCGACTGCCGGCTCGCTGCCGATGTCGGCGACACTGCGCGAGAGCGGCGTCGCTCCCGGCTTCTGCGAGGCGAGCACGGGCATCGTCTCGCCGGCGATCTGCGTCGTCGACGGCTTCACGGAGCGAACCACTGCGCCCACGCCCTCGGCGGCGGCCTGGGCCGCAGCTCCAGCGCCGCCGGCGACGGCTGCGCCCTTGGCTACATCTCCGGCGCTGCCGCCGTGTGCGGCTTCCATCAATCCGCCCATGCCGGCGTTCTTCAGTGCCGAATAGATGATGCGTCCGGCGATGGGATGCTTCAGCGCGAAGTCGGCGACGGGCTGCACGGCTTTGAGCCTATCGAGGTAGCTCTTGCCCTTCACGACGCCCTGAAGTCCGTTGAGTATTCCGGCGATTGCTTCCTCGCCGAGTCCCCAGTTGGAGAACTCGGTCGCGGTGTAGCCGGCCTTTTGCGCTCCGCTCTCCATCGGCGTGTTTGCGGCGTCGTTCACGGTCTTGCGTGCGTGCTGCCACAGCTCGCTGTTGTCGAGCGCGCGCCCAGCTCCGGGTACATGGTGGACGACGTTCATCGCCGTGCGGCCCAGCTCGGCGAGGTTCTTCCCGACGCCCTCGGCGAACGGAAGATTGACGGAGACGTAGTTGTCCGCAAAGCTGCGGTTGTTCGGGTCGCTATGATCGGTAGCAGCCGGCGGCGTTGCACTCGTCGAAGAAGAGGCTGGGGGGCTTCCTCCTCCGATGGGCTTCACCACTGCGCCGGGGGGCAAGCCGGTGATAGGCTGCGTCGCCGGCCCTCCTGCAATCGGTTTGACTACGGCTCCGGGCGGGAGTCCTTCGATCTGCTGCTCGTCCATTACTTCGCTCCGATGGGCTTGAACTTGCCGTCGACGATGTAGCCGGTGACGGCGTTGGTATTCGGGTCATGTACGGTTGCGGTTGCGTTCGCCGGCGCGTCGACGTCTTGCAGATCGTCGGGAAGAAAGTCGACGGGGACATGCGCGCGCTTGGCTTCCTTGACGGCGGTTGTCCACTTCTGCCGGCGCGCCTCGGAGATGAGATCGTGAAACGCATCCCACTGCGACGAGGAGAGCGAGTCTCCGTTGGTGAGGCGCTGAAGCGCGACCTGGGCGGCGTCCGAGATCGAGCGCGCGCCGAGATGTTCCTGAATCAAGTCCTTCGAGAGACGAGCGCCCTTCACGCCGCCGAACGTGGTCCCGAGATGCTGCGAGAGCATGAGCATGGACTGAGCGCCGCTCGGAAACTCTTGACCCTTCGCCTTCAGCGCCTTGTATTGCTTGTAGACGTCGTCGGCGAGCCGGTAGGACGTGTCGGTGTCTTCCGCCGGCTTCACGTAGTCTTTGTTGTGCTGCGTGACTTGCTTCGTCGTCGCGGAGTTGCCCTTGGTGTCCGCGTTCTGCTGCGCGATCTCGGTGAGCTTCGGAATCTGCGCGGCGTGCGCGTTCGCCTCATTCGCTTGCGCGTAGTCTTTCGCGGCGGTAGCCTTGCCGGTCCTGTCGCGGAACGTCTCTTCGCTCTCGTTCAACTCCTGCTTCAGAATCTCGTTCATCTGATTCGTGTAGAACGCCGCATACTTGCCGCGCGACATGGTGCCGGCGGGGATGGTCTGGAACGCGACGGTAGGCTTACCGTCTTTCTTGTCGCTCGGCTTCAGGTAGGGGAGCTGCATGTCTTGGTCGATGCGCTGCGTCTCCCAACTTGGCGGTACCAGGGCGAAGAGCGTCCCGGTGATCTTGCCGGCGGCGTCCACATCGGGCATCGCGATAATGCGGCCTTGCGGAAGCTGCTTGAGCAGGTTCGGGTCGTTCTTGTGCATCGCGATGACTTCATCGAGATTGCGCGCGGTGCCGAGATCGGTCCCGCCGTTGTCGTGAACGAAGTTCATAAAGTCGTTCGAGTGCGTCGCGTCGGCATAGGCGGCGTCGACCTTGCGGCGCTCCAGCTCGAACGAGTTCGCGGTGAGCTGCTGGGTGAGAAGCGCTTGCTGGGCCTTGCGCGTGATCGCCTGTTGCTGAAGGTTGTAAGTCTCCGTCGCCTCCTGCCGCTTGGCATCGTTCTCCTGCTGCGCGTTATTGATCGTCGAATTGATGCCAGCGCCGAGCGCGCGCGTGATTCCGCCGGGGCCGGGACGAGCATTCTGCGCGGCGGCTCCCGCGCCTTGCAGCGCGCCGGCGATGATGCGCTTCCACTGCGTACCGGGGCCGCTCGCCGTCTTCGAGACATTCAGCGAGCCGTCCGGGTTGCGGCTCACGCTCACATCGTTCGCGCCGCCGAGCGCGGAGAGAATGCCGTGATACATGCGCGACGCGAGACTCGGCTCCTCCGGCTTGTGCTCGCCGAGCTGCGGCGGTGCCGGCGGCTGCTCCTCGGGGATGAGCGTGGGAGCCGGCGGCTGAGTACCGGCTCCCTCGGTTCCGACGCTGTTCGGAGGAAGACCATCGCGGCTTGATGGTTGCGTAGCGCCAGCGCCGGAATCTGGTGAAGTGTTCGTCTCGATCTGCTGGGCCGCTTGATCGCCCGTCGTCGTCTGATTCGGAATCATGCTCTTCCTCGTTTAGTGGTGTGCTGTCCAGCCGCCGGCGGCGGCTCCGGCGACGCCGCCTAGTGCGCCGATAACTGCGCCGTACGGGGCGAAGGCTTCACTCGTGATCCGTCCCGCCGTCGTCGACGCATCCGAGCCGGCGTTGTTCGCGACTCCGGCGTAGCCGGTCGGGTTCAGGAGTCCGGCGGCGCTGCCCAGCTCGCCGGCGGCGTTGAAGAAGTTCTGGCGTCCGGTCTCGTAGTCTTCCAGCTCGATCTGGTTTTGGTTCGACGACTTCGTAGCCGCCGCGCTCTGCGCCAGCTCGCCTTGAAGCTCGTCGTTCACACCGGACGGTACAAACTGGTTGCCGCCTCCCTGCGTCGCGAGCGTCTGCTGAAGTCCGCGCTTGGCTTGGTCGTAGCTCTGCGCCGTCGTATCTATATTGCGAGCGGTGAGGATGTCTTTCTCGCCCGGAGCGAAGCCTTCCTGACTGGGGCCTTTGGCGAGAATCCCGGAGAACATGCCGTTGAGTTGATTCAGGATTCCTTGACTCTGATTGAAGACAGACGAGTTCTCCGACTGGAGCTGCTTCATAAAGTCGATCTGGCTGGACTGGATGCCTTTTTCTTCTGCCGATGGGCCGCACATATGGCTTACTCGCCCCCTTCTAGGTTATTGTGTTGCGCGTCGCGCAGCATTTTCTGGCGGCCCACGTACGCCCGTTCCGGGGCGAGACTACGCCGGAGGTCGTCGGGAGCCGCTACGAAGGAAAGACGCTTTTCCGTCATCCGTCTAAGAATTGGGTTGTTGGAGTCGAACAGAATCTCATATATAGAGCGCGCCGCGAGCTGGAGCGCGAGCCAGTCCATGCCATCGCGCAGCGCGTCGCGGTTGCGCTCGCGGCTCGACGGCAATCCGGGATCGGCGAACTGGATGTGAACCCGGACGGCGTTTTCTGTTCGGAAGAAGAAGATGGGGCCGTCGTGATCGAGCAGCACATAGCAGCCCACACCCGGCTCCTCTTTGGTGAAGAAGTCGGCGCTCACGCGCTCGCGGTGGAAGGGGTCGGCCTGAATCCACTTCTCGGCCAGCGCCGCATCTTCCGCCGTCGCCATGCGCAGCGTGTACGGTCCGAAGCGATACTCGACGGGCTGCTCGACCACGGCGCGAAGCCGCGCGCTCGACTGCTGCATATCGCTGGCGAAGTCGACGAGCAGCGCCCTTAGCTTGGCGCTATAGTCCTCTGCTTCATTCACTGGGAAGCCCTCGAAAGTTATCCCTCGTGACTGGAGAAACGTTTCCGCGCGCTCTGCGATCTCTAGCACTGACAATCTCCCCCCATTGCGTCTTACCCTTTCGTGCTTTTGCCATCTGCTCAATACCGCTATCGCGTCATGCGATTCCTAAAGGAAGGAAGCGGCGACGGGGGAGATTCGCGCCTCCGTAGAACTGCCGCACGTACACATCAGCTCCGCTCGCCACAGGAGGCAAGCTCGATTGCATCAGCGGCGAGATGCCGAGATCGCCGGGAGTCGGCATCGCTGCCGGCGCTGGAGTCTTGATCTGTAACGGTTGCGGTGCTTCATTCTGCTGTGTCATTAGCCCTTGCCTCCGACCTCTTCACGTCGTATTGCTCCGTAGATCGTGTGTGTCAAAAGCTCGTTCTGCACAGCTTCAGCTATCCAGTCGAGCCGCATCGAGAGATGCCGGCAATCCGCTGGCTTTTGCTGCTGCCCAAAATCGTGTCGGTTGTTCCAGATTGTGAGGGACGGACGCTGAAGAGGCAAGTCCGGCCCGGTGCGTTGCAGCGTGATGTACTTCGGCGTCGCCGGCTGATTGGGAAGCTCGTTGAGCAAAAGCGATGGAGTTGGCGCGGTTCCGCGCTTGATGGAGTCGAGAGTAACGAAGTCGATACTCGCGACGGAGCCGGGTTGCGCGACCACGATATTTCCAATCTCGCACCACATCGGATACGCGACGCCGTCATCGGAGAAGATGCTGTAATCGCGCTTGAGAATCTTGCCGCCGCCCTTCACGCCCATGAGCAGCTGCTTCTCTCCCGGCGCTACTTCAATGCTCTTCACGCAGCGGACGCCGCCGACGATGTTGCGCTTCGGACTCCACACGATGCCCTGCTCGGGAGCCGCGAGCATTCCCATGCGGAACCATCCATTGCTCCCGTCCGCGCAGTAAAGCGCGATGTCTTCGGAGCTGCCCTCGTGAAACGTGAGGTAAGAGTCGCGCGCAACAAAGGTGTTGGTGAACTGATCGCCGATGGGAAAGCCGACTTCCAGCTCGCCGGCTCCGGGGTCAAATGAGATGACGCGCTTCGCCGTCGTCATCATGTAACCCGTCGAGCCGTTGACACAGAAGACGTTCTTCGTGGGTAGGCCGATGCCCTGCTGAAAGCCGGAGGGATAGAGCGGGGAGTCTGCCGTACCTCTGCCGCCGACAAACTGAACATCGCTCAAGGTGAAGGCGACGAGTCCGATGCTGGCGGCCCAGCACCATGTGATCGTCGACGGATACACAAACTGATTCTTCGATGGAAACGCCGTATTCCCGTTGCCTGTCGTCGTGTCCGGTCCTCCGCTCCAGCGCAGCACGTTGGCGGCGGAGCCGAAGATGCGGTTGAGGTGATAGGCCATGGGGAGGAAGTTCGACGGCGGCGGCGCGTTGAGCGGAGCGATAGCGCCGACGATGAACGGATTCAGCTTTGAGTCCGGGTTCTGGTCGAGATACTGCCACGTTCCGCCGTTTGGATTGTTCGGAATCTGATCTTCTTCGAGCGGCGTCGACTGGCCCTGGGCGGTGCGATAGATGACGACGACATCGGCTTGGAAGTCGGTTGAGTACTCGCCCTGAAGAAATGCGGCGTTCCCGGCGTCGAGCTGGAGCGGCTGCGATATGGGCGACAGCGAGCTTTCGCTGCCGTCGACGAGCGAGCGGTAGCTGTACCACCATTGCCACGGCTTGGTCGTCGCCGCGAGCTGTACGCCGATGTTCGACCACGTCGCGGAGTTGTCAATCGTAGTTCCGCCTAGCGTCGTGTTCCACGCTGGCGTCGACGCCGAGCTGAGTCCGCTGCGCGTGATCTTTTGCAGATCGCCTACGCCGTCGTTGATCTGCTGATTCGGCGAGATCGAGGTTGAGTTGAGAATCGCCGATACAGCGAAAGCATTCGCGCCGCCGTTCCATGGATGGGTGCCGTCGCGATACTGCGCGAAGATGGAGAGCGCGGCGTCGATGTGACAGTCCCAGCCGTGTCCGTGATCGCTGCCGCTCGCCGTCCATCCGTTCATCGCCACGGTCGCGGCGGTGCCTTGCACGGTGTAGCCGGCGGGGAGTCCCATGGTCGCGCCGTGGGCCAGTCCTACATCCATCGAGAAGGCGAGCTTCGTCGTCTCCGAGATCGGGACGAGGATCGCGGTGCCGCTGCCGGCGCTGGTCTGGGTGATGCCTCCGCTCGTGAGGTAGAAGATACCGAAGACGTTCGCGTTGCCGTGCCACGTGTTTCCGTCGTTATCGTCGTAAGTCAGCGTGAGCTTCAGCGTCGCATCCAGCGAGCACGTCGAAAGTCCCTGCATGATGTGTCCGGGGTTGTCCGACGAAGCCGCGCCGCAGATGTGGAGGAACTGCGTCGCGAGATAGCCGCCGGCGGGGACGGGCACAGTCGCGCCATGCGCGAGCGTACCGCACACCAGAACGATGGTGTCGCCCTTCGCCGTGGTCACGGTGAGCGTCTGGAAGCCGCCGAGCGAACCGAGCGTGACCTCGGCTCCGTCCGTCCACGCCGCGGCCGCCCAGTTCGACGATGCGGAAAACGCGAAGCCGCCGAAGTTGCCTTGAAAGCTGCTGTCGAGGACGGCCGCATTCGGCGACTGATAGACGCCCTCGGTGACTGCCGAGCTGCCGCTGAAGCCGGTCTGCGGCGAAGTCCACGCGAGCATACGCCCTGCCGAGTAGCCCGTCGGTAGGCCGATGGTCGAGCCGTTGGCTCCAGCTCCCGCGCCGATGATGAGCGTTCCGCCGCCGTGCAGCGGGATATAACCGAAGTTGCCGCTGAAGCTGGTCGAGGTGACATCGCTCCATGTCTGCTTGATGCCGACATTCGTCCAGGTGATGCCGTTGTCATTCGCGCGCGAGCCGAGCACGCTGCTGAACGCCGGAGTACTCGCGCCGGAGTTGCCCGCGTTCGCGGCCTGAAAGAAGTACTGGGCGGTGCCTACCGTGGCGAGCACATACGCGCCGGCGGCATAGGCTGTGCTCGCCGCGTAGTCGGCGGGGCCTTGACACGTCCACACGACGCTGCCGTCTGCGGTGGGGTTGCCTGTCGTCGTGTCGAAGGCGGGTATCGTGTTTCCGGTGGTGCCGAACGTCGTCACCTTGAAGATGAAGCCGCCCTGGGTGATGAGGAAGCTCGTGGAGTAGTACGTGTTCGGAATCCACGGCGGCGTCGTCGACGCGGCGGGAGTCTGCGATACTGTCGGCGCGCTCTTGGGTGCGGCAATGCCCCAGTTGCGAACCCAATTGCCACGGTTGACCCACTGGGCCGCGCCGTCGGAGGTGAAGCCGCCGAGATTCGGATTCCACGCCGGCGCGGCGACGCCGCTCGTTCCTACACCCGATGTGACGGTGCCGGTGTCCGGGGTGTCGGGATAGTCCGCATGGACAAAGTTCGCAGTAAACTGCGCGGCTCCGTTGCCTGATGGAATTGTGCCTGTCATCTGCACAATTTGACCGTTGAGGAAGGCGGCTCCGGTGAGTCCGCCGAATGCGAGCTTGACGCCGACAAGCAAATTCAGATCGAAGGGAAGCTCGCTGTCAGTAGCATCGAGCGTGACGGTTAGCACGTTGCCGGCGATCTTGACGCTCGTCACGCCGACAGTGAAGCCGCCGACAGCCATCTGAATGTTGTGGTTCGGGTCGACGATGAAGTCCTTGGCGTTGTAAAGGGTGTTCGCGTGCCACAGCAGATTCGAGAGAATCCACTTCTTCGTGTCGACGCCGTTCCCCATGTACAGCGTGTTTCCTACGCCGAGAAAAAACGTCTGCCCTGCGCCGGCGCTCTTGTTCCAGATGTTGAGCTTCGTATCCGGCCCAGTCGCGTCATAGACGACGCCCGCAGTGTCCGCCATGACGTGAATAATCTCTTGGTTCTCTACCGTCGTGCGGAACTCGTAAAAATCATCAATCTCCTCGAATATCTGCGAGTTGTATTCGGTGGAACCGGGGGCGCGCGCGATAGTGAGTCTTACGCTCAGTTCGACGTTCTCGCCGCCGGACATCGAATCGAAGCGCGATGCGGAGTAAAACTTCTCGTACAGGAACGGCGTCGCCGCATCGCGCAGTAAGCTGCGCTGCGTCCACAGCCCGGTGATATACCGGTTCATGGTGAGCGGCGCGGAGTTGCCGGGGTCGATTGCGGCTCCTGCTGTCTCGAAGGGTGATTGCGGCATCGCTAGACTGTCCTCGCTTGGTTGCCCTGCGTCGTCTTGATGCCTACGCCCTGAAGCTGCATGAGCATTTGCGCGTAACCTTCCACGAAGATGTTCTTCTCCGTCTCGGAAAGACCCTGCTGCGCGCCGAGCAGATGGGCGATGCCCTTCTGATTGAACTGCGGCCAGCGCGCGTCGTTGAGTAGCACCGCCATGAGTCCGAGAAAAAGCCAGTCGACGATGTAGCCGTAGCGGTCTGGAATCGGACTCCAAAGGCTCGCCGGCGACGTGATCTGCGGCGCGGCCTTCTGGTAGATGCCATACAACTCGTAAGCCTCATCGGGCGGGGGCATCACACGAAAGACGAAAGTCCCGTCGCCGTTCTCGATGAAGTTGGAGACGTACTTCGGACGCGATGAGGGCGAGCTATCGCGCGCGAGGACTCGCTTCACCTCGCACTCCCACGGCTTGCTTGCTTCGTCGACGACGTTCGCTTTTTCGAGAAAGCCGAAGTCCTCGACATCCACGGAGACGTCTTGATTATTTACTGTCAAAGTCCCCAGAAATGTGCTGCGATTCCACGGCCAAGTGAAGGGCGCGCCGAGCACGGTCTGAAGCACGATGTTTGCCGCCGTCGTCGCCGGCTCTAGGCCAGCGATCGCGAGCGGCTGAAAGCGCAGAATCGGCGCGGCAAACATGATGCTCGCTTGAATGTTTCTGGTCGATGCCATCGTTACCCTCGATAGGTGTAGCCGGCCCAGTTGTAGGGATTCGCGGGACCGGGGTCGCCCATACCTGGGCCGTTGATGATGCCTTGGTCGACGACAAATTGAGCGCCGTCGCGCTCTCTGTCGCCCTGCTTACGACTTCCGGCGAGCGCTTCGAGCCACTGGAGCCGCTTCTCGGGAAACTTCGCCTTCGCCGCTTCGTTCGCGCTCATGCGGTAGCAGTAAGCATCGAAGCCGTCGCGGAACCAACCCGCGTAATCGTCGGGGATGGGATTGAGGAGCTGCGACATCTTGGAGAAGACGGGCGGCTTCTGCTGATAGCGCGGGACGACTTGGTAGACGACGCCGGCTTGCGGCGGCAGCGGGTGAATCCTGAAGCCCTGCCCCTCGGGGTTGCACACCGTCCACACACAGGTTCCGTCGTTCACCGTCGTCGTCGCGCTGGGGCTATAGCTGTTGGCGGGAAGGAGGGGGCCGGGGCCGGCGTTGGCTGTCGTGCCGTAGGTTGTCAGCACGTACATGTTGCCGTTGGCATCCTTGATCGCCGTCGTGGGGTTGGTCGGCGTCGCCGGCGCGCCCAGCGGATTGGTATAGGCGACGTTGGGACCGGGCCACACGCCGAACGTGAGCAGCGAGTTGTACTCCCACGCGACCTCGGTCACTGGCGACGCCGCCCAGCTCGTGCGCTGGATGTCGCGGACGGCTTGCGGCCAGTTGATCGGCTTCGGCAGAGCGGTGTTGTTGATGTCAATACTCTCGTTGCTCTCCAGCCACGCAACGTCGGTGAGGTTGACTTGCGGGTAGTCCTGCTGCCACGAGATCGTATAGAACGGCGCGGCGAGCTTGCTGTTGAACTTGTGATTGAAGCGCTCGGCCAGCATGTCTTTCATCACGTCCGTCGCCGTGGTGATGAGCGACGCCGTGGAGAAGCCGCCGGCGGGGATGTAGGGCGACACCGTGCCCTGCGACTGCACGTAGTCCGCGACCATTTGCAAAGTTACAGTGCTCGATGCGCCCATGCCCGTTTATTCCTTGCTCTCTTCTTCCGGTTCGGCTTCCGGCTCTGCGCCCGGATGCGGGTGGTGTACGCCGTGCGACGAGAGCTTGGCGGATATTGCTTTCGCCCAGGTCTCGATTGCGGCCAAGCGCTCTTCAACGGTGAGCGCCGGAGCTTCTGCGGTTTTCTTCTTTCCTGCCATTCAGCCTTCCTTCTCTTACGCCGCGTTCTCGTCGTCCTCGAAGCCCTGACGGAACTCAACGAGCGTCGAGCCGCTGGGACTGTTGTCAGTCATCATGCGAGTCGCCGCGTTGAACTCTTCGAGAGCTGCGATGTAAGCCTTTTTGTCTTTCTTGACAATCTCTTTGAACTTGAGCGGATTCACGAGCTGGAGCACGGCCAGCGGCTTGCGCCACTCCTTCAGACAGCGCGTGCAAAGGACGTAGGTTTCGCCCCACGCCTCGGTCTGGACGACGATGCTGAACTCCGGCGCGTTGCCGTTGAGGATGTTCTCGCGTCCGCGTCCGCCCTTTTTGTGCGAGCACGCGGACTGCTCGCGCTTGCGGCGCTGCTGCGCCTTGAGAATCGTTGCCGCCTGTTTCTTGATCGCTTCGATGAGCTGCATACGCTTGGCGCGCTCGCGCTCTACCTGCTCGCGCAGAAGCTCCAGCCGGAGCCGCTTCTCTTCCAAGTCGAGCGCCGCCAGCTCCGCGCTCACTTGATCGTCTGTCAGTTCTGCCGTCTTCTTCAGTGCCATTCACTTCCTCCGGTTCTTACAACTTCGGGCCGAGAGCGTTAGCTCCCGGCCCTGGTTGGCTCTGGCGATTCGCCGCGACCTCTCTGACGATTCGGGATTGGACTACTTACGAGATCAGCGACGGGGCATCAATCCAGCGGAGACGCTGCACAGGATCGGGCGGCAACGTGGAAACGAAGTTCACGTTGTACGCCGTGGAACCTGCGATCATCCCTGCGGGGTCGGATGGCCCACCCTGACCAAGCGGGTACGTGCGAGTCCACATCTTCAGGTTGCGCGCGCGTCCGTCCGCGATGCCCTGCTCTTTGCCGAGCGAGATCGAGATAACGCCGTCGTTGCCGAAGATGTAAGTCCGGTATGCCGTCACGGTGCCGGGGCCGCCGCCAACTGCATAGTTCGGAGTGATGGTGACGAGCGTCGACTCGTACCACTGCACACCCGCCCAGCTCATCACCTCGATGTCATCGCCATCGCCGCCAGAAGGAAGCTCTTCGAGCTTCATTTGACCCTCGATGGTGTGTTTCAAGACATCGGTGAACGAGTTGTTCGTGTTGTCGTTCAGCGCATCGCCCCAGGCGAAGGGGTGCATGACGCCGCAGAACTTCCCGCCGTCCATCGCGAGCACATCCTGACCGCGCAGCGAGGCTACGGCAGTCGTGATGTTGTTCTTCGCGAAGGGGACGTTGTAAGCGTTCTGCTCGCCCACGGTGGAGTCGATGTTGACTGCGCCGTCCGCCGTGTTCTTGATGAGCGTGGAGAGCGTGAGAGCCAGCCGGTAAGCAAGCTCCGTGCTGCCATTCTCCAGCGCCGGGTCGATGGCAGTCTGCAAGCTCAGACGCGAGTAGTTGATGTAATCGGCATAGTTTCCGATGGTCGCCTTATTGGAGACGACGCTCAGAGTGATACCGCTGCCGACTACGCCGTCGCCGGCCTGAGTCGTGTTCGCACCAAGCGGCTCGTACATGAAGAGCTGGTTGGTATTGCCGGAGTTTTCAGGCAGCTCTCTCCGAGACGAGCAGCGCACATACGGCGTTTCCTTCTTCAAATTCTTGACGAAGTTTTTGTCGTAGTGCGTGACCTGAGACTGCGGCAGGTTGCCGACGTTCATGGACGACGGGCTGAAGCCGTCGTTGAGCTGGGTCGCATTTCCGCTGCAATCCAATGCCAGCGAGACGCCGCGCCCGATGCTCTGCACGAGATGTGCGGGGTTGAGTGACTTGATCGGTGCTTCTGCTCGTGCCTGAAGTCCTACCGTCCCAAGCGCGAGCACGATGAACGCCCACGCCGACATAAACATGAAAACGGGCCGGAGCAACTTCGCTACGCCGATGGCGAGCGGGTCGGCTACTCCGTACCCTTTGACTGCAAGATTCTTCCGTTTCATTGCGCCCTCAGTGTTTGGAATTGACTGCTGCTGGGGGCGATCTCAATTCGAGTCCGCTTACTACGCTTCTGCTAAAAGGTTGCCTCACTCAAGCCAAGACTTTGTTCACTATCGCCTCAAATCCCGGTTCGTGCAATAGCTTCTCCCGGTACACACTTGGTGGCATATTCTCGATCTGCGCCCTCGTGTATTTTGGTGCCGGCTCCGCTGGCCTCCGCGTCTGGAAGTCTCCGGGCCGGACTCCAGTCTGATAGGTCGCCGTGCGCGGCCTGGTCGTCGAGATCGGCGTTGCCGATGGCGGCGGCGGCTGCTGCTGCTGGCCCTCCTCCTGCTCCTGCTCCTCGCCCTGCTCCGGGGCGAGATCGGCCTTACCCTCGGCCTTCATCTCATCCCACACGATGCCGAAGTTGACGGCGGTGAGCGCGAGCCGCTTCGCCTCGATGCGGCGCATCAGCTCCATCTTGTTTTCTTGGGTGGGATACCAGTCGGCGTTCTGCGCGACGAACTTCTTCGTCTCCGCGACCTGCCGCTCGGTCACTTCGTCGACGCCTACCTTATTCACGCGCCGCGTGATCTCGTCGACGGGGACACCGAAACGGGCCTCGACGACGCGCTCGATAACTTGGTCGAACTTCTCCGGGTCTTGGATGTCGCGGACAAACTGCATTCGCTCGTTGGCGTCGAGCGGCTTCACCGCCACGGAGACGCGCACTGGCTCCGGCTTGCGCTCCCGCTTGAGCGTGTTGATGGCGCGGCTCGCGTTGAACTGCGCCGTCGCCAGCTTCTCACTCACTTCCTTGCGCGTCGCCGCGCTGAAGGTCTGCACGTTCGAGCCGTCCTCCGGGTCTACGTCGATGTAGTACAGCCCGTCTACCTTCTCCCCGTTGTTTCTCCAAATGACTGCCATTGTGCCTCTCAGCCTTTCTCCGCAATACGCGGCTGGGTTATAGCGCTCGCGAGTAAACCTCGTTCATGCTCTGGTCGGGTTCCTCCATCTCCTGCTTGCGAAGACGGAGAGCTTCATCACTCTTGATCTGAAGGTGAGCGTCGCACTCGGCCTCTACCTTCTTTTGAAAGCTCACGAAAATCTGCCAGAACGCCTTCGACAGCGCGTGCTCCGCGAGCACATTCGCCGGCTCCGTCACTGGAGCGTTGACGAGGTTGGTCTCCTGCGCGATGCACGTCATCTCCATGAGATCGAGCAGCGCAGCGTATCCCGGCGAGTTGCGTATCGCGAAGATGTCGCCGCGCTGCTGGATGGTGAGCGCCGTCGTCGCGAAAGCCTTCTGCGTGCGGATGGCGAGCTGCTGCTCCGCGCTCGGCCTCCAGCGGTTGATGATCTTGCCTAGTGTCCGTCCCAGTCTCATAGTCCGAATGCACTCGTTCTGAACATCTCGCGATCTTGCCGGCGCTCCTCATAGCGAGCCGCTTGCTCCATCGGATATTCGGTCATCTTCGACGCGAGCCGAGCTTCCGCGCTCTGGTCGATCTCCTCTGTCTTAGCCGCGTGTTTCGCCTGAATCTGCGCTATCGCGGCCTGTAGTTTGGCGTTGGTTTGACTTGCCTGTTGGAAGCGCTCGAACTCCTGCTGATTCATGGGCCGGATGACTTCGCGGGCGTTCTTCCACTCCGTCATCTCGTAGACCATCTCCAGAAGCTCCTTCACGTCCACCATGTAGCCCATCTGGTTGAGCTGCGGGATAACCTGGGGGTTCTCCAAAATCTGGATGAGGACGGGGAGAATCTGCGCCATCGCCTTTTTGGCTGCAAGGTGCGCGCCGGCGAGTACTTCAAACTTCTCTTCGCTGTTGAGGAAGTCGTCTTCGTCGAAGGTGAACGCCTCGCCCAGCTCCTTCCCGATGATCTCCTGTATCTCGGCGAGTGGCAGACGCTCTTTGTCCATCGCTTCGAGGAGATGGAGGAAGGGAAGGAAGACGCCCTTGACGAAGTGACCCACCGGGCCGTCGATCTTCTGCGCGAGCGCGCCTTGGATGCCGCCGGCTCCTGTCGCGGTGCGCGTGACGCTCGAACCCGGACGCGATGGCGCTACGCCCTGGTTGAAAGCTTGATCGCTGCCCGTCGTCGAGCGCGCGTTGCTGCTGGCCTCCTGCAATACAGCGAAGAGCGACGGGTCGACGCGCGGCTGCTCGATGATGCCGAACGCATCGCGCACGCTCTTACCGGCTGGGACGTCAACGTCGATGATGCCGCCGAGCCGCTGGCGAATCTGCTGCGTCGGTGCGTTGGCTCCGCGGTCTCGCGCATACTGCGGCTGCACGATGTAGGCGAGCAGGTTCAATACGGCTTCGATGGTGCCCTTTTCGATGCGCTGGTCGTCGCCGGCTAAACGCCCCACGCCGATACCGAAGCCGGCGTTGGGGATGTTCCAGAAGTTGCCGGAGAAGTAGGGGATGATCCCCATGTTGTGATGCTCGTTGCGAATCAAAACGGCGTTGCCGTCGTTGTCGACGAGGACGGACATCACGCGCTCTTTGTCCCAGCGCTCCAGCATCTTGATAGGCTGGTCGAGCGGGTCGTCTGTCGTGATCTCGTTGCGATTGTCGGCGTGATGCAGAGCCATGTTGTTACCCTGCTTCATCTCCGTGTCGCTCGCTGCGGCCGCATTTTGCTGCGAGGCGAAGAAGAAGGCTTTCAGCTCCTCCTCGCTGGGGATGTCGTAGCCGCCTACCTGCTTGCCGTTCGCGTCGTACTGGACCTGCTGGCGCAGCGTGTCGAGATCGGCGAAGGTGGGATAAGTGGTCTCGACGACGTACTTCGCTTTGGAGTGGAGCCGGTTGGGGTGCCTCCAGCCGGGGTCGACGCTGACGCTGCCCAGCTCGCAGACAGCGAAGAATGGCTCGTTGCGCGTGACCTCAACGTCTTGGACCTCGAACTCGTTCGACTCTTTCGTCGATATAGTGTGCTGTCCGGTCAACGGCATGTTGATGTAGAGCGGGGGATTGTTGCGGATGAACTTCTTCCGCATCCGGGTTTCGGTAATCCATCCGCCCTTGCATATCACGGTGCCGTAGAGCGTCATCTGTTCGAGCGCCATGTCGACCTCGGCCTCGAAGTCGATAGCGTCGAGCTGCGCGCCGTAGAGCGCTTGCTTCGCCCTGGCTGTCGCCCACTGCTGGCCCGGACGGTTGCGGATGAGAAAGGGCGGCGTCTCGTAGAAGATGCCGCTCTTCATCGCCGGGACAAGCGAGTTGGTGATGTTCGCCACGGTGAAGCGGCTCACGCGCGCCTTGCCGTCGTTCGCCTCATAGCCGCGCGGCGACTGATAGAGGACATCGGCCTCGCGCCAGTGGAGATTCCATTGGCGCTGGTCGATGAACGTCTCCGCGCGCTGCGCGTCCTGCGTGACGAGCTTGATCGCGCCGGCGTCGGTGTACTTCGGGGCCAGCTTCGGCCCTTGTACCGCTACCTCGTCCTTTGTGATCGCGCTATGCGGATTCACCCTCTTGTCGCTGATTCGTGCAAGCGTTGCCATTAGCTCTCCAGTCCGGGCATCATCTCTTCAAGTCCATCGCTGTTTGGTGCCGGTTCCCAAACTTCCTCTTCCATGACGACTTCTTCCTGCGGTGCGTACGTCCCTCGTCCATACAGCCGGTCATGGCGATCTCGTTGCACGAGCAATTCCCAGTCCACGGTATCCATCTGCTCACCGTCCGTGTTCGCCTGAATGGTGCGCGGCAAGCTCTCACACAGCCGCGATACCACGTCGGCGATCTCGAACTCGTCGACGATGCCGTAGAGATGGAGCTGGCGATGGGTCTCCTTGATACAAGCGATGTCACTGGAGAAGATGACCCGGCCCGTCGTGATCGCCGGCTCCGCCGCGCGGATACGCCGCGAGCGCTCCACGCCGTCCTTCTGGTAGTCGAGCCACTGAATGTCGAGCGGCCACACTTCGCGGATAGCCTCGTTACGGATCGCCGTCTCCATATAGCGCGCGCCCGGAGTCTCTTCAATGCTCACGTTGTTGGTGTGATAGCGCTTCGCCAGCTCCACGACGGCGCTCGCGAGCGAGCTGTCGGTGAAGGTACCGCGCACGATCTCCATGACGTACATGCGTCCGTGGTCGAGGATGCCGACAGCGCCGGCGATGGTCTTGCAGTCGTTCAGCTCGAAGCGCCACTTGATGTACGTCTCACCATGAATCGGCATCGCGTCTTCGCCGAGCGTGGCTTGCATCAGCCGCTCTTTGGAGAGCATGGGCTTGAAGTTGCCCATCGCGATGTTCATCTGCTGCGACATGAAGCTGTCGCGGTCCTCGTTGAGCGAAGCCATGAGCGCGTCGTAAGGCAGGAACTCAGGGAAGAAGAGCTTCCAATCGCGCTCCTTCAGCATGGCGAACAGATACTCATAGTCGTCGGCGCGCTCGCGCAGCTTGGGATTGCGCTTGAAGACTTCCTCCTTCACCGTCATCGCCGGCTTCCACATCAGTTTGCCGTTGCGCGCGTCCAGCGCCTCAATCATGTCGTTGTAAACGTCGTCGGGGCCGTAGCGTGTCCCGGTCATCTCGCGGTAGCCCCAGCTCATCAGCATCTTCAGATTGATGAAGAGATTTTTCTTGAGCTTGCGCCGCGCGGCGGCGGTCTGCGAGTTGCGGTTGTCCTGGATGTCCTCGATCTTGCCCACGTCGAAGTGCCAGCCGGAGAGCGACTGCTCGATGCTGATTCCCATGATGGTCGGCTCGCGTCTCCAGTGCTTGCGCGCCGGGGTCTCAAACCAGCCTTTATACGAGTCATTGATGGGCCGCTTCTCGACGATGTACTCGGGGAAGAGCTTGAGCAGTATCTTGTCGGGCTGGCCCTCTTTCGGCTTCCAGAAGTGTTGCGCGACTTCGTCGACGAACTGGTCGGCGAGCGGAGAGTCGTCGTTGTTCGCCGCCGTCATCACCATGATGGCGAGATCGGGGAAGCAGATAATCCACTGCACCGTGTCGCAGATGTTGAAGGTGGTCTTGAACGTCCCGCGCGGCATCAGCAGCAGCCGGCGCTTGATCTTGTCTTGGTCGGCGAGCGGGACGTCGGGATTCTTCTGCACGAAGAAGCGCGCCACCTCGCCGTGCGTGAACTCGGTCACATCCTTGTAGCCGAGCACGTACTTCGCGAGGAAAAAGAGATCGGTCTGCGCGAGCCGGCGCAGCTTCAGCCGATACTCTTCGTCCTCGTCCAGCCACTCAACTTGTATCGGCTCGTACTTCATAGCACCCGGTGTACCGTGACCATCCCGAGCGCGTCGTCCGGCGCATAGTCGGGCTGGTTGACGTAGATAGTTACAGTGGAACTCGGACTCCCGTCGACGATCTGCTTCACCTTCGCGAGATCGAGGTTTGCTCCGAGCATGAGAGCGTCAAAGTCCGGGTCGTCGTACTGGATTGCAAGGTGCTTCATTTGCCGTGATGCCATCCCTTCATCGTGCTCGCCAGATTCGCCATGTGCGCCACATGCGGGTCGTCGCTGTTCTTCGCCTCCTCCAGCTTCGCGGCGGGTATCTTCTGGCCCTGCGGGATGCCCAGCGCCTCATGCAATCCGCCGCGCCGCAGATGCGAGAGCGCGTGGTGTAAACCTCTCCACTCTCCCGCCGGTAGCTTCTTCGCCTTTGCTGCCATCTCTCGTCTCCGTAGCTGCGTAATGGAGGCTAGCGGCGCATAGCGCCGCCGCCCGTCTCTAGCCCTGCGGCTCCTCGTCCTCACCCTGCTGCCCTGCGGCCTCTGGAGCACCCTCCTCGGCGTTCGGCTGGTCGCCCATCGCCTCGTCGACGCTGTCGTGCATCATGTCGTGATTCGCGAGCACGTGCGGCCCTGTGGTGTGCGAGTGATTGCCTTCCTCGTCGCGGTGATGGTGGGTGGCGACGAAGCCGCCCTTGTGTCCGCGCTCGATCTCGACCTTATGCACGTGCGTCTTCTTCTTCTTCTTCGCCGGGGCATCGCCCAGGTGTGCCATCACTTTTTCGTCCATTTTTCTCTCGCTCCGTACGGTTCGCGGCTGGAGTCATACAAAAGCGCCTAAAATCCGTCGGAAATTAGGCGCTTTTGTAAAAGCGGCCGGGGCGCGACTCCCGGCCTCCCTTCGGACGGGGGCAACTCCCGTCCCGCGCGGGGTATGTCTAAGCGTCGAGAATCAGCTCTTGCAGATTCCCGATGTTGCCCGCGCTCGCGTTGACGCCGAACGTCAGGCCCACGGCGACGACGAAGACCGGCTCGGCTGCCGGTACCTTCGTAGCGCCCTGCGTGACGGCGTAGCTGGAGCCGTTCAATCCGGTGAGCGGATTGGTGATCGCCGCCGCCGCATCGAGCGTGTTATTCACCATCGCGTTGAAGGTTCCGCCGAGCTTGCCGCCGACAGAGTCGAAGATCAGATCGGCTTCAATCCACCACGGTACGGTGGTGGTGTTGACGACGCGCGCGCTGCTCACGCCGATGACGCTCCAGTTGCCGGCGACGAGCGAAGCCGCCGGCGCGGCGTTCTTCGCGTACAGGGTCGCCGTAACCGTGGTAGTGGCTCCTGCGGTAGTGGCATAGCCGGAGCCGCGAACCTTGAACTTCTTCTGCTCAAGTCTGCCGGTGCCGGCGATATTCAGGATCGCTGCAAGGGTAGGGGTTGCAAGGTTGGGAAAAATTTGAGCTGTAGTCACTGCCGCGAGTACCTGGGCTGCGGGCGGCGCTTTCTGGATAGCTGCACTTGACATGCTTGTCTCCGGTGTTGTCTTGGGTTAGGTTGACGCGGCGCGAAATTGCTCGCAGTGGACAGCGTTACCCGAAAACACCCGACGAATCAATAGCAGCAAAGATGCAGAGACTAGAAGAGCGTCGCTTGCGGAGAAGCGCTCGCGTGATCGGGGCAATAATCGACATTTTCGCCGCCGCTGGTCGCACACTTGTTACAGATCGGCCTATCGCACGTCTTCCCTTTCGGCGTCGGGAAGTCGCAAAGCAGATCGGCCCAGCGTTCGCGACAAAATCCGCACTTTCGCCGGGGTTGCCTCCCCACATTGATATGCGCCCAGCTATCGCCAATCTTTATGAACGGCACTCGACGACCTCCAGCAGCTCGCGCGCCTCTTCGAGCTTCAGCCGGCGCTCGCGAATGATGTCGCCGCACTGTCGCCATGTGATCTCGATAGCGCCGCGCTCGACGGCGAGCCTTCGCTTCGCGAGGCATATGTCGAAGTGCTCTTTGTGGGTGCCGGCGTGCTGAATCCACTTGTGACTCACGCCCAGCTTCTTCGCCATCGCCAGCAACTCGGCGCTGGTATCCGCGACCATGTGATACATCAGCATTCGGCCCATGCGCCGCGCCATGTCGTCTACGTAAACGCTCACTTCGCGCCTCCCTTGGCGGCTTGAACGAACCCGATGGCAGCGTCCAAGTATCTGGCATCATCGAGCCATCCTTCTGCATCTTTGCCGTCTTTTAGCGCCGCAATCCGTCGGCAGTTCCGCGCTCGATCTTCCAGCCATTCAATGATTTCATCGCATGACAGGTTATCGGTCATTGGGACTGCTCCGCAAAACCCAATCTCTATTGGCGAATCGAAATTCCTGCTCATGCGTTCCCTCCCTTTCTCTTGAAGATGTCGTCTGTCTCGTCCAGCCAATCGAGGTACCGCTCCAGCGCCGGCGCTCGATCTTCGCCGTCCTCCTCGCGAACGAAGCGCGACGGCACAAATACCACGCCGTTGAAGTGTGCGGGGTCGGCTGGGCGCACGGAAGCGCCGCGCAGCAAGGACGCGCCCAGCTTAGCGATGTCGACCTTTGGCGCTCTAGGCATTCACGGCCTCCCGTTTGCGCTCCAAGGTCGCGCGCAGCGTCGCGCGTATCTTGGCCTTCACTTCGTCGGGCCGCGAGCTGCCGCGCAGGTTGCCCTTGTACTTCTTCAACCCTCCGCCGCCGCCATGCTCCGCGAAGTTGTAGCCGTGCTGGACTGAGTTGTACCGGCGTATCCACGTCCGCTCGGCGTCGTTCAATCGCTGCTGGTGATCGCACTCGGCCAGGATGCGGACAGAGAACGCATCGACGCCATACTTTCGCATGTCGTGATAGAGGAGCCAGTCTTTACGGCACTGGCGCGACTCCGAGACGTGCTCTTTCCAGCGCTCGGCTAAGGTTCTGGTGGATTTTCCGATGTAGTGCTTGCCGTTCATGTGGCAGGTAATGACGTAGACGATCAAAGCGAGCCTCGCTTGCTGGAATCTCTGCTACAAGCCTTTTATTACCCGGAACGCCGCGAGATGCAGCTTATCCAAAAGTTGCATCGTGTTGAGAGAGTCTGACTCAAAAAGGACAACCGGGGGACCGAACATGGCCCCCGTCTTGGCCTCGCGCACGGTGATAGCTGCGCGAGAGCGGCCTTCGTCGTCGACGGAGACCAGCAGCGAAAGCTCACGCGCTCGGGGCATCATCGTCCTCGCATTTCTGGCAGTGGCCGCCGATGTCGTCTCCACACCACACGCAAACCTTGCTTTCCGCGTTGAGCTGAGAGACCAGCTCCTGACGGAGCCAGATCAGCGCGATCTCGATAGCCTCCTTCGGAGTGTCGGCGCAGAGACGGTACGTACTCGCGGAGAAGGTGAAGGTGAAGTTAGCCATTGGCGGCCTCCGTGCTCTCCACCTGGGCGACCTCCTCCGGCTTCACCTTGGCGGGACGGCCTCGCTTGACGCCGAGCGTCTTGCGCCATGCCTTGAACGCCTCGACCTCTTTCGGCCCATAGGGAGCGCCACACGAGCGGCACTTCTTCCGCTGGGTATGCGTGATGCGCCGGCGGCGCTCGCGCAGCAGCTTGGAGCAGTCGGACTTCTCTTTGTTGCACGTCATCACGCCCTTTTTACGAGCGTGCTTCTCGTCCAGAGGATCGCCACACACCATGCAGAAGATGGGAATAATCCCGCCGTTAGTGTCGATCTCGTGAGCCTCTTCTAGTTTCGTCATTGTCATCGTGTAACCCCTTTCTCGTTGAACCACTCGATTAGTTCGTCCGCCGAGTCGCGAAGGCAGAGATAGCCAGCTCCCGCGCCCTTGACGAAATCCCTGAAGTCTCTTTGATCGGCGCTCAATTCGCCGGTGCCAGCCTTGCACTCAATCCATAGCGGGACGGCGACGTCGAAGCAGGTCTGAGAGTCATCGCAGCCACACCACTGCTCTATCGTCGGCGTCGCCAGTAGATCGGCCATGCCCTTGCGGCGAAGCCGCCCTTGCTTGTCCGTCCACTCTCCGGTGAACATGGGACGCTGACGACCTCCGGCCCCCTCAACCATGAACGTTCGCGACTGCATCCTGAAGACCGGAACGCCGAACATCCCACACACGCTCACCGCCGCGCTCACCACGCTGTTACCAGCTTGGGACGCCCTGCTTCCTCTCACTCTTGACATGGATACATAATGCATCCATAGTGAACACATGTCAACAAAGAGAGTTCGCGCGACCCGGAAGAAACGAGAGACGCCGGTATCCGTAAGCATTCGGCTAACCGGCGACGAGCATAAGACCATCACCGACGCTGCCAAAGAGCAGAAGCGGAGCTTCAATTCGTTCGTCATCGTCGCGGCGTTGGATTCGGCGGCGAAAGTCATCGGCGACAAAGGAACCGAAAAAAAGGGGGGATAACCCCCCGGATAACCCACCCCCTCAACCCTAGGGTTGACTGTCACCGATAACCCACGTCCGAAAGCGGAGCAAGATGGCACGAAAAGAATCCGATCAGATCAAACTTCCCTCGATGCAGTGGTATCCCGCCGACTGGATAAAAGACCTCGGCATACGCTCGCTGTCATTCCATGATCGCGGGGTATGGAACGAGATTCTTCAGTACATGGCGGGGAGTGAGGAGCGCGGCTATCTCGTGGTCAATGGCCGCGCGATGACAACAGAGCAGATCGCCAAGCTCATAGGCTGCGAAAGCCGCGAATTTGCTGCTGCTTTGAAGCACATCGAGGAGTCCGGCGTGTCCTCCAGAGATGCCCGAGGAGCGCTCTATAGCCGCCGCATGGTGCGCGACTACGAACGCATAAAGATGGCGCGAGAGTACGGCAAAACCGGCGGCAATCCGGCGCTCATGAAGGATAAGGGTAGGGATAACCCACCCCCTAAGGCGGGGGATAACCCACCCCCTAAAGGGGGCAGGATAACCCCTATTTCATTTGCATTTGCATCTTCAGCTTCGGCTAGAAAGACAAAGACAGGAGGCTCACTTCGTTCGCCTCTCCCGGCTCCCGCCGGGGGCAGCGGACCGGCGAAAACCACCCCGAGCGAATCGAAGGCGAAAACGCCTAGAAAGCCACAGGAGCGCTCCGTAAATCCTCAGGCAACCCGACCCCCATCCGCTGCATCAGCGGGCGCTTCTACCCCCCTTAGAAAATTGCGGCGCACTGCTTCAGATAACGGGAGTAACAGGGGTAACAGCCCTGCCGGAGCCGACCCTCGTTTTGACGTTTTTCGGGGTGAGCTGAAGCACTTTTGGGAGGGCTTGAACCGCGAGAGTGGACTCCTCTTTTCGTGGCAGGAAGCGAAGGATTCAGCAGCGCTCCGTGGGCTGCTCGCCGCCGACCCCAACATGAAGCTCGCGGAGCTGAAGCGCTCGCTCGTCAATCGCGCTCGCTCCGAGGGCGTCAATCCTGCGGCCCCGTTCTATACGTGGCTGCGCGATCTCAAGCTCTTCGCCGCTGGGCCTCTTGATCGGTATAAGAAGCCGCTGCCGCCGAAGCGAACGCTATAGGAGGAAGTGAATGGCTGTACGTGATGGACTGCACAACAAGTTGAAGGTGGGCGATCTGGTCGCGGTGACGGTGCCGGCGACGACGATGGTAGCGAAGATTCAGAGCATCAACGAAGGCGGGATGCCGATAGTCACGACGGGCAAGGGCGAGAGCATTCGCCCAGGCATGATCGAAGTCCAGATGATTCACTACACGCAGATCGACCCGCGCAACCCGATAGCGACAAATATGCTGAAGCTCCACCAGTCGGACGACAAGAGCGCCAGCGAGCTACAGGAGTTGAATTGAACTGCGCTCGCTGCGGCTGTCCAGAGAAGAAGCACTGCAAGGGAGGTGCGCGCCACATCAGCTATAAGGATGAGGCGCGCATGAACCCCAAGCCAAACGGGTGGATGTGTTCGTCGAGACACTGCGAGGCGACGCTGTGCTCGTGTGTTGACTATGTAGCTCCAGATAACAACGCCGTAATTGACGCGCCTGTACGTTCCGTGGTAAGCGCCGCTGTGGCCGATATGGGAAGAGCCATCTTCGCCCGGAAGTGAACGAGCGCGCAGCGCGCCGCAATATACTACGCGCATCCAGATAGCACAAGTGCGTGAGTAGGTACGGAAGCGAATCGGAGCGCGATAAATGTTCGTACCATGCGCCGCACAATAACGAAAAGTGAGCCGCCGTAGTCGCCAGATCGAGCGCCCCGGAGCCGCGCCCAAAAAAAAGAGAAGAAGTGAAGCGTGGATGCCTTGACAAGCACTCCCCTAACCGGCTTATACTTCGTATAAGCCGGTTAGGGGAGTGC
>OUNM010149396.1_pt1 | contig 40239 bp, 40 predicted proteins | sample 1769961 | NCBI WGS metagenome assembly OUNM01 (sample SAMEA3914820, study PRJEB12502) | metagenome | biome: forest; material: soil | place: USA | collected 2012-03-12 | depth 0.3 m | reverse complement strand
GGGTTGGGGGTTGTTGGCGAGGGGGGGGAGGTTGAGGAGGGCGAGGACGGGGATGTGGATGTGTTTGGCTGGGAGAGCTGGAGTGAGCGGGTGGCCAAGTGGGTGTACAATGGGGATGATCGGAATACCAAGCGCGTGTGGGTCCGGGGGCGCCTGGTGCACGAGCGACGGTAGGGAACTGCCATTTACTGGGCAGGTGGGCTGTATCGAGGCTGTGAATAGCTTCATCAGACAGAGACGGGAAGTGGTTGGCGGCGGGTTCCTTTGCAATTTCTCTCCAATTCTTCGTATATATGGCCCAAACCCTGGAATCATTAGACGGCATCTCTGCAAATAACCCGTCTGGATCCTGTCGAGTGCCAATTATTGATGCCATCCCGCGACTGGCTCTGGGCGTTCGGCGGTGTAACAGCCCGAGCAGCCCTGAAACCCAGCTTCACTTCACATTTTTCACACTTTTCACACTTATCACGCGCAACCCGGACAATACTGTAAGGTCCTTCGGAGCGCAGCCGTTTGGGCCCTGCAAGTCTGCCACGGCACATGCCGGCAGTGGCTTTTGCATGCGGCCATCGACCGCCATCGACCGCCATCGACCGCCCGTCGAGAGCAACCCAGAGCGGCCCAGAGCCACTGGCGGCGCCGAGACCGGGGATCTAGAGCAACAGATCATGTCCGATCGAGTGCAGCTGACGGGAAGACGATGGAATGCTGTTCCAGGTGTGGTCGGAGCACGCACGGATTGCCGCCGACGCATGCATCGCCATCAGCCGCAGAAGGGCGCAGCAGGATTGGCGCAATATTGGTTTCTTGGGTTTCTTAGCTCGAGCTCAGATCAGATCATCAGCCTCTCTGGCCGTCCGTTTCCACCACCCCACGCTGTGTCAAGGACTCTCCGTTTTGTCGCAACCTTATCGGCTGGCGCACCGTCCGCAAGGCTTTTTTGGTCTTTTTTGAGTTTTTTGCTCCATCAGACTGCAACATCACGAGCATGGATGCGTCCGGGATCCGCCAAAGCAAACTCGACTCGAGGATCGGCGCATAACAGGAGGTGCGAGCCGGAGTAATACGGGCAGCACGGTGCTCCACCGTGTTTTTGTTCAACACCTTCCGAGCTCTGGCTGCTTCTTCTCTTGAAGCTGAAGCTATCCCCAGAACATCATCACCCACCGCTCCCACCCGCGTCCAGCCGACAAAGAAAATCATGACATCTCGCATGACATCGTCGGCACTCGACCACGCTGCAGAAGGCTAGCGTTGAGTCAACCGCAGCGTTTTGGAGGCGGTGCCACAGAGCTAGCTCGCGGCTTGGCTTTTTCTGGCTGTTTCTGGCTTTTCGGGCTGCCGCATTTCCATTCAATGCTCAGTGCCAGAGCCCACGGGCTGCGCCAATGGCCTGCTGCGCCGAGTGCGCCAATGGTGCCGATGCTACCAATGCATGCGCCAAGGGCCTGCAAAAAGGCGTCAGCCACGGGTCGACCCCAGCGATCCAAGGGTCCTGGTGTGTGCCGGGGTGTGCTGGCTTTTGGTTGGGCCAATGGGAAGCTTTCAAGAACGCCGATCATGGCAGTTCTCGCCAAAGCCCGCCCCAGCCCGCCAATCCCGTCCCCGGCTCGCTTCCTGGGGGGGTTTCATGGGGGAAGCTCCAGTGGGGCCAGCTCGGGCCAGGTCGCTGCCCAGCCTGAGCCGGCGCTCTCGCACCCACAGCAGAGCCGCCTCCAGCGCAAACACTTTCGCGGTGGTCGCCCATTTCTTCAGCCCTCGGAGAGGGGCCATCCTGCCGTTGCAGCCATGGCACACCCAAAACCCCATCCCTTCAGCTCCCGTGGCTTGGCTCCGTTTTCCTCATTTCCCTCCCATGGCCGACCCGGCATCCCAGCATCCCAGCATCCCAACACCACCCGACACAACCCAAGACGGCACATGGCGCGACAGCCTCGCTGTGCTGTCTCTTCTTCCCAAGGCCCCGAATTCCCAAACGCGGCCTGATGCGCCTGACCCTAGTCCCGTCTCGTCGCTAGGGCCACTGCACGGCAGCCACGCAGACCCCCTCCGTTTGTGGCCGCCATGGCGTCGCCTCTGTGGTCGGGCGGCGTCGAAATGCGAAATGAGGAGCGAGCTGGCGTGCATGGGCCGTGAATAAAGATGGCCTGGTCCCCCTCCCTCCTCCTCGGGTCTTGGCTCGTCTGTGGTTTTTTCGTGTGCACCAATCTCGACTCTCGACGCTCGACTCTCGACCAGCCCACGACGCCAACGAACAGCTTCGACACTCGCGACTCCCACCCAACCAACCCAACCCAACAACCACCATCACCATGGGCGCAGAAGGTCTCATCGCCGTCGGCGTTCCGTCGTCCCAGCCGGTCTGGCTCCTCTGGGTCAAGCTCGCCATCGTCGTGCTCTCCCTCATCGCCCTCGCCCTGGGCGCCTATGGCCTGTCCCTGTCCATCGTCGGCGCCGGCGGCATGTCCATCTTTGCCGTACGTGCCTCTCCACTCGTTACCTCCCCGGGACAAGCTCCCAAGCTAACTTTCCCCACAGGCCATCTGGAGCTTCATATTCTACGGCGGCGGCGCTGCCATGGAACTCTGGGCGTCCCAGCACTTCTACCGCATCGTCTCCCTCGTCGGCCAGATCCTCGCCATCATCTTCTGGCTCAGCGCCTGGGCCTGGGCCGCTAGCTGGGCCAGCGTGTCGTCCTATGCCGGCCTCGGCCGCTACTACAACCCGTGGCAGGGCGCCTATGGCGGCACCGCCGGTGTGGGTGCTATTGTCTGGTTAGTTCCCCCTCTCTCCATTTCTACCCAACGCACCAAACTTACCAACTTCCCACCGCAGGATCCTGACCATCGTCCACCTCGTCTTCTTCATCCGCGCCGCCATCGCCGACTCCTCCAACACCGCCAGCCAGGCCGAGCTCGGCCAGGTCAAGGTCGAGGCCCAGCCCCAGTACCAGCAGCCGCCCCAGCAGTACCAGCAGCAGCCCGTCTACCCCGTCCAGCAGCAGCAGCCCTATCCCCCTCAGCAGCAGGCCTACCCGACCCAGTAAATCGTGACGGGTCCCTAGTGCCGAATGCTGGCGGTGTGGTTAGCGGTTTCTTGTTAGATGGTCGGTGAATGCTTTTTTTTTTTTGCTGGGATGTGGGAATGATACCTGGCCGAGCTTGTCTGTGTCTGTTGAGCGGCAAGTTTCGGCCTTAATGTTGGCTTGGGCGTCGCTGGGGGGTTGGGTGGTGACTTGTCATGCCATACCCCCCTGCGACGTTTCAAATTTGGGTTAGAACTGAACTGCGGATCGATACCCGTGGCGTCTTGGAATACAATCATTTATTTTTATTTTTGCCATCATCTGTGCGATGAGATGGAGGTGTTGAGTCCAAGCGATAAAGTTGAAGGCATTGCAATTCATCTGTGCATGCTCTTTCTCATGCCAACTCAGCCTGAAGCTTTCCCCCTTGAACGATAGACATGAAAGTGACGACGCAGACTCGAACCAGCACTGCAGATCTCACTCACATCAACAGGCCTCCAGATTTTGAGTGCTTACTATCACCATCAAAGGTCCCTCCCCCTAACTACTCACCATGACGCAGCGCATTATATCCACATCGACTTGACCACCGGGTTGCTGTTCGGTTGAATGCCTAGCTAACATTCAGCATTGTCTCTGCTTATAGAAACGACCAGGACTAAAAGGACATTTTGACTAAGTGAAGCCGTCAACAAGGAAGTCGGCATCCTCCAGCATCGACCAGATGTCGTATTTCCACAGTACGACAAGATTGACACGCAGTGTCGATTTCAGAACCCTGATCCTGTATTCTGAATCTAGATGTGTCAAGGATGGATAACGTTTAAGAGCATCCTCCGTTTACGTGAAATCGTCACCTACCTATGCGCCTCTAAGACGACAAAATACCGTACGACAGTCACTTAGTAGCTTAAGCAGAAGTCCTCGACTCTAGCATAGCCATGCCGATTAAGGCTAAGAAGAAAACACAAGCCCTTGTCTGCGAAAAAGGGAGAGAAAACGAGTCGAGAGACAAAAGAGGGGGTGGAGGAGTACTCAATATTAACATAGTTCCGGCGCGTTGGCTGGGGAGGGAATTTGAGAGAAAATCTCGTGCCATTCACATATGCAGAAACGTTGTGTGAAAAGGTGAGATATTTGTGCTCAGACTGTTAGGTCAGGCGGTTCGTCTCGTTCAACCAACAAAGCCCCATTCTACCAAGTCTCGACTCTGTCACCACCATCCAACCCTTCACCAACAGCACCACCCAAACCCCTCCCCCTCCACCAACTTCTTCACAACCCCCTCAACGCCAAAAAGCTCACACCACTCGCCACCCCCCCCAAAACCCACCTCCCATCGTTCCGCCACACCCACTGCCCAACCAACTCCCCCATCCCCGTCTCCTCCGCCCACCTCTTCGCCGCCTCCCGCGCGGTATGTCTCTTCACCGACAGCCCCCCGACTCCCTTCCCCTCGCGCTTGTCAGGCAGCAGTTTAAACTCCGCGTCCTCGTCCTCCTTGAGCAGCGCCTCCACCTTCCACTTGCACGCGCCGTTGATGCCTGGCTCGAAGTAGAGGAATGTTATGGGGAGGACGGAGAGGGTTAGCACCGCTGCGAGGAGGTAGAGTCGTTCAGAAGAGGAGTGCGTTGAGAGTGAGGATGAGGATTGGTGGTGGTGGTAGGCGAGGAAGAGGTTGGACAGCACGCCCGGGAAGATCAGGTGCGGGACCCAGCGCGGGCCGAGCTGGTAGAGGGCGAGCCACTGCCGGGCGAGGGGTTTGGGGTGGGTTGCGCGGGTGAGGGCGGCGAGGTGGCGGAGGGCGAGGGAGTATTGGAATGTTATTCCTGGGGGGGTGTTAGTTTTCTATGGGGTGGGGGTTTCTTTCTGAGAAGCAGAAGAAGGAAAGAAAGGGAGAAAGAAGAAGAAAAAGAATGAGGAAGAAAAAAGGGAACAAAAGAAGAAGAACAACAGAACAAGGGGATAGTGAAGGGAGGTTGCTGACCTGCGTAGAGAGTGGGTGTGGCGATGGCGAGGTATTGGATTAGGGGGAGGAGGAAGGCAGGGAGAGACATATTTGGTGATTGAGGAACTGATGATGACGGGTGAGTGTGGAATAAGGTTCAGAGATGGCGGAGAGAGGACGACATGTTCCAGTCAGGCGGGCGTTGTGTTTCTTTTCAACTGGCAGGTGACTTGTTGCAAGCGAGGACTCAACTCGGCAAACGGCACGAGCAGCGGTGCCCTCGTTCTAGCTCTCGACAGTGGCGTCTGGGCTTTGAATTGTTTGCAAACAATGGACTCGGGGCATTCCGAAGTCGTCCTGCCGATTGGCCGGGAAGCCGGGCGGGTGTCTCTCGGGAGCCGGCCGTCCGGTCGGGGCCGAAGGGCGATCTTGTTCCGGACTCGGGGCGCCAGGGCGGCGAGACGCTAGTTATTGAGAACCACTTGTGAACAATGAGAAGCGAGGTCTGTCGGTGTGTTTGTTCTTTGAGCATCTGCCCTACATCATCGACTTCCCTTTCTGTTAAACAACCTCGATAGCGTAGAATCCACTGTCAAAATCGACGCAAGGTAACCCGCATTGAGTGGCAGGCCGGACAAAGATGTCTTCCTGCCGGGCTCGCGTATCCTCCTTGATCCACCACTTGGCCACCCCGATACGCCGGTACACACCTCTGGCGGAGTCAACGACCTGCAGCAACAAGCCGTGTAGGTCGATGTCATGCCCTGCGGTCTGTGGAGCCATTGCCAAGGGCATCATAAACAGCGAGCCGTCGGCATTCTCGGTGTGAAAGTGAGGCTGGATGACGTCGAGCCGAAAGGAATGCTGGCTCAGCAGCTGCGTGTGATCTTCCTCGCTCACGCCGCGTATATTGATCCTCCATGAGAGGGCAAATTTCTCGTTGGGCTGCCGATATGGCTCGTGGATTGCGATTCTTTTCAACGCCCCCTGAAGAAGGAGGCGAGCGTTGCGAACAGCGCCGTAAATATTGTCTCCTTCGTGTTTTAGGAGCACGTCTGCCACTCTTGCCAGTGCCGCCGTACCAGCCGGGAAGCGCGGGAGCTTTACTGGACCATCGAGGGACGCCCACGACCAAGAGGGCGCGCGGTATCCTGGCGGCCGCGACGTGTCGCCTATCTGGCGTCGACGTGGAAAGGGATTCGCGGCGACCTCCCACAAGAGTTGGTACTCCAGGTGGTGGCGCCAAAGACCGGCGAGATACTCGTCCTTTGACACGGCTGCTATCCGCTTCGCCAGGCCGGCGCACGCGATCAGCTTGTCGCCCGGTTTCGTGAGATTGCACATTGTGTAGACGCGGACGATTTCGCTCCAGACGTCGAGACATTGTTCCGGTCCGAAAGATACCTCAGAGACAGCGCCGAGGGAAGGGATAAAAAAGGCGCCCTTGGCGGTTTCGGTCGGGATGCAGCTGGGCAGCCCCTCGGGATACATCTCGGCAGCGTTCATCTCGGCGCACTCCCACAGAACCTGTTGGGAGCCGAAGTGAAGCACGCGGGGTGAGAGGAGCCGCTCCTGGACGACCCACGCTCTCGTGTGCAGGATCGCGTGGGACACTTGGTGCTGCCAAAAACGGTCATCGTGGAAGACGAGCTCCTCGGTGGGAACGGCGTTGTCGGCGTTGGCGCTGCTGCCCGCGGCGGCAATCCGTGCCGCGGGCAAGGACAGAGAGCCTGGTTCTCGCGTGTGGAAGAGCGCGTGGGAACCATCCGGGGCGTCGACAGCCGAGATGTTGCAGAGCGAGTGGGTATATACGAGTTGCATCATAGGCGCCTCGCGGTTCCAGTCCGAGAGGTCGTTCTTGTCCTGGAAGATGCAGAGGGCGTCGATCCAAAGATAGCGGGTCCCGAGATTCCGGGCGCAGCAAATGGCATCCTGGAATATCTGCCGCAGACGTGATGTGCGGATGCCGACACGGAGGTCTGCGTAGGCCGCCTTGGTCAGGGTCAGATGGTCGATGCTGCCCCAGCAGTGGCTGAGGGTCATGTATCTGCCGCTAGGGACACTTTCCCGAGTTTCGATCAGCCGTATCGAGTCGGACGGTAGGTCCGCGGGGCTTAAATCGAGGAGCCGAGTGGGATACCAGTTCGAGTCTTTTGAAGCCTCAAGCGAGCTCCTGCATTTGGCGTGATGCCCAACGCAGTTCGAGATCCAGCGCTTGGCGAGGGAGAAGATGGCGGGGCTTTGGGTGCTGTCTTGGGCGTGACTCGTGTCTGCAAGCCTCGGAGGGGCCCCTTTTTGATTCTGATGAGCCGTGATTGTCTATAGCCGCGAGGAGTAGCTGTGTATCTCACCGTCAAGAATAAGATGAATCTCGATCTCCTGGGCTTTGTCGTCGCGGACAGGTGATTGAAAGTTGATGTGGTCTTCCTCGAGGCGAACCATAAGCCAGTAAGAGGAGGCGGCCTTGTCGTATCCGCTTGGGCGAATCTCGATGCCCGTCACCAGCGGCCGCCAGTCGCTGACACCAAGCTCGGCGCCCCAGCCCAGGGCGCTTCGTGTGTCGAGGCGCTCGAGGATGAGCGCGCGGGCCCAGGGTGAGATGCGCTCGCAGAAGGTGTTGCACACATAGCAGTCGGTAAAGAGGGATTCCCACAGGCTCTTGAGCGAGCGATGATGCTTGTTGTAGGGCTCGAAGGTGCTGCCCGCGGCCACGGTCTGCTTCCAGCTGCCAATGCCGCGCTCGATGGTGTCCTGGCAGACATGGCAGAGCATGTTGTAGTGTTTTCTTGGTGCTCCTCTGCTGGCCACTGGGTGTTCAATGGGCACCTCTTCGGGCTCAACTTCAGCCGTTGACGCGAGGGAAAGCGTGCTCATCTCGCTCGCCATCATCATGAAGTCCTGCATCGCGGACCGCGTGGGACCGCCTCTACCGGGCGGGCCAGTGGGATGCATCTTAGTAGCAACGTTTGGAAAGCGGGAATGAATGATGCAGAAGCGGCCGTGATGTTATCGATTTAATTCGGGTTGTTTGTTTCTGGGAAATAAAAGAAGCAACACTCCAAGAGTTCAGCCCAGGCAACTACAGTAAGTAGAACTCCAGAAGAACAAGAAGCGCATCCAAGAAGGTTTCACGCAGTTTTGTTGCTTCTCGGCAATAAATGGCGCTGCCCAGCCCAAGTTCTGGGAGGCAGTGCACATCTCTTCTGTACTACGGCAGAACCGGGCATAATACTACTCCGTACCAGACTGCGGTTGGGTTCTGCTTGCGATTTAGAGCAGCTGAGGCTGACCAGGCAAGCCAGGCTGACCCTAAGGCGGACCCAGACCCTAACCCGAACCGCGTGCCGGGAACATGTTGCATTCCATTGCTTTGACTGCATACCCTAACCCGAAGCCCAAACCCAACGCGGTGCGCGTCAAGTTACTTGAGAGTCGCGTGTGGGGGAACGCGTCTAAGTCCCCAAACGTTAAACAACTTTTGTGCATTTCGACATTGGACCATCCCCGCCACCACGCCAACGACCAAACGACCACCGACTACTACCACCAGCGAGCTGTTTCCAGTGTCATGCCCCATTTTTGATCTCTGGCCACGATGCTCGCCCCGTCGTCTCCCATCACCTTTCCCGCCAGTTCCTCGCCCGTCCACGTCCACACCACCCACACCACCCACACCAAGCGCCCACGAGCCGACAACGCGTCGAAACCGAACTCAAAACCGCCCAAGCCCCGCGCCCTCGGCGGATTTCTCGCTGACGATGACTCCGACGACGACGAGACTACAGAGCAGCCATCGCCCAAGCGGCGGATGCTGCACCAGGACACGGACACACAGGATGCTGAGGTAGAGACTGTCACGACGGGGAGGGGGACGGGCTCAAACACCGCAAGCACCCTGGCAGCGACACTGCCGCCCGCCCAGGAGCTCATCTCGACCCCTCCCGACAGCCAGCCGCTCGAGGAAACCGTGGAAGAAGCAGAGCGCTACGAGCGTCTCTTCGGCACCCAGGGTTTGCCCACACTGGCCGCATTCACCAGCCACGACCCCCGCCCGGCACCCTACCACCTCTCGACATGCGCCGGCACCCACATGCCAATCCGGGAGCGCAAGGCGTCCGCACCGATATCCTATTCCACCATGGTAGCAGCCCGCTCCAAGACCAAGGAGGGCCGCGCCCACAAGTGCTACTACGGCATCGCCATCCACGAGCTCATCGACGCCGCAAACAAGGAGCTCGCCCAGCCGCCCATCACCCCGCCTGCGAACCCCGACAAGCCCGTCCGCTCCGTCGAATCGCAGCACACAAACCTTAAGAAGCAGCCTAAACGCACCATGCTATGGACCGAGAAATACCGCGCACGCACCTTCATGGATCTTTGCGGCGACGACCTGACCAACCGCCAAGTCCTGCGCTGGCTGAAGCGCTGGGACCCCATCGTGTTCCCGCACGCCGCCAGCAAGACCAAGTCGGCCGCCAGCAGGAGGCTCCACGGCGGCCAACAGCAGCCGCAGCAGCAAGGCGGCCAGCCGCCCGACGAGGAGAAGCCGCACCGCAAGATCCTGATGCTGCACGGCCCCCCGGGGCTCGGCAAGACCACCCTGGCCCACGTGTGCGCGCGCCAGGCCGGCTACGAGGTCATGGAGATCAACGCGAGCGACGAGAGGAGCAAGGACGTGGTCAAGGGGCGCATCCGAACCAGTCTGGGCACCGAGAGCGTCAAGACGGTCGAGAACAAGCGGCCCGAGCCTGGGAAGCAGCAAAAGATCGCCCGCCCGGTATGTGTGGTGGTCGACGAGGTCGACGGCGTGGTGGGCGGGTCGGGAGGGTCCGGCGAGGGCGGGTTCGTCAAGGCCCTGATTGACCTCGTGCTGCTCGACCAGAAAAACAGCGCAGGGGGCGCGGGAGAGTCGTCAGGCGCCGGACGGAGGAAGAAGAAGAAGGGTGATGATTTCAGACAGATGAGGCCGCTGATACTCGTCTGCAATGACGTCTACCACCCTTCGCTGCGCCCGCTGAGGCAGTCCGGCTTGGCCGAGGTCATCCACGTCGGGAAGCCAACCGTGGAGGCCGTTGTCACCCGGCTGAAGACTATCTTCGAGAAGGAGGGTATCCCCTGCGAAAAGGATGCTGCGCGCAAGCTCTGCGAGGCAGCATGGGGCATCACGAGCGGTATCGACGCCAAGCGAGGAGCCGAGGGCAACGCCGAGGGTGACCTTCGAGGCGTTATGGTGGTGGGAGAGTGGGTCGCCGGTCGCCTGAGAGCGACGTCGCCGGATATCACCCCGTCTCTCACTCGGCAATGGCTCGACAAACACATCATGCACGACCTTGCCCACGGCGGCGGGGGCGCCAGAGGTCTAGGCCGGGGCAGCGTCAAGGAGATCGTCACCCGCGTCTTTCAAGAAGGCGGTGGCTTCCCGAAACAATCCGCACCCGCCGCCCAGCAGAGCAAGGCCACACGTCACGAGCAACCCCAGGCCCAACTCGGCTTCGCCGAGTCACAGAAGAAATACGCCATGGCCCGTCTGCGCGAAATGATCGAAACCTCGGGCGAAGTCGACCGCATCATGACCGAAATCTTCCTCGAGTACCCCAACCGCGAGTTCAACGACGACTCCTTCCTCACCAAGCCGGACACCGCCTACGAGTGGCTCAGCTTCCACGACGCCTGCTCCGCCCGCCTCTTCTCAAGCCAGGACTGGGAGCTCGCGCCGTACATCAGCCAGCCGATCCTCGCCTGCCACCACCTCTTCGCCTCGCCACGGCGGCACCAGCCCCAGACAGCCCCGAGCTACGGCGGAAAATGGGGCGAACCCGACGCCGAAGCCGAGGCTCCACCCTTGCCCTTCTCCGGCCCGCGAGCAGACTACGCCGCGTACGAAGCCGAGAAGGCCACCCGCGCGGCGCTGCAGGGGATCCACGCGCAGCTGCCGCCGACGCTGACCCGCGCGTTCCGCAGCCCGGAGCACCTCGCGACCGACTTCCTCCCCTACCTGGTGCGCCTGGTCTCGCCGGACGTGAAGCCCGTCGTGGTGGGCGGGAGCAACGACAAGTTCGGCGCCGTCGCGTCGGTGCGCCGTGAGGGCGAGAAGGCCATGGTGCGCCGCGCCGCGCAGGTGCTGGCCGAGGTCGGCATCGCGCTGCACAGGGGCAAGATTGAGGACGCCAACGCCGGGCCGGCAAGCAGGACCCAGTGGGTGTACCGGATGGAGCCGTAAGAACCCCTGTTCATCACCCCTTTCGTCCACGTAGTCACTAACCCTCCCCCTCAGCGACCTCGACACGCTCGCAAGCTTCGAAACCGCCCCTGCCTCCATCCTCGCCCCAACTCGCTACGCCGTCCGCCAGGTCCTCGACCAGGAACTGCACAAAACCCTCGCCCACCAGGCCTCCCTCGCCCGCCAAGCCCGTCTCCGAGGCGGCCCCCTCGGCATCTCAGATGTCAACAACGACGACAAGGAAAACCACCTCCCCGTAACCCACCACCATCCCATGGTCATCGACGGTGATAAACCCGCTGCTGTGAAGAAGGACTTTTTCGGGAGGGTCATTCCCACGCGGCCTTTGGCTACGGCGATGACAGGGGTGGACGGGAATGTGGCGGCGGGGGCAGGGAAAGGGAGGAGGAGAGAGGAAGAGGGGGGCAAGGGAGCCAAGGTGTGGGTGACGTATCATGAAGGGTTGAATAATGCTGTGAGGAAGCCGATTTCTTTGGAGGAGTTTTTGAGGGGGTTTTGATGGGCTTTTAGCTTTTGTTTGGGGAGTGTGAGATGATCTGTGGGGGGTTGTTGGGGTGACGGATGGATAGGGGCTGGATGGGACTGCGTAGTTAGGTATCTTGAGCACAGCGGAATGAAAGGCTTGTGGTTTCTAGATCGCAGTAGAGTAGACGTTCAACAGATCCCGCTATGCGTACTCGACTTCAGCTTCCTGCTCAGTCGTCTGGCCGCCAGCTTCCAACGTCCACTTCGGCGCCCCCTCGAACGACATGGACAACGCCAAGTTGTCCACTCTCCTACTGGGCAGAAGCTTGCCTTCGCGGTCCCTCATTTCTGTCATCTTCTCCCACGGAATATCAATCTCGCATTGGATTCTGCACAGCTTCTGGACCGACTCGTCCAGCCAGGCCGGCGGCGTATCGGCATCGCTCATGTAGAGAGTTAACCAGACTGTCTTACCCTCTGGACGAAAGAAGTTGGTGAAGTGGTGGACGACCGGGGCTTTGTCTTGAACGGACTCTCCCTGATGATGGGTTATCAAAACTGGAGGACTCGTAAGTAAAGTTATCCAACCCACCTTCTTGAGGTACCACCGCAGTCTGTTCACTCTCTTGACTCCCTCCCGGTCCACGTATGGCTTCTCTTTTGCAGAATCTATAGGAGGAGAAACGTGACGAGCAGGGAAACTGAACATGGTCCCGTAGCTAGCCCTTGCAATTCGAGAAGCGACATGCGGCATTGACTCGAGTGGATTAAGTGTATCCATCTCGGCTGGAAGTGAAGCACCAGCAGGGTTGTAGGCATTCTTCAACACCGCTATCACAGCACCTCTCGAAACGGCAGACCACCTGGAGTGCTCTTGTCAGCATGGATACCGTAAAGCACTGGTGTGGTGTCCTACGCAGGTGACGGTTGCAGAACATTCTTGTGTTGTTCTTGCAACATCGAATAGAGGTACCTCGACGAGCCAAGTCCGCCGACGAGAAGGATTTTCTAGGGATGTCAGCTGCACCGCCCATCAAGGCTGGATGTAGGATCAGTATACCTTTGCTTGTTTTCCGAGATTCTTTTCTATCTGCGCCTTCTGTTCGCTGATCAGTCCTCGGATGCCACTGTACGTTCTTGCGTAGAATTGCTTGACAACATCGCTAAGTTTTAGGGGACGCATCAGTTCAAACTTTCTCTACACGAAGGAGAGCGCCGATCTGTCATACCCGGAGATCTGGAAGTTGTCGATGGCGCCCTTCGTTCGCTTGAAAACCCCGAATGCTCGCGCGGGCGGCCGGAGGGCGAACGAGCTTTCCTTGCCGGTGAAGGCTCGCTTGATTCCGTGTTCCCATTCCTCGTTGACGAAGTTACGGACTTCGGCCTGGTCACACTTGTCAAACTTTAGTCCTGACTTTATTCTCATCCAGTTCCCAAAGGCATCGTCAATGAGAAAGGCACCACAGAGCTTCCCTGTCACGTAGTCAGCGAACCCAGCCCATCATTGCCCTAGCAGAGTGGTGGAAGTTACCGTCGCCTTTTACGGCTTCCTTGACGATGAAGGGGGTTAATGATGTCACGGTATAGCTTGTGATATCCTGTAGATGAAACACATGTCAGTATCACTCTCTCCGTTGAGGCCCGAAAGCCAGGACAGGATGCGCCTACAACCGTGCCTCCTCCACAATCGCAGACGATAAACGACTCGCCAACCTGCATCGCTCGTTAGGGATCTTCCATGCGTATTGAAACAATAAGAGCGTAGCAAGTGTACCTCGATCTCGGGATAAGCCCTGCGATCAAACAAGGTCGACACGGCTGCGGCCTCGGGCTCTTCGACAAGGATAAGTTTTGTCGTGCCAACTCGCCTCGGTTTGAGGATGCCCGCCCTCTTTGCGGCTTCCTCCATTTTTTGCCTTGCGTAAAGTGGCCAGATGGCGGGTACAGTGATGGCGACCTTGATCGGGAGGAGGTCGATATCGACCTCGTGCTTGATTTCTTCGAGCGTGTGCTCCCAAAGCTTTTGCAAAAATCCAGCGATCAAACCTATCACGGCGCCGGGCTCGGAGCCAGAATGCTTGCGCAGTTTTTCTCGTGAATCCTCCAGCGGTACACTAGGGTCCATCATGTCTCTTTTCAGGTCCTTGGTTTCCAACAAAAGGAGCTTGAACCAACGGATTGGGTCGGCGTCCTTGGACACAAGGTATCCCCAATCCTTTGTTTCAAGGTCTACTTGGGTGGGAATCTGAACCTCGTCTTTTCCGCGCTGCCCGTCGTATGGCCAGTGAGCGACGTGGTGGATATCGTCTGGCGTCGCTGAGTAGGCCCAGGACACCCCCGAGTACCTGTGGGAATCAACGGTTAACACAGGGCCAGTTGACCGCAGAGGGCCACAAGCGGGGACTTGCGTTGTCCCAAAGTCAATCCCGATTGCAAGATATTTTTCTTCGCGCTCCGGCTGGTGTGGTTGATGTCGGCGAGATGGCCAACTAGGAGTGTCGAGCGGCGCCTCGAGTTCGACGGCGCCATGATGGATATGATCAAGCAAGGAGCGCGTGGAGGTGTGAGACGAATTGGTTTCCATCTTTGCGTAGGGTTCCAGACGGCTCAAGTCGAGGCGTAATGTAACGGTTGCTGCTGATCTGCCCTCGAGGCTCGAGGTACCGGTGTGCAGTCGGCTCCTGCTCGCTCTTATACCATGGCGCAACGTCCGCCTACCGTCATCCGCAGTCCGCTTGACTTTTGCTTTTTTGACCCCCCTCCTGTCGGTGTTTGCCAATCGAAGCTAATGGTTGGACCGCAGGGAGCCTGCTCCTCGGAGGCTTGGTCTGTACCACGGTCAAAGCGCCACCCCCTCCCTGTTCTTCAATTGGGCACCATCACGGCCCGAAAGCTTTCGCAGCCTGCTCCTGTGGCGTCTAAGAATATCAACACAGCCTGCTTGAAACCCCCTCCCACGTATCAGTCCCAAAATGATGCCGCCTCATTCAGCTTTCCAGTTGAGGGCATCTACAATGAGCTGTGGCGCCCAACTCTTGTCGTCGCCTTCCCGGTGTCTGCTCGTGGATGTTTGGGACCTGCAGAGTCGCCGCACCTGCTTCAGTGGCGCCAACTATGACTAACTATTGCTGCGAAACTGGTGGGTGTGGAGAACAGAGTCCGTCTCATTCGCCAGGTTAGCGACTTGAGGGCTGAAAAGTTCCAAGAAAGGAATCAAACCCCACACTCATGCGCTTGGGAGCATGCCGTGTTACCAAGTTGCTAACGGAACTTGGGAAAGCCGGGTATCTACCTCTCTAGGTAGGTAGATAACACTTGGTCGGGTTAAAGAGGGCGACTGCGGCTGCGGCGTTGGTTGCGGCTGCCACGGGTCCAGTCGAAACAGAGCCCTCTCCGATCAAATTAAAGCCCCCTCGTCTGCAGTCTGCCCAGTCGTGGGCCATTTCTTCCCGCGCCTGGCACCCACTGTGACTGTTACTCGGCCGTTCTCGTAGTCCTGTCATTATGGTTGAAACTGATGGGATGGTGTTGGTGATGGGCGTGACGGGCTCTGGCAAGAGCACCTTCATCAACACGCTCAAGCCCAACTCAGTGTCTGTGGGCCATGGACTCGAATCGAGTATGACCCCCCATCGGGCACACACGGCTGCGGTTGCTGACACTGACAACCTGAGGATTCAGCGCCGTCTCGGCCTCAAGCCGTTCAGGTTTTCCTCGATGACGACGAAGAGTACTCGGTCACAATCGTCGACACGCCGGGGTTTGACGACACGTATCGGTCGGACGCCGAAGTCCTCGAAGAAATCATGGAGTTCCTCGCAGCTCAGTATGCGTTGAAAATACCGCTGAAGGGCATCATCTACCTGCACCAAATCCACGAGAACAAAATGAAGGGGTCAGCGAGGCAGTATCTCGAGGTTTTCCAGTCGCTCTGTGGCGATCAGGCTCTTGGGAAGGTCATGCTTGTCACGACGCGATGGGACCGCGTGGGGCCACACGAGCTTGGGGACGCACTGCGTCGCGAGCAAGAGCTCATTGACAAGTGGTGGAGCCCTATGCAGAAGATGGGCTCGCATGTGACGCAGTTCCACGGATCTCGAGGCGAAGCCGAGGCCATGATTCTCGAGCTGGTACGCGATCGGTCTAGTGTCGTCCTGGATATCCAGAGAGAGCTGGTGGACGAAAATAAGGAGATCGGCGAGACAAAGGCAGGCCAGCAGCTGGGACAGCAGATGAAAACCCAAATTGACGACCATAAGCAGCTCCTTGCTCGGCTCGAGGCTGAGATTTCCGAGGCCCACCGTGAAGCCAGCTCCCGGGCAATGGCGCGGCTGAAGGAGAGCAGAAATGGTGCCAAAAACGATGTTTGGAAGCTGCAAAGATCGCAGGGCGGATTGAAAGCCAAAGTTGGCGCAAGAATAAGAGAGAAGATCGAAGGTGTGCGGGCAAGCCGCCGCGAGGCGCTCACCACCAGCTTGTCCGTCTTCTCCGCCGTCCTCAATCTGACCCTTACCGTAGTCAAGTTCGTAGGCTTGGGTGGGTAGCGGAGGGTGCGGCGGGTTGATCAACATAGCACAGTCTCGACTTTCCATAATCAAACTACCTACCCGAGTACTCTAATTAATCGTCTTTTGTCTCAAATCTACTAATTATGATTTATTCCCACACCCGATAGTAGGACAGAGTCACAACAAACCGAGTTGGAAAATCGTCGTCTATCTACCCAGCCAAGATTTCCGTCTCCCATGTTTCTTTCTCTGATGAGCTGAGTGCTTATTTGGCTCAACTCCTGCCGGGCCTCACATGCCTCCGCCGCTGGAATGCCCATCAAATGCTCCCCAATCTCTTGCGCTTGATCAACCACTGGTATTCCCACCCACCGCGCTTTGGTACGCACCAGATAACTCATCAGCAAATGTATGTTAAAAGACTGAAATGTCTTAATTAGAGGACTAATAAGCTGTTGCGTGTGTCAGGGCGCTGAGGACTAGGAGCTGGGGAAGAAAAGGGGGCTCGGGGTTAGAGAAAAAGGAGTCGCTAGGGTTAGGGTTTATGTAAGTGACCCCCTGAGCCCCTTGAGAAGAGAATGTCAGAAAGGAAAAATGAAACTCCAGCACGGAAAAACACCAAGCCCACTGAAGTTCAAAAACTGCAACAAGAACCACCGTTCATTCCCACCACTCCTGCCTCAGGTTCTTCAACCACTCCCTTCGTACCATGACACCATTCTCAAACGACGCCGCGGCAACGTGTTTCGCTTCTTCGGGCACCGGCCAAGCGCGATAGAACGGGTGACGCGGGTTGCACTTGAATTCCACCATAGTCATCCTTCGCTCCTCGTCTCGGAGGATCGGCAGGCACTCGTCGCACCAGTTGGTCGTGCTGCTGCAGACTTCGCAGGCGTACATCTCGGCGACCTCGCCAACGTCCCGGTAGCAGTTGTCGCAGTAATACGACTTGGCGCTCTGACCTTGCATATCCAGGTTCAGGTGGGGCTGTGGTTCGTCGCGAACTTGTTCGTCTGGTTTGATGTCTAGTTCGTTGATGGTTTTGTCTGGGGGTGTTTGCTCTGGGGTGTCCTCTTCCGAGGACTCGTTCGAAATGTTTTCGGTTGTTCCGGCGAGCTCGTCCTCCGTCTCATCTGCTTGCTTTCCGTCATCGCCGTTGTCGCTCTCGTCTTCGTCCTTCTGTGACATTTCCCGAAAGAGAATGGCCATGATCGCTCCGGCGTTTTCCCTGTCGCCGGCGTGGAAAAGCGACACAGCGAGACTTTTCAGCCCGGCTTTGTCATTTGTGGGGTCGTCGTCGTCGATCGTGTTCAGTTCCTCCAGCAGCCGGGCCCGGAAGCACTTTCGCCATTTCGGCTCCTCGGCGCCCTTGAACTCCCTCATCCAGCGACCCCAGAGCATGGCTGGATAGTCGGTGCGGAAGACATCGAAGCCCTCATAATCATCGGTAAAACCCGTAGACACCGCCACCGCCAGCTCCTTCAACTTATCTGCATATGCTGGTCGTGTTGTTGGGTCTTTCGTCCACGAATCGACGGCTGCGTCGAAATGTAACTGGGCCAGCAGATTCCGAGCATATTTGCGATGGGGCGCGTAGTTGTCCTGAAAACTGTCACTTTGTGACAGCCGTTTGAGGAAAGCCTCTAGCAGCACCACACAATCCTCCTTCAAGCCATAGTATGTGTACTTGATCCGCGCAATGGTATATGGCAGGAAGAGTTTGATCCACTCGCGGTCGCCCGTGTCGACAATTGCAAGCGCCTTGTCGAATGCGTCCAGAACAAACTGTGGCCTCCCTTCCTTGGCGCAGGCCCAGCCGATGACCCAGAAAACGGGTTGGCCATGCAGAAAGAGCCGTACCAAGAGGCTGAAGGAGGGGCTATCGGGTGAGCCCTGAGAATCCAGAAGTTTTAACACGGTCATGACTTCCGCTGACTCCTCACGCTTCTCCAGCTCCTGTAGCAAGGTGACAGCCGCTATAATGCTTGTAGGCTCGGCCCAGAACCCCTTTTCGGCTGCCTCGAACGCTTTCTCGCTGTCTCCGAGTTCGTTTTGCCACTCGGTGATTCGGGGCCAGAGGTAGCTGGAGACAAATTCCATTGATTGCGGAAGCGCATCAATGGCCTTTTGCTGCCAAGCAATAGCATCGAGATACTGTCCCTGCTCACCCGCACAGCGAGCTAGACCCTCCATTGCCACCCAGGCTTCCGGATCCAGAGCTACCGCTTTACGGTAGTGAGCGACAGCAGGCTCGTAGTGATAGCCCATCATCAGCGCCCATGCGAACAAGGTATGCCAGCTATATTGGAGATAGGTTAGCATATTTATGTTGATACCGTCGCCTTGGCCTAAGATTAGAGAGAGAGTGGGAAGGCGGCCACCTACTGCGTGTCGTGCTCAAGTCCTGCATAGCTTGCGATGTGTTCGAGGCGCTCCGGCGTTACAGATGAGAAATCGTAGAAAACTGGTGTTGTTTCGGAAAGTGTCGCATCAGACTCAATCCAAGTGAGCCAACCGTTAACGAGCCAAGAATCAACCTCCCCCTTCACTAAGTAAGCTTGCGTGTCATAGCCAGACCGGGAAAGCCACTTCTTCGACGCGGATGCGATAGCTGGCCGGAGGAGACATTCAAAGGAGTTTGCAGCTTCGAGCATCCAGGCTACCGCATCATCGTCACACGAGGGAATGTAGTCCCGAAACGCCATGACACTGCCCAGCCAGGACTGCACTAGACGAAGATGTTTGTCGGTGGCGACCCACAAGCTCCAGAGCTCCGTGGCAGAGGTGTGGAACTCATCGTAGTCGGCCTGCGCGCTGACAAAGCTCAGGGTTCCTTTGCTCGTCCCAAACAGCCAATACAGCCCCTCGATGATCTTCCCAGCTTTCTCTGGCGGGACGCTTGCACGGTCGACGGCTTCCAGATGAAATGGCAGGTGGCAGAGCGGGTAGTCACATAGAAAGCGCCGAGATGGGTCCAGCGAAAGCTCGAGCTGGAACATGTCCAGACATGCAATCGTTATGTCCGCCTGCACATCGTCTATGCCTGGAACGATGGGGAGACGTCGATTTCGATGAGTTTTCGGGTTGCCTTCGCGGACGAGGAAGTCTCTGATGCGTGTGTGACAAAAGGCGACCCTGGTACGTTGTTTGTTCCAGGGCAGGTGGGAAAGGAGGTCTTCTCTCTCTCCATCCCGCTCGGCGTCTTCGTTATTATTCGTTTTGGTGCCGGAATTGGCAAGTGTACCCATCCGGGAGAAGCCTGGGGCCGTACTGAAAATGTCGTCTTCGTCGGAGTCGGTGTTCACATCGCTGTCATCCCCATCCCCGTCCCCGTCGTCACTCCCGTCGTCATAGGAGAAGCTAAAGGCTTGGTCTTCGTCTGTTTGCGAGTCCGTTCCGCCAGGAGACGATTCCTCGTCTTCTGCATCCTCATCGTCGGGATCCTCGTCGTCAGGAAACTTCAGGTCAAATACCGACGATAGCCTGCCACGCGTGTGTTTCCAGAGGAGGTAGTTTGGTTTCCGGTTTGGGAGACTGGTGACGATGTCCAGCTCACCAAACAGCAAAGGCCGTCGTGCATGCGTCATGAACATGAGCATCTTGCGCAGAACGACCTGGTCCAACTCCTCGTCCCGGGCAAGTCGGTCGAAGACGGACCAAATCATCTCGTCGAGCGTCGTCGGTGGGCTGGCGAGGATGGCCTCGATCTGCGGCAAATCCTTCTTGACCAAGCTGTCCAGCAGCAGCTTGGCCCACAGGAACACACCGTCGGCACCTTCGGTCACTCTCTTGAGAATCTTGCTGCCCTCTTTGTTGGCCCTTTTCAGCCCACCGGGCTTCATCCTCCGCATCTCCTGTAGAGTTTCCAGTTCTCCCAGTCGCTGGCGGATGTAGCTCTCGATATCGTCGCGGTTCTTGTTGCGGGACACTTCGATGAAGAAATTCTTTTCCAGCCGCTTGAAGTCCATATCACTGCGCAAGGAACCCCGCCCGATGACGGCCAGACGTATTCCGCCCTGTCCTGACTTGTTGACGTTCCGGGCTGATGACAGCACGAGATCCTTCATCAGTCCTAAAATTGCTTGCCTGGTTTCGGCGGTCGCTTCATCCAGGCCATCGATCACGATCGTCACGGCGCGTCGGTCCTGACTAATGTCGGGGTTGTTGTAGTATCCAAGAAAGAGGTTTTCCCAGGTCAGGTCGGCTGTGATGGTACGGGATCGCTCGCGGCAGACAGCTATGGCATGTCTCTGAAACTCGGCGTCCTGGCCCGCGATCTGCCACGCCAACGTCTTGAGGAGAATGTTTGCATCACGCAAGTTCTCGTTGTTTTCTTTGACAAAAAAGTACGCCACCGGGTCTTGGCTTGTGATTTTTGGCTCCTTCAGCAGTTGGATGAGTCGAGTGGATAGAAAGCTCTTCCCGGAGCCGGGGCCGCCGAAGATCCAGAGGATGACGGCCTCGCGGCTCATCCACGCCCGGAAGAAGCTTTCATTTTCGAGCCATGCGCCGGTACCCTGCAAGAGAACTCGCTCGTTGCGGATGAATATCTCTTCAACGTCGGCGGGCGCAGAAGTGCCGGAGAGGGTGCTGCGGAGTCGGCCTTTATCTTCCGCCTGCGCATTCTTGTCCTTGTCTGCCTCGATGTTCTCGAGCACCTTGCTGAGCTTCTCGTCGGTTGCCTTGGCCACCTCCTCAATCCTCTGGGTAGTCGCGTACGTCACACCAACGGTGTAACGCTGTTCGCTCTCCAGCATCCGATTCAGCTCATCAATCAACTTTTTGGTGATTGGATCCTTGCCCAAGAATGTCACGCGCAGGTATTCCCGAAATCGACGCTCGCGGATCAACTTCTGAGAGCGGCCGATGACCTTCAGGAGGACTGCCAGGATGGCGACAATCTTGCGGCGCAGGACGGGATCAAGCTGGGGCGCCTCGGCATAGTGGGCGAGGCGCTCCGAGAAGTCCACCAGCTCACGGAACAGTTGCTCGACCCAGTCGTAGGCGTTGCTGACCCCATCGCACGCTTTCAGGAGATGGACGATGGCTCCCAGTACGGCGCTGGACGCGGCACCGAAGTCAAGCGTAGAGGTCGGCGTGATGGCGATCTTTGCAATGGTTGTGATGGGCGCGGCGAAGACCTTAAGGGCCGACCAGAGTCGCTCGTGCTTGTGCCGGAAAGCAGAGAATTCGGCATCCGATGTTTTGATCTGCGCCACCACGTCCGCAACGGTCTCGATCCTGGCCGATATCTGTGTCGCCACAAGGGACGGGCTCTGCCCGGTCTCTCGGGCATACTCCTCAACGGCGTCGTTCCTGCATCATGGTTGGAGCATGAGCGTTAGCTGGAAAACATCCACGCAACGGAAAACCCCGGTCTCGGGATCAGACGCACCATAGCCCCTTCAAGTCATCGGCTGTCGACTCCATCGCCATGTTGCTGTGCTGTCGAGACGTATGGTTCAAGATGGGGTATTCCAGCTCAGCCCAGTCTGGCAACCTTCGGTCTGAACGTCGCGTCAGACCACACTAATATGAACCCGCAATCGATAAAGGAGGGGAAGCGAAAGGAGCCGCATGTTCTTCTCGCAGCCTTGGGCCCCCCAATCTTACTTGCATCGCTGAGTGGCTCCGCAGTGTCTGCCTGGAATTGCGGGGTAGTCATCATCTGCTGTGCCTCTCGTCTGCGCTTCGGGATCTGATTGAATTGAAGTTTTCGGTGAGCCGGTGTAACTTGGGGGTTTTCCCGTCGCCACTCATCCCCCAACGTCGCTTGTCATGAACCTTGGCTCGAGCAGACCGCCGGCCTGCCTCAGACATTCACCGAGAACACGCAAAATACTGCCAAGTGATGCCCCAATATGACGCCAACAGAGCCTGCTCCTCTGCATTGCAATAAATTTCACTAGGTATTAACGCGACGATGACAGCGACCGCATGCTAAGCAGAAAAGAAACCCAAATCCCAACGCGCATAACCAAGAAATAGCACCCATGGTATCACGAACAACGATGCCTGTCCCTTTATTCCCGACCGCTCCAGTCCGATCCGCGCCTCTCCAGGCTCGAGATGGCGCTCGCCACCGCCGTCTCGATATCGACGTGGAAGTACGGCCTGTTGACGCCGTAAATCGGCACCAGCTTGCCTCCGTTGCCACGCGTCGTCGGGACGGGAGTGACCTCGCCGGCAGCCTCGATATCGACGTCCTTGGATTTGGACGTGACCTGGGCGGTCTTGCTGTCGCTTCCAGAAGAAGCACCACCGGCAGCGCCAATCAGCGGCTCGTAAGCGGACTTGTCGTCGCCGTTGTTGGCATCGTACCGCGTCTCGCCACCAAACCCGCTTGCTACCAGCGAGCGCTTGGTCCAGCGGTTGGAGACACTGGCGAAATGCCACTCGACGCGGTCGGGCTCCACGTAGCGGTTGAACTGATCTCGCAGATCGATGAGGGCCTGGGCAGCGGTGACGTCGAGGTGGTTGACACCGGTGAAGTCGAGGATGACAGCGCGCAGGATGGGGCGGGCGGCAATCTCGTCGTTGTTGGCGACCTTGCCGCGGCGCGGGCCAGGGTCATTCCACGGGCGGTCCTAGTACACGTTAGAGTCTGGAAAAGAAGAGTTGTAACCGTGAGGGGCACTTACACCAAGCTTCTCATATTTGTTCAGTTGGGTGCGGCGGGTGTGCTTAAAGATGTGGATCGTGAGCTTGTCTAGGTGGCGAGCCGAGTTGACGTAATTGAGACCCTCGTTGAAACGGTAGATGAACACGCCGGGGAACGGAGACTTGATCTCGAGCTCAGGGTTGGAAAGGTCACCGTGGTCGAGCGGGAGGAACGCGGAGTGGGACTTCTCGCCGCTATTGTCCTGGCTGGAAGAGGCGCTGCCCCGGACACTGTTCCTCGGGACGGCCTTGGCGGTCACCTTGCCGAGGAAGTGGCCCGGGCTCTTCGCAAGACGGAAGAGCAGGAGCGCGCCAGATGCGGCCACCGTGGTGTAGATGCCGTTCTCAATCGAGGTGAAGACGGAGACGAAGACGCCAGCAAAGAAGATGACGAATTCGAGCGGGGAGGTGGTCCAGTACTGGTACACGTCGCGGGGAGGCGAAATGAGATCACCAACGGCGTGGATGATGATGGCGGAAAGAGCAGCCGAAGGGATGTAGAAAAAGACAGACGTCAAGGCGTACAGCGCCAGCAGGACGACGACTGCGGTGAAGATACCGGCAAGGGGAGTCCTGACTCCGGCCTTGGACTTGATGGCCGTCCGAGAGAAAGAGCCGGTCGCCGGGTAGCCGCCAAGGAAGGGTCCGAAGACGTTGGTGAAGCCGATGGCAACAAGCTCCTGCGAAGGATTGATGATGTAGTTGTTGACGCGGCCGAAGGACTTGGAGATGGCAATGTGCTCGATCAGCAGCACCAGGATGGTGGTGGGGATATCAGGCCCGAGAATCGAGAGAATTTCGGAGTCAACGCGCGGCGCGCCAGTGTGCTGGAAACCTGGAAGAGACATTTAAAGTCAGAACACATACGGGCATAACATTGCGTCGGAAAAACCTACCGCTTGGCACAGTGCCGAGGATCTTGAACTTTGCATCGGCCGCCTTGGAGATGCCGCGGTTGACGCCCCAGCTGACAAGGATGTAGAGAATGACGACGAAGGCCATGCGAAGGGTCGAGATGAAGAACCACGTCTTCTTGTACTTGGGGTACTTGCGGCCCATAAAGTTGCAGAACCAACGGATGAAGTAGAGGCCGAACAAGGCAGTCAGGCCCATGGCGGCGTCCAGCTTGGTCTTCGGCAGGGCCTTGAGCGTGTTGATAATGACCAGGTAGGTCGGGTCGCGAGTGTTGACACCAGCGATGCCCATCAAGCCAGGGACCTGGCCGGAGGCGATGCTGATGGCTGAGCCAGTCATGAAAGCGCCAATGGCCACGAGGGGAATGAACTCGACAATGAAGCCGGCCCTGATCAGACCCAAAAACAGGAGGACGACACCCGAAATGAACGCCAGGCTGCGGGCGATGGTCTCGGCGGCGAGGTCGGGATTCGTCTTTTGCACGTTGAGGACGATGTTGCCGACAATGGTGGACATGACGGCGACGGCCTTTCACTTGGTTAGCGCGCGATCGAGTTTGCGGCGGGAAAAGCGTGCACCTACACCAATGGTAATATCCTTGGAGGTGGCAAAAGCCCAGTAGAGGAGGAAGCCGACGAACGATGTGTAGAGGCCGTACTCAGCCGGCAGATTGGCGAGGAGGGCATATGCCATGCCCTGAGGCACGACGACAAAACCGACAGTCAAGCCTGGGGGAAGCTTGTTAGTTCGACCATTTTGGCTGACTGGGCGTCAACGGGAGCCAGCACTCACCGGCAACGAAGTCTCCGATCAGCCATTGCAGGTTGTAGTGCAAGATCCACCCGAGGAAGGGGAACAGCTCATGGAGGTATCGAAGAATACCAGGGACGGTGGGGAACAGCGCGAACAGGGCCTCCTTGACGGAGGGCTCCTCCTCGACGTAGGAGCCATCGTCGTAGAAGGCGGGGTCGTCGACGATCGGGTCCGGCTCGATGCCGAAGAACCGCTTGACGCGGTCGGCAGTGGTGGTCGTAGCCATGGTGGTAGCCCGTGTCGGTGTGGGTCGTGTCGAGCTCGGGGTTGCAGCAAGAAGGAAAGTGTATGAGGTGACCTGCAGGGTCGAGTTTTATATCTGAGAACAAGCACCTCTGACCTGCCGCATCGGGTGACCCCCAAACGCGGTGTTCAAGCACCCTGGCTTCAGCTGAGCTCCCTGTGTGGGCAGCCACGGCAGCCGGGGGGCGGTCGAAGCCGGGGGAGGTCGAGACCGTGGGAGCAGGGGGTGGAGAACAAACCGGGTTGTGGGCGAGATAGTTTGAGCACGCGTTCGGCGGAGGATGCTTGTCGACAGCCTCTGCCGCGGGATGGAAATCCACAATCGGTGATCTGCCCAGCCAGGCGGGCAGCCGATGACACACGGGATTGGGGAAGCCCTCGCCTGTCGAGCCTGTGCACCACGCGAGGATCTGCAGACTGCGGGCAAGCGGCGAAGACCGGGACCAGAGCAGGGGTGGTTCCGTGGTGGTGCAGAGGACGAAAAAAAACCTGAGACCTTCGAGACCTCGAAGCGCCGTGTAACTGGCGATGGAGGGGTGGGGGGGAGGGGAGGGGTGAGAGGGACTTGGGACTTGGGACCTGGGATGGGTTGGATCCCGGGGAACAGGACATGTACCGAGCCGGGGCGGTCCCCGTACCAACAGACGGACGCAGTTCGCCAGACAAGCAGATAGAATAAGGTCCGCGGTGGGCCCTCCCGAGAAGGTTTTCCTGTCCGGGACTGGGTGTGACGGGGGCTTGCTGCAGTTGCTGCAGACGGCGGATCGGGAACCTGGAGCTATCCGCTTTTTCTAAGCCCCAGACATAAAGCATGGCATTTTGCGACGCCCAAGACGTGAGATTGCGCAAACCCCCATTGTTGGTCGCATCTTCTGACGTCTTCGGATTCTGTCGATCCGGCCTTGGAGTTTTCGGGTTTGCAAACAACGAACGTCGTCGCAGGCAGTGGCTCGGCAGACGTCAGTTGCGCCTCAATCTCTGGGCATCGCTGAGCGCTCTCTTCCGTAGGGAGGACCAAGAGCAGCCCCTCGATGCTTGGGATGCTTGGGAAGCTTGTCCGCCGTGCGGCGCCGGCTGGGCAGCTGGGCACCGCAGCTGGGCACCGCAGCTGGGCACTGGGCACCTGGCTCGCCTGGGCACCTGCTGGCCACCGCTGGGCAAGAAAAACAACAGGATGCAATGGCTCGGGGATGCCTTCCTGGAGGTGCAGCACAAGGCGCGAAAAAACGCCACGGCCCCATCTGCTCTTGCCATGGCGTTCTGTCGCAATTTCTTGGCTGCGGTGGATGTGTGGTGTTCGGGCAAGAGCGGCGACCGCTGACCTGCGCGTGCCTGCGCGGCCGCTCCAGATGGCTTCTGGTGTTGGCTGGAGCTGTCTGCATCGGGCAAGTGGCATGCCTAAAATGTCCCCCTCTCGCGGGGTCGCGCGCCCTGATTGGCTGCCGCAAACAGGTAGCTTGGATGACACCATTTTGGGAGCCTCTCGTCCAATTCACCTGTTCCTGCCACACGCGGCCCAGGCCCGCCCTGAGCGTCGTTTCTGCTTCCTTCTCGTGCCAACACAAACCGTCGGCTCGGTGGCTTTTTTGGGCTCAGCCCGTAAGCCCATCATCATCTCCCAATACTGCGCAAGGCCTGTCCCTCTTTGTCAGAGTTTAGTTAGAACGTGGGGGCGGCCCGCAGCACGCTCCCGGCCCAAAAGAGTCAAAAGGGACCTGCCGCCCACCCATTTCGCATGACGACATGCCAGGGGTTCTCTTGCGCGATCACGCAACTCTCCCTCGACGTCCAACCACTGCCAGCCCCCCGCAGACGGCAAACCGAAGCACACGACCTCCCCGGCGCTGCTGGCTCAGCTGCCCAGCACCAGCGCCGTCCACGGCGCCCAGCGTGGCATCCTTCCTGCCGGCAATTCCTCCCCGCCATGCCACAACGTGGTTGAAAATCGAAAATAGTCAGCCTCAGTGGGTATCCTCGCTTCCCGCTTCCCTCGCGGGTGAGAGCGAGATCCTCGATCAGACCCGGCAGCTCGGTGCCGCCGCGATGGGGAGCCTCGTGGGAAGGCCGATCTTGACGCGTGCGCGTGGGTTGGGGGTTCGCAGATGACGACGGCAGGCCGGGATGGAAATAATATGGATCCCATCACGGTACATAATTAAGAGGCCTTGGGACATGCCGCGGAGACGTCAGCCCAACTCGAAAGGCGAGATGGAAGCTGAGATTGGCATCTTGGAGCATCATCGCCGTCGACGACGCAGGTCGGCGTCACCGAGATTGCCAAGTGCATGTCAGAAGCGCTCTCCGTCAGGTTGAGGCCTGCCCGGAAGAGCTCCACACACCCTGCTCGGGCATCATTGTGGAGGACTCGGCGGGCACTTGGAAGAGCACTTGGAGGTTGTGATGAGCCGTGGTGAGATGCGATGAGCGAGCATCGGTAGCGGGCCTCGCAGATCCAGAACCCCACCGGCGAACTCTCTCCGGGCGGCGAGTTGGGATCCACACACCGAAGGCCAGGCTTCAGAGACTTGCCTCCAGCGCTCCCAGAGTCCAAAAACACATCCCAAAAACACTTGCCAAATCAAGCAGCCAGGTCAGAGAGCAACCTCTGGGGACGCTGAGGTCGGCGAGCGGTCAGCGGTCGGGGAACAGCTCCCTGTCTGGGGGATTGGGCTCGTGACCAGGCCTTGCCGTGGCGTTATCACGCCTTCTTGCGCAATGCAGGCCTACCTACCGCCCTGCTCAAGTCTGTCCCAAGAGAGGGCCCCTAGTCGAGCCAACCTATCGGGCAAGCCCGTCTTGCTGCCCGTACATTCTGTTTACGTGGCGATTCTCTGTCCCCCAACTTATTGTTCGAGAAACGCAGTCGATTTGCTTCGTTTGGCGTGTCTCAGTCTGCCATTGCATCAACCTCCACCACGCAAGATGGGGGTACTCGGGACCAATCCGGGCCGACGTTGGGGTGCATTGGGCCGTCCGGGTTTGGGCTGTTCCGCCCTGGCGCTTATGATGCCCTCGTCGCCGCCCTCAACCGATGGTGTGCTGGCGACGTCCTCGTCGTGATGCACAAAGCAGCAGGGAAATCGAACGCAAGCATGCACCTCACTTGCGTCAGCGATCAACTACTACTACTGTAACCCATCTCCGCGCGTGCGTCCCTGCAAAAGCGGGATTGGATTCCTTGCATTGCACCGGGCACGGCCAACAAGCTCTCCAGTGACGTCGGTGCGATAAGATGCAGTCCGCTGCCGCTAATACTGCCGGCCGCCTGGCCTACAGCCCTGATCTAGGGGCTGAGAGCTCGTTCCCAGAGCGGCATCTCGACGACGATAAGGCGGCCCCGTTCTCGGGTATCGAACCCGGGCGCCATCACGGCGTCGTGCCGCTACCCTCCCACGCCTGGCCGGGCCAAAGCCGCCCATATCTCCACCACAATCATGTACGTCAACACTGAACTATTACTACTAACAGTGTTTGATGGCAGCTAAACTTAATCCAAGGTACACGCCCGCAGCCCGCTGGCCGGTCCCAGCAATACCATCTCGGCCCCCTACCCACAGCCAGCCGTCACATCACCACACGCAGAATGGCCCTCATTCCACGAACAACCCCCGGGAACTCTCTTCTGGCAGCACGCCGCACCTCCCGAGTTCAGCCTTGAGGACGACTCCGACTCGATCCAGAGCTACAATGATAGCCCGGAAGAGTTCTGCCCGCCCCTGCCCACTCTGACCTCGGCAAGGAAACCGGGCCGGCAAGGCTCGCGTCACCGCGCGGCGGCGGCCAACCCACCAACGGCCGTCACCACCTCCTTGTCCACGCCAACCCACTACCCAGCAGCGCCAACCCTCCTCGGCCGCTCGGCACCGGACGGACCCTACCTCCCGGACTTTGACTACCACCCTGACGGGCAGTGGCTCGACCCCTCCGACCCCAACACCACCGCCGCGGCCGCCGCTGCGGGTTACCTTCCCTCCCACCCAGCGGCCCGCCACGGCACCCACCACGCCGCTGCCGCTTCCGCCGCGGGAGCCGGCGAAATCGAAATCACCTACCGCGACAGCTCCTCCTCGTCCAAGGTCAACTCGAAGCGCATCGCGCACAAGCTGTCCGAGAAGACGCGCCGAAACCGCCTGACGATCGCTATCCGCGAGATCCAGAAGCTGTTGCCCTCGGAGGAGAGCGGTGGTGTCACTGGTGGTGGGGGTGGTGGTGGCAGCGGCGGCGCCGAGGGCGAGGACAGGGACGGGCTGGATTTTGTGGTGCGGCCTGGCGTGCCGAGCAGTAAGCTTGATGTGGTGGAGATGGCGGTGGGGTTTATTAGGGATTTGAAGGAGAGGAATCGGGAGATGGCGAGGCGGTTGTGGGAGGCGGAGAGGAGGGTTGAGGAGTGTAGGTGTCGATCGTCGAGGGGGGATGGGGAGGGGGCGGAGGAGATGGAGGATGCTGCTGGGTGAGGTGCAAGGGCGGGTTGGGTGCGAGGGCTGGCTTGTCGTGTGCTGTTGGGTTGGTTGGTCTCGGGGGGTGCTGGTGATACATCGACTTAGGTGAGCGCCCTGGTTTGTTAGTTTGCTTTTGCATAGCACGGGTAATAGATACCGCGGCGTCGGTTCGTTGGCGGGTTCTCTTGGAGACACTTCTTCTCTTCCTTCTCCCTCGGTCACGGTGCCAGTCGCTTTCCGTCTTCTCCCAAGTTTAGTCCCACCCAAGTTTGCACAACCCCCGCCGGAGACTTTTTTCTGGCTTGGCCAACCCCAACGTGACCCCCACGGTTGCCCATCCCGCCCAACACGGGAATCCCGCATCCACAAGAGTCCAGACCGCTCCTCAACTTTGACGTAAACACCAGTCTCGCTTTGGACAAGGTGCTCCGCGCTAAGCCGGAGCTTAGATTCTGACCTGTGGAGTCGTGGGCGTTTAGGCCTTTGGGCACGCGACAAGCTCAACTACTATACGTGGGGAACCTGGCTGTTCTGGAGTGTGGGTTGGCGGGACTGATATAGCGTGATGCGGTGCAACTTGAGGGATCGTCAGCATTCGGGTCAGACGTGGCTGTGGAGTGGTGGAACTCAGATCAAGGCTTAGGATCGTTCAACGGTCTCGCCGTGGGACTTTACATGGCAGCTCGGTGAGGGTTCAGACAGATATGCTGCTGTCTCACCCTCGAGGACACGGGGCGGCCAGGCCAAGCCCAAACACGCACATCCACTGTGTATGCACTTCAAGAGTCGAATCGCAGTGGTGGATAACTGTATCCTTTTATTTAAGAGGGAGTGCAGATGTCGAAATGCAGAAAACCATGCCGTTGGACGTGATGGGGTGAGGAAATGCGAACTATATACATGAATCTGGTGATGTTGATTGGAGATGTCTGGGATGCTTGGCCGAGTTTCCAGATCACCGCCTACATCCTCCTCGAGTGTGTTATTGTGCTCATGAGAAACCGCTCTCGCTGGATTCATCTGACCAGTCCTCGCTGGACTCGTCCGACCCGTCTTCGGAAGCCGTGTGCCTGGGATCAGCCTGCTCGGGTTCGGCGTGCTCGGGGTCGGCATACTTGGAGGTAGGGCACTCGGAAGCACTGTACTGAGAGATAGAGCAGTACTGCGAGTCGTTGTCACTTCCATAGCCGTCCTCTTCCCAGCGTCCCTCATTCACGCCTCCGTCCGACTCGTCGTCGTCGTCGTAGTCTGGCAAGATGTCGACGAAGTTCCCTTCTTCGTCTCTTACCACGCGGCCCAGGAGTGATGCGATCTCCTCCGCAGTGATCGTGACCTTTGATGAGTCGTGGTCCTTGATCGTCCGGGCAATCAGCTGGAGCTTTTGGACCTGGAGATCGGCCAAACGCTCGTCGACGGTGTTTTTCACCATCATGCGGCCAAAGTGCGTTTCTTTTTGTTGGCCCATGCGGTACACCCGGCCGAAGGCTTGTTGCTCCATGGCGGAATTCCACCAGAGATCAAGGATAATGACGCGGTTTGCGCATGCGAGGTTCAAGGCTTGTCCACTGCACTGGATGGAGGCAACCTGGGGTCAAGAGTTAGCCGAGGTTGGCCGAAAGGCATGGGTCTTCACCACCAAGACCTACAAGAACCCGAATCTTCTTGTTGTTGGTGAAGTCCCGGACTGCTTCGTGTTTCTCGGTGCGAGACATGCTTCCGGAATAGTAAAGAACGTCAATATCCTCGTCTTGGAGCATTCTGCCAACGATACGGGCAATTAGGATGAAGGAGGTAAACACTTTGGCCGTCAGCAGTCGATCATGGATGCCATGTAGTGGATTTCCATCTCACCAATGATTTGGTCTCCCGGGTAGGCCTTGCACCAATCCAAAAGAATGGACTTCAAAATGATCGTTTTAGCGCTCGGAGTGAGAGCTTTGGAGATGTCCTTGTCGCTATGTGCAAGGAACATCGACTTCGTACTGGCTTTCGGCTGGATTCTGTTCACGTCGTCTCCCCGGCCGCGAGGCCTCATCCTCAGAGGAGGACGCCAACGGCTTGCTGTGCCCGCTGCATTGCCTGGCGGCAAAGCAGCAACAAGCGATGCTCGGATATTGGCCATCAGCCGATTGCAGTCACGGCAGCCGTGCCTTTCTCTGCCTGTCGACATCTCCTCCTTGATACTCGATTCAATGCAGTCGCGGCAGAACACATGTCCGCACTTACAACCGAGACATGCTGTCAGCGTCGATGGAGAGCAAAACGGAAGTGTTTCAGACAAACGGGGAAATCGTACGTACTTTGGGTTGGAACGGGTCATCCGGGACGGACCCGCACATCCGGCAAAGATCCACCACTTCCTCATCATGAGTGTGGCTCTTCACTCGCTCGAGTTGTCGGATCATGTCAAACTCAGCACCGAGTCCATCATCATGTTTGGCTGGAGCGGCGACTCCTCCCCGCATTTCTCGAATTCGGAGTTGCTCCTCGCACCAACGGCCGACTTGGTGGATGAAAGGCGTGGTGGTTTGGATGTAGGAGAGCTCTTCGATGAGCCACACGATATCTTCTCGCTCGAAGTGCTGCTTCATCACACTTTCGAGTAGGAATGGGTGAGAGGCAGCTTGCCTGAGCCGGAGCACGTAGATGAGCCAATTTTTGGCCACTCTGTCTCCCCCGTGGCCCCGGGCTCTCCACTCCGCCGAAACCTTCTGTCGAAACTTGTCCTCCACCCTTCTGTGACACGTCAGCCCCCCCCTGTTCGACTCTTTTCCTTCTCTCGGATCTTTCGAAAATAGAGCAGGACATACCTGTAAATCAGCGTCTCCTCCTTGGAGAGTTTGACCATGATAGGTGGTAGCTTGTGGGGTCGGGGCAACTCGAAGAGAGCATGGCCGAAGAACTTGGTGCTCATGGTTCTAGTGCGCGTTGGTGAGTACCTAGGTAATGACGCCCACGATTGCTCCGCAATGAAAACATGAGAAACGAACCTCCTGAGCATGACCTCGTGGAGCAGTTTTTTCAGAGCCTCAGATTGCTCGGCCTGTTCCCGAGTTAGATTAACCTCAGCGGTTTGGTTTCGTCGTGGACTCGGAGTCCATCTTACCGAGGGTGTGCGGTTGACGCCAAATTTGGCTGCGAACTGTCCAAAGGTCAACGCACTTGGAACCCTTAATAGCTTCATGTAAGGAAAGATTTCTTTTGGTATAGGTCAGCTTTCAAAGAACATACTCAACGGTATGAATCAGCCTTGGTCTCCCTAATCACTCGTACCTGTCAGCCGATTCTGGACCGGAGTTCCAGTGAGACCCCATCGGTATTTGGCGTTCAGCGCGATACACGCCTTGGCCCCTTGAACGAGGATTGTTAGCCTTCCTAAAACGATAACTGAACCAGAGACCGAAATAGGTGCAGGATTCTTACTCTGAGAAGCGGGGTTCTTGATGTAGTGTGCTTCGTCGAGGACAAGGCGGTAGAAGTCGAGTTTGAACAGAGGGCCGAGGTACTTGGGCCTCAACTCCGCGCATTCCGTTGAGGTTAGATCATCGTCTTCCTCGAGGTTTCTGATCGCGGAATCAGAGGGGAACTGCATCGAGATTTCATCGTAGCTCGTCACCCTGCGTGTCTCATTGTCAACTAGACGTATACAAACAAATAAACACTGGGAAGATGACGCTTCTGCTTACCAGATGGGAAAATGATCGCGGGAGGCTTGGTTGATGACATCCAACCTCCTGTAGTGGGAAACCGATATGCCCTTGCAGTGCCTCCAGACCTCCTCGATCCACTGCCCGATTGCGCTTGCTGGCACGACAATCAATGTAATGCGTAGTCCGCCTTCAAGATCTTCTCCGGATGGAGGATGGCCGGCAATGCAAGCCAAGGTCTCGACTGTTTTCCCCAGACCCATGGAGTCTGCCAACAGGCCCCCTTGAGGTCCCTCAACTGACTTCTCCCTTGCGACCATCCACCCGGCGGCGACAAACTGGTACGTGTACAATGGTGTGTTCATGGCCGGGAGAAGGTACTTTTCGCCCAAGATCTTGTGCTTTCGAATGGCGACGCGAGCCAAGACCAGCATGCGACGGTCTCCTCGGATCTGGTCCTCGTCAGCATCCGGGTTCTTCGCGATCAGCTCCTCAAAGTATTTCTTTTGCGCCGTGATAGTTGTTGCGTTGGACTCGTCAAGGACTGGCAAGTCTGCCATCTCCTGACCCGCCGTGATGGTGTCCGGGTTCTGGAGCATCCCCAAAATCAATCTGGTGCTCTCCTGTGCTGCCTTCTGGCTCTTTCGTCGGGCTGCTGGTGTTTCTGCACACCTGGGCTTCTTCCGGGATGCTCTTCCATTGCGATTTGCTGTAGGTTTTCGTTTCCGCCCGGTGGAGGACGACGCCTGTGAAGAACCCTCAGGAAGCGGAAGGGCTGCTGTCAGCACCTGTCTCCTTCGATGCAGCCTCTTGATCTGTTGACCAAATTTCTTAAGATCCCGCACCTCCTTTTGCTTCAGGACGCCCCTGGTTTGACGTTTCTGGAGCACCTCCTGCTGAGCGTGAAGCATCTCCAACTTGTTGGCCACCTTCTCAAGGTCAAGCTCTGATTTGCTGTCATCATCAGGAATCAGCTGAACTGCCTCCTTGTCATCTTCTGGCCTGATTTTGATGTCAGTATCTCTTGCGCTGGTGAGCTCGATGTCGGTGTCTGTTGTGTGGGTAAGGTTGATTTCGGTGTCTTCTGTTTCGGTAAGGTCGATTTCGTAGCGGATCGCGCGGACTCTGGCAGATCTTGCGGCAGAGTCGGCCTCTGTCTCTTCCGTCAAGTCAATGTAACGGGAATTCTTGTCCACCTCCCCTGGTTGCGTGACGAAAAGTGACTCATCGTCCGCGTCTTCTTCCACGGGCTGCCTGTTTTGCTCCATGGGCTTATTGTCTTGCTCCAGGGGCTGAGTGTCGTTCTCCATGGGCTCAGACTTTATGAAAACCTTGGACTCAGATTTGATGAAAGCTTTGAGGAATGGAAGGTTTTGCAGTGTTGAGAGCATCTGCGCGGCCCGTGACTGAGACTACCCTTTTAAATGGAATGCCGAGACTGTCCAAGCCAGAGGCGTCAGCGAGCTGTCCGGAAAAGCGGTGAACCAAGTCTGAATCGTGGAGGATCGGAAAACACGACGGCAATGACTGAAGGGACGGAGGAACAGCCAAATACAGGCAAGGGACGGAGAAAGATTCAGTTTGAGGAGGGAACGAGGGTTACGCGGCAGAGTAAGAAAGACAATCCATGTGTGTGGCGGCAAGAGGCAGCCAACAAAGGTCAACTGCAAGATTGACAGAAAAGTTTGACTCCGGAAACTGAGGTAGGTACTCGCCTGTGTTGCCAACCTTAAAGCAGCGGGAACTGAAGGAAGAGCTCCTTCGTGCGCCCGAGGCGGATGTTGCATTGGAGGAGTCGGCTGGAAAAATGCTCTGTGCCACTGCTAGGTAACGAATATCAGACACCGGGTGGTGGATTTTGAGTGGAGGTGGAGAGTGTTGACCGCAAAACCGATCACGATTTGGCGGCCCAAGTCGTGATGTGGCCAGCGCGTGTATGAGGAAGCGGATGGAAAATATGAAAAATTGGCGATAGTTGGGAGAAGAAGAGATAGTGTTGAAGATTTGGAGCACAGAAGGGGTCGAGGGCAACAAGATTTAGGAAGGGTTGGGAGGGAGCTTTTGGGAAATAAGATTAGGAGGTGGAAAAGAACCTAGAAATGGTACCTACCTGAAGGAAGAGAAGGGCGGAGGTAGAACAACGGGGAGCACGAGGGATGGAGGGGGGGAGAACGTGACAAAGGGAAGGTGGCGGAGGAAAGACGAGGGAAAAAGTGAAGGAAACGGTAAAAGAAAGGTGAAAGAAAACCCCAAGGCGATGAAAAAGAGGGAGGGAAACATGGAAGGCAAGGAGAAAAGGTAGAGAAAGGAACATTGGAGATGGAGGGAAGCAAAGGATAGTACGAACAATAGAGAAGGAGAGAAGAAGAGAGCAAAGGCTAGCGAAAGTCGATTCTCGGATTCAACAAGAATTTACCAGGGGCGAAACCATGTATTTGGACGTGCTTTCTGGTAGAATTGTTCATTATTGAGAGTAATCATAGCTGCGAGCCCCTACTTACGTCTTAAATGAGACCAACTGGCGAAACGCGGCTCTCATCGTGCTTTCGTCCTCCTCGGGGCGTCGTAGAATTATCCCCTTTTCCTCACGCCTAGACTTGGACCCAAGAAAAAACCCCATACCTCCGAAAAAAAAGAAAGGGACCAAAATGACTCCTCACCCCATTACCTTTTCCAACCTCTCTTCACTCTCTCACTCCGTCATACCCTCCATCTCACCCTCCCCGTCACCATCCACCACAATCACCTCCATTTCGCCCTCCCCATCACCCGCATTTCCACCACTCCCCTCCCCTCCGCCCACCCCCTCCTCCTCATCATTCCCAAAAAGCCTGCCCAACTCCTCCACCGTCAACACCGCCCTCTCCTCCTTCCCGTCCTCCCCCAGTGCCCGAGCAATAACCCTCGCCTTCTCCTCTTGCATCTGCACGAGCCTCTCGTCGATGCTGTTCTTGACGACGATCTTGGCAAAATGCGTCTCCTTCTCCTGCCCGATCCGGTGCACACGTCCAAAGGCCTGCGTCTCCATTGCCGTGTTCCACCACTGGTCGACCGAGATGACGCGGTTGGCAGCGGTCAGGTTGAGAGCTTGGCCGCCGCAGCGCATGGAGGAGATCTGTCGTTTGTGGTTGAGGACGTGGTTAGTGAGGGTCAAAGATTTCGGGACTGTAGGGTTGGTTGGTCCGGGATTGGTTCGGGTAGAAGAAAGGGGCGGGGTGTGCTACTTACCAGGACTTTGACGTTCGGATTGTCTTGAAATCTGGTAATCGCGGCGTTTTTCTGTTCCCGTGTGAGGTCGCCGAAGTAGTACAGGAAAGGAATCTGCTCTTCGTTGAGCATCCTGCCGATGATGCAGGCGAGCTTGGCCCAGTTGACAAAGACTTTGGGACGGGGTTAGCTGGAAACCGAGAAAGAGGAGAGAGGAGAGAAGGGGACGGTGATTAGAGTACCTACCGATGATCTTGTCTTCGGGCGCTTCTCTCTGCCACAGAAGGATCTGGTTCTTGACGGCAATCGTTTTGGCGCTAGCACCCAGCTCTTTTCTGGGGTAGCTCGTGTCATATTGTTTGATCCACTTGGAGCTGTCCTTCATCTTGGGCTGGACTAGGTTGTAGTCGTCGCCAACTTCTCGGTCCGCCTCAGTCTTGTTCCTCTTCCGCCTCTTGGGGCGGGATTCGTTGTCGGATTCATCCTCAAGCACCCCATCAGGCTCATCGAGCTCGCTCAGCTGCCAGAGCACTGTGTTGCAGGTTGGGCGGCATGCCTTCACTTTCAGCTTCCCAGCAATGCAGTCTTCGCAAAACGTGTGTCCGCACTGGAAAACAACCCAAGTCAGTAGCTAATCAGAATCCGGGTGGCATCGAGACACCTACCTCTGTGATCCTGGGCTCCACAGGAACGTCGTAGCAGATGCGGCAGATGACATCGGCCACTGACTTGCGGGCCTCCATCTGCTCGAGTTCCTCATCCATGTCAAATGCGTAGCCGAACCGGCTCCTTCCAAACGTCACCGGGCCATCCTCGCTCTCAGAGCGGGTCTCATACTCCATATCCATCCAGTGCTGGACCTGGCGATGCATGGTCGTCATGCCGCCGATCGCAGCAAGCTGTCGCCGAAGGTAGACAAAATCCTCCAGCGTGAAGTTTTCGCGGAGGACGCCCTCTAGCAGGAATAGGTGCGCGACTGCTTGCCGCAGACGCGTGAGGTAGGCGAGGAATGTCCTGAGCATCTTGCGTCCAGCACCCGCCTTGATGTGAGTGCTCATGTTGTCCCTAAATCGACTCTCCAGGCGTCTTTGCTTCATCCGCACTGGTTAGAAGGAACACAGGAGTCGGGCTCAAAGAAGAGTAGGCACCGGTAGATCAGACGCTCTTCGGTGGTGAGGTCAACCCAAATAACTTTGGGCTCGTGCGTCCGAGGAATTTCCAGAATGGAAGCGCCGAGAAAGGTATCATCGACGCATCTGCTCTCCCGGCAAGGGGTTAGATGGTTAGCAAGTGTAATGCTGGAAAAGCGACTTCCGGTTGCGACTAGTGATCTAAGTAATACCTACCTCCGGAGCATGACGCAGGAAATCACGGCCGCCAGCCTGTCTTGGGTATCGTCCTGGGGGAAGAGGTTGGTCAGCGGACTGCAGAAGAGAATGTGGACATGGGAAACGTTGCACCTTCTCGAGGTCGCCGAACTGTTTTGAAAACTCGTCACGGTCTTCTGCCCAGTAAGCCCCGAGGAAGCGAAAATAGGGGTAGAATTCTAGGGACCACTTTGTTAGCCCAGAATGGCCAAAATACGGAGAACCGGCTCAAATACCGTCGATCGAGTTGTGAATGGGGGTGCCACTCAGGATCCATCGGTACTTGCTGGACAGGTTAATGCAAGCTTTCGCGGCTAGTGAGGGCTTGTCAGCTCGAGACTTGGCCAGGCTAGGGGGGCGAGGGGCGGGGGGGACCCGGGCAGTCAACAAACTTCTGGTGGCGTGGTTTCTGATTGCATGCCCTTCGTCAAGGACCACTCGGAAGAATTCATGCTTGAACAATTCTCCCTGGACCTTGTCATATTCTTCCGTCCATGTCTCCTCGTTCAACTTTTTCCCGGCAATCTTCCGGATCGCCTTGTCGGAAGGAAAGGCGCTCGTGATCTCGTTGTAACTCGCAAGACTGTTTGAGAGCAATTTAGTTGGCGTGCAAGCAAGAACGAGCAGGGTTGAGACTTAGGAAACCCACATAATGGTCGCAGTCTTTCATATGTCTGGCTCTACTTTGTTGCTTACTCTGTAGTGATGCACCCGTTTGATGAATGCCGGGATACAATGCTTCCTGATCTCCCGCTCCCACTGGCCGATCGCAGCCGCTGGAGCGACAATCAAGGTCTGATGGCGGTCCGCGGTTTCGTCCTCTTCGCTAGGCCGATTGGCAGACATGGCGGCGAGGACTTGAACCGTCTTGCCCAGTCCCATCTGGTCTGCCAAAATTCCTCCGTACGGTCCGTCCGGACAGAACTCCTGACGCAGCATCCAAGAGGCTCCAACTAGCTGGTGGTTGTAGAGGTGCGACTTCATGCCCGAGAGGATCCATCTTCCGTTCAACGCCCGTACTCTGTTCTTGCCGAAGGAGAGCCGCGCCTCGGTCAGGCGCTTTTCATCATCGGACCTGGAACGCGACTTCGGGTTACCCATAATCTTGTAGTGGAATTCTCTCATTGCCTTGATCTGGTCTTTCTGCCTCGTTGCTTGAATCGGCCCAGGCATAGCAACGACGCCTTGAGCTGCCCTCGCCATGATGGGGTTGGAGTTCTGGAGCATGCGCATCAGTTGGCCTCCTTTGCGTCGCCGGTCTTGCCGTTACCCCCTTTGTTTGACTTGGTAGGCATTCGTTTCCTCTTGGTCGGATTCTCGGCGACGTTACGAATGCCGAGTCCTTGTTCTCGGTAGGCGCGCTCCCAGTACTCCTTGGCCGTCTTTGGCGCCGGTCCCCGGCCCTTTTTGTTCGATGGAGCCGCGGGCTGATCTTGTTGGTTTTCGGTGGCTACTGCTGTGTCTTTCAGAAGGCCCGAGTCCGTCGAGTCTGTCGTCATTTTCTCGATGTGGTTGAGTCGCGCAGTCAGCCGTAGAAGAGCTAGGTTCTGCGGAGCTGTCAAGGTCCCTTTCTCCTGCAACGTGAGCAATTCCTCCTGCTGCGTGAATAGCTCTATCATCTTGTCGTCGTCCGGCATTTTCCATGTTTTTTGGAGGAGCTGAACTGGAGACCCGGTTTGGATCGACTGGTCTTTCGGCTTGTCCCGGGCCTTGACGCCTGACCGACGACGCTTCCTCGGCCCCTCCCCATCAGACAAAATGTCATCTTCATCCATTTGGAAGTCGGGATCGTCATGCTCTGGGTCTGAGTTAATGATCAAACCATCGTCGTCAACCTCTTCTACCTTGACTTGCACTGAGCCTAGGCAGACAACGTCGTTTGCGGCATTGGGAAATGCCCCAAAAACGTGAGTATCAAACTTTGCCTTGGTGTCACTGGGGACGTCGTTCTCGTTGACGACCATGCACTCGCCGTCACTCTCGTCGAGGGGGTCAGAGCGGTGCTCAGCTTCCTGGTCGTACGAGTTGTTGTTGTGGTTTTGGGAAGTGGGTTGGCTCTCGTCGTCGTTGTCATTTTTGTCGCCAGAGTCGGAGTGATGCTGGGCCTTGTTGTCGTGAGCATCCTTATCGTGGGGTTGAGATGGACTTGGACCGCTCTCGGCCTCGGCCTCGCCCTCGCCCTCGTTGTTGTTTTCGCTTTCGCTCTTGATGTCTTCATCCTGATCTACGAACAGACCAACCTCGTTGATGTCGTCGCCCATGGCATGGTCATCATTTCTGGCCTGTCCATTCAAATGTTCACTCGAATGCTCGACGGGCTGTATCTCGCCGAGAACTCCATGGCCGTCGCTTGGCCCAATGGGTCTAGCACCGGCTTCCATTGTGCGTGAACATTTGAGGTCCGTCCGTGCTGGTTTGGAAGTCAGTGAGTGTCTCAGATGATGGAAAATTTGTAACACTGGAGGGTAGGAGTGCCCGAAAACCGCAACCATTCAGGAGTGAAAAGAGCTGCTGAGCCACCGTTGAGCAGTATGCGCCGGCTTTTCTCTCAAAAGCGTCGAAACAAGAAGGAAGGAACCAAAGCAGGATCGGAAGGGAGCCGCAATTCTTGGGCATTGGAGCATTGAGGTTTGCCAAAAACGGTAGAGAGTGTTGAGACACAAGAAAAACTCTCATGAGCTTCTAGAAAAGAGGAAATCGATTTCCACAAGCTGAATCCATCAGCGCCAGAGGAACTCACCTTCAAGAGTCGGCG
>OUNM010217083.1_pt1 | contig 40264 bp, 37 predicted proteins | sample 1769961 | NCBI WGS metagenome assembly OUNM01 (sample SAMEA3914820, study PRJEB12502) | metagenome | biome: forest; material: soil | place: USA | collected 2012-03-12 | depth 0.3 m | reverse complement strand
GGTCCGGCCAGCAGGCCGCCAATCAGACTAATGCCGGCGGCAATCAGGGCAGCGGAAAAAAAGCGCAGGTTCATGGGGTTAGACGATAGCAGGCGGTGTGCCAGACGCAGCCCTCCGGACTCCCATTGACTCTTCCCGTTCTCGTGATTAGAACAAAAAGAGAACAATCTATCCCCACCCTGTAAGAACCTGAATTGAGGGGGCAAATGCCCATCATTTCCCCAACTGCCTTCGCTCCCCCTCCTTCCAAGCTGGCGGCCCCCAGATTGGCCCCCGCCCTGCGCGAACAGGTCCGCCGGCTGGAACGCGCCCACACTGCCCAACGGGCCGGCCGCAGCGCCGTGCCGTTCGGCCTCGCCGAGATCGACGCGGTCCTGCCCGACGGCGGCCTGTTGACCGGCGCCCTGCACGAGATCGAGGCAGGCCCCACCCCGTCCGGTCGAGTCGCCCCGCACGATGGCGCGGCCTTAGGCTTTGCTGCCACGATGCTGGGCCGCTTCACGCCCGGAACAATCCTGTGGTGCCGCCAGCCTTCGCTCGGAGGCGATGCGATTCCCTACGCACCCGCCCTCTCCGCCTGGTTCGATCCGGCGCGGCTGCTGATGGTCACGGCCCGTCGCGAGGAGGATCTCTTCTGGGCGATGGAGGAAGGCCTGCGCACGCCGGGCATCGTCGCCGTGCTGGGCGAGTTTGCGCATTCACATGCGCAGCGCGCTGCCGATCCGACGGCCGGCCGCCGCCTCTCGCTTGCCGCCGAAAAGAACGGCATACCCGCGCTCCTGCTGCGGCCGCAGCCTGCGCCGCCGCAAAGCGTATGCACGACGCGCTGGCGCGTGGCCTCGGCGCCGTCGTCGGAAATACCGGGCATCGAGATGCTGGGCGCCGCGCGTTGGCAGGTCGAACTGCGGCGCAACCGCTTCGGCACGCCCTCTTCCGAAGAAATGCCGTCGTGGCTCGTGGAGTGGAACGATGAAACGCATCATCTCGCTGTGGTTCCCCAAGCTCGCCCTCGATCGTCTGGGACGCACTGGACAGAAAGACTGGCTGGCTAGGGCCGCAGCAACCGTCGTCTGGCTCGAGGGCTGTCCGCGCCTCGCGGCGGTCAACGCCCATGCCCGCGCCGCCGGCCTGCGCACGCACATGCGGCTGGCCGATGCCCGCGCGCTCGTGCCCGATCTCGTCACGACGGGTGTCGAGCCCGAAGCCGATCGCAAGCTGGTCGAGCAGATCGCGGGCTGGTGCGATCGCTACACGCCGTGGGTCGCGGTCGATCCGCTGGGCGCAGCACTTGCCGAGGAAGGAGCGACACAGATCTGCAGCGCCGGCGGCTTCGGCGGCGATGCGGGCCTGCTGCTCGACGTCACCGGCTGCGGCCATCTCTACGGCCAAGGTAGCAACAAGGACGACGCGGGCGAACGCGCCTTGATGGCCGACCTCGTGCAGCGCCTCAGCCGTCACGACTTCACCTGTCGCGCCGCGATGGCGGACACGGCGGGCGCGGCCTGGGCGCTGGCGCGCTACGGCGAGAAGCAGGCCGATCTCTTCTGCCCGCGCAACGGCCAGCGCGATGCGCTCGCCGCCCTGCCGGTCGACGGATTGCGGCTCGATCCACCGATCCTCGAGACGTTCCTGAAGCTCGGCCTGCGCCGCATCGGCGATCTCTATCCGCTGCCGCGCGCGCCTCTCTCACGCCGCTTCGGCGACCAGCCGCTCGCGCGCCTCGACCAGGCGCTGGGCCGGGTCGACGAGCCGATCGAGCCGCGCCGCACGCCCCCTGCCTTCCGCTCGCGCATCTCCTTCGCCGAGCCGATCGGCCGGCCCGAGGATATCGCCGCCGCGACCAGCCGCCTGCTCGCGGCCCTGTGCAGCCAGTTCGAGAAGGCGAGCGTCGGTGCTCGCAAGCTCGAGATCTCGCTCTATCGCGTCGACGGTTCGGTCGATCGCACGGCGATCGGCACCAGCCGGCCCAATCGCGATAACCCGAAGCTGATGAAACTGTTCGAGGAAAAGCTGGGCGAGCTCGATCCCGGCTTCGGCGTCGAGCTGATGATCCTGTCCGCGCCCGAGGTCGAGGAATGGACCGGCGCGCAGGATCATCTGCCCGAGACCGGCACGCCGGCGAAGTCGTCGTGGCACGAGGACGGCACGATCGATCTCGCCGACCGGCTGGCGCTGCGGCTGGGCGCGGAGAACGTGGTGCGGCTGGCGCCGCGCGACAGCCACCTGCCCGACCGCGTGCAAGTGCCGATCCCGTTCGCCACGGCCGTGGCCGAAGGCGCCTGGGCCCGGCTCGCTTCGATGAAGGGCGCGCGGCCCACCCGGCTGTTGCAGCGGCCCGAGGAAGTGAGCGTCACCGCGATGATGCCCGACGACCCGCCACGCCAGTTCCAATGGCACCGCCATAACCATCGCATCGTTCGGATCGAGGGCCCCGAGAGGATCGCCGACGAATGGTGGCGGCCGCGCCCCAGCGGCAAGGTGATGCCGGCCAACATCGTGCCGCCGGTGCGCGACTATTACCGTGTCGAGGACAATGACGGCGGCCGCTTCTGGCTGTTCCGCGACGGATCGCTCAATTCGGCCAAGTGGTACCTGCACGGCTTTTGCGCGTGAGCATCGATGCAATACGCCGAACTCCAGGTCACGACGAATTACAGCTTCCTGCGCAGCGGCTCGCATCCACGCGAGCTGGTCGAGCAGGCCATCGCCCTCGGCCATAACGCGATCGGCATTGCCGACCGCAATACGCTGGCTGGCGTCGTGCGCGCCTATGCGGCGATCCGCGATTTTTACGAAGAAACTGCCATCCCGAAGGAAGACTGGATCAAGCTCATCGTCGGTGCTCGGCTGGAAACGAAGGATGGCTATTCGCTGATTGCCTATCCAATGGATCTCGAGGGCTACAAGCGGCTCTCTCGCCTGCTGACCGTCGGCAATCGCCGCGCCGCCAAAGAGCAGTGCGAACTCTATTTCGAGGACATTGCACAGCATGCCAAAGGCCTGATCGCCATCGTTCTGCCGCCGCGCAACGTCGACGATCCTGTATTCCATGAAAGATTCCGGAATCTTGCCCGGCTGTTCGGCAACCGCTGCTATCTCGCAGGTAATTTCCTATTTCGTGGCAACGACGCAGAGCGACTGGTCGTCCTCGACAATCTCGCGACGCAAATGAAGGTGCGCTTCGTCGCCACCAACGATGTCCACTACCACGCTCCCGAGCGACGCGCGTTGCATGACGTGATCACCGCCATACGCCACACCTGCACGGTCGAGGAGCTGGGCTTCCGCCGCTTTGCTTCGGCGGAACGCCATCTCAAATCCACGGCGGAGATGGAAAAGCTCTTTCGCAAGCATCCGCGGGCCATCGAATGCATCCAGGAAATCGTCTCGCGTTGCAACTTCTCGCTCAATCAACTGCGCTATCAGTTCCTCAAGGAGCATGAAGGCGGTGAGACGCCGATGCAAAGGCTGGAGCGGCTTACCTGGGAGGGTGCGCACTTTCGCTACCCGAAGGGCGTATCGGACAAGATTACCCAGAACATTCGCAAAGAGTTCGCGTTGATCCGGGAAAAAGATATCGCGCCCTATTTCCTGACCGTCCACGATATCGTCAAGCAGGCGCGCCATATGGGCATCCTCTGCCAAGGCCGTGGTTCCGCCGCCAACTCCACCGTGTGCTATTGCCTGCGCATCACAGAAATCGATACCGACAAGGAAGAAGTTCTGTTCGAGCGCTTCCTCTCGAACGAGCGCGATGAACCACCTGATATCGACATCGATTTCGAGCATGAGCGCCGCGAGGAATTGATTCAGTGGATTTACGGACATTGGACGCGCGAGCGCGCGGCCCTTGCTGCAACGGTGATTGCCTATCGGACCCGCAGCGCCATCCGCGACGTCGGCAAGGCCCTCGGCCTCTCGCCCGACACTTTGGGTGTGATGGCCAGAACAGTGTGGGGCAGCGGCGGCAGCGCCCTCAACCTCAAGTACATCCGCGAAGCAGGCCTCGACCCCGAAGACCCTCGTTTGGCTTTGGCCCTCGAACTGTCGTCAACCCTGATCGGCTTTCCGCGCCATCTCTCGCAGCATGTCGGCGGCTTCGTCCTCACGGCCGACCGGCTGGACGAGCTGATTCCTATCCAGAATGCGGCAATGGAGGACCGCACCGTCGTCGAATGGGACAAAGACGATCTCGACGCTTTGGGCATCTACAAGATCGACGTGCTGGCGCTCGGCATGCTGACGGCGCTGCGCAAGAGTTTCGACCTCATCAAGGAGCACTATGGTCGGGAGTGCGGTCTCAACGTGCCCGACGGCGATGAAGAGGTATATGGAATGCTCTGCCAGGCCGACTCGATCGGCGTATTCCAGGTCGAAAGCCGGGCGCAAATGTCGATGCTGCCGAGACTCAAGCCGCGCAAATATTACGATCTGGTCGTCGAAGTGGCGATCGTGCGGCCGGGTCCAATCCAGGGCGGCATGGTGCATCCCTACTTGAAGAATCGTGACCTCGACGAAGACAAGATCCCTTATCCCAAGGACGAGACCGGCAAGCTGAAAGCCATCCTGAAGCGCACACGCGGCGTGCCCCTGTTCCAGGAGCAGGCCATGCAGATCGCCATCGATTGTGCGGGCTTCAGCCCGGCCAGGGCGGACAAGCTACGCCGCGCCATGGCAACCTTCCGGCGTGCAGGCTTCATCCACCAACTCCGGGAAGAGTTCCTGAGGGGCATGGTGAACAACAAGTATGAAGAGGAATTCGCCGAGCGCTGCTTCAAGCAGATCGAAGGGTTCGGCGAATACGGCTTCCCCGAGAGCCATGCCGCGAGCTTCGCGATCCTGGTCTATGTCTCGTCCTGGGTGAAATTCCATTACCCGGAAGTCTTCTGCGCAGCTCTGCTCAACTCCCAGCCGATGGGCTTCTATGCGCCCGCGCAGCTCGTGCGTGACGCGCGCGCGCATGGGGTGGAAGTGCGCCCACCCGATATCAATGCCAGCGACTGGGACAGCACGCTTGAGAAAACCCTTGGGAAGCGCTGCGCCCTGCGGCTGGGCTTCCATCAGGTCAGCGGCCTGAGAGAAAAAGATATGGATACCTTCGTGAAGCGCCGCGCCGGCCGTCCCTATCGCGATCCGGCGGACGTGTGGAGACGTGGCGGCCTCAGCAAACGGCAGATCCTGGCGCTCGCTCGTGCCGATGCTTTCGCCTCGATGGGTCTCTCGCGGCGCGACGTATTGTGGGCGGTGCGTGCCTTCTCCGAGACGTCACTGCCCTTGCTCGATCAAGCGCGCATCGTCGAGCCGGAGGTTTCCCTGCCCAAGCTGACGCTGGGCGAGCAGATCGTGGACGATTACTCGACCATCTCGATGTCGCTGCGCGCTCACCCACTGGAGCTGCTACGACCGATGTTGTCGGAACGACGCATGTCGAATTCGCAAAAGCTGCGCGAAGAGGCCCGCAACGGCGACTTCCTGGAGCTGGCTGGCCTCGTGCTGGTGCGCCAGCGGCCGGGCACGGCCTCGGGTGTGGTGTTCGTCACCCTGGAAGACGAGTTCGGCATCGCCAATCTCGTGGTCTGGCCCAAGACCTTCGAAGCCTATCGCCGCATCGTCATGGGATCGCGCCTGCTGGGCGTCGCGGGCAAGGTGCAGCGCGTCGACAGCACGGACGACATCGGGGCGAGCGTGATCCATCTCGTGGCCGATCGGCTGTGGGACTGGTCGGCCGATCTCGACCGCATCGCCGACCTCGATGGCCGCTTCGAGCTGCGCCAGGGCCGCGGCGACCAGGCCCATTCCTCGACTCCCGATCCGCGCGACGAACCCGGCAAGGGCAAGAAGCCCTACGACCGCAGCCGCATCATCTTCGACCGGCCGCAGATCAAGATCGCCTCACACGACTTCCATTAGAGCCAGTCCCTTGACAAATAGTGCGAAATACGCAATATTGTCTTGCGGGGACCCGGACCCGTGGCCACACGCCGAAGCGCGGGGACCTCAGGAGACGCTGCACGATGGGGCAGATCGAGCGTGGCAGGCGCAGAGGGGAGTTAGCGCAATTAGCGCTACCCCGCAGCCCCCTCCCTCTCGTTATTTTTCCGTTTATTTAACGGGAGCTTGGGGCCTGGGTGCTAGAGGCCGGCGTAGACCCCGCGCTCGAAATCCTCGAACGCGGCGACGGCCTGGGCGTCGTAGAACGGCAGCAGCTGCGTCGCCCACACGCCCGTGACCTTCTTCACCGGATCGATCCAGTAGTAGGAATTGGCGAGGCCGCCCCAGGTCAGGCTCTCGGCCGAACGCCGGCCGGGAAAGGCCGTTGGATTGATCATGAAGGTGAGGCCCCACTTCATGCCGTCGACGAAGTCCATGTCGGTGCTGCGGCCGGGGATCTGCGTCTTGAGCGGCCGGCAGAGCACGCCCTCGTTCATCGAATTGCGGAACATCTCCGTCACGGTCTCATGCTTGAGAATCGGCGCGCCGCCCATCAGCAGCGCATGCGTGAACTTGAGATAGTCGGGCACCGTCGAATAGAGCGCGCCGCCGCCCTGGAATACTTCAGGCGTCTGGACGAGTTCGTGATCGGTGGCGGTGAAGCCGCCGTCTTCCTTGCGGACATGCACCGCCGCCTTGCGGGGTCGCATCCCCGGACTGATGGCGAAGCCGGTGTCGGACATGCCGAGCGGCGTGAAGATCTTCTCGGTCATGTAGCGGTCGAGCCGCTGGCCGCTCACGGCCTCGACCATCAGGCCGGCCCAATCGATCGAAATCGAATACTGCCAATGCTCGCCGGGATCGAACAGCAGCGGCGTCGAGAGCGCCTGCATCGACGCCGGCTTGAAGGGCCCCTTGGCCTTCACGTAGCGAAAGATATCGGCATTCCAGGTGTCGTAGCCCAGGCCCGAGGTGTGGGTGAGCAGGTGCCGCAGGGTGATCGGCCGCGCCGGGGGACGCGTCTTGACCGTCCCATCGGCATCGATACTCACCAGCACTTCCTTCTTCGCGATCTCCGGCAGGACATCGGCCGCCGGCGCATCGAGCGAGAGCTTTCCGCGCTCGACAAGCTGCATGGCCGCGGCGCCAGTGATCGCCTTGGTCATCGAGGCGATCCAGATCACGCTGTTGGTCTTGAGGCCGCCCGCCGCGCCTTCGAAGATCGTGCCCTTGTCGGTCGCCGCCGCCGCGATCACGCCGTGCACGGCCCCCTGCTCGACCGCATCCTTCAACGTCTTCTCGATATCCATGTTTCCCCCGTTTGACGCAGCCTACGTCAGGCGCGTGGCCTCATCGATCAATTCCTGTGCGGCAATATCGAGCAGCTCGTCGTCGGCGGTGCCGTCGAGCACGCGCTCCCGGCCGATCTCCAACAGGACCGGCACGGCGAGCGGCGAGATGCGGTCGAGCCTCCGGTACTCGATGCGGCCCTTGGCCCGGCGCAGCAGGTCGCCGAGGCGTTTCAGGTCGGCCAGCTGGTGCGCCGCATCCTGGCGCGTCGCACGCAGCAGGATGTGATCGGGTTCGTGCTTGCGCAGCGCGTCGTAGATCAGGTCGGAGCTGAAGGTGACCTGCCGCCGCGACTTCTCCTCGCCCGGGAAGCGCCGTTCGATCAGGCCGGCGATCACCGCGACATTGCGGAACGAGCGCCGCAGCATGGTCGACTCGTCCATCCACGCCTCGAGATCGTCGCCCAGCATATCTTCGTCGAACAGCTGCTCGAGCTGCGCCTTGGTCGGCGGCCGCAATCCCCAGATGCCGAGCACATAGTCTGTCGCCACGAAGCCCAGTGGTTTCAGCCCCAGGCGCTCCATGCGGCGCGTCAGCAGCATGCCCAGCGTCTGGTGTGCGTTACGGCCCTCGAAGCAGTAGGCCACGATGAACTGCCTGCTGCCGCGCGGGAATCCCTCGACCAGCAGGGTGTCTTTCTGCGGCAGGCCCGAGCGCCACTTCTGGATGTCGAGCCAGGTCCGCACCTCGGGCGGCAGCTTAGGGTGCTTCGTCGGATCCTGCAGGATGCCGCGCACCCGCTCGGCGAGGAAGGTCGAGAGCGGCAGGCGGCCGCCGCCGTAGGCGGGCACCTTGGGATCGCCCGTGGTCGCGAGCGAACACTGCGCCACCAGTTCCTTCACGCCCTCGAAGCGCAGCAGGCGGCCCGAGAAGACGAAGGTGTCGCCCGGCACCAGCCCCTGGATAAAGCTCTCCTCCACTTCGCCCAGCATCGGCCCGCGGCGCAGCTTCACCTTGATCAGCGGCAACTCGACGATGGTGCCGACGTTCATGCGGAACTGCCGCGCCACCATCGGCGAGGAGAGCATCCAGCGCCCGTTGGGCAGCTCCTTCAACCGGTGCCATTTCTCGTAGGCAGCCAGTGCGTAGCCGCCGGTCGCCACGAAATCGAACGTGTCGTCGTAATCCTTGCGCGGCAGGTCGCGGTAAGGCTGCGCCCGGCGCACCTCGTGGAAGAAGGCCTCGCGGTCGATCGGCTGGGCGCAGGCGGTGCCCACGATATGCTGGGCCAGCACGTCGAGGCAGGCCGGCCGTGCCGGATCGCCGTCGAGCTCACGGGCCTCGATCGCCTCCAGCGCGGCCAGCGACTCCAGCACCTCGAAGCGATTGGCCGGCGCGATCATCGCGCGGCTCGGTTCGTCGAGCCGGTGGTTGGCGCGGCCGATGCGCTGCATCAGGCGGCTCACGCCTTTGGGTGCGCCCATCTGGATCACCAGATCGACGTCGCCCCAGTCGATGCCGAGGTCGAGCGAAGAAGTCGCGACGACGGCGCGCAGCTTGCCGGCGGACATCGCCGCCTCGACCTTGCGGCGCTGTTCGATGGCGAGCGATCCATGGTGCAGCCCGATCGGCAGGTTCTCGTCGTTGATGCGCCACAACCCGTCGAAGGTGAGCTCGGCCTGGGCGCGCGTGTTCACGAAGACGATCGAGGTCTTGTGCTGGCGGATGATGTTGTAGACCTCGGGCACCGCATGCTGGCCCATGTGCCCGCCCCACGGCAGGCGTTCCTGCGCGTCGATAATCGACACCTTGGGCGCGGCGCCGGCCTCGCCCTGGACGATCTCGACTGTCTCGGCGTCGCGCAGGCGAAGATAGTCGGCGAGCTCCGGCGGATCGGCGACGGTGGCGGAAAGGCCGACGAAGCGCGCCTGAGGCGACAGGGCCGCCACCCGTGCGAGACAAAGCGCCAGATGATGGCCGCGCTTGGAGGTCGCGAAGGTGTGCAGCTCGTCGACGATAACGCAGCGCAAGGTGGCGAAGAACTTCTCGGCGTCGGGATAGGACAACAGCAGCGCCAGCGACTCGGGCGTGGTCAGCAGGAAATCCGGCGGCCGCTCGCGCTGGCGCAGGCGCCGGCTCTGCGGCGTGTCGCCGGTCCGGCTCTCGGCCCGCACCGGCAGCTGCATTTCGGCGATCGGCGTCTCCAGGTTGCGGCGAATGTCCGTCGCCAGCGCCTTCAACGGAGAGATATAGAGCGTGTGCAGTTCGCCCTTGCCCTTGACATGGGCCAGGTCCTTGCCCGCCTGCCGGCGTTGGGTCAGCTCGATCAGGGAGGGCAGGAAACCGGCCAGAGTCTTGCCGCCACCGGTCGGCGCGATCAGCAGCGCGCTCTTGCCCTTCGCGGCGAGATCGATCAGTTCGAGCTGGTGCCGGCGGGGCGTCCACCCGCGGCCTTCGAACCAGCGTGAAAACAGGTCGGGAAGCCCCATATCAGTTGGGTAGGATGCATCCCCCCTTATGGCAACAGACACCCTAAATCCCCGCTCTTGGCTCTATCCCACGGCGCGCGGCCTCTACTGCGAACCCGGCGATTTCTACATCGATCCGGCAGTCGCCGTGCGGCGCGCCGTGATCACCCATGGCCATGGCGATCATGCCCGGCCCGGCCACCGGAGCGCTCTGGCCACGCCCGAGACCCTGGCGATCATGCGGACGCGGTTCCAGGACATGCCCGACACCGTCCAGCAGCCGCTGAAATACGGCGAAGCCGTGAAGATCGACGGCGTCGAGGTGGGCCTCGTGCCGGCCGGCCATATCCTCGGGTCCGCCCAGGCCGTGCTCGAACACAAAGGCCAGCGCATCGTCGTCTCGGGCGACTACAAGCGCCGGCCGGACGCCACCTGTCCTCCGTTCGAGCCCGTACCCTGCGACGTGTTCATCACCGAGGCGACCTTCGCGCTGCCGGTCTTCCATCATCCCTCCGATGCGGGCGAGATCGGCAAGCTGCTGCGCTCGATCGCCACTTTTCCCGAGCGGACTCATCTGGTGGGCGTCTACGCGCTGGGCAAGTGCCAGCGGGTCATCAAGCTCTTGCGCGCCGCCGGCTACGACAAGCGCATCTGGCTGCATGGCGGGCTGGCGTCGCTCTGCACACTCTACGAAAAGCACGGCGTCGATCTCGGCGACACGGCTCTGGTCTCCGAGGCGATTCTCGAAACCTTCAAGGGGCAGATCGTGCTTTGCCCGCCCTCGGCCATCGCCGACCGCTGGTCGCGCCGCTTTGCCGATCCGATCGCCGCCATGGCCTCGGGCTGGATGGGCGTGCGCGCCCGGGCCCGCCAGCGCGGCGCCGAGCTGCCGCTGATCATCTCCGACCATGCCGACTGGAGCGAGCTCACGCAGACCCTGAAGGATGTCGGCGCTCCCAAGGTCTGGGTGACGCATGGGCGCGAGGAAGCGCTGGTGGCCTATGCGCGCTCGATCGGCATCGAGGCCGAGGCGCTGCATCTCGGCGGCCGCGAGGAAGAGGACGAAAGCTGATGCAGGCCTTCGCCCGCCTGCTCGACTCGCTCTCCTTCCAGCCCGCCCGCAATGCCAAGCTGCGGCTGATCGAGACCTACCTGCGCGAGACGCCCGATCCCGACCGCGGCTGGGCGCTGGCCGCGCTGACCGGTGGGCTCGACTTTCCCGCGGCCAAGCCCGCCCTGTTGCGCAGCTTCGGCCAGGAAAAGATCGGCGAGGAGCTGTTTCATCTGTCCTACGACTATGTCGGAGACCTCGCCGAGACGCTGGCGCTGATCTGGGAGACCAAGCCCGACGCGGGGCCACCGCCCACGCTCGGTGAGGTCGTCGAGACCCTGCAGCGCGCGACCAAGATGCAGACCCCGGCCATCCTGAAACGCTGGCTCGACGAGCTCGATTCGACGGGGCGATGGGCGCTGCTGAAGCTGCTGACCGGAGCCCTCCGCGTCGGCGTCTCGGCGCGCCTGGCCAAGCAGGCGGTGGCCAACATCGGCGAGCAGCCGGTCGCCGAGGTCGAGGAGGTATGGCATGGCCTCAGCGCGCCTTATCGACCACTGTTCGATTGGCTGACCGCCGGCGGGCCGAAACCGCAATCCAACATGGGTGGCGCCTTCCTCTCGCCGATGCTCGCCAACCCGATCGATCGGGCGGAGTTGGAGGCCCTCGATCCCGCGCACTTCCGCGCCGAATGGAAATGGGACGGCATCCGCGTGCAAGTGGCCTCTTCCGGCGGCGTGAAGCGTCTGTACAGCCGCGCCGGCGAGGACGTCTCCGGCGCCTTTCCCGACGTTGTCGAGGCGATCGACTTCGAGGGCGTGTTCGACGGCGAGCTGCTGGTGCGGCGCGAGGAAGCGATCTCGCCCTTCAACGACCTGCAGCAGCGCCTCAACCGCAAGACGGTGACGCCCAAGATGCTCAAGGACCATCCTGCCCACGTCCGCCTCTACGACGTGCTCTGGCTGGAAGGCCAGGACCTGCGCGCACTCTCGTTCGACGAGCGCCGCGCGCGGTTGGAAGCCTGGATGGCCGAGAGGCCGCGGGCGCGCTTCGACGTCTCTCCGCTGGTGCGCTTCACCGACTGGGCGCATCTCGCCACCTTGCGCGAGGAGATGCGCCAGGACGGCATCGAAGGACTGATGCTGAAGCGCGGCGACAGCCCCTATCTCGCGGGCCGGCCGAAAGGCCCGTGGTTCAAGTGGAAGCGCGATCCGATGCTGGCCGATTGCGTGATGATGTACGCGCAGCGCGGTCACGGAAAACGCAGCTCGTTCTATTCCGACTACACCTTCGGGGCGTGGCGCGAGACCGCTGAGGGCAAGCGCGAGCTGGCGCCGGTGGGCAAGGCCTATTTCGGCTTCACCGACGAGGAGCTGCGCTGGCTCGACAAATGGGTGCGTGACCATACGACCAACCGCTTCGGTCCGGTGCGCGAGGTCGAGCAACAGCTCGTGCTCGAGGTCGCGTTCGACGGCGTCGCCCGCTCGACACGGCACAAGTCGGGCGTGTCGCTGCGCTTTCCCCGGGTCAATCGCATAAGGACTGACAAACCGGCCGCAGAGGCCGACACGGTCGACAATCTGCTGCGCCTCGTGCCATGACGCGGCCATGGCCGATACGATCACAACCGGTGGCGCCCCGCCCGTCCAGACTCACACTTTGCCGGTCGCACAACGCATCGAACTCGGCCGCGAGCTGCGCAGGCGCTGCGAGCGCAAGAGCCATGCCGCCTGGGAGGCGCCCACCGGCCGCCGCGATCCCGTCGACATCCTGATCGAACAGGGCAAGACACGGCTGCAGGACGTGCTGCCGCTGCGCTACGCGCGCATGAAAGCCTCGCCCTTCGCCTTCCTGCGCGGCGGGGCCGCGGTGATGGCGGCGGATCTGGCGGGCACGCCCGACAGCGGTCTGCGGGTTCAGGCGGCAGGCGACTGCCATTGCCTCAACTTCGGCGGCTTCGCCACGCCCGAGCGGCGGCTGGTGTTCGACATCAACGACTTCGACGAGACCGCCGTCGCGCCCTGGGAGTGGGACCTCAAGCGCCTCGCCACGAGCTTCGTCGTGGCCACCCTCGGCATCCTCGACAAGAGCGCGCGGCGCGAACTCGCCGAGCGGGTGGCGTCGCGCTATCGCGAGACCATGGCCGAGATCGCCGCGATGCCGGTCCTCGATGCCTGGTATCTCGGCATGACGATCGACGGCGACGCGGCCCAGTCGATCGGCATCGGCGCTGCGGCGCTGCGCAAGGCGCAGGGCTTCCTCACCCATCCCGCCATCGTCTCGATCACCCATCGCGCCGGCCCCGAGCCGCGCATCGAGGACCAGCCGCCCCTCGTCTATCATCCGCCGGCGAGCCGTCAGGCCTCGTTCCATGCCGTCATCGAGAAGATGCTGGCGGAGTACAAGACCTCGCTCACCCTGGCGCAGCGCACGCTGGTCGAGCGCTACCGCTTCGCCGATGCGGCCTACAAGGTCGTTGGCGTGGGCTCGGTCGGCACCCTGTGCGGCGCCCTGCTGATGGTCTCGGGCAATGGCGAGGTCCTGAACTTGCAATTCAAGGAAGCCGATCCGTCGGTGCTGGAAGCCCATGCCGGCGTTAGCCCCTACAGGCATCATGGCGAAAGGGTTGTACGCGGCCAGCGGCTGCTGCAGGCGGCGAGCGACATCCTGCTGGGCTATGCCAAGGGTCCGACCGGACGGCACATCTACGTGCGCCAGCTGCGCGACGCCAAGGTGAAGCCGACGCTCGAAACCATGACGCCCCGCAACTTCCGGCGCTACGCCGCGACCTGCGCCGAAGTTCTGGCCCGGGCCCATGCGCGCACTGCCGACGCGGTCGTGCTGTCGGCCTATCTCGGCAAGGGCGCCTCTTTCGACGAAGCGATCGGCGACTTCGCGATGGCCTATGCCGGGCAAACCGAGCAGGACCATGCGAGCCTGCAAAAAGCCATAAAATCGGGGCGTTTGCCCGACGTCCAGCAGGACTCATAGGGGCCATTCGCCCCTTGCAGCGCCTATGCCGCATGCCCATTATCCGGGCCACATGATCGACCCGTTTGGCCGCCACATCTCCTACCTGCGCGTCTCCGTGACGGATCGCTGCGACTTCCGCTGCGTCTATTGCATGGCCGAGGACATGACCTTCCTGCCCAAGGCGGAAGTGCTGTCGCTCGAGGAACTCGAGCGCCTGTGCAGCGCCTTCGTGCGCCGCGGCGTCAAGAAGCTGCGCCTGACCGGCGGCGAGCCCCTGGTGCGCAAGAACGTGATGTCGCTGTTCCGTGGCCTGGGCAGGCATCTCGATTCGGGCGCGCTCGAGGAACTGACCCTCACCACCAACGGCAGCCAGCTCGGCAAGTACGCCAAGGACCTCGCGGCGGTGGGCGTGCGGCGGGTGAACGTGTCGATGGACACGCTCGACCCGGACAAGTTCCGCGAGCTGACGCGCTGGGGCGATCTCGACCAGGTGATGCGCGGCCTCGACGCGGCGCAGGACGCGGGCCTCAAGATCAAGATCAATGCGGTGGCGCTGCGCGGCGTCAACGACGGCGAGTTCGAAAAGCTGATCCGATGGAGCCACGGCCGCGGCATGGACCTCGTTTTCATCGAGGTGATGCCGATGGGCGAGATCGGCGACAATGCGCGGCTCGACCAGTACCTGCCGCTGTCGCTCGCCCGCACCGAGATCGAGCGGCACTTCACCCTGAACGACAGCGACTACCGCACCGGCGGCCCGGCGCGCTACTTCACGGTCGAGGAGACCGGCGGCCGGCTGGGCTTCATCACGCCGCTCACCCACAATTTCTGCGAAAGCTGCAATCGCGTGCGCCTCACCTGCACCGGCACGCTTTACATGTGCCTGGGCCAGGACGATGCAGCCGACCTGCGCGCCCCGCTGCGCGCGTCGGAGAGCGACGAGGTCCTCGACGAGGCAATCACGGCCGCCATCGCGCGCAAGCCCAAGGGCCATGATTTCATCATCGACCGCCGACATACCGCGCCCGCGGTGCGCCGCCACATGAGCGTGACCGGAGGCTAGACCTCCGTCGCCAGGCCGCTCGTCGTATCCGCCGACTTGATCGCTGCCCGCCGCACCGCCTCGCGGTGGGAGATGTAGAGGGCGCTGGCGAAGATCACGGCCGCGCCGACGAACGTCCAGACGTCCGGCTGCTGGAAGAACAGGAAATAACCCAGCAGCGCGTTCCACAGGAGCGACACGAAGCCGATCGGCTGCAGCAACGTGATATCGGCCAGCTGGTAGCCGCTCTGCTGGCAGAGATGCCCGAGGGTGCCGCAGAGGCCCGCAGCAATGAACCAACCGAGGTCGCTCCAGGCCGGCGTCTCCCAGAAATAGAGCGCGACGGGAAAGGCGAACAGCACGATCGCGAGATGCTGCCAGATCACGATCTTATGCGCGGTTTCCGTGCTCGCCAGCGCCTTCGAGACGATGTTCGAGATCGAGAAGAGCGGTGTTGAGAGCAGGATACAAACCGCACCGTAGCCGAGATCCCCTACGCCTGGCCGGATGATGATCATGGCGCCCGCAAAGCCTACCAGCACCGCCATCCAGCGCCGCATCCGCACCTTCTCGCCCAGGAACAGCGCCGCGCCGATGGTCACGAAGATCGGACCGGTGAAGCCCAGCGCCGTCACGCTGGCCAGCGTGGTGAGCGGCAGGCCGATGAACCACAGGAACATGCCGCCGGCATGGATGGCTCCGCGGAACAGGTGGAGCGGCAGGCGGTCGGTGCGCATGGCACGATGCAGCCCGAGCTTCATGACGATCGGGATCAGCATCAGGGTGCCGAAGAAATAGCGCATGAACGCCATGACGTACGGATTGAGATGCTGGGACGGGATGAGCGTGAAGACGTTCAGCAGGGCAAACAGCACGCCCGACATACCGACCCAGAGAATGCCGCGCAGATTGGGCGCGAGCGCGAGCCAGCGATCCTGAAGAGAAGAAATCACACAGCCACTATGTCATACCGACTGCAGCCGGTTGAGCCTTAATCCTCGCCAGCCACGGGAATTGGCAGCGGATTTCTGGCAGGCGGTACGGAAGGCTCGACGTCCTCGCCGCGCAGGCCGGCCACGCGTTCGACCATTTCCTCGATGTAGGGATCGTGGATGCCGAGCGCGCGGGCATGGGCCGCAGTGTTCGCGAGATAGTCGCGGCAGGCGCCGCGGCGGCCCTCGGCGAAGGCGATGTGGTGCGCCGCCCGCTCGATCGGCAGGTCCCCGCAATATTGGCAGTGGCCGGGATCGACCACGAAGGTGACCGCGGTGACGATGCGGCCGTCGCGCAGCTTCGTCGGCACCCAGCGCGCCTGGTAGACCCCCGCCAACATCTCGCGGTTCCACAGGATGGCGAGTTCGCTGCGCACATGGTCCGGCGCGATGCGATAGGCGATGCCCTCGCAGCAGCCGCCGGCTTCGAGCGCCAGCATCAGGCCGGGCAACTCCGGCGTGCCGCGTCCCAGCGGCGTCCAGAAGCAGAAGGAACGGCGCCAACCCTCGATGTGACCAGCCGAGGCCTCGACGAATTCGAGCGCCGGATTCCACATCAGCGAACCGTAGGCGAAGATCCACGCTTCCTCGCCCGGCGCGTAGCGGTCGAGCGCCTGCTTGAGACTCGCCTCGCGCTCCTCCTGACTCAGGAAGAAGTCGTAGCCCGCCTTGCGCGCGTCGGCGACGATCTGCTCGATCTGCTCGGCGTTCAGGTCATCGCGCTTCAGCAACGGACGGCGCTCCTCAAAGTCCGTAGACGATGGACATGGTCTCGGCCACGCAGGCGGGCCGCTCCTGTCCCTCGATCTCGATGGTCATCTCGTTGGTGAGCCGCACGCCGCCGCCCTTCATCGGGTCGGCCGCCAGCAGCTTGGCGCGCGCCCGCACCCTCGAGCCGGCCGGCACGGGGCTGGTGAAGCGCACCTTGTTGCAGCCGTAGTTGATGCCGTTGCGCACGTTGTTGATGTGCGAGATCTGGTGATTGAGCATCGGGATCAGTGACAGCGTGAGAAAGCCGTGCGCGATGGTCTTGCCGCCCGGCATGTCCTTCTTCGCGCGCTCGACGTCGACGTGGATCCACTGGTGGTCGCCGGTCGCCTCGGCAAACCCGTTGATGCGCTCCTGCGTGACCTCGACCCAATCGCTCACACCGATCTCCTGGCCGACGTACTTGGGCATCTCGTTGGGGTGGGCAAATTCGCGCTTCGCCATTTCTGACCTCGACGTTTCCTTTTTGCTTCTCAAGTGCAATATATCATAAAACGTTTGCCTGCGCTCCATTCCGACAGGCGCGGCACGTCCCAAAAACCGAGTGTTTTATAGTCCCCCCGATGTCTCGCCGGTCCCGTTATCGGGTCCCATTTGTAGCGATCGCGTCCCATTTGTATCGTCGCCCGCTTCTTCGCTCTAAGCGAGCCGCAAAAATGCACATTAGAGAGACCATCAGGGCGTATGAGAAAGTGCGATCAGTTTAACCCGCAGGGGTAGTGGAGTCTGGGATCAGACCTTCTCGGTCTCGCTCGTCTTGGGCTGCCAGGTCATCAGGCGGCGCTCGATGGCGCCCACGACGGCATCGAGCACCAGGGCGAAGACCGTCAACACGACAATGCCCGCAAACACGGTATTGATGTCGAACGTGCCCTCGGCCTGCAGGATGAGATAGCCGACGCCCTGGGCGGACCCCAGATACTCGCCCACCACCGCGCCCACGAAGGCGAGTCCCACGGCATTGTGCAGGCTGGCGAACACCCAGCTCATCGCCGACGGCAGGTAGATGGAGCGCAGCAGCTGGCGGTTCGAGGCGCCCAGCATGCGCGCGTTGGCGAGAAGGGTCGGACTGACCTCGCGCACGCCCTGGTAGACGTTGAAGAACACCACGAAGAACACCAGCGTGACGCCGAGCGCCACCTTCGACCAGATGCCGAGCCCGAACCACACCGCGAAGATCGGCGCCAGCACGACCCTCGGCATCGAATTGAAGCCCTTGATATAGGGCTCCATGATCGCCGAGGCGGTATTGGAAAGCGCCAGCCACAGGCCGATGCCCAGGCCGAAAACCGCGCCGATGACGAAGCCCAGCGCCGTCTCCAGCAAAGTGACGCCCAGATGGACGAAGATCTCGCCGCTCACGAACCACTCGACCGTTGTCCAGAACACCTTGACGGGCTCGCCGAAGAAGAAGGCGGCGCGGTTGTCCTGCTCGAAATAGAACGGCGGGATGATGCCGGGCGTGGTGAAGACGTGCCACAGCAGGATCAGCACGGCGAAGACCAGGAACTGGAGTGCGCGCAGCCGCATCTCAGGCGACCTTCTGCTGCTGGTAGGCCTTCAGCACTTCTTCCTTCATCGCGCCCCAGATCTCCTTATGGAGGGCCAGGAACGCCGGCGTCATGCGGATCTCCGACACGTCGCGCGGCCGGGGCAGGTCGATCCTGAAGTCGCCGATCGGATGGGTACCCGGTCCCGCCGACAGCACCACGACGCGATCCGACAGTGCGATCGCCTCCTCGAGATCGTGGGTGATGAAGAGCACCGACTTGCGGTCCTCGGCCCACAGCGCCAACAGCTCGTTCTCCATGAGCTGGCGGGTCTGCACGTCGAGCGCCGAGAATGGCTCGTCCATGAGCAGGATATCCGGACTGAGGATCAGCGTCTGGGCGAGCGCCAGGCGCTTGCGCATGCCGCCCGACATCTGGTGCGGATAGCGGTCGCCGAAGCCGGCGAGACCCACGCGGCGCAGCCACTCTTCGCCCTGGCGCAGCGCCTCGGCGCGCGGCACGCCGCGAAAGCCCAGCCCCGCGATCACATTGTCGATGCCGGTGCGCCACGGCATCAGGGCATCGGCCTGGAACATGTAGCCGGCGCGCCTGTTAACGCCATTGGCCGCGATCAGCTCCTCGCCGAAGACCTTCACTTTGCCCGACGACGGACCGAGCAGGCCCGCCGCCACGTTCAGCAGGGTGGACTTGCCGCAGCCGGTCGGACCGACGACGGAGACGAACTCGCCCGCTCCCACGGTCAGGGTGGCGTGCGACACGGCCGTGTAGGCGGCAGCGCCGTCCCGGCCGGCAAACCGGCAGGTGATGTCTTCCAGCGCCAGGGCCGGAGCGCCATTTTTCATTGCCACCACACGCCCTCATGCTGAGGAGCGAGTGCAACGAGCGTCTCGAAGCATGGGCTACATGCACCCCGCCCGTTACCCATCCTTCGAGACGGCCCTTCGGGCCTCCTCAGGATGAGGTTTCTCTGGATCAACAAAGCCAATGCCTACGACTGCTTCTTGGCCTTGAGCGCGAACTCGTTGGTCCACGTGTCGGCGAGCTTGATCTTGTCTTTGTCGGCGGCAAACTTCGGATCGGCGTCGATCAGGAACTTCAGGCAATTCTCCTGCGCGCCGGCCGGCATCGTGCCGTCGGGCGAGATCGTCTCGCGCACGCCCGCGAAGGACTTCTCGTAGATCTTCTGGTCGCCCAGCAGGTAGCCTTCCGGCACCGTCTTGGCGACATCGGTCGGCGAGGCGGTCTGCAGCCATTGGTCGGCGCGCACGATCGCGGTGGCAAGCGCCTGCGCGGTGTTCGGGTTCTTCGTCAGGAAGCCCGGCTGGGCGTAGAGGCACGCCGCCGGGAAAGCGCCGCCGAACACCTCCTGGTTGCCCTTGGTGGTGCGCGTGTCGACCTTGATATCGATCAGGCCCTTGTCCTGCAGCATGGTGAGCGCCGGATCGGTCTGGGAGACGCCGTCGACCTGGCCCTTCTCGATCGCCGCCACCACGGTGGCGCCGGCGCCGACGCCGATCGCCACCACGTCGGACGCCTTGAGGCCGCCCTTGGCCGCCCAGCTCAGCAGCAGCATATGGGTCGAGGAGCCCGGCGCGCTCACGCCGAACTTCATGCCCTTGATGTCGGCCGGCCCCTTCACCTTGGCGGCGATCTCCGTGCGCATGCCGATCGCGATCTGCATGCCGCGGCCGATCAGCACGAAGCCCTTGATGGGCTGGCCGCGCTGCTGCATGCGCAGCGTGTGTTCGTAGGCGCCCGCGGTGACGTCGGCGCTGCCGCCCATCAGGGCCTCGAGCGACTTGGAGCCGCCCTGGAAATCGTTGATCTCGACGTCGAGGCCCGCGTCCTTGAAGAAGCCCTTCTTCTCCGCGATCGTGAGCGAGAGATAATAGAGCGCCGACTTGCCGCCGACGGCGAGCACGACCTTGGGCTTCTCGGGCTTGCCTTGCGCTCGGGCGATATAGGGCGCGAAAGCGAGAGCCGGCGCGGCGGCCAGCAGGGCGCGGCGCGGCAAATGCAGCTTGGTCATCGGTGCTTCCTCCAGAAGGCTCTTGTTCGGCGGAGCTTACTTGAACGGGCGCTCAACCCACCACGGGAAATAGGAGGGCATTCCGTCGCTGACCTTCATGGGGAAACGCGCCGGGCGCTTCTCGAGGAAGGCGGTCACGCCCTCCTGCACGTCGGCCGACTTGCCGCGGCTGTAAATACCCTTGGAATCGACCTTGTGGGCTTCCATCGGATGGTCGGCGCCGAGCATTTTCCAGATCATCTGGCGGTTTAGAGCCACCGAGACCGGAGCCGTATTGTCGGCGATCTCGCGGGCCAGCGCATAGGCCGCCGGCAGCAGCTCGTCGGGCTTATGGATCGAACGCACCAGCCTGCCCTTCAGCGCCTCCTCGGCGCCGAACACCCGGCCGGTCATCACCCATTCGAGCGCCTGTTGCGGTCCCACGAGGCGCGGCAGGAACCAGCTCGAGCAGGCCTCCATCACGATGGCGCGGCGCGTGAAGACGAAGCCGTAGCGCGCGGCCTCCGACGCGAGCCGCACGTCCATCGCCAGCTGCATGGTGATGCCGACGCCGACCGCCGGACCGTTGCAGGCCGCGATGGTGGGCTTCAGCGAGTCGTAGAGGCGCAAGGTGAACAGCCCACCGCCATCGCGATGTCCGTCGAGGCCGGGATCGGTCCCGCGGTTTTCCGCGTTGAAGGTGTTGGCGCCGCCCGACAGATCGGCGCCGGCGCAAAAGCCGCGACCCGCCCCGGTGAAGACGATCGCGCGCACGTCGTCGTCGCGGTCGGCCTTGTCCATCGCGTCGAGCAACTCCTTCAGCATCTGGCCGGTGAAGGCGTTCAGCTTCTCGGGACGGTTCAGCGTGATCGTGAGGATTCCGTCCTTGGTCTCGTACTTGATCTGCTCGTAGGTCACGGTCGTTTTCCTCAGGGCTGATTGATGAGCATCACTCCACCCATGATGAGCGCGATGCCGCCGATCTGCTTGATGCCGAAGGGCTCGCCGAACAGGAAATGGCCGAGCACGGCCACGATCGCGTAGGACAGCGACACGCTCGGGAAGGCGACGGACACCGGGATCTTGCGCAGGGCGAAGATGTAAAGGAAGGCGGCCGAACCGTAGAGGGCCAGGCCGCAGAGTGTCGAGGGCCGCAGGATCTGCGCCATCAGCGTCGGCGCATCGGCGCCCTGCTTCAGCAGGACCTGGCCCGCGATGCCGGCCAGGATGCCGATCCCCAGCACCACGTAATAGATCATCATGGTCAGAGGCTCCGATCGAGGTGATGGGGTTGGCCGGCGGCGTGGGTACCCACCATCGGCCGCTCCACCGTCAGGCCGGAATCGCCGCGCGTGAAGACTTCGCGCACGAGATATTGCGGCTTGCGATTGACGGCAAGAAACATGCGGCCGAGGTATTCGCCTATCAGCCCGACGACGACGAGCTGCACCGCGGCGAGTACCAGCACCGCGACCATCAGCGACGCCCAGCCTTGCGGCGGCCTGTTTGAGGAGATCGCCTCGACGATCACGATCGCCGCAGCGATGGTGCCCAATATGCCGAAGGCGATGCCGAACAGGGTCGCGAAGCGCAGCGGTATCACCGAGAAATTCAGGAACATCGACAGCCACAGCCGGAACAGGCGCGACAGCGTGTAGTTCGAGCGGCCCTCGATGCGCGGCAGGTGCTGCACCTGCAGGCGGCCCCAGTTCTGCGTCACCTGGAAGACCAGCCCGTCGACATAAGGATAAGGTCCCGAATAGCCCGCCGTGATCTGCTCGCGCACGAAGGCAGAGATGCAGCGGAAGCTCGAGAGATAGAGTCCCTTCGGCTTGTCGATCAGGTGATCGGCGCACCAGTTGGTGAAGCGGCTGCCGACGTTGCGCCAGGCGGCGTGCTTCTTTTCCTCGTAGTAGGTGTAGACGACGTCGTAGCTGCCGTCGCGCGCGTACTCGAACAGGCGCTTCACCTCGCCCGGCGGGTTCTGCAAGTCGTCGTCCATGGTGATCGCATAGGCGCCGCCCGCCCGCGCGAGCCCCGCCATCACCGCGTTGTGCTCGCCGAAATTGCGGCTGAGGCTCAGCACGGTGACGGGCGCGCCGGGCTCCGCCGCCAGTTTCTTGCAGACGTCGAGGCTGTTGTCCGGGCTGCCGTCGACCACCAGCACGATCTCGAGCCCGCCCGCGATGTCGAGTGCACGCAAGGCCGCGACCAGCTCGCCGACGGTTGCGGCGCCGTTATAGACCGGCACAACGATCGAGAGAGCCGGCCTGTCAGTCATTCCGCTCCGCCACGATCAGAAGAGAGCCGCCGAACGGCAGGGAAAGTCCGATCGCGATCACGGCGCGCTCGAGCGCAAGTGCTGCCGAGAAGAGCCGATCGAGCCAGCGCGGGTAGTCACGGACGTCGCTGTCGGCATCGTCGCTGCCGAGCAGACGGTGGAGGAGCATCAGGGGAAACAACAGGGTGTTCCAGTATGTCGATCTCAGGATCCGAAAGCCGTGGCCGGCGAGCAGTGCGCGCACCTGGCCGCGATGAAAGCGGCGGACATTGTGCACGCGCTTGTCATGCGCCGACAACAGCCAGTCGTAGGCCGGCAGGTTGAAGACCGCGATCGCGCCGGGCCTCAGGCAGCGCCGCGCCTCGGCGAGCGCACGCTCCGGGTCGACGCCGCCATGGCAGAGCACATCGAGCGACACGTAGGCGCCGAGCGAGCCATCGGCCAGGGGCATTTCGTTGACCGAACCGGACGCGACCGGCCGGGCCGATTTGGCCGCGGCAAGCGATGCGGCCACCGGATCGAATTCCAGTCCCAGGGTCGGGTGACCGGCGACGGCCGCACCGAGCCGCGCCAGCATCCCGCCGGTGCCGCAGCCGGCGTCGAGCACCGGCCCGGGAGCGAACCCGGAGGCCTGCGAGCACACCAGGCGGCGCGCAAGCTGGCCGGCGACCAGCGTCCGGAGGCCGCGGTACCACCACATGCGATCTTCGACCGCATGCATGCGTTCGTATTCAGGCCGCTCCACGCCGATTCCGCTGACGCAATTTCCGCCTCCCTCGCCCACTTATGATATCTTAGGCGCGCCTTGCAAACCGTCTCGCCCAAACCGCCGACGCTTTCACCGCGCATCGAACGCCTCCTGCTGGTGCCCCTGTTCGCCCTGCCGGTGCTGTGGCTCGTGGGTTATTTCTTCCCGCCGCTCAATCACGACGTGGCAGTGCTACTCGACGTCTCCGGCCGCTGGGTGGCGGGCGAGAAGCTCTATGTCGACGTGATCGACGAGAACCTGCCGCTCACCTTCATTTTGCACGCCATCCCCGTGCTCACGGCAAAATGGCTGCCGGGCGACGTGACCTTCTGGTTCAACGCCTGGGTCGTGGCCGGCATCGCCACCTCCTTCGTCGCCTGCCGCCGGCTGGTGCGGCACATCCCGTCGGCCGACCACGCGCTGACCGAGGGCTTGCTGCCGCCGGTGCTGCTGTTTCTATTCACGGTGCTGCCCAACGAACATTTCGGCCAGCGCGAGCATCTGATGTTCGTGGCCTGCGCGCCCTACCTGATGGCCTCGATGGCGCGCGCCGAGGGCGTGCACATATCGCGGAACTCCGCGATCGCGATCGGCCTGGTGGCTGGCCTTGGCCTGGCCATGAAGCCCTACTTCCTCGCCATCCCGGCGGCCGTGGAGCTTTACCTGCTGCTCCACCGACGCTGGCGGGCCGAACTTGCCGATCCGATCCCATGGGCGATCGCGGCCGTCGCCGCGGTGCATCTCGTGCTGATGTACACGGTCTTCTCGGACTTCGGCCTCTTCGTGATGCCGCTCGCCATCGAATCCTACGCGCCGATCGGCGACTCGGGCTGGCGGCAGGTGCTGGTGAGCAACGTGATGGCGCCGACGCTTCTCGCGCTATTGATCTTCGGAGCCTTCGCGGTGTTCCTCACGCGCACGATCGCCGCGCGCGTGCTGCTGGCCTTCGGCATCGGCGCGGCGATCTCGGCCATCGCGCAGGCCAAGGGCTGGCCCTACCACGTGCTGCCCGCCCTCTCCGTCGCCATCCTGCTCGCGGTCTTCACCCTGGGGCAAACCGTCGACCGCTATTTGCCGATCAGCCGCAGCGGCCATCGCCTGCCGGTCGCGGTGATCTCCGCGACCTTGATGGTGCTGCTCTACTTCCAGGCGGCGCTCTACACGCCGCCTTTCTACAAGCAGCGGCAGTACCAGGACTCGATCGGCGGCGTGCTGCGCCACATCGTCGAACAGAACGCGCCGCACCGCACGATCATGACCCTGTCGCCCGGCATCTATCCGTTCTGGCCGATGCTGAACTACATCCACGGCCGCATGACCATGCGCTTCCTGTCGATGTGGGTGGTGCAGGGCGTCTATGCCGACTGCGAGGACTTCCCCGCGCTCTACAACGCGCCCGACACAATGTCGGATACCGAGAAGTTCGTGTTCGACGCAGTGTCGGAGGATTTCGCCAAGGGAAAGCCCGACCTGCTGATCGTCGACCAGATCCCCGGCATGCCGCGCTGCCAGGGCAAGGTCTTCGACTATCTCGAATACTTCCAGCAGAACAAGGTCTTCGCCGACGCCTTCGAAGGCTACGACCACCTCATGGACTTCGACCGCTACCGGATCTTCAAGCGCAAGAAGACGAAGTGACGGCCCAATCGTCGGTCACGTTGCGACCGCTGCTGCCGCGACAGGCGGAGTGGCCCTGCCGGCAGCAATCAGCAGGCGATGGTAGGTCTCGGAAAGAGATTCCTCGACCGCTACCAAAGAAGCGAGCGACAAGGCCGACTGCCCGGCCACCGCTCGCGTTATGTGCTCCACAGAGATCGCATCGAGGCTGAGATTCAGTGCGGCGATACGTTCCCGTGTCGTCGGATGGGTGTCCGTCGGATGCGCCATCGCCGCGCCGGCAACCTCCTGTATCTTCGCTGCCGGATCTTCCGAACCGTAATGGACTGAAATGCCCGCAAAGGTTTCCGCGAGGTTTTTGTAGGCTTTTCCATCGTTCAGGAGATCGATGGCACTACCGATCGCCGGACTCCATAGCGGCACGTACATGCCGACTTTGAGCAGCGCCGTGGCGAGCGGCATCGGTCCACCGATCGATGCTCCTGCCTGGTCCGCCAAGTGTTCACGTTCGCGACTGATCCGCCGTTCGGGCCTCGCGAATTGCAGGAGACAAAAATTCAGCATCGACGATGCCGGCAGCGCCATTGCCGATACGAGGCCCCCCAGCGACGCCTGCCGTGCCACCGCTAGCATGGCGTCATGGAGCGTCCGATAAGCCGGGGCGAACCGCATCGAGTAGAGCGTATCCTGCCCCGAGAAGTGGCCGAACTCATGCCCTACGACCGCATCCAATTCCGCAGGCGTCAGCATTCTGCAAAGCGGCGCCGACAGATAGAGCGTGTTCCCCTGTAGCGGCTGCGGCTCGCCAACAAGCTGGACCGGCGCGGACGTTACGAAGAAGTTGGGTTCCAGGCCGACCACAACGTTGGCTGGAACGGCCGCCCCCGTCTTGCCCGCAAGATTGCCCAACCTCTCGAAGAAAGCGGGTTCCTGGCCGGAATTGAGTCGCTGACCGACAATCATCATCGGCTTGTGTCGAAAGATCGAGAATGTCGATTTGAGAACCAGGAAGCCGGCAACGACGCCGCCGATCCCGATCGCGCCGATCAGCTGCACATGAAAGCGACCGACAGCCTGGGTCTCGAGAACATACAGGCCATAAGCGGCGAGAATCGCCTGCACGCAAAACGAAACACCCACGGCGAAGGTCACTATCCTGACAGTCGGACCGAAGGCCAGCGCCAACCATCGGCGATTCCGGCCGGCGGCCACCGGGACGAAGATCGCTAGGCCGAGCGCCGTCAGGCCAAGGCCGCAGGCTGCCAGCGCGCCCCATTCGAAATAATGGATCTCGTCGATGGCAGAGCAGACCTTGGTATACTGCCCCTTTACGTCAGCTGCACAAAACGACTCGAAGGTGACGCCTTTGTTGTGGAGCGCAGTCGCAACCTGCTCGTTATTTCCGCTGACAGCCTTCAGGAACTGGCCGTCGAGATTCGCCTTGTTATAGCCGGCGAGCACGAATGCGCAGATCGGCACAGCCAACATCGCCAGAACAGCGACCACGACACTCTTTACAAGCGAACGCATGCCTTCCCCCCGATAGCGGCCTACGTTCGCATCGGCGGTCGCCTATATCAATGGCTGCAAAACTGCTTCGTGGCTATACCGGCAGGCCTATTTCCAGCGGCCCATCACCTTCGCGCGCATGGCCTCCGGTATCTTGTCCATGTCCGGCACCTTGAAGACGCCGGATGCCACCAGGACGATCTCGCCGCCGCAGACCAGATCGCAGCTGCAGAAGCAGAAATTGAGCGTACGGCGGGCGATGCGCGCGGTGCCTTCCAGCCACTGACCGAGCCTGGCGCCGCGCACGAACTCGGTGCTGAGCGACACCGTCGGGTGCGGCCAGCGGATGCCGGTCGCGTGGCCCGAGCCCACGCCCATCACCATGTCGGCTACGGTGACCAGCAGGCCGCCGTGCGCCCAGCCCATCGGGTTGCCGTGGCGCGCCTCGAGCGGCAGGCCGATGCGGATCTTCTCGCCCTCGACCTTGAACCAGAGCGGACCGATCAGCCCCACGAAGTCGTCGGTGACGTCGAGCTTGCGGAAGCCTTCGGGCACAGCGGTCATCGGGGCAATCCGTCGGCGGAAGAGGCAAGTGCATCGAGGGCCGCGCGCACCGCAGGCTCGAACGGCGTGCTGCGATGCGTCTCCTCATTCAGCGAGACCATGATCACCTTCTGCACGGCCGTGCAGTCGCCCTTCTCGTCGAACAACGCCTGGCCGATCACGCACTTGCGGTCGTGCGCCTCGATCAGGCGCGCGCAGGCGGTCGCCGTGCCGGGATAGAACATCTGGCGCTTGAAGTCGGCCTCGATGCGGCCGATGACCAGGCGAAAGCGCGGCAGTCCCGAGCGGACGATGGTCCGCAGATAGGAGACGCGGGCGCTCTCCAGCAGCTCGATGAAGGAGCCGTTGTTGACGTGTCCGTTGGCGTCGAGGTCGGCGAAGCGCAGATTTTCCGTCGTGGCGAAACCGTAGATGCCGCGATCGGCGAGATCAAAAGTCATTCCACGAATTCCAGGGTGAGATCGGCCGCTTCCGACGGCGGCACGAGCAGGCGGGACGCGTCGGGCTTCACGACCTTCACGCCGTTCTTCGTCAGGACCGCTTCGCAGGCCGCCAGGCTGCCGACGCGGACGCTCAGCAGTGCGGGATGATCGCCCGGCCGCACCGGCACGATGCCGGGGTAGCGCGCCTCGTAGTCCCGGCGCGCGAGATAGCGCACCGGCTGGGTGCCGGTGTCGGCCACGATGCCGTTGCCCTCGGCCTTCACCGCGCCCTTGCCGAAATACTTCTCGAGCTCGGCAATCCATTTCGACGGCTGCTCGGCGATCACGGTGACGCCCGCGATGCCGCGCGCGCCGTTGGGATGCTTCGCCCACTCCGGGCGATAGACGAATTGCGGCGTGAGATGCTCGCAGACGAAGAAGCCGACCACCGGCATGTTGGTCTTGGGAATGCGGATGGTGCGGAACTTCGCATGCTCGGTTTTTCCTGCGACCTCGACTGCGCGGTCGAACGCGAGCGGCGCGTCGGGATCGAGGCCGGCGGCCTTGAAGGTCTCGTAGGAAATATCCGCGCCGTCGGTCGCCAGCGCCACGTTGGCGAGGCCCCCGCCGCCCTTCAGCCACTCGCGGCGTTCGGCGTTGAAGCTCGTCGGCTCGACGATGCCCAGGATCTCGAAGTAATCCGTGTCGAAGATCATCAGCTGGTTGGCGGTGCCGAGCTTGGTGTGAAAGCCGCGCGGCTGGACCTGGAAGCCGAGCTTCTTGTAGGCGGCCTCTGCGGCATCGATGCCGGCGACCATGACCACGACGTGATCGAGACCCTTCACTGCCCGTTTCATGCCGGTCTCCGCCGCACCATGCCCATGCCCTTGGCCGTCATCACCAGCTCGCCCTTCTGGTTGGTGGCGCTCCAGTGCTCGTGGATGACGCCGAGCTGCGGCTTGCTTTTGGACGGGATCTTGGCCGCGCATTCGACCCAGGCGGTGAGCGTGTCGCCCGGCCGCACCGGCTTCAGCCAGCGCAGCTCGTCGACACCGGGCGAGCCCAGCGCCGTGCGCTTGTCGAGATAGTTGTCGACGAACAGCCGCATCAGCTTGGCGGCGACGTGCCAACCCGAGGCGATGATGCCGCCGAACATCGACGCCTTGGCCGCCTCGGCGTCGATATGGAAGCTCTGCGGATCGAACTGCTTGGCGAAGTCGACGATCTCCTGCTCGGTGAAGCTCGTCGACCCCAGCGGATATCTCGCGCCGACTTCGTAGTTTTCCCAGTAACGCGGTTCACTCATCGGCGCCAAGATGGGGGGACAAAGGGCGAAAAACCAGCCCTTTCAAGGCTTTGCGAGCCCCTTGACCTAGTTGCGAATGCCTCTTATCTTCTCTGCAACTGATTCGCATCTGCACGGAAACGGGTCGAAACGCTCATGTACGTTTGCATCTGTCGGGCTATTCGGGAACGCGATGTCGAGGCGGCCGTTCGTGCGGGCGCCCGCCGCCCCGTCGACGTCTTCCGCGCCTGTGGCGAGAGCCCCCAATGCGGCGGCTGTGCCCATGCAATGCGCAAGCAGATCGACCAGACAATCGCCTGCGAGCAGGCTCAGCCGCAAAGCCGGATGGCGGCCGATTAAGCCTGGCTGCTAGGGCTCCTTGCTCTCGCCGATCTGGCTCTGCAGGTAGTTCTGCACGCCCACCTTCTCCAGCAATCCGATCTCGGTCTCGAGGAAGTCGATGTGCTCCTCGGCATCCTCGAGGATCGCGACCACGATCTCGCGGCTGACGAAATCCTTCGCCGTTTCGCAATGGGCGACGGCGGCGACCAGATCCTTGCGCGCGACAGACTCGAGCTTCAGGTCGGCATTCAGGCATTCCGGCACGGTCTCGCCGATCGTGAGGCGGCCCAGGTCCTGCAGGTTGGGCAGGCCGTCGAGCACCAGGATGCGCTGCATCAACTTATCGGCGTGCTTCATCTCGCCGATCGATTCCTCGTAGATCTTCTTGCCCAGCCGCTCGAACCCCCAGTGGTTCATCATGCGGGCGTGGAGGAAGTACTGGTTGATCGCGGTCAGCTCGTTCTTCAGGAGCTTGTTCAGTTCGGCGATGATCTGCGGGTTACCCTTCACAACGAACCTCCCCAATAAAAGCAGCGACACAAACTAAATACGCGCGCCGAAGCCGGATGCAACTGCCGAGCGCGCGAGTGAGAACCGTTCGCTGAAAAAACTGGGGACGGCACCACCCGCAATAAGAAGCGCTTGCGACAACTGGCGCAGGCAACCGGCGCGACTCCTTCACAGTTGGACGTTATAGCCCCCCGCAACGTCCGCGTTCGGGCGGCGTTTACCCACGTTACAGGAGTTCAGTCATGCCGTTGGACAAGCCCAAAGCCCATTTCACCCAGATCAAGCTGCCCTACGCGGAGAACGCGCTGGAGCCCGTGGTCTCGGCCAAGACCATCTCCTTCCACTACGGCAAGCATCACAAGGCCTATGTCGACAAGCTGAACGAGCTGGTCGCCGGCACGTCCTACGAGAACCTGTCGCTCGAGGAGGTCGTCAAGAAGTCCGCCGGCAACGAGAAGGACAAGTTGATCTTCAACAACGCGGGCCAGGCCTGGAACCACGATTTCTACTGGCAGAGCATGGCGCCGAAGTCGGCCGAGCCGTTGGGCAAGCTCAAGGACGCGCTGACCTCGAGCTTCGGCGGCGTGAAGGAATTCAAGGAAGCCTTCGCCAAGGCCGCCGTCGCGCAGTTCGGCAGCGGCTGGGCATGGCTGGTCAAGGGCAAGGACGGCAAGCTCGAGATCACCACCACGTCGAACGCCGATACGCCGATCGCGCACGGCAAGACGCCGCTCCTTACCGCCGATGTGTGGGAGCACGCCTACTACCTCGATTACCAGAACCGCCGGCCGGACCACGTGAAGGACTGGCTCGACAAGCTCGCGAACTGGTCGTTCGCCGAGAAGAACTTCTAACCTACCCGAGGAGAACGACGATGCTTGGCACCATTCTTCTGATCATCCTGATCATCATATTGATCGGTGCCTTGCCGACATGGCCCTACAGCAGCGGTTGGGGCTACTATCCCAGCGGCGGCGCCGGCCTCATCGTCGTCATCCTGATCATCCTGCTGTTGATGGGACGAATATAGTCAGTAGCGGCCCTCAGTAGCGGAATGTGACGTTGATCGATCCGAACTGGTCGAAGCGATCACGCTCAAAGAACTCCGGGGTGCGCAGGACGTGCGTGTAGGCGATCCTGACCCCACGGAAGAGAATGGCGAAGCCGGCCGTGGCCTCGCCGACGAAGGGGCGGTGCGTGACATGCACCACATCGTTGCCGCTCCAGTTGCCGTCCAGGAACATGTTGCGCGCGACGGCCTCGCCGCCCAGCCCGGCAAAGAAATACCAGCCGAACCCATCGCCGACGAAACCTTCGGATCCCGGCAACGCAGGCCGCGCCCGCGAGGGCCCGAAGTCGTCGTGTAGCTCCTTGCCGATGCGCACGGTGCCGCCGACGCTGGCAAAGGTGTTGGCGTTGCCGATCGTGGCGCCCAGCCGCGGCACGAAGTCGTATTCGAGCTTGGGATCCTCGAACAAAACGCTATGCCCGGTCCGCCAGCGCCGCTCGAAGGTGAGGCCGATCGTCGGCTCGTTATAGAGCTGGTTCGCCCAGCCGTTGGCCGTGTCGACGCCGATCAGGCGATGGAAATTGTTCTGCACGAACTCGCCACCCGCTGCCGGCCCGACCACGCCGAGGTCGAGCGCGATCGTGTCGAGGCGTACCGGTTCTTCCTTGTTGGTCCGGGGATCGACGCGCTTGTAGGTCGATTGCAGGGCGAAGCTGGCGTAGAGCCAGGCGGCATAGGGCCGGTCGTTGAAGATCGGCGCGTAGCTGGCGGTGTCCTGCGGCGTGTAGATGTTCTGGCCGACCGAGATGCCGACGCGGCGGGTCACGGAATTGACCGCTTCCTCGCCGAAGAAAGTCGGGAAGGTCAGCAGCCTCGCGAGCCCGTCCGGCAGGCTGGGCAGGGCGGGCGACAGCCAGCCGAGGCGGATGCCGTTGGTATAGTCGCGATCAGACTTGCCGATCCTGTTGAAGACGTCGTTCTCGATCTGCAGGGTGAAGATGTTGCGCTGTTCGTCGGGGTCCGGGTTGGTATCGACGGGCGGGACCTGCGCCGATACAGAGCCCATCCCTGCCAGGACAATCACCAACGCGCCGACGATAACCCGCATCCGCCTGTCTCCCCTCAAGGGCCAACAACGCGCGTCGCCGCCGGAAGGTTCCTCAGCGCAGGTTGGCGGCGGCAAGCGGCGACCAGAGATGCTCGCGCCAGCGCGAGACGATCATCAGGGTCGCGGCAATGCCGAACAGGCTGTAGAGCGTGCCGGTGACGGCGAAGCCCAGATGCTCGACCAGCGGTCCCGACAACAGCAGCCCCATCGGCAGGCCATAGACCGCCAGCATGCGCACGCCCATCACCCGGCCGCGGAAGGCGGGATCGGCGGTGCGCATCAGGATCACCGCCATCGGCACCATGCACAGGCTCTGGGTGAAGCCGCTCGCGAACAGCAGCACCTCGCCCAGATGCGGCGTCTCGACCCAGGAGAAGGCGAGGTTGCAGGCGAACCACAGCAGCGCGAAGGCGATCATCGTGCGGGCGGGCCGGATACGCGCGCCGTGGGTCGACAGCAGGATGGAGCCCACCAGGGCGCCGCTGGCGTAGATCGCGATCAGCCAGCCCAGCCCGGTCTGGTCGAGGCCGTAGATGTTCTTGGCAACATGCGCGAGCAGCGATTGAATGATCGGATAGGCCGCGAAGTTCATCAGGCAGGCCAGGATCGTGGCGGCGCGTACGTCCGGCGTCGACCAGACATAGGCGAAGCCCTGCTTCAGCGCGGCGAACGGCGACATCGATGCGTGCTCCTCGCCCAGCACCCTCACCCGCTTCAGCCCGACATTGAGCGTGAGAGTGAGGCTCACGACATAGACGAGGCTGATCACGACATAGGTCTGGCCCGCGCCGAGCAGCGCCACCAGGCCCGCGCCGCTCAACGCGCCGACGACTCTCGCCGAATCGGCAGTGGTGCGCGACACGCCCATCGCCCGCATCAGCAGGCCGGCCGGCATGGTCTCGCCGACAAGGAGGTTGCGCAGCGTGATGTCGGACGGCCGCACCAGTCCGATCACGGCGCCGATGACGAACACCGCGACTGGCGTGGCGATGTCGGCCACGAACAGCCCCATCAGCAGAAGAGAGGTGCCGACATAGAGTCCGCGCATCAGGCTGAGGAGATTGCGGTTGCCGATCCGGTCGCCCGCCATGCCGTAGAACGGCGAGATCAGGGTGCCCAGGAATTGCAGCGAGCCGAAGATGGCGAGCGCCAGCACCGAGCCCGTCGAGACCAGCACGAACCAGCCCAGGATCACGCCTTCCATCTCGAAGGCCCAGGACGCCAGCAGATCGGCCGGCCATTGGAAGCGGAAGCTGCGGACCTGGAACGGGGCCAGGGCCGGTACACGCGCGATGACAGTCACGTCTTCTTTGTTTCCCTCCCCCTTGTGGGGGGAATGGCACGGTGCGCGGTCGCGCCGCGCCCCGCAACGGACTCTTGCTCATATCGAACCCCATCTAATGCCGGGGCTGGGTTTGGCAGCCACTATCAACACTTGTAATTTGTGGATTCCAGGGATATCTGCCGCATCACTTCCGTACGGTCGTGTGGTAGAGCAGGGCTACCCACGGGTAAAATCCGAGTCCGAGACTCGGACTTGCCTGAGGAACCCACTCCGGGCAGGGTGGATTTGGATGCCGTCAAGCGGTCGACAGGTTCGGAACCGCACGCGGATTTTGCGTTGGAGATCATCCGCAATGAGCGGGGCGGCAAAAAAAACCAAGTTTCAGCTGATTCTGATCAAGCCGACGCACTACGACGACGACGGCTATCCGATCACGTGGCTGCGGTCTCACATTCCGTCGAACACCCTGGCCGCGCTCTATGGCCTGGGCGAGGACTGCCAGCGCCGCCAGGTGCTCGGCCCCGACGTCGAGATCGTCATCAGGCCGATCGACGAGACCAACACGCGTGTCCGTCCCGACCGCATGATGGCCGAGATCGAGCGCACCGGCGGCAAGGCGCTGATCTGCCTGGTCGGCGTGCAGACCAACCAGTTTCCGCGGGCCGTCGACCTTGCCCGCAAGTTCCTCAAGGGCGGCTACCCGGTCGCCCTCGGCGGTTTCCACGTGTCGGGCTGCCTCTCGATGCTGCCGGTCACGCCTCCCGAGATCCAGGAAGCGATGGACATGGGCATCTCCATGTTCGCCGGCGAAGCCGAGGAAGGCCGTTTCGACCTCGTGCTGCGCGACGCCTGGAACGGCACGCTGAAGCCGCTCTACAACTACATGGACGACCTGCCGAACCTCGAAGGTGCTGCGACTCCCCGGCTCCCGCCGTCGGCGCTCGCGCGCAACGAAGGCGGCATGTCGAGCTTCGACCTCGGCCGCGGCTGCCCGTTCCAGTGCTCGTTCTGCACCATCATCAACGTGCAGGGCCGCAAGAGCCGCTTCCGCAGCGCCGACGATCTCGAGGCGATCATCCGCGAGAACTACGCCCAGGGCATCCGGTCGTTCTTCATCACCGACGACAACATGGCCCGCAACAAGCACTGGGAAGAATTCTTCGACCGGCTGATCGAGCTGCGCGAGAACGAAGGCATCGACATCTCCCTGATCATCCAGGTCGACACCCAGTGCCACCGCATCCCGAACTTCATCCATAAGGCCCGCTGGGCCGGCGTCTATCGCGTGTTCATCGGCCTGGAGAACGTCAATCCGGACAATCTGCTGGCGGCCAAGAAGCGCCAGAACAAGATCACCGAATACCGCAAGATGCTGCAGGCCTGGCACACCAGCGGCGCCTCGACCTGGGCGGGCTACATCCTCGGCTTCCCCGGCGACACGCGCGAATCGATCCTGCGCGACATGGAGATCATCAAGAAGGAGCTGCCGCTCGACATCCTCGAGCTGTTCATCCTGACGCCCCTGCCCGGCTCCGAGGACCACCAGAAGCTCTGGAAGCAGGGCGTGTGGATGGACCCCGACCTCAACAAGTACGACGTCCATCATCGCTGCGTGCATCACCCGAAGATGAGCGATGCCGAGTTCGACCAGGTCTACAAGGAAGCGTGGAAGGCGTACTACACGCCCGAGCACATCGAGACGGTGACGCGCCGCCACGGCGCCATCCCCGGCCGCAACCCGGCCGAGGTCGCGAAGTTCATGACCATGTTCAAGATCGTGTTCGAGGCCGAGGGCATCCATCCGCTCGAGGGCGGCGCGGTGCGCATGAAGTATCGCCTCGACCGCCGCCACGGCCTGCCGATCGAGCCGTGGGGCCTGTTCCACGTGAAGCTCGCGGCCGAGTTCTGGTGGAAGCTCAAGATCTACGGGCGCCTCGCCTGGCAGGGTTGGCGCATCGGCCAGAAGGTCAAGAACGATCCCAAGCGCCTCGAGTACACCGACCTCGCCCTCGAGCCGGTCGTCGACGAGGACATGGACAAGCTCTCGCTGTTCGCCGAAACGGCCGGCGGTGGTGCCGCCGTCAACAAGCGCCGTGGCGAGGATCTCGCCCGCGCCAAGGTCGCCGCGGCCCAGAACCAGAGGCTTGCCGCCGCCGAGTAGCGTATGCTGCCGGCCATGGACGACGAGACGGTTGTCTATGCCGACCCGCTGGCGCGCTGGTTCGTCACCGAAGCCTGCCGCATCACCGACACGGCCCAGCTGATCGCCGCGGCCGGTGAGCAGCTGGTCGCGGCCGGGCTGCCGCTCTACCGCCTCGCCTACTTCCAGCTCACGCTCCACCCGGAATTTGCCGGCACCGCCTACCTCTGGCGGCGCGGCCAGGGCATCGTCACCGGCACCCGGCCGCATGGCGACGATCAGGACAAGGAGTATCGCGACAATCCGCTGCCGCTCGTCTTCGGGCAACGCAAGACGGTGCGCATCCGGCTCGACGAGACCGAGCCGCAGGCGCCGCTGCTGCGCCAGCTCAAGGACGAGGGCGCGACCGACTATGTAGCGCTGCCCCTGCTCTTCACCTCGGGCCATGTCGATGCCTTGAGCGTCGTGTCCGACAGGCCGGGCGGCTTTTCGGCCACCGACCTCCAGCGCATGTACCAGCTGCAATTTGCCTTCACGCGCCTGGTCGAGGTCCATTCGCTGCGCGATACCGCGGTCCAGCTCCTCGATGCCTATGTCGGCCGCGCCGCCGGCCAGCGCATCCTGGCGGGCGACGTGCAGCGCGGCGGCGGACAGACGATCGAGGCGGTGATCTGGTACTGCGACCTGCGCGGGTTCACGCGCCTGTCTGACACGCTGCCGCGCGACGATCTGATCGCGCTGCTCAACGACTATTTCAGCGCCATGGGCGACATCGTGACCAGGGCGGGCGGCGAGATCCTGAAGTTCATGGGCGACGGGATGCTGGCCATGCTGCCGATCGCCTCGCCCGACGAACGGATCTCGGTCGCGCAACGGGCCGTGCACGCAGCGGCTTCGGTGTCCGACGCGATCACGGTCCTGAACCGCATCCGCGCCACGGCCGACGAGCCCGAAGTGCGCTTCGGGCTGGCGCTGCACATCGGCGAGGTGATGTTCGGCAACATCGGCGCCAGCCGCCGCCTCGACTTCACGGTGATCGGCCCGGCCGTCAACTACACCGCGCGGCTCGAGAAGCTGTGCGCGACGCTCGGCCGGCCGGTGATCCTCTCGGAAGCGCTGGCATCGCTCGTGCCCGAACGCCACACGGTGGCGCTCGGCCGCCATGCCTTGAAGGACATCGACGCGCCGCAGGCTCTCTTCGGCTTGCGTTAGGTCGCCGCGAGTCACAAAACCCCTCGCTTCTAGAATCTTTCCCGAAATCGGCCGAAGAGCTCGACGCCACGAGGGCTTGCGGGATTCTTCCCGAACCATTCTAGACTTCTAGAATGTTTCGGGAATTTCCGGCGGCGGCGCTCAAGGCGCTGTCGCGCTTGGACTTTTCGCCTTTCCTCCCGAACCCTTCGCGAATCTCTCTTGAGCGTTTCGCGATCGACTGAAGGACGGCCCGATCGGGCGCATACGTCATGACGGCCTCCGCTGTTGGATATAGAGGTGAATATAGCTATTTTCGCAATACATTGCAACAAAATATCGCGATTTAAGCTATGTCTGGGGCAGACCTTCGAGGTCGGCGCTCGGCACACCGAGGGGCGCACTTCCGGTCTTTTGGCGCTCGAAGACGGTTTCGACGTCAGGTTCCGCGCTGCTAATCGCATTCTTCGGTGCAGAGTTATTCTTGATGATCAAGAGAGTCGGACCCTCCGCTCATCATGGCCCATAGGAGCCTGTGGCGAGAACACGTTGACTGGCAACGTTGGCGAGCTGCGGGGCGTCCTCCGTGCGCAAAGATAACGAGCCTGCGATCTGAAAATACGTTTCGCGCGCTTGATCGTAAGGGACGACGGCAATCGCCAACGCGATCAGAACGAAGGCTGTGGCGACAAGCTCGACCAGGGCCCGGCGCGGGGAGATGCGCCGATGCCAGAGCATGGCGAACGGCAATGTCGGAGAGGGGAAGGGCAAAGTCGGGACCTGCAACGGCGCCTTGAAGGCGACTGCGTCGAATACAACGAGAAGGTTAAGATCGAGCCGCCGCCAATTCATAGTGCCTTTGAACTCGAATGGTTGGTCCGGGGTAAAGTATAGCATTGGCATTTGCGATGACGGACCTCGCTTGCTGGCCGCTGATTGCTGCAATTCACTCGCGATAGCATGCCGGCCCGATCTCATTCACGACGCGCATGACGGTATGAGATCAGCGCATTAGCTGCATCGAATGGCTCGGTCTAAATGCGGTCGAAGCCTTCTCGCCGCATGCAGACATCACGCCTTCTGGAGTAAATCCCATGCTCGACTGGACCGTCTTCATTCCCACGTTTCTCACCGCCGCCGTCGAGTGGGTCGAAGCTTTCACGATTGTCCTTGCCGTCAGCCTGAGCATCGGCTGGCGCGCGGCAGCCGGAGCCGCTATGGCCGCACTCGCTGTTCTGGCTGCGATGACCGCCGCAAGCGGGGGCGTGCTGGAGCTCGGGTTCGACATAAGATGGCTTCAAATAGCGATCGGTGTCTTCCTGCTGCTCTTCGGCGTGCGCTGGCTGGCCAAGGCCATCGCACGCGCCTCCGGACTCAAGGCGCTGCGCAATGAGGCCAAGGAGTTCGCTGAGACCCGTGCCGCCTTGGCGCGCGGCGACTGGACCGCAAGCTGGCTCATTGCCTTCAAGGGCGTCCTGCTCGAGGGACTGGAGGTCTGGCTTGTCGTGGCCGCCTTCGGTCTGCACGGGCAAGCCTGGACCAGCAGCGCCGCTGGTGCCCTCGCTGCACTGGTCGTCGTGATCGCAGCCGGGATGATGGTGCGGGCGCCGCTGCAGCGTGTGCCGGAGAACGCCATCAAGTTCACGGTCGGCGCCATGATCACCGCGTTCGGCACCTTCTGGACGTTCGAGGGAGTCGGCGGCGACTGGCCCTGGGGCGACTGGAGCCTGTTTGGCCTCGCCTTGTGGTACGGCCTCGGTGGACTCCTTCTCACCGCCGCCTTGCATAGGCGTCCAGTCGAAGGAGTCGCGAAATGAATGCGTTCCTGAAGACTCTGTTCGGAGATCTTGCAACCATGACGGTTGTCGCCGTGGTCATGGCCGTCGAGGTGGTGCTGGTCGCTTGCGGCTGGGCAGCCCTTTCCGCCCTTGTCGTTCCCTTCTTGGTCCTGGCGGGCATCGCCTGGATCGCTACGACCTAGATCGCGGTGCATCCTCCTGATCGGCATCGTCACGCTCAGACTTCTATGGCGCTACGCCTTCATGCGAGCGGCGATGACCTTGGGAGCAGCCGTCGTCGTGCTTGCTGTCGCGATCGGCGGTTGGCGCTATGTCACTCCGGTACCCGTATCGGCGGCGAAGCTATCGCCAGTGCCTGTGGTGGTGACGAAGGTCGAGCGTGGTGATGTGCCTATCGTGCTGAAGGGGCTGGGAACGGTTCAGGCGGACAATACGGCGATCGTTCGATCGCAGGTAACTGGCCTACTGCAAAGTGTGAACTTCAAGGAGGGGCAGGCTGTTAAGCGGGGAGACTTGCTGGCCCAGGTCGATCCCCGTCCCAATCAGGCTAGATTGGACCAAGCAAAAGCGCAGCTCGCTCGCGACCAGGCACAACTCACCAACATCCAGACGAATCTCGATCGCAACGTGCCTCTCCTGAAGCAAGGCTTCGCAACAGACCAGCAAGTCGCCAACCAGAAATCCCAGCTCAGTCAGATGGAAAGCACTGTGATGTCCGACCAGGCGGCGGTCGAAGACGCACAGACACAGCTCAGTTATACGTCGCTGGTAGCGCCGTTTGATGGCATCACTGGGATACGCACCCTGGATGTCGGCAATGTCATTCATCCTACAGATGCCACCGGACTTGTTACGGTGGCGCAGGTCCAGCCGATCAGCGTGCTATTTACTCTGCCAGCTTCAACGATTCCCGACGTCCAAACATCGCTGAAAGTGGGGGAAGTAAGCGCCATTGCATTTGATCAGTCAGGATCACGTCAGCTCGATACTGGCCATCTCCTTCTCATTAATAATCAGGCTGATCCCGCGACGGGGACCGTTCAACTCAAAGCACTGTTTCCGAATTCCGAGAAGCGCCTCTGGCCCGGCGTCTTCGTAAATGTCGAACTGATATTGCGAACCGTGAAGGATGGGTTGACCATCCCGACCAATGCAATCCAGCAGGGAGCCAATGGCGAATTCGTGTTCGTCGTTGACGCTGGCGGCAAGGTCTCTTCTCGTCGAGTAACCGTGACCCAGCGTGAGCGGGGGCGCGCGCTTGTAGGCGCCGGCCTGAATGCGGGTGAGACGGTTGTAACACAAGGCCAATATCGGCTTGTTCCAGGGACAGTGGTCACTTCGTCGTCTCCGGATAAGATCGCCGACGGATCGACTGCGACGGCGGGGATGCTTCCATGAGCATTTCGGCAGGCTTCATTCGCAGGCCAATCGCTACTTTATTGCTCATGGTGGCTATCGTGATTATCGGCGCGATAAGCTACGTCAATCTCCCGGTCGCCGCCCTTCCGAACATTGATTCGCCGACTATCCAGGTAACGGCTCAGCTCCCGGGAGCCGACCCACCGACAGTGGCTGCGACCGTCGCGACGCCGCTAGAACGACAATTTGGTCAAATCCCCGGCTTGACGCAGATGACGTCGAGTAGTGGCACCGGCTTTGTACAAGTCACGATGCAGTTCAACCGCAATCGGACCGTCGACTCTGCTGCAGGCGATGTCCAGGCCGCGATCAATGCTGCAAGCGGACAGCTTCCGTCTTCATTGCTCAATCCGCCGACTTACCGCAAGACCAACCCGGCTGACACGCCTATCCTTCTTATCTCGCTATCATCCGACGACTTGCCGATCACGACCGTTAGCGACTACGCGAACTCTATCCTGGCTCAGAAGATCTCGCAGCTTCCAGGTGTTGGGTTAGTCGGCATCGGCGGCGTGCAGAGCCCCGCAATTCGTGTGCAAGTCAATCCGGCACAACTCGCTGCCGCAAACTTGGACTTTGAGGATGTTCGTGCAGCGCTGACCAACGCCAGTGTGAATCAGCCAAAGGGCTTGCTGTACGGCGACCAGCAGGCATTTAGCTTGCAGACGAATGATCAGATGAAAACAGCCGAAGGGTTCGCCGACACGATCGTCGCCTATCGCAATGGAGCGCCGATCCGGGTGCGCGACATCGGCCGAGCAGTCAAGGCGCCGGACGATCTCACATTGGGGGGATGGCTGAACGGCGATCCGGCAGTATTGCTCGCAGTCCAGCGGCAGAGCGGCGCCAACGTTGTAAGCACCGTGGCGGCGATCCGCAAAGCGCTGCCGCAACTGCGGGCAGCGGTCCCGCCGGCACTTAAAATTGAAGTGGTGTCAGACCGTACGCAGACCATCCGGGCAAGCGTAGACGACGTTCAGTTTACACTTGTTCTCACGATT